>JAESGG010000175.1_pt1 | contig 11187 bp, 8 predicted proteins | sample 9266231 | NCBI WGS metagenome assembly JAESGG01 (sample SAMN14515337, study PRJNA621664) | algae metagenome | isolation source: Aphanocapsa sp. GSE-SYN-MK-11-07L and co-occurring heterotrophs from wet... | place: USA: Grand Staircase Escalante National Monument, Utah | collected 2006-04-16 | reverse complement strand
AAAGCCTCGAACTGCTCACCTTTACCCTTCAACTTCGCCTCAAGAACCAGCATTATTACTCCAAGCCTTTGGGCGTAACTTCTATATTCTACAACAAAAGCCCCCCGGAGTATAAAAGTTTGACAGCACTTGAAACGGCAAAAAGCGGGGGAAGATTCCGCCGCTTTATTGCCTGTGCTAACTCGTTTTTCTGTTGCTGAGCGCTCACGCCGAAGTCTTGTCGAAGCATCCCACCCTTAAAAAGAGGTGGGCTTTCAAACTGCGACATCCCCTGTAAACTAGATTCAAAAATGGCGATGAATTTCTGACATCTTCGATACAGAGAAACAGCCTAATTTACACGCAGGATGTAGACTGGACAAAACTTTTGTGAATTAACCATGCCCAACGTTCTTTCCTTACCTGGTCTGCTGGCGACTCTGCCAGGACTGGGCTTGCCGCTAGCTGAACTCCCGACCGATCCGCTCAATGCAGCCGAAGCGGGCCCGCTGATCTTTGCGGGGGTGCTGCTGAGCTTGGTTGTGATTTACTTGGCCAGCAAGCTGGGCGGTGAACTCTGTGCGCGGTTGAATCTACCGCCTGTTTTGGGCGAACTGGTCGGGGGCGTCGTGGTTGGGATCTCGGTGCTGCATTTGCTAGTGTTTCCAGAAGCAGGCGCGACGGCTGAGCCTGGGTTACTGGCTGACTTTTTGCAGCAAACGACGGGCATTAGTTCCACTGGGGCGATCGCCGTTGCCCACTCCTACAGCGAAGTGATCTCTGTGCTCTCGGAATTAGGTGTAGTCATTCTGCTATTTGAAATTGGCCTGGAGTCAGATTTGGCCGAACTGCTCAAAGTTGGCCCGCAAGCAGCAGTAGTGGCGATTGTCGGGGTGGCAGCGCCTTTCACGGCTGGCACTCTGGGTTTAATTAGCCTGTTTGCTGTGCCGATTATTCCAGCCATTTTTGCGGGCGCTGCTCTGACGGCGACAAGCATTGGGATTACCGCCAAGGTGCTGGCAGAAATTCAGCGCCTCAGTTCCAAGGAAGGGCAAATTATCATTGGAGCGGCGGTGCTGGATGACATTCTCGGCATTATTGTCTTGGCAGTCGTGGGCAGCTTGGCCAAAACGGGCGAAGTCGAAATTAGCAATGTCGTTTATCTGGTGATTAGCTCGGTCATATTTATGGTCGGAGCGATCGTGCTGGGGCGCTTCCTGAGTCCTTTTTTTGTCGCTCTGGTCGATCGGCTGCAAACCAGAGGTAATTTACTGATTGTGGCGTTGATTTTTGCCTTTGTGCTCTCTTACATTGCGGTGATCATTCATCTGGAGGCGATTTTGGGCGCCTTTACGGCCGGGCTGGTGTTGGCTGAAACGGACAAAAAACAGGCGCTGGAGAAACAGGTGCTGCCCGTTGCCGATATGCTGGTGCCGATCTTTTTTGTCTGCGTTGGGGCTAAAACCGACATTAGCGTTTTGAACCCGCTCGTGCCTGAAAACTGGGAAGGCTTGATTATTGCCTCGTTTCTGATGGTGGTGGCCATTCTCGGTAAAGTGGTGACGGGGTTCGTGGTGTTTGGTCAGCCCGGCATTAACCGATTGGCGATCGGGGTTGGGATGATTCCGCGCGGTGAGGTGGGCTTGATTTTTGCAGCAGTCGGCTCAGCCAGCGGCGTGTTGTCTAAGTCCTTGGATGCCGCAATTATTGTCATGGTCGTTCTGACCACATTTATTGCCCCGCCCCTGCTGCGCCTCGTTTTCAAAGATGATGATGGCACATCGATCCCAGAAGTTCTCCAGCCCGCTGAAGGCGAGTCCTTCAGTTTAACCGCTGAGACAGAACTGCAAAAAGAATCTTAGCTAGCTTAAGCAGAAAGTAATTACCGCTACTGCTGCCAAGAGCAGAGACGATCGCCACTCACAGCCTCATTTAGCCCAGGTAATTGAAGATTGCTATCGCAGGTTAGCCCGCTGGGAGGGGATCACGCATAATAAAAAGCGTTGATACTCCGTCCTTTGCTCGATAAACGCCATGTCAGACCCCACCGAGATCGTTGACCCAAACTTGCCTCTAGACAATGGTGCAGGCGATCGCAGTGCCCAAGCTCGGCAACTCCTGGGCATGAAAGGAGCGCCGTCGGGGACAACCAACCTTTGGAAGATTCGGCTGCAACTGATGAAGCCAATCACCTGGATTCCCCTGATTTGGGGCGTGGTCTGCGGGGCGGCCTCCTCTGGGCACTATACCTGGACACTGGAAAATGCCTTGATGGCCGCTACCTGCATGTTGATGTCGGGGCCGCTGTTGGCGGGTTACACCCAGACCCTAAACGAGTATTACGATCGCGATGTAGACGCGATTAATGAACCCTACCGCCCGATTCCGTCTGGGGCAATCTCGTTGCCCAAGGCGATCGCGCAAATTTGGGTGCTGCTGCTGGCGGGGATTGGCGTTGCCTACGGCTTAGATGTTTGGGCCGGGCATGAGTTTCCCGTTTTGACAGCGCTGGCGATCGGTGGCTCTTTGATTTCCTATATCTATTCAGCCCCGCCGCTGAAGCTAAAGCAAAACAACGGTTGGCTAAGCAGCTATGCCTTGGGGGCCAGCTACATTGCCTTACCCTGGTGGGCGGGTCATGCCCTGTTTGGGCAGCTCAACTGGACGATTGTCGTGTTGACTCTGTTTTACAGTCTGGCCGGGCTGGGGATTGCAATTGTGAATGACTTCAAGAGCGTGGAGGGCGATCGCTCCCTTGGTTTAAAATCGCTGCCGGTGATGTTTGGGGTGGGCACGGCGGCTTGGATTTGTGTACTAATGATCGATGTTTTTCAAGCCGGGATTGCGGCTTACTTAATCAGCGTTCAGCAAAACCTGGCCGCAGTGATTTTGATTTTGCTGATGATTCCGCAAATTACCTTTCAGGACATGTATTTTCTGCGCAACCCGCTAGAAAATGATGTCAAGTATCAGGCAAGTGCCCAGCCCTTCTTGGTCTTGGGCATGTTGGTGGTGGGATTAGCCTTAGGTCAGGCAGGGGTTTAAGCATGTCCGTTCGCCATTTATCGCTAGCGCTACTCTGGCTAGGATCGCTGTTGGTGAATGCGGCGGGGGCAGAAACGCGGATGGCTAGTTCTGGCCAGGTGCAGGCAGAGTTTTCAGCTCAGCCCGGTGAACCCTGTCTCGCTAATCCTCGGCTCAAAATTACGCGGGCTGGCAAAACCCTGCTGGATGCTGTGCCACCCCAGTCTGAGCAGAGTCCGCCCTGTCGATTTGCTGCTCTCCAAGTGGTGCGGCTAGACAAACAGCCTGAACCCCAAGTCGTGCTTGATTTCTATACGGGTGGAGCCCACTGCTGCACCTATTCTTTGATTTACCAGTTTGAGCCGCAATCTCAAACCTACAAAGCCTTTCAGCATAATTGGGGCAATCGAGGCTATCGGCTCCAGGATTTAGATGGCAACGGTGTGATGGAGTTCGTCAGTGCTGACGATCGGTTTGCCTATGCCTTTGCCTCCTATGCCGCTTCCCCTTCTCCGATCCAGCTTTGGGCCTACCAGCCTGGCAAGCTAGTGGATATTACTCGCCAGCATCCCAAACTAATTTATGCCGATGCGACCCGTCTCTGGCAAGCCTTCCAGGAAATCCGCCCGGACTGTGACCCTAAAAGCTGGGGCAATTGCGGAGAAGGGATTTTAGCGGCTTATCTCGCCAACAAATATCTATTGGGGCAAGCCGCAGCGGGCTGGCAAAAAGTGCGATCGGTTTATCAAGGTAATGCCTGTGATTTCAATGACAAATGTCTGGGCCGAGAAAGCTATTTTCGCGCCCTGGAAACGTTTCTGAAGCAGCAAGGATACGCCCGCTAGCCATGCCTGTCGCTAACCACTACCAGACGCTAGGAATTGACCCCAGAGCCACCCAAGCAGAAATCAAGCAGGCTTACCGACGGTTAGCCAAGCGCTTTCATCCCGATCGCTCTCCTCAAGAGCAAGATCACCGCGATCGCATGGCCCGGATCAATGCTGCCTATGAAGTGCTCGGAGATGTTCAGCATCGTCAGCGCTATGATCTCCAGCAGCAGGCGACCTTGAGAACTCCCGCCTATGTCGGTCAACGCGCTCGTAGGGGGCAATCGACAGACGAACATCTGCAAGCCTGGTTGCAGTGGGTTTATGGGCCAGTCAATGATTGGGTAGAGTCAATTCTGGAACCGCTGCCTGACCAACTGGATCAACTGGCTGACGACCCATTCGATGATGAATTAATTGAGGCATTCCAAGCCTATCTCAACGACTGTCGCCAATCTTTAACAGAAGCCCAGCGCTGCTTTCGCTCCATGCCCAATCCAGCTAATTTAGCCGGGGTAGCCGCCAGTCTCTATCACTGCCTGAATCAACTGGCGGATGGCATTGATCAGCTAGAGTTTTTTACCCTCAACTACGACGACACCTACCTGCACACCGGGCAAGAACTATTTCGGATTGCCAGAGGTTTATCCTGGGAAGCTGAAGTTGCCATGAGTAGGTTTTAGGCTTAGGTGATGTCTCTTGCGTTCTATTCCTCAGTCCAACTAATGGATTATGAGGATTGTCCCTCAACGGGTGAAAGACCGGGCTGACCGGATCATCAGTCTGAAAGATGGTCGGTTAGCAGAGCAAGCAATAGCAGCAGCGTAGGCAAGAAGCCAGAACAGATTTGCGTCGAAGCAACTGAAGGCAGTATGCTTATAATGGTATGGATAGATTATTATCTATAAATCAGTCTTAGTCAGGATTTAACGGTAACGCTTGACTGTTGGATTCAAAGAATCGTCACCTTTAGGCATTCGGGAGAGTCAATCTTGAAGCAGGCAACACTGCACCAACTCAAAGTTTTTGAAGTCACAGCTCGCCACGGGAGTTTTACCCGCGCCGCTGAAGAATTATTTCTGACCCAGCCCACTGTGTCGATCCAAATGAAGCAACTGACTAAAGCGGTCGGCTTGCCTTTGTTTGAGCAAGTGGGTAAGCGCTTATATCTGACAACTGCGGGCAAAGAACTGCTAGCCACCTGCCAGGATGTTTTTGAGCGTCTTGATCAGTTTGAAATGACCGTGGCAGACCTGAAGGGCGTCAAGCAGGGGTATCTGCGTCTTTCTGTGATTACTACTGCCAAATACGTGATTCCCCGTTTACTGGGGCCGTTTTGCCAGCGATACCCTGGGATTGATGTCTCGTTGACGGTGACGAACCACGAACAAGTGGTGGAGCGACTGCGCGAAAACCAAGATGACCTCTACATTCCCAGTCACCCGCCAGAAAATATTGATATCCATTGCCATACTTTTCTCGACAACCCTTTGGTCGTTTTGGCCCCTCGCTCTCATCCCTTAGCGGGTGAAACCAACATTCCGATTCATCGGCTGAGCGGGGAGTCTTTTATCATGCGCGAACAGGGTTCTGGGACACGGCAAGCGGTAGAAAAGCTATTTGCTGAGCACAGCGTATCCATTAAAGTCAGACTTGAATTGGGCAGTAACGAGGCAATTAAGCAGGCGATCGCGGGTGGATTGGGCATTTCTGTCCTCTCTCGGCACACCCTTGCCCTAGAAGGAGCGGCTGGGCAGTTAGTGATTTTAGATGTGGAGCATTTTCCAATTCCTCGTCACTGGTATGTCGTTTATCCGGCTGGCAAGCAGCTATCTGTAGTGGCTCGCGCCTTTTTTGACTATTTGCAAGACGAAGGTCGGCAAGTGATTGAAAGCAATCTGGGAGAAAACCTGCACTCAGGCTTGGCGATGACTTCGACTCGGGCCTGACTTTACAACTGTCACAGCAGGTAACGCTCTGCCATATTCTCAGAATAGGGTCGTTCTCAACCCGAAACATTAATCATCATTCTGTTCTTACTTGTTTGGGGCGGCTGATTTGCGATAATCAAGACCGTATTGGCAAGCAGGTAAGCAATGGTCAGAAAGCAGGGCAGTCCAACTCAAGTCCTTTCGATGGGCAATATTGTCAGCATTGCTTTGCAGCTATGCCAAGTCAAAGGCGGCAAGTATTTTTTGACCAGTTTACTCGCCAACCTATGGCTGACTTTGACAATGATTGGAGTGTTTGTGGCGATCGCCATTGCATCCGTCTTTGTCGCCATTGGCATTAGCACAACGCCGAATCCAGCTCCAGCTAGTTTTTTGCCGGTGGTAATTGGGGTGCTGCTGCTGGTCAGCCCTATTTTGCTATTTGCCCTAGCTCGGTTTACCGCCAGCGGTGGACTGCTTTCCCGGCAGATGTTTAGGGTACTTCAGCAGCAAGAAGAAGCGATCGCGGCAGCTCGGCAAGCCGTTTTTCCAAGGGTATGGGTGTTTGCTCGCAGTCTGCTTTGGTCGGCTTTGATGATTATTGCTAGCTACCTGGGGCTAGCCGCGATCGCATATCTGGTTTATTTTGGTGTCGCAACCCTCCTGGTGCTGGTTCAGCCGATCAATGTTTCCCCCCAAACTTCTTTTACGATCGGGGTAGTTGTTGGAATCGGGATTTTACTGCTAGGGCTGCTATTTCTGCTGGCGCTTTCTTGGGTCGCGGCTCGTCTTGCCCTGGTAGATGTGGTCGTAGCGCTGGAAACCCAGGTGACTGGGATCGGGGCAGTTGGACGCAGTTGGCAATTGACCCAAGGCGCTGCTTGGCGCACACTGACGGTCTTGTTTATTGGCTCTGTCGTGACAACTCCGGCCGCGCTTCTCTCGAGCATTCTGAATACGATTAGCGTGATTCCAGTCGTCGGACTCGTGTTTGGGGTGGCTGTGTTTCCGTTTTGGCAGTCAATTAAGGCAGTCCTCTACTACGACTTGCGGAGCCGCAAAGAAGGAATCAACTTTGATTTAGAAGCTCCCACAACCCTGCCAGCTCGATTTTTAAGGCGGGTTTGCCTGCAAACACCCGAAAGTGTCGAGCTAGATTTTGCCCTGGCAGGAATTGGCAGCCGCGCCTATGGCTGGTTGATTGATCAGGTATTAATTTACTTGGGATTATCGCTGCTGACCTTGGGAGGAGCTTACATCTACATTTACGTTGTTTACCCTTGGCTGCAAGAGGCGTTTCCTGAGGCGATTACGAGGGTCGGTCAGTGGTCGATCGCCTTTTACTTATTAATTACTTTCGTGATCTATAACGGCTACTACATTATTTTTGAAACAATCTGGCAAGGGCAAACCCCCGGTAAGCGGCTGGCTCAGACTCGCGTGGTGCAAGACAACGGGCAGCCGATCGGAATCAAAGAAGCCAGCCTGCGCAGCCTGATTCAGACCGTAGACTTTGGGTTATTTTTTATTGGTAGTTTTTTAGTCACGTTCGGTCGTTCAGAAAAACGGTTGGGAGATATGGCGGCCGGTACATTAGTGATTCAAGATGAGCAGGCTCGTCGCCAAGCCGCCCCCAATCTGCAAGATCAGATGGGGCAAGCTAGCCAACAAGCCGCCCAAACGCTCTTGCAGTCAGACAATTTGCGGGCAATCAGCCCTGACCAATATTTGACGATTCGGGAATTTTTGCAGCAGCGAGAGCAGTTGTTGCCCCCAGCCAGAGTGCGATCAGCAAGCAAACTCGCTAACCAAGTCAAGGAAATGATGCCAAATGCTTCACCGCTCGATATTAGACTGACTGATGAGGAATTTTTAGAAGCCGTTTACCTGGCCTACCGCCGCACCAAACAGTCCGATTCAGCGCCAGATCTAGAGGCTAACCTGTAGAGCTTGAGGCCTAACTGATCAGCATTCGACCTCTTGACGAGTCATCGCTCTAAAAGATCTAAATAAAGATTACTCATCTGGCAAGTCTGAGGGAAGGGGTTGCTAGGATTTGAGCAGCCTTTGCACAAATGCGTTGATTGCCCCATGGATGTTGACAGTCGGTTAATTTGGCTGCAAGAGCGGACTGCCCTGAGCGCGATGCCCCGATCGCCCTTGCAGGCGATCGCCCAAATTATGCAGCCCCAGATCCTGCCCGCTCAGCACGTCCTGGCGACTGAAAACACCCATCCCGTCGGGCTATATCTGCTCCAAACTGGGCAGATTGAGGGGGCACAGGTGAGCTTTTTACCGGGGTCAGCGTTTTTCCTAAAGGAAATCTTGCTAGAACAGACGGTGCTGGAAACCGTTAAAACAATTTCTGAATGCCAAGTCTGGTTTATTCCAGCGGCGGAAATTCGCCAAATTGCGGTCGAGCAGCCTGAACTGGCTCAATCGCTGTCGCGGCAACTGGCAGCCGAGTTGGCAGAGGTGTCGTCTCAACTCAGCCTAGAGCAAGAACGGCAGGCTGCGTTGCGCCCATACCTGGTAGCGATGGCTAAACGGGGCATCATTGGCAAAAGTCGCTATGCTATGCGCCTCCGTCAACAGATTAAGGAAGCTGCCAGCGATCGCGGCTCGGTGCTGGTATTTGGCGAACCGGGCCTCGAAAAAGACAACATTGCCGCCCTGATTCACTTTGGTTCAGGGGGGCGGCGATCGCCGATTATTCAGGTTAAATGCAGCGCTTTACAGGCGAGTGGGGCAGATTTGTTTGGTCGGGGCGGCGGCAAACCGGGCTTAATTGAATGGCTGGCGGAGGGCACTCTGGTTCTCAATAACATTCAAGAACTGCCAGCAGAATTAGTCCCGAAGCTGATTCAGCTCCTCAAAACGGGGGAATATACTCCGGTCAGCCGGGAGGGAGATCCGCCAGTTTCACCTTTACAGAGTGCGGCTCGCATCATTCTGATTGCCGAAACGGCCCAGCCTAAAATTACTGCCGCCGTTCAGCACGTTCTGAAAGTGCCGCCGCTGCGGGTGCGTAAAGCCGATATTCAAGCCCAAGTTGACTATTACATCAAGCTGACCTGCCGATCGCAAGCGCGCCCCCAGGCCAAGGTAACGCCAGAGGCGCTGCGGCGGCTACAAAGCTATGATTTTCCAGGCAATTTGCGGGAGCTAGAAAGTCTGGTTCGGCGGGCGATCGCCCAAGCTGAAACCCCCGCCCTGACGGAAGAAATCTTCTGGGCAGAGCAGACTAAAAAGCGGCAGTTTCGGCTGAATCTACTCAATACCTATCCAGGCTTAAGGCGATTTTTACGCAGCCCCTGGTGGCCCGACCGAATTAACTATGGCTTTACCCTGACTGCCTTTGCGATCGTCGTCGTTTTGCTGTTTGTCGGCCCGCAGCAGCGCCACCAGAACTTTGCCCTCAATCTGTTTTGGGCCTGGTGGTGGCCGCTGATCTTGCTCGGTTTCCCGTTTGTCGGGCGAGTTTGGTGCTCGATTTGCCCGTTTATGATTTATGGCGAACTGACCCAAAAGCTGTCGCTGTGGTTAGTGCCGCGTCAACTCAAACGCTGGCCGCGTGAACAAGCCGAGCAGTGGGGTGGCTGGTTTTTGTTTGGGCTATTCACGCTGATCTATCTCTGGGAAGAACTGTGGCGGCTGGAAAACACTGCCTATCTTTCCAGTTGTCTGCTGTTGCTGATTACGGCGGGAGCAGTGATTTTCTCGCTAATCTTTGAGCGTCGGTTCTGGTGCCGCTACCTCTGCCCGATTGGCGGCATGAATGGGCTGTTTGCCAAGCTGTCGATGACGGAGCTGCGGGCCCAACAGGGTACCTGTTCGGCGGAATGCACCACCTATCAGTGCTATAAGGGCGGCCCGCAAAAGGGAGAAGGACAAGAAACCGAGGGCTGTCCGCTTTACTCCCACCCGGCTCAACTGGAAGACAACCGCGACTGCGTGCTCTGCATGACCTGCCTGAAAGCCTGTCCCCATCGCTCCGTTGAACTAAATTTGCGCCCACCAGGGATTGAACTGTGGACAAGCCATGTCCCTTCTGCTAGCGAAGTGGCGCTGCTGCTGCTCTTGCTTGGCGGTGTGTTTCTGCATCGGCTGCCGGAACTACAAGCTAGGCTGGGGCTGGGCTGGCCGCTGGAGCAATTTTGGTTACACTTGGGGATTTCGGTGACGGTGCTGGCGATCGCCGCTGGCTTACCCTTGCTGGCCCATGCTTTTGTTCGCCTGATCCATCGCCACCTAAAGCCGCGCCGCTTTGTCGAACTGGCCTATGGCTATTTGCCCTTGGTGTTGGGCGCAAACCTAGCCCACTATTTGCGTTTAGGGTTAGGGGAAGCCGGCCGGATCATCCCGGTTACTTGGGCTACTTTTAGGTTGGCGGGGGGCAGTTTACCGATTTGGGTGGCTCACCCAGCCGTCATTGCCTTTTTGCAAGCAGCGACCCTAATCACAGCCACGTTGCTGAGCATAATTTTGACCCAAAAAATCAGCCGCCAGTCTTTTTGGTTAATGCTGCCCCAGCATGGAATGGCGATCGCCTTGGCAGCCGGGTTTTGGTCAGTGATTGTCTGATAAAAGACAGATGCAAGAGATGTACAAGATTCGTATATGCTGGAATGCCCGGTTGTCACTTGACAACTAAATAGCTAGTGTTTGGAGTACCCCGAAAAATGCAGGGAATCATGCCAAGCAAATTTGTCAAGTAGTTGATAAGTGTACAAGGCATAACGTTACAGATAATGCTTGCGAAGAAGAGGAATAAGTCATGAAAGAGTATGATTTTATTTTGAAGTTTGACCTCCAAAATACTCAGGCTGACCCTAGCAGCTATATTGAGAATCTGTACGAAGGCGGTTGTGATGATGCCTTGATTGGAGTTGGCAAGAAAGGGTATATTTCACTAAATTTTATTCGTGAAGCATCATCGGCTTATGAGGCTATATCTAGCGCTATTGCTGATGTAAAAAGAGTTTTCCCGGCTGCTACTTTGATTGAAGCAACACCAGATTTTGTGAGTTTAACAGATGTAGCTAAAATTCTCGGCTGTACTCGACAAAATATTAGGAAACTCATTGTCACAGATGAGCAGAGCGCTCCAGTTCCTATCTATGAAGGAACACCTTCGATTTGGCATTTGGCAGAAATACTAATCTGGTTCAGAAAAGCTAAGGCGTACTCGATTGATGATGCACTCATAGAGATTGCTAAAACCAATATGAACGTTAATATTGCTAAGAGTTGGCAAAAAGTAGAGTCAAATTTTCCTGGAAATATTAAGGCTCTGGTCGCTTAGAGGGTGTTTGAAAAGTTTTAGGCAAATAAGTTAAGCATGCGTCGAATGCTGGCAACGTAGATGAAGGACTCAGAGGTTGCGGGCAAGCGCTCATATTCCTTACTGAGTCGGCGGCTCCATA
>JAESGG010000174.1_pt1 | contig 11574 bp, 11 predicted proteins | sample 9266231 | NCBI WGS metagenome assembly JAESGG01 (sample SAMN14515337, study PRJNA621664) | algae metagenome | isolation source: Aphanocapsa sp. GSE-SYN-MK-11-07L and co-occurring heterotrophs from wet... | place: USA: Grand Staircase Escalante National Monument, Utah | collected 2006-04-16 | reverse complement strand
ATCGTAGTCCGGTCAATTGTATTGTCAACCTGATCTGCGGGCTGATTGCCTATTGTCATCAACCCAAGAAGCCCTCGCTCAACATCAATGAATTTTTCCTGCCTTCGGCTTAGCCCGAACTCAGGTTTTGTTAGCTCCACGCTCTCCATTTCATCCAGCAATTCATCAAAGGCAGCCTGGGAAATCCTGATTGTCATAGGGCAATGTCAGATGCACTTACAAGGTAAGTTAAATTCTAATAGGAATAAGTCTCATTAGCTTTTAAGTCTAGGGCGATCGCATACGTAAAATGCTTCCACACCAAAAAGGCAGAAAGCGAAGAAATTAAATGACTTCTCGATTCGGCAAGACTTTGAAGGGTTCGGCTTCCCCAGAATTGGGGACTGGGGGGCTAGCGCAATGAGGTTGGCTGCTAAACGCTCAGCTCAAGGCTTGCGTAACTTGCAGCGACAGGCTGAAAGGATCATAGGGTTTCGTGATGATCGCCGCTACTTTGAGTTGCGTAAACTGACGTTGCTCAGCAGATTGGGTTTTGGCGGTCAATAAAATCACTGGAATATCCTGGGTGGCAGGATTGGTTTGCAGCTCCTGAAATGTGCTGATGCCGTCCATGCCAGGCATCATCACATCCAGCAAAATCGCGTCTGGATGCTCAGCCGTGGCTTTGAGTAGCCCTTCGTGCCCAGAGCTAGCAGTCAGAACTTCCCATTCACCTGTTACTTCTAAACAGACTTGAGTGGCTTCACGAATATCATCTTCATCATCAATAATTAAAATACGTCTAATTGTCATGGCAGTTTTTCCCTGCGCTTACAGCGGTTTGCGCTTAATATTGAGGTTCAGGTCACTCTTATTTACTTAGCCCTACCCCTGACTCTTGATGCAGAGGCAGAGTGAAATAAAAAGTGCTTCCTTTCCCAACTGTACTCTCCACCCAAATTTGCCCTCCGTGCTGCTGCACAATGCTTCGACAGATAGTCAACCCTAGTCCTGTCCCTCCTTGATGCCCTGAATTTGAAGCATCTAACTGCTGAAACCGATCAAAGATAGATTCAAGTTTATCTTCTGGAATACCACGCCCCTGATCTTGGATCGAAATCAACAAGACTTCGGGTTGAGAATGATCCTCTGCTTCTAATGGGGGGTCCTGGTCAGAGTTGGTTGCTAGCTCCTCGATCGCAGCACTAAACACTGAAAACTCAAAGCTTTCTGGTCGCCTCCGCTCCGCTGTCACCCGAACCGTGGCCTGAGGCGGTGAAAATTTAATCGCATTGCTGAGCAGATTAGTCAGGGTTTGGATAATCCGATCCGGGTCAACCCAGAGTTGAGCAGCGATCGGGGTTACTGCTAAGTTAACCTCAGCTTTTTCAGCCATTGCTCGCATTGTATCGACGGATTGCAGGATCAAGTTAGTCGCATTGCACGCCTGCTTTTGCATCAGGGACTTGCCAAACTTGATCCGCTCCAGGTCAAGAATATCGTTAATTAGACGGACTAGACGATTGGTATTAGAAAAAGCAATTTCTAGCATTCGTTGGCTTTTATCCGGCTGCGTGTCTAGGCAACCCTGGGCCAAAATCCCCAGGGCAGTCCGAATTGAAGTTAGGGGCGTTCGCAGCTCATGGCTGACGACTGAGACAAACTCATCCTTCATCCGCTCGACAATCTGCCGCTCAGTGATATCTTTGAAAATCACTACTGCACCGACAATTTTGCTTTGCTCTCGAATCGAGGTGCTGACATACTCGACCGGAAAACTCGACCCATCCTGCCGCCAAAATAGGTCATCCGTCCGGTGCTGGGCAGCGCCCTCAATCAGCGTGGCGTGGATGGGGCTAGCCGTCCACTCATAGGGACTACCATCGGACTGGGAGTGATTGATGATGCCATGAATAAATTTTTCACTCAGATGTTCAACCTCATAACCAAGAATTCTGGCAGCGGCTGGATTGACGAAAGTGGTCTTACCCTGGAGGTTCAAGCCATAAATTCCTTCTCCAGCAGAGTTGAGAATTAACTCGTTCTGGCGGCTGAGCCGTTTCAGAGAGTCCTTGGCCTGCTGGCGCTCCCGCAGGGCCCGCTCCCGCTCCCGAATTTCGCGAATTAACTCTGTATTCGCCCGTTGTAGTTCAGCGGTTCGCTCTAGAACTCGCTGTTCTAGTTCAGCATTTAAGGCGCAAATTTTGACCTCAGCCTGTTTACGCTCTTGGATATCTTGCTCTAGGTCAAGGTTGAGGGTATGCACCTGCTGATACAGTCCATACTGGTGAATCGCCATCGCAAAGTGTTTGCCCAGCGCCTGAGCTAGTTCAATCTCTGCGATCGCCCACTCTTGGCACTGCCCCAGCTTTAACTCTCGCCAAACCTCGAAGGATTCCCGCGGACGCAGATTGCGTGGATCATTGCGATCAACCCGACCCGCCCAGAGGGTTTCAACTTCAATTTCCGGCCGAAACAGGCTGAGATAGCCCAGCATTTGCTGCCGATAGAAGAGAGGCACCACGAGCAAACTGCGAATCTCGGCTGTCGAAAAGGCCTCTGCCAAATCAGGTGGCAAATCAAGCGGGTGCAGGTCAGCGATCGCCAAAACATCTGTAATTGTGCTCCCGTTCGCACTCAAACAAGCTGGCCATTCAGGATGCAGTTCAATTGGCTGGGGTTTGGTCTGTTTTGCTGGGGTGGCTAGGAGAGGCTGCTGTCCGCAGCTAAAGAGTTGCCCGGTTTGGGCTAGCAGGTGTTCTGAAGGCTCAAACTGAGGACTAATGTAAATTCTGCCCCCGGCAACCTGTAAAGCTTTCACAGTTTGTTCGAGCGCTTGTTGCACCTGCATCTCCGTCATTGAATGCAGCAGCCAGGAAACCCGATTAACCGTTGCTTCTTGCTCTGCCTGGGCGCGGGTTTGGCTAAGCAGGTTCGATTGGGCGATCGCGATCGCAACCTGATCGGCCACTAATTGCACAATCTGCAATTCTCGCTCGCTGACCCGGCGGGCTGAACTATGATGAGAAGCCAGCAGTCCCCAGAGTCGATTTTGCTGCAAATAATCGTGGTGCAAAATCGGGACTACCAAAGAAGAGCGGACTCCCATCGCCATCAAGTATTCGGCATGGCAAGGGTCAACCGGGCGAAACCGAATATCTTCAGTTGCCAGCAGTGTGCCGGTTTCCAAGCAATCGAGTGGACTCAACCCAATTTGCTGCTCAGTCACATCTACAATTGAGCGCTGACGGGCTTTGAGAAACAACTCCCGCGCCGCCAAGGGAATATCCTCGGCTGGAAAATTTTGCCCTAACAGCGACGGCAAGCGACGGGGGCGGTTTGATTCGGCAATCACCTGCCCGCTGCCATCGGGGTGAAACCGATAGATTTTGACCCGATCGGTGCCCAAAAAAGTGCGGACTTCTGCCACCGTTCCCGCCAAAATTTCAGACAAATCCAACGATTGCCGAATCCGGTTCATCATCCGGTGCAGCAGCACTTCTAGAGAATCAATCTGGGGTGGGCTGCTAGATTGTGACTGACTACGGGCTGACTTGCGGGTTGCCATTGTTTGACTCTAATTCATTAATTGATTAAAGTTGGCAGGAACTGAGCGCTGAAAGTTTAATCCCCCTAAATCCCCCTTTTTTAAGGGGGATTTAGAGATTATTTCCCCCTTTTTTCTGGCATTAGCGGCGCGATAGGGCGGGGGCTAGGGGGGATCTAACCACTCACCAAATCAGCCATGCTGCGCCGCAGCCAAACTCGCCCTAAGCGGTTGAGAATCAGCGCCACCAAATCTGCCGCTTCTGTGGCCTTGCTCACAAAGCCATCTGCACCGACCGTTAAGGCTTGGTGCAAGATGCTGACATCGGGATGAGCCGTAAAAAAGACGACTGGCAAATTTTCCCATTGCGGCGAGTTACGCACCACTTGGCACAGTTCCAGCCCGCTAAAGTGAGGCATTTTAACATCCATCACCAGCAAATCGGGGTTAAATTCTTCCAGGGTTTGCCAAAATTGCCGGGCATCTTCAACCACGGCCAGTTGGAGTCCCCAAGGTTCTAGCAAGGCCCGAATCGCCGATAAAATTTGCGGGTCATCATCCACTACCATCACCCTGGGAGCCGTCGTCTGGATTTGCGATCGCATCCGCGTCACCGCTTCTAAAACGCGATCGGGCAAAGAAGCAGCGGAAATTTCTGCCTCGGTTGGCGCAGCTACTGACTCAAGCTGCGATTTAGGCAAAAAGACGTGGGCACCCAAGCGAGCCATTTTAATCCGGGTGGTCAAATGATCTTGATCGGTTAGAAAGATGACGAGCCGAGGTGGAGTTTGGTTAGTTAACTCCGTCAATAGGGTTAAATTTTCGCCATTAGCGGTCGCCAAGCAAAGGTTAACCACCAGCACATCTGCGGTTTGATAGCTTTTGCGTCCGCCTCGTCCCTTACCCAAAATTGCATCTTTAACGGCTGACAAACTGGGAGCTAAGGCCATTGAAATCCCCCAAGCACCAGCTAATTGAAGCATTCGTTCTGCCAAGTCAGTATCCTTGTCTACCACCAATAGCAGCGGGAAACCCCAACTGGAAGTCGGGGTTGTTTCCTGTAAAGACCGTCTCAGTTTGGTCACAAGTTTAGAGAACTGCAATGCCTGCTCGTGATCAAAGCTGATTTCTGCTTGCAGCAGATGCTCAATTTTTTTAGCCAAGCGGGAGCCTTGAGCAAAGCCAAAGATGCCCAGCGCGCCAGCCAGTTGATGAGCAGCCCGGCAGGCTTTGCGGCGCTGTTCTTCGGTGATCTGGTTTTCGAGCAAAGCGGTGCCGACTTGTTCTAGCAGCAGGCAGCGATCGTGGCTAACCCCTTGATGCTTTTTCCACACTTCCGACAAGCCGGCTTTAGTGCGCTGCTGGATCAGGCTCTCTCGCATCCAGGCCGGCAGTTGGCGCAGTTCTAGCGTGTTGGAGTCTGGTTCCGGCTTTAGCCGATACCCCTGCCCGTAAACCGTGGCAATTAAATCTGCCGGTACACCGCTCAGCTTGAGTTTTTGCCGCAGGTCTTTAATGTGAACCGTAACCGTATCTTCGCCGGGCGGCTCCTCACAAGACCAAAGATGATCCAGAATGGCACTGCGGCTAAAAACGCGGTGAGGATTACGCAAAAACAGCTCTAGCAGCCGATACTCCTTGGGCGTGAGATGAATTAGGTTGCCCTTGTATGTGACTTCACAAATGGCGGGGTCTAGGTGCAAATTTAACCACTTCAGAATCGTCGGGCGAGTGGAATCTTTGCGTCGGGAGAGCACCCGCAGTCGGGCCAGCAATTCCTGTGGTTCAAAGGGCTTGACGACATAATCATCAGCCCCAGCGTCTAGCCCAATCACGCGATCGCTGCTAGAGTTTTGCCCCGTCAGCATTAGGACTGGTGTTTGACAATCCTGGGCCCGTAGCTTCTGGCAAAAGCGAATCCCATCCAGTTTGGGCAGGAGCAAATCTAAGAGGATGATGTCGTAGTTGAAGGCTTCTACAAATGCCCAGCCAATCTGACCATCCGTCGCAACATCAACAATGTAATGCTGCTCAGCCAGAATCTTTTCCAAAGATCTGGTAATCAGTTCATCATCCTCGACAAGTAGGACTCTCATGAATTTTATTCCGTTTAAATTAAATAAACGTCAAAACTGATATTGCTATCGGAGATCGCTGTCCAAGTGCGATTGAGTAGTAGGGGTAGCCCAGCATCAACCGACAAAAATAAAATTGGCCGACTGCTCAGAACCCTAAACCTGATTGAATAATTTGCGTTTGAGAAACTTTGCTACAAAGCGAGGCAATCTTCACTCCACTGATGGCTGCCCCTATCCCTGGGTTGGCAGCAGTAGTAGAGTTAAATCAATTGACTTGAAGATCATTATTAAGGGTTGACTCGAACAAGACCCACACAACTACAATCAAATTTACTTTTATTTATTTTTCTTGATATTAATAATCGAGTAAATCTGGATCAATCTTCAGCCTGAGAGTTGGCTGCTCTAGTAGCAGCCTTGCTTAAACATGAGTTGCTTTTTTAAAAAGCGGGTAGCGAGAATCGAACTCGCAACTAAAGCTTGGGAAGCTTTCATTTTGCCACTAAACTATACCCGCAGTCTGCAGTGAAGAATTCTAGAATAGCACTGAAACTCTCTGTCTGGCTCAAACTAATTTTGGTGGCGGTATTCAAATCACTACAAATATCGACTCTACCGCTTGGGTTGAAATTGTCGAAAAAACCGGGCTAGCCAAGCGGGCTGCGCGGGCTGTTGCTGAATCTGAGCAATTTTTTCATTCAACCTTTGGTTAGCAGCCCGCAGGTGAGCCACTTCTGCCTTTAAGCCGACATTGCGCTTAAATAAACGATGTTTATCGGCTTCTAACTGACGAATTTGGAGTTCCTTCTCATCCATTGGAAGTTCATCTTCTGGCAAAGGGGCAGACTGGAACTGAACCATTAACCGCTGAGAAACAGCAACAAGTTCGGCATCAAGCGGTAGGGGTGGACTTTCCCAAGGATCAGCCAGCAGCGTCGAGTCTGATAGACAGGGCATAGCGCAAGAAGTTTTCTGACTAGCTTTGAATCTTACCTGAATAGTAATCGGATCTGACTTAAAGGAGTAGCTCTAAACCCGTTGAGCTTTTGAGGGCTGGGAAACTTGCTGCTCAGCCCAACGGCTCAAATCATTGCGCCAAGTCTGGACGGCTGACTTGAGGTGAACCGGCAACTGGCGATCGCCCTGGGGATAAACTGGCAACCGAGGCTGTAACTGCCAACCCTCCGATGCCAGCAGGTCTTGCAGGGCGTGCAGATGCAGGTGAGGATAACTCGGATTGACGTGATCAAGCGGGCCAATCCCGCCTAAGTCTCTGGCTCCGGCCCTTAGGCAAGCCAGGAGTAACTCCGGCTGCGGAATCAGGTTGGGTGGAATTTGGAGGGTAATCTCGGTTGGCAAAAGCTGACGGGCGATCGCCACCACTGCTGGCAATTGCTCAATTGGAAAACCGGGAGCTGATCGAATTTCCTGATCGCCAGGACTGTAGGGCTGCAAAATGACTTCTTGAATCTGTCCCCAGCGGGTGTGGCTGTCGGCGATCGCTAGCAAAGTCTGTCGCCAATCGGCTTCTGCTTCTCCAATCCCCAGCAATAGTCCAGTCGTAAACGGAATCTGTAACTGTCCCGCCCACTCTAGTTGTTCTAGCCGGAGGCTAGCAAGTTTGCTGGGAGCGTGCTGATGCACCGGCAAAGCAGTCACCTGCTCTAGCATTAACCCGATTGAGACATTCACTTGCCGCAGCCGATTCATTTCGGCAAAGCTGAGCGGGCCAGCGTTGGTGTGGGGCAAAAAGCCCAAAGACAAGGCCAATTCAGACAGGGCATAAATATGTTCAAACCAGTCCTGCCGGCGCGGGCTGTGGGGATGCACCTCTCCACTTAGAATCAAGATTTCAATCATCCCGGCGGCTTTGAGCGGCATGAGTTGAGACTGGGCAGCCGCTAAACTCAGCCAGCGATCTTGTCCTGGATCAACGCGAAAATTGCAGTACGTGCAGCGATTGAAGCATTCATAGGTCGGAACGATCGTATAGGCAGGGCTGTAGGTAATGATTCGATTTAAATCTGGGTAAGTCATAAATTTTGCTTGAATCTTGATTTGAAAGCATAAATTGATTTTGAAGACATAAATCTATTGATGTAGTTGAACACACAGCTTCTAAGGTCTGACTTACAATAAATTCAAGGCAAAGGGAATCCCCCGGAGGTGTCAAATGCTGGTGATGGTAACCAACGATCAGCTATTTTCTCCCCATCTTGTTTGCCAAAGTTGTTTACTGGCGGATCATCATGGACAGCCTCGCTGGCACCAGGGGCAACTGTCTTGCGGGCGTCAAGTTTGCGGTAGTTCTGAGCAGCAACCCCAGCAATATCAGTGCCAAATGGGGTTTAGGATTGCTAACATTACCCACTGCGCTCAAGAGTAATTCGTCTTTTAGGGGGTCTTCGCTCTAGAATGCTCTTATGTCGCTCAGAGATGGCGACCCAAAGAATTGCGATAAAAATTATTATCCAATTATCACCCCATTCCTAGATTCACTGTCGGAGAGAAACAATTATGAGTTGGCGCGCTACTGCAACTGTTCCAGACCGCCTCTTCTCTGTCCTACCCTACCTGCTTCCACTATTCTACGGGGTGCAGTTCGGAGGCTTTCTGTTTGAGATGTTTCCAGTCCTGACCGTGATCTTGATTCCGGTCATTCCCGTTGCCCTCCTCTATTCAATTCCCTTCGCCGGCTTTGCGGTTTTCATGGTGTTGTACTTGCTGGTTGTGCGTAATGACGCGATCGCTTACTTTATTCGGTTTAACACCATGCAGGCGCTGTTGCTGGGGATTGTCTTGTTTCTCTGCCAGTTGGTGCAGACGGTTCTCGGGAATATTGCCGGACTCGAGTTGATGCTGAAGGTGTTTTCAAACTTTGTCTTTATTGGGGTTGTCGGAGTGGTGGTTTATGCGGTCGTGCAGTCTTTGCGGGGTATTTACGCCGAAATCCCGACCATTTCTGAAGCGGTTAAAAGTCAGGTCGGCTAGGTTACTGGCGACGAACGACTGGATTTTCTAGGCTGCCGATGCCTTCAATTTCAACCCGGATGCGATCGCCGGGCTGCACCGCCCCCACTCCTTCTGGCGTGCCAGTCAAAATTACATCCCCCGGTAAGAGCGTCATCACCTGGCTGATATAAGACACCAAAGCTTCTGGGCCAAATGCCATTTGATCAATCGAGGCCGACTGGACGGGTTGCAGGTCATCGTTGATAAAAGTCTGCAAGCGCGCACTTGGGCTAATTTCTCTGACCACCCAAGGGCCAAGCGGACAAAAGCTATCAAAGCCCTTGGCTCGCGTCCATTGCTGATCTCGTCGCTGCAAATCTCTGGCGGTCACATCGTTGGCTACTGTGTAGCCCCAAATTTGATCGCCAGCTTCTGCGACTGAGCAATTGCAGCAGCGCTGACCGATAATTAGGGCCAATTCTCCTTCGTATTCAACTTGCTGAGACTGGGGCGGGTAGAGAATTTCTCGCTGGGGCGCTAAAACAGCAGTCGGTGGCTTTAAGAACAGCAGCGGTTCGGACGGCATCGATGTGCCCATTTCTGCGGCATGGTTAGCGTAATTCTTGCCAACAGCGACAATTTTGGACGGCAAGCAGGGTGCCAAAAGCTGATAGCCATCAGCAGGCAAACTGAGATCAGTCAAATGTCCCTTCAGCCAAGGTGGGGCATCAAGAACTTTGACTTCGCGGCTGAGTTGCAGCAGGCCGTAGTGAATACTGCCATTGGTGGCTTGAACTCTAACGTAGCGTTGGGACATAGGAAATTAATAATAGCTCTCACAGAATACAGCGATCGCCGATCAATTTTGAACAGGTATCGAGGGAGTTCTTCTCCAGCGATCGCCAAAACTGGGATAAGATCATAAATCCTTGCCTCAATTGCACCAGCCATTTTTTTGGATCGTGCAGATTGAAGCCATTTAGTCCATAAGGAGCAAATTGCTGTGAGCTACGACTACGAAACCATGTATATTCTCCGCCCAGACTTGGGTGAAGAGTTGTTAGACCAAACTATTAGCCAGTACCAAGCCTTGCTGCGCGACCAGGGAGCGGAAGCTGTAGAAACTCAGCATCGGGGTCGGCGGCGGTTAGCCTACGACATTAAAAAATACCGAGAAGGAATCTATGTCCAGATGAACTATAAAGGCGTAGGCACCCACGTCGCTGCCCTAGAGCGAGCCATGCGCCTGAGTGATGATGTGATTCGCTATCTTACGATTCGCCAAGACGAAGCTGAAGCCCCCGCCGAGGAAGAAGCGGCAACGGCTTAGGGAGCGATCGCAACTCCAGCGGTTGTAAGCGATGATTTTAAGTCGTTTGGGCTTTGTTAAAACCACTCAAAATCATCGCAAATTTGGCACCATTTAACTCTCGACCTGGATAAAGGAAATTTATTTCTTAAAATCCTTGCAGACAGTGACTTTCAAGACATAAATTTGTTTACCAAATCCCTCCAAAAATGCCATCAATCTGTGGACTTGGGTGTGAATAACCCACCGGGAATGATAGATTATCTCCAACAGTCTTTAGGACTTAATCGACTGTCCTTAAGGGCTGACAGCCTGCTAGCTGGAGCGGTGACAACGTGAGCCAATTCAATCCCTCCTCAGAATCAGATCTGAACCTAGAGATCCTCAATCTTCGGCAGCAGCTAGAAAGCCGCGATCAACTGGTGCAACAGTTGTCCCAAGAGCTATACCGAGCCATTATTGAGCATCCATCCTGGTTTTTGCCTGCTCAAGCTCAAATTGCGGAGGGACTGCCGCTGCGAGAATCAACCGCTGGGCCTCAGCAAACCCAGATGCTTCAGCAGCAAATGCAGGAGATGGAAAAGCAGATTGCGTTTTATCAACAGCAAATTGCTCACCGAGATACAGATCTAGCCCGGCTGCGAGAGTCAGTCCAAGAACTGGGCGATCGCAATCAAATGCTCGAAAAAGTGATTCAAGAACTGCCAGAAGTCTATCGGCAAAAGTTCACCGAGCGCTTGGCTCACGTCAAAGCTAAAGTTGAAGCTCTCCAACGCGAAAATCGCCAGCTTCAGGCAGAATTGCAGAGCATTAGCTACCTAGCTGTTTCCCGGCCAAATTCAGATCAGCCACCTGAACAGGTTGATTTAGCCGATTTCCCGCCTCTAGAGTCGCGTCGGGCTAGAAACCTTGCCAACCTAGATGACATCTAAGCTCATGTTGTTGGGGCATAGAATTGAGTGATGGCAGAGATCAAAAGTCACGTGGAAAGCTCCAAAACCTTTAGCAGCTTTTTTGGCCCGTTAACCCTGGAGCCAGGCATCAACTCCGGCATTGACGACAAGCGCTGGAACAACTGTAAAAAGTTCAACCAAGATGTACAAATTTTGCTCAAGCAAGGGGCTTTAGAGGAATTGAGCCAATCGGGCCAGTAAGGTAAAGTCTCTCTTGTCTAATCGCTGCTTAAGCTCAAGATTGCCAAAGTTTGTATTACAAGCTTCAAAAGAAAATCATTGAATCAGCTAAATTTCTAGCCGAAGGATTGAACGGGCAAAATTCGGACAAGCACCAAGGCAGAAATTTTAAGGAGCAGCAATGTCTTTAAACGTTGAACGTCTGGAAGCAAGTTTTTCGCAACTGAAAAATAAAGAGACTGAATTTACGACCTACTTTTATGCAAATTTACTAGCGGATTTTCCAGAGGTGCAGCCCCTATTTGCCCAGACCAATTTGGTTAAGCAGTCTGAGAAGCTGTTTCAGTCACTGGTGTTCGTTGTAGACAACCTCAGAAACCCAGAGGCCTTAACGACAGCACTCAAAGGATTGGGGACTCGCCACGTCAAATATGGGGTGCTGCCTGAGCATTAGAGTTGTTGGGAAATAAAATCAGCTTTGGGACAAGGTTATCCGATTTCCCTGCCCAATTTACGCTGCATCCAGATACCAGTTCCACAAACCGGCTGCATTCAGCATTAAGCGGTCATCGAAAT
>JAESGG010000173.1_pt1 | contig 11606 bp, 9 predicted proteins | sample 9266231 | NCBI WGS metagenome assembly JAESGG01 (sample SAMN14515337, study PRJNA621664) | algae metagenome | isolation source: Aphanocapsa sp. GSE-SYN-MK-11-07L and co-occurring heterotrophs from wet... | place: USA: Grand Staircase Escalante National Monument, Utah | collected 2006-04-16 | reverse complement strand
CATTTGCTGGAGCGATTTATTTGCAACTTAGACCTAGAACCAAGTCAAATTAAATCCCATCCCAACTACTCAACCCTTTGCAACTACGCTACGATTGCCGCCTAAAACTGTCCGGAGTATTGATGAAGAAATACTCGCCAAACTAATGTAATTGAGCAGGAGACACAGCGGATGCAGGTACAAGTAGAACAACGTCGCGTCATTCAAATTATCCGAGCGGAGGTCATGAGCGATCGCCCAGAATTCCGGGCTTACAGTCTGGGGCGGCACAATCTGGGGGATGGTATCGATCCGTTTATCCAGTTGGATCATTTCTACATGCGGGCACCGATCTTTCCGCCCCATCCCCATGCCGGATTTTCTGCTGTTACTTACATGTTCGAGGATTCAGCCGGATCGTTCCAAAATCGGGATAGTTTGGGCGATCGCGCCCTCATCCATCCTGGCGATCTGCATTGGACTCAGGCGGGGAGTGGTTTGATGCATGAAGAAATTCCCAGCCCACCCGACACGCTTTGTCATGGCGCGCAAATCTTTGTCAATTTGGCAGCAAAACGCAAGTGGAGTCAGCCTATTGCGCTGCATTTAGATTCAGTCCAGGTACCAGAATATGCTATTCCAGACGGTGGCAAAGTGCGGGTAGTGGTTGGTGCTGCCTTCGGGCTGAAATCTCCCATCCAACCGTTGACTCCCGTGACGCTGCTAGATGTGACTCTGCCGCCGCAGGGGAAAATTGTTCATACCCTGCCGTCCTCGCACCATGCTTTTGTGCATGTGATTCAGGGCAGTGGCGAGTTTGGGGCGGGGCGATCGCGCCTAGAAACTTTGGATGCCGCACTACTCGAACCAGGGAGCGAAACTGTGACAGTACAAGCCAATGAGCTTGGATTGCACTACCTCCTCGGTGCAGGCGAACCCTTGAATGAGCCGATCGTCTCTCAAGGTCCCTTTGTGATGAACACAGCTGAGGAGATCCAACGAGCTATTGCTGCCTATCAAAACGGACGTATGGGTCGCTTGTAACTCATTACCTCAGGGTTCAATTCCTGCTCAATTCCCTAACATGCACTGACCTCATGAATTTTCAACCCGCGCATTCCACGAGCGAACAGCCAGAACCTGTAACGGTTATTTTTACGCATTTTGTTAAACAGGGATGCGAAGCGGCTTACGAGCAGTGGGTGCAAGGGATCTCCCAAGCCGCTCGTCAATTCGATGGGCACTTAGGACTTAGCATTCTGCGACCATCCCCTGGCGTGCGACGCGAATATGTGTCAATTCTCAAATTCGATTCCTATGACAATTTGAAGGCATGGATGGAATCAGCGGCTCGTCAGGAATGGCTAGAAAAAGCAGCACCCCTCGTTGAGGATCTCAAAGTGGAGATGCTCACTGGTATGGAAGCGTGGTTTACCCTGCCTTCACAACCACCAATTAAACCGCCGCCTCGGTACAAGATGGCAATTCTCTCTTGGGTGGCAGTCTATGCCCTGCTGTCGCTCTTGGGGTTTAGCTTAGCTCCCCTGTTAGCCGCATTACCTGCGTTTGTCCGCACTTTCATCATTTCAGTCATTATGGTGTTGTTAATGACCTATCTCGTAATGCCTTGGATGACGCAGTGGACTAAAGCATGGTTGTATCCAAAAAGAAAGGCATAATCGGTTCTAGCCCTACTGAGCGATCGAGCAGCCCAACAATTAATAGACAGAATACTTCCGCCTAAGATGCGACAGTGGGTGGATATGTGGAATTATTCGGCATACCACCCCAAAGACAGTGCTTAGGTAAAATTTTTCTACAAAATATCCTGCTGGAGGTGGATAGCTTGAATCTTTCCGCATATTTTCAGATTTACTACTAAGATGGTCGGATGTGCTATTAAGCACATCACAAAAACTTACTCTGGCTGCTTATAGAGGGGAAAGAGGAAATGGCGCATGTCCATCTCTAGCTCCGGATTGTTGAAATCCCCAGCAGGAACTAGCATTACCGGGTAGTCCGGTTGCTTCAAATGCATCTTGATTCCAGGACTGGGGATTGCTTTAACCGCTTCCCCCAAGTATTTAAGATTGAATTGAATATCCAATGTCATATCTGTAGGAATATGAGCATTAATCGTTTCATCGCCCTTGCCAAACTCTCGCTCGATCGAAAGGTGAATTTGTTGGGTCGCTCCATCAAAGCGAAACTGAATCCCTCTCTCTTTCTTATCGGTCAGCACCGATAGCCGCTCCAACGCTTTGAGTAGTCCTGATTTCTCCAGCACCACTTCTTGGTCAAAACTGTAGCGTGCCAACAGTTGTTCACAGTCTGGGTATTGCCCCTCAATACACTGGCAGCTCAAAATAATATTTTGCCATGCAAAACTAGCGCAGGTTGCTTCCGCATCGTGCAGCAGTTGAATCGCATCAACTGAATCAGTAAGATTACGAATCAGTTCCTTCAGCGCTTTGCCAGGAATCGGAAATTGAGTGAGTTCATTGGGTTGCGGTTGCTTACGTCGTTTTCTGCCAATCCCCTCTGTTGACAACTCCGCGATCGCCACTCGATGTCCATCTGTTGCAACGAATTTCAGGGCATTTTGCCCAATCTGAATATAAACACCTGTCAAAATACGCTTGGTTTCATCCGTGCTGATCGCGTAGAGCACCCCTTTCAGTCCTTCTCTCAACACATTGGTCGGTAGGGAAACTGGAGCCGCTTTGAGGGTTGCAATGGGCGGAAATTCCTCAGCCGGAATCCCTCGAATCTCATACTTCCCATCGGCATCTGACAGCGTAATGGAGCAGGTTTTGATCGGTTTCTCCTCTTCGTACGCTGGCTTCGTAACCTACGCCTGACTGTTGAGTGTGATGCCACCTGTTGGAAACTGTTTGACCATCCCTGAGAGCATCTCAACCGGTACCGTAATTTCGCTGCCCAGAATCACCTGCGCCTCAAAGCTTGCCTGGATCGTCATTGCCAGATCGGTCACAGTCAAATGAACTTGTTGAGTTTTAGCATCTGCCACCACCAGCACATTTGCCAGCACTGGATGGCTAGGTTTTGCTGGGGCAGCACAACTTGCGATCGCCAGCGCATCATAAAACTGACTCTGAGAACAAATCACCTGCATCCCTTGTTCCGTTGCAGGTGTATCCTTTGGCTGCGATCTAGCTGCCCGTTTTCTCGATGACTTCTTGGGCACAGGCTCTGCCGATACTTCAGTCTCCGCAGAATTTTCAGGCTCATCGACTGTCTCTTCCGCTTCACTCACCTCTGATGTGTCAGAAGGTTGCTCTAGAGAAGCGATCGCAGCTTTAGAAGTCGGTTGCTCAGTCTGCTTTTTCTGCTTTGCAGAGTTGACCCTCGATCGTTGTAATGCTTGAGTCATGATAATTGTCTCTGATTGAATTGTGGTCGAAGGATGCCTGCGTTAGCAGATGAAAAATGCCAAAGACCCTAGGAATCAAGCTTCTTGGCAGAATGGTTAAACTGCTTAGGGTATAGTATGAAGCCGAAACGCCATTAAGTATTCTCTAAGTAAACAAGGTTGTTGCAAGCGGATCATCATGGGTGAATCCGATACGTAGCTTCTGGCCGTTGGCTTTACTTAGGGAATATTTTGAGGTAATTCTGTCTAAAAGCATTCCCTAAGTAAAAGTCCTATGGCACAACCAGAATCCGACGACGGGCGCGGCTGGATCCGACATACCATAAGCGATTGTGCTCCCTCACCTTTGCCAACAGGTCTTTTGCTGTATCACTACGCTCAGGGTTAAGCCGTTTGCTTAGATCCTGTCCATCAACACCACATTCTAGAAACGTACTCCCCTGGCTATTGTGAACTGTAATGGCAAAGCAATTTCGCACATTAGCAAACTGCTCTAAATGGTGATAATAATCACGCCATAGGAATGGATTGCGTTTGGCGATCGCCATCAGCCGACGAGCTTCTACATCAAATCTGTTCTGCTCATCTTCATGCAGAGCATAGATTTGACGTGATACGCCATCATCCGTTGCAACCTTTAGCCTCCAGGCTTTGTAATTGCTGTAGCGATCTTCTGAAAACTCCTGAACCGTGAACTCCGTTGAAGTAGAGAGGATAATCGTTTTACCATCAGGAGCTAAAACCGGATCGCGCGTGATCAGCCGTTCACCGGGAATAAACCGAGTGGTAACCTTACCGTACAGATGGTTGCGAATCTGCTGGTTATAGTAATCCACTTGCACGTTTGTCCAGCTTAGAATTCTGAAGCAATCAGGGTTCTGGGTAAACTCGCCAGAGATTTTCTTGAAGGCATATTTGAGCAGCGATCGCCGCTTTACCAGCAGCGAACCGTTACTCTTGTCCGGTAGATATTTTGCAAATGGCTCAAAGGGCACTTTGCTCTTCGTCACTGCATAACGGCAAGCGGTGATAAATTCCAGCAGCGGACTATCTGTGCCCTGGCGCACCACTTGAGTCAACACGGCTTTATTGGTGATGTGGAAGGCTGAGGATCTGCCTTCATTCACCGGGTTAAGCTGAGCCGGATCGCCCATCAGAATTATTTTCAGCGAGTGCCAAGTTGATGTTCTTTTGGACGCTTCCTCAATCCAGTGCCAGAGTTGTTCTCCAATCATGGAACACTCGTCAATAAATACGACATCAAACAACTCGATATACGAGGTGCCAGTTGGTGCCAGAACTTTTTCGTTACCTCTAGAAATCATGCCCAGTCCCAGCAATTGATGAATCGTGAAGAAGTCTACGCCAGTCACCCCGTTTTCTAGCGCCATGCGTTGCAGCACACCGACAGCCTTATTGGTGGGTGCGGTCAGAACCAATCGTTTCCCCTGGCTGACTAGCACTTTGACCAATTGAAAAACGATCGTTGATTTTCCTGTACCAGCAAAGCCAACTAAAAGAAACAGGGCAGCCGTGACAGCCGGTTGCAGGAACGTCCACATTGCATCCAGAGCTTTACGCTGTTGCTCAGTCAGTTGAAAGGGGAAAGAGACGGCCGGGGAGGAAGTAGGAAGGGTTTGCATCATTACGACTCCGCTAATTTCATCCATGAATCGGCTTGGCGCAGCGGTAGCTGGTTTTTTCGGTTTTTCGGTCTTCTCGAAATCAGCAAACCCAATTTCAGCAACCCAATTCAATTGAGTCCTGTTTTAGTACAAATGTTTATAAACTAAGCTGTAACAATCTGAGAACTGTACCATCGCGCTATCTCCCACCCTTACGAAGCCACTAGCCATATGGTTACGCAATTAGGGAACAACTATATCCAGATGGACAGTTCTGGTCTATTATTCTTGGCAGTCCGTGGTAATTTCTTATATAAGATTAGTAACCGCAGCTATGGAGACTCAAAAACCGAAACGGAAAGGACGAGATCAGCTCTATGGGGAACTCAAAAAGCCGACCATGATTGCACTCACTCCCACCGGAGTTGAAAAGCTGGATGAGTTAGCCGCTGGATTCTCTCTGTCTCGTTCCGAATTCATCGAGCGCATTGCTCGGGGAATGCTTTCCGTACAAGGAATCGAGTAAACCCAAATTTATGATGGAGACTCTAAAAACCCATGCCCTTTAAAGCTTGAAAACACCAGGAAATCGTCTTGGCGGGTGAAGTCCTGGTGCCTTCGATGCTTCGGTTAAAGCCAGAACGACCATATCAACGATATGCCCTTTCCGGTTGGATAGGTTGCGACCTGCCCATTACTGACAGGTTAGCAAATTACTCGATCCTTGAAAAGGGCAGAGGTTCTTACCTCGCAAGAATCTAGGTATGGCGTTTTGGTTCCGTATAGTTCTTTTCAACGATTGAGCCATGATGCAACCCAAACCCAGCGATCGCGAGGACAGCGCTCCCCTCCTCGAAGCCTCAACCCAGTTAGAATTAACTGAGGTAGAAGTTCTGCCTTCTCAGTCCACCCGGACTAAAATTCGTAAGCCGCGCAACCTGCCTCGAACAGAACCACCTCTATTCACCACCAAGTCGATGGAGATGATTGCCAGTGGAGCGCCTGTCATCAGCGCCACGCAGGCTTTTTTAAAGCCGCCAGATTGGAGTGAGTATGGGCAGGAGCGCCTTTACTTTCAAAAGCACTTCGGCAAAGGGCGATACATCGAGTTCTACGTCCTGAATAAGCAAAAGCACCAGGCAGAGTCAATTTCTACGCAGGCAGAGCGTGAAATCCTGGAGCAGTACGGGGTAATGGCAGCTCGCCTCCATGCTGTCTTTGCTACCTACGCTTCATTGCAGTCTGAACCTTGGAAAGAGCCGTTTCATCTGCTCGGTACAGACTTGATCAAAACGCTCAAGGTTCACAACAGCAACAAGTTCACTAAGTCACAGAAGCTCAAGGCTGTCGCTGACCTGGCGTGGGTTGTCGGGACGTTAGGTGCTGTCATCCACTGGTTTGAAGGCGACATGGATCTCTGCGTGCGGGAGCGGAGCTTGCTGTGGATCGTCAGCGTCCAGGAATACACCCAACCCAATGTCGATGGGGAGTCTGAGGAACTGCATGAGGTGGTGATCCGGGTGCAACCGGGACTATGGACCCATAGCTTCCTAAACCGAGAGGGCGCACAACAGCGGAAAGCCCTGTATCAGTATGGACTAATCCCCAAAGAAGTCTTTGATATCGATCCCCATCGGCGCAAAATGGCAACCAGCATGGCGCTGTATCTAATCCAGAATAGCCGTTCCCGCCCGAATGGGGTCTACACCGTTGAAAGTCTGCTGGAAAGTGTTTTGCCCAGCAGTGACATTGAGAAAGCACTGTCTGACCGCCGCTACGGGTGGAAATTGAAGGAATCGGTAGACAATGCCCTGCTCACCCTCAAAGACAATCTCAAGATTGACATCGACTTCGATGATGAAACCTATCCCCTCTGGCTCAGACCCGTCTGGAGCCTACCCGATGAAATAGCAGACCTGCCCACAAAAGAGCGAAATCAGCAACTTTTAGGGGCAAAATGGTTGCCAGATAGCTACATTTCCAAGCACTGGTTTCCGGCAAAGCTCACCTTCCGGCTGCCCATGCAGATCCAAGAGTGTTTGGATGAGCTTGAAACCCGACGAACAGAAAAGACCAGTAGAGGCTCATCAGGTACTAGTTCTACGCGCAATAAGTCTACTAGAGCCGTTAAGGGTACCACAGCTAAAGCACTACTGCCTGCGGCTGAACTGGATGGCATGACGGTGAAAGCCGCCCGTCAAGCAAAGGGATGGACTCAAGCCCAACTTGCCACCACGATCGGCAAGAGTGTCAGTTGGGTGAAGCTGGTTGAGAGCGATCGCCGTCGCGCCGTCGATGAGGATCAAGGCTTACTACGTCAGGTTCTTGGCATCCAGTAAGGCAATGTAACTTGGTTACAAGATGTGTAACCCTACTGTAACCACTGCTAGATAAAGGCTTTATGCTAGTTCAGCCTCCATTAAAGTCCCATAGTCGTGACATTAGCATCCCCCTACGGTGACTTAATTCAGCGGGTTTTGCGATCGCTTCTCCTTGTAACCCTCTGTAACCATTGATATAAAAAGGTTTCAGCCATATTGGTCGGCTTAAGCTTCCCCTTTTGATGACATCAATGCTCCCTGGTGGTGACTTGAGTACGACTCAGACTAAGTCTTGGGAGAGTTGGTTACACCCACATCTAGCGATACTCAAAGAAGAAGTCCGCTAGATACAGCAATAATGCAATTGAACTACGCCAAATACAGCAGCGCATTAAACAATGCCACTAAATCTAGAAACCAAAACTTGCTGTTCTGATGTCCCTGTAACCTGATCGTAACTCCGCTGTAACCATTGCTATAAAAGGCTTTTAGCTACAATCACTGATAGTTACAGTCCCCTAATCGTGACATCAGTCTCCCCCACTCGTGACTTGCCAGTTAGCCTCAAGTCCCAAGCACTTGTAACTCTCCTGTAACTAGCATCAGATCTAGATTCCAGATCATTTTGGTTACAAATCTGCGGTAATAAGCTCCTCTGGATGGGACTTTAATTTCCTATTAGCGTGACTTCAGTATCCCCTACAGGTGACTTTACCTTCCTCTTACTGTGACTTTAAATTTTCAGAATGGTTATGGAGCAAGCTATTCCAGAATGGTTACACGTCTGATCAGATCAATAAGATCGATCAGCTTGTAACTCCCTGTTTTGTGGAAACAGGGAGTTACGCTTTAAACGCAAAAAGACAAAAACCTCACCCGCCGCCCATGGTTTACAAATTTATCCCAGTGATCGTCTTTGGCTCGCCCGAGTGGATGAAGACATTCACGACATCATTACCGATTTGATTAGTTGAACCACATGCCAGAAACCACCACTGTTTTACAGCAGCTTTACCGCCTGATTCTCCATGAACATCAGCAGCTTTATAGCGTGTGGCAAAGCACTGATATTTTACAGTCACAGTACGATCAAGCTCTCACCCCTGCTGTGGTAGAAGCGCATCTTCAGGGCAATTCAATTATCTCAGTGCGCCTCCTCCAACCGGGTACAAACCTGGCTAAAGCAGGCTGCATTGATTTTGATGCCCCGAAAGATGGTAATGATGAGCAGACTCTGCGTGAGGTGCTGAGTCTGTCTCAACGAGTACAACAAGTCGCTACTAGTCAAGGATTCCCTACTTATCTGGAATTTAGTGGCCGTCGTGGGTTCCATCTCTGGTTGTTTGCTGATATGCCGCTACCTGGTGCTACCTGGGTCAAGGCATTGCAGAACCTCTGTTATTTAGCTGATTACAAGCCAAAGGAGATTTATCCCGCTACAGCAACAACGGCGATCGATGGCAAAGCATCAGGACGACCGATCAAATTGCCCTGCGGCAGGCACCAAATCAGTGGTAAGTGGAGCGGTTTCTTAAATGAGCCTGTGAACTGGTCTGAAGGATTTCCGGTAGTACCCGATGATCAGGCTGGTTTGATGGCATCTTTTCAGCAGACTCCTGTGGCTCAACTGGCTCAACTAGCTGCACTTGAAGTGAGCCTCAGCAGTGCGATCAGTAAAAATGGGCATCAAAAGGGCAATGTTTTTCAGGAGCGATCGGGGTTTGCTGGGAGTTCAACCGTTCAGCATTCTACTGCCACAAAATCGACGAACTTTTCGATTCTGGCTCCCGCTGAGCATCCTGCTTGTATTCACTACCTGATGAACCAGGGTGCACCAACCGATCAGGACTACAACTCAGTCAACTTAACTCTGGCACGTTATGTCATCACCAGGGGATGGGAACGTAACCAGGCAGAACCCTTGGCAGAAGCAATGGCACGAGCTTCCGATCACCATCCAACCAGCAAAACGACGATTGAATCCAGGCTAAGAAATTTTCACAGCACCTATGCGTCTGTTAAACGAAATCCGCACGACTATCAGTGGAGTTGCAGCTACATTCGCAACAGCCGTGAGTTAGTCCGCTGTGGAGGCTGCACGGGCTATGCCTGCCCCTTTTGGCAATGGGAGAGGCCAGAGGGTGACAACGAGGTTGCTAGACGGGTTGAACGAGATTTGCTGGCTTACATCTTGCATCACCCAGAAGCAGGGATGCAGGAAGCTTTGGGGGTGGATTTACCCGTTGAGGGCTTTATTGCCACGTTTATGCCCAAAGGCGATGATTCAAAGCCGTTTTATCTCCACCAAAGGCTCTGGGAATGCTTTGTAAGCCTGGAGCTAGAAGGGAGAGAGTTAACACCCAGTCTCGTTCTCTCACGGTTGGAAAAATTGGTGATGGAGCGCTCTCCCCTACCGACACCGATTCTGAATCAAATCGCTGCCTATTTGGATGAGCTTTTGAATCTGGCTCCCTGCGGTTGGGAGACGTTTACAGAACTCCTCATGAGAGTGCGAGATACTGGCTTGCGATCGCTGGCAAAAGAGCAGGCTGCCACTGCGTCTGAATTGTTGGATAGCCCCTTGCATCCCGTTACCGAAACGCTGGAAACACTCATTCACCATTCCCAACATCTTCAACAACGGAATGCCTCAGAAGTCATGCCAATGGTGGCATATACCCAGGACTTGATCCGGGAATTGTTTGGGCAACCGCAAACGGCGATCGCCACCCCTGCTCCTTGGCTGAATCGTTCTCTCAATGGTGGGTTACATCCCGGCAGGCTTTATGTCGTGGGTGCCCCTCCCGGTTCAGGAAAAACAACTTGGTGCGCTTGGTGTGCGGATGAAGCGGCAAAAGCTAAAATCCCCGTGCTGTATGTCTCTTTTGAGATGGGGAAGCAGCAACTCTGGGTAAATGCCTTGTCGCGGATGGGTGGGCTGAACTCCGGCTTGATTGAAGCAAAGCACTGGATGAATGCCGACTATGCCCATACCGAATGGCTGAAACAACAGACTGCGCTGGCAATTCGGGCATATGACCAGCAGATTGCAGAATATCTGACGGTTTTAGAAGCAGGTCCAGAGGTTACAGTCGCGCATTTGAAGGAGACGATCGCTCAAATTCGACGCATTGCAGAACTCGATAAAACAGCTCCTGTATTGGTGATTGTCGATTATTTGCAACTCATGTGCTGTGGTGATGAAAAACTCGACTCTGGTGCCAATGAAGTGTTGCGGGTTTCGCGGGTGGCGACGGGCTTAAAACAACTGGCGCGGGACACGGGTGCTGCTGTGGTAGCGATCAGTGACATCAATAAGGCAGCCTACCAGGAAGCGCTTCGGACTGGAACGTTAGATATGGGTGCGTTACGGGACTCATTCAAGATTGCCCACGCCGCAGACTGCATCATGCTGCTCCAGACGGGTAAGGCACAGCGAGGCAATGACCAACCCAGAGATCAGCTTGACCTGTTGGAAGAACGCTATGCCGGGGACTATCTCAGACTCCGGCAAATTCAAGACGTGCGTGCTCAGTATCCGCTTAATGAGAAAGCGAAGGCGACCTATGCGCGACTCAGCATTCTCAAAAATCGGGGTGGTGTCACAGCAGAGCCATTGTTTGTCTATGAGCGGGCTTACCACCGCTTTATTCCGGTTGATTTGGATTTAGGAGAAGACAATGACCGTGAAGATCTCTAGCCCCAATGTTAATAGTGTAGAAGCAAATGCCAATCTCTCTACGGCTGCTGATCCACTGTATGAGGATTTAATGGACTGGGCAAAAGCTCGGAAACGGCAGTTTTTGAGGAATCGAGTTCAACAGAGTAGTGAGCCTATTAAAGCTGCAACTGCTGAACCAGAAGCACCATCAGCAAGCGATGCCTGGATTGAAACCTGGTACACTCCACCACCTCTACCATCGCGGATTGCCAAACAAAAAACCATTGCTTCCTATGCTCTCCATCAAGAGATGGGAGGAAAAATAGAAACAGAGGAAATCAAGGAAACCAAACCTCTTACCTCCCCTAGTCCTACAGCCTCACCGCTTGCAAACCACGACAGTTTTGAGATTGGTCAACAAGTTGTTCTCCGTCCAGACTCTCAGCGTGTACCATCTGGTATTCCAATTGATGCTGTGCTGGTTATTCAGGAGATGTATGTGCTTAAAGACACTAACCTCGGCAGCCCAAAGACACTAACTTCGGCGGCCTAAAGACACTAACTTCGGCACCCAAATGACAGCAACCTCGGCGGGTCATTTTTGAGAAACTTCGGCAGGTAATATC
>JAESGG010000172.1_pt1 | contig 11894 bp, 11 predicted proteins | sample 9266231 | NCBI WGS metagenome assembly JAESGG01 (sample SAMN14515337, study PRJNA621664) | algae metagenome | isolation source: Aphanocapsa sp. GSE-SYN-MK-11-07L and co-occurring heterotrophs from wet... | place: USA: Grand Staircase Escalante National Monument, Utah | collected 2006-04-16 | reverse complement strand
ATTACCTGCCGAAGTTTCTCAAAAATGACCCGCCGAGGTTGCTGTCATTTGGGTGCCGAAGTTAGTGTCTTTAGGCCGCCGAAGTTAGTGTCTTTGGGCTGCCGAGGTTAGTGTCTTTAAGCATGGGAAGCCTATCTCGAACCCATTCCCGTTGCAGAACGAACAAATTTAATTGCAGCCTATTACCAACGCCTGACCAGCTCAGACCCGCAAATCAGACAGCAGGCAGCAAGAGCTTGGTCAATTTGGGAAGCGACAACCAGTAAGCTGTTACCCGACCCGACGATCATTGCCGAGTTTGCCCAAGATCAGTTTGCGGAAGCCTTTGCCAGGATTGAGTGCCATTACTTCGTGAATAAGGGTTTTTTTAGCAGCGATGCTCAGCTTCTAGAGCAGGTTGATAAAATTCGCCAGATTCCAGCCGTAATTGTGCAAGGACGATATGATGTGGTTTGCCCAATGGTTTCAGCCTGGGATCTACACCGAGCTTGGCCAGAAGCTGAGTTGATTGTAGTGGCTGATGCCGGACATTCGATGACAGAACCAGGCATTCGCAGCGCACTAATTAACGCCACGGATCAATTTGCGGCTCTTTAGCTTGACGCAGTTATGTTAGTAAAAATTGCTATGTTTGGCTCGTGAAACTGCGATCGCTCACCCATCCCTACCTCATCGCTTTTGGCAGCGGTTTGGTCATGGGCTTAACTCCAGCCCCACTAGGGCTATGGTGGCTGGCTTGGCTAGCCCTAGCGCCACTGTGGATTTTGATTATCACCAAACAGGCAAAGTCCTCAATCCTGGTCGGCTTGCTGTGGGGACTGGGCTATCACGGGATGGTTCTGGTTTGGATTACTGAACTGCACCCGTTAACTTGGATGGGGCTGTCGTGGTCAACCAGCGTGGCGATCGCCCTCTTTTGCTGGCTGTTCGTCACCCTTTGGGGGGCAGCAATTCCAGCGATTTGGGCGGGCGTGATGGGGCGGCTTGGCTCAATGGCGATCGGGCTGCGGCTATTGATCGGTACAGGTTTGTGGTGCGGGCTGGAGTGGCTGTGGACGCAGTCGCCGCTCTGGTGGACTTCTTTGGCGTTGACCCAAAGTCCGGCTAACCTGGTGATTTTACACTTGGGGCAACTGTCTGGGCCAACCGCAGTGATTGCGCCCTTGGTGATTGTAAATGGCTTGCTGGCTGAAGTGCTGATGGCCCATCCACGTTTAAACGCCCAAACGTTCAAAACGCTTTGCCTGTTGCCGCTGCCAATTTTTCTAGTCTTTCATTTGCTGGGCTGGGGGCTGTATAGCCGTCCGCTGCTGGATGCGCCAGCGGCAGCCCTCAAGGTGGGCATTATTCAAGGCAACGTGCCGATTCGGATTAAGCTGACTGCCGCTGGCTATCAGCAAAGCATTGAAGCCTATAGCGAGGGCTATCAAACGCTGGCTAATCAAGGGGTAGAGGCAGTTCTGATGCCAGAAGGGGCATTTCCGGTTGTTTGGACTGACCCCGATCGCCCTCGCACCGCCTTTGATCAGGCCGTGGCAGACCGGCAGGTGCCAGTCTGGGTGGGCAGTTTTGGCACCAGAGAAGGGCGGGTGACGCAAAGCCTGTTTACCCTCACAGGTGCCGGACAGATCACGGGGCGCTACGACAAAATTAAGCTTGTCCCGTTAGGAGAATATGTTCCCTTTCCAGAAATTTTGGGCAAGTTTGTCAGTCGGCTCTCTTCACTCAAAGCTGAAATGGTGCCCGGTCTGCCCAACCAGCAGTTTGATACCCCGTTTGGACAGGCGATCGCTGGTATTTGCTTTGATTCTGCCTTTGCTCATTTATTTCGGAATCAAGCGGCGACGGGGGGAGAGTTTATCCTGACGGCTTCTAATAATGATCCCTACAATTCGGTCATGATGGCACAGCACCACGCCCAAGACGTGATGCGGGCAATTGAAACCGATCGCTGGGCGGTGCGAGCCACCAACACGGGTTACTCTGGCTTGGTTGACCCCCACGGGCAAACTCGCTGGCGATCGGGCTTTCGAGTTTATCAACTTTACGCGGGCACAATCTACCGCCGCCAGAGCCAAACCCTCTACGTGCGCTGGGGAGATTGGCTGACTCCGCTGCTGGTGGGGGGAGCGGGCGCAGGCTGGCTGACTTCTCGGTTAAAACGGTAAGTCTTCCTCCGGCTCTTTCTCTTCAAGTTCTGGAACGGCAGGGTCAGCGATTAGCTCAGCCTGCGGAACAACGCTATTGATGCCGACTTCTCTGGCTTCTGGGTCTACAACCACACCATTGAAAAATTGGGCTAGGCTGCGGGCTGCTTTCGTCACTTCATCCGCTTCTTGCCAGTAAGGAGTTGGCGCTGTGGGGGCTGCAACGGAGTTAGAAGCTGGATCTAGAGAGGGCGTTTCTTGCAGAACAGGTGACGGGTGAGCGGAGCCGCTCTGCGATCGCAGCTTCGGCGGTTCAGTTGGATTAATAGGAGGTTGAGCTGGAGGAATGGGGGCAGAAGAGGCCGCCACTTCTAGCCTCACTCTAATCGGATGATTTAAGACCTCTAGAAAAGCCGCTTCAATATTGGGCAGGCGCTCCTGAGCCATTTTAAGTAAGGGGGCAGCTTTAATTCCTACTTTGGCTTCTCGTCCTTTTAAGCCCAACAAATGGGCCTGCTGGCGCAGCAAAGACTGGGTGCTAAAGGGTTGAATTCGCCCTAACACGTTTTGCCAAAGCGTAGCCAAATCTACCTCGGTGGTTGGCTCAAGCTCAGTTGGAGGCCCAGATGCTACTTCTTCCAGTGGCTCGACAATCACAGGCGGAGAGGAAATGACTTCCGGTGGAATAGCCGATTCGGCTGGAGCCACAGTCCCATTCTTGATCGCCAAATCAGGTGGCGATTGCAGTTCTGCAACGGGTGCTGGTGTAACTTCTGCTAGCACCTCCTCCTTTGTAGGAAGAGTTGGCGCTGGTGGCGGCAGGGGTGGCGCGACTGGTTTAGGAAGGCTGGGCAGAGGGGCCGGTTTAGCGACAACATTAGACCCAGTGGCCAAACTACTTGGCAATAGCCCCATTAAAGCCACTTCTAGCCACAACCGCGGCTGGGTGGTGTTTTTGACCTGAAGCTCACAGGTGCGTAAATGCTGCTGCCCCGCCAAGATGGTAGAGATCTCGATCGCTTCAACAAAGGCACACAACTGCTGCCAAGTTGCAGGGGTGAGCGCCGCCAGATCAGGGCGGTGAGGAGCAGTCTTAGCAATCAGCAAATCGCGATAAAAGCTGGCCAGATTTTGCAGCACAATCAGCGGTTCGCGACCGCGCTCCATTAAGTGGCGGGCTTGGTCGAGCACCGCTTCGGGACTGTTGCTGGCGATCGCCTGCACTAGCTTCAACAAATCCTGCTCTGGCACCGCGCCAGCTAAATCCCACACCCGCTCAATCGTGATTTGTCCAGATAGCAAACTCAACTGATCGAGCAAGCTTTCGGCATCTCGCAACCCACCTTGGGCAATTTGCCCGACTAAGTTGAGAGCATCAGGGCTAATCTCGATCGCCTCTTGGCGGGCGATCGCCCCTAAATGCTGCACCATATCCGGCAACGGAATCCGCCGAAAGTCAAACCGCTGACAGCGAGAAATAATCGTCGGCAAAACCCGCTGCGGGTCGGTGGTCGCCAGAACAAAAATCACCCGATCGGGCGGTTCCTCTAGGGTCTTCAGCAAGGCATTGAACGCCGACGTGCTGAGCATATGGCATTCGTCAACCACATAAACTTTGTAGCGACATTGGACGGGGGCGAATTGGGCTTTTTCGATTAGCTCACGGATGTTGTCAACGCCGGTATTGCTGGCAGCGTCAATTTCGATCACATCGAGGGCGGAGCCGTTGGCGATCGCCCGACAGACTTCGCACACACCGCAGGGCTGGGGCGTCGGTTTTTGGCTTTGCAGACAATTCAGCGACTTGGCCAAAATCCGGGCGCTAGAGGTTTTGCCGGTGCCTCTGGGGCCAGTGAATAGGTAAGCTGGGGCAATGCGCTCTTGGTCAAGGGCGTTGGTGAGGGTGGTGGCGATCGCCATTTGCCCGACCAAATCTGCAAAGGTCTGGGGGCGATATTTATGATGAAGCGGCTCGTAGGTCACGGCAGGCGCAAGGGCTATTCTTACATCATCCTAAGCAAATCACGGTTGAGCCGTTTTATGACTGATTTTTGCCGTTAATTATTTTTTGATGACATAAATTGTTCTAAGCGCTGGGGAGAAAGCAGGACCTGCAATTTTTTTTCCCGACAACCTTGATCAAAATGATTCAGCAGTTGCCATTGCTGCTCAGAGGCAAGGGATTGGAACTGCTGAGGCGTTCTATCCTTCAGGTCTGCCAAGTAAGACAATAATAGGGGTGCAAACCCCAACAAGCTTAAATCAAACATCAACTGCTGGCTGAATTGACCGTCGAAATAGCCCCCGTGAGTATCAATCTTTCCGGTCAGAAAAAAGTCAATGCTCAGACGCAGGTAATCAGCCAGATTGAGGGCTGCTTGCTGCAGGCTGCGACTCAAAATCGGTTGCGGGTTGCCAGATGAGCTAGAAGCAAGCGTTTCTCCTGGGGGTAACTTGTCGTCGCAATAGTCCGTACAGTCAAAAACCGTAAAACGATTCACTAGGGCCGCCGCTGAAAAAGGCTCGTCTGGATGCCTGAGTGGAGGGGCATTTAAATCCTGCAAGCTCCGATGTTCCTGACTAGAAGAACGGATTTCTAGAGACTGATAAATGGGATGCAAATCATGCTTGACTGAATTAGCTTGGGATTCCGATCGATTGACGATGCCATATTGAAAGTCCTGCAATTTGTAATTCTGGTGCTCTGTGTAACTTTCAAAATGCTTGGCGGTTAAGTTTCCCAAGCGGTAGCCGAGGAAACGGGTACGGGTTGGAAAGCTAAAGTAATTGGCGGCAGTGGAGGCCAGGCGCAGCGCTAAATCCCCCTCATTTGTGAACAGATAAGCTTCCTCACACCGCCGCAGCGAGGACTGCAATGTATTCGATCGCCCTGGCATAATCGATTCTGCTGAGATATCAGCCGCTGCTAACACCAACCGTCCCAGGCGTAAGGTGTCACCCAAATCAGAATCAGGGATTTCCTGCACGGCTTGCGGATCAAAGACATCAGACAAAATCCGGATTGTGTTAGTCACTACAAAGCAGCCCATACTGTGCCCCAGAAAGTTTAGCTTCACCCGTTGGCGCAAGGGTTGATCGTGATTTGACTTTAAGATTTCTTGGTCAAGCTGCCGAATTAAGTCCACCAAATCCATCACCGCATAGTTGGCGGCCCGGTATTGATCGCGCAGATAGGCGGTCAAGCGCAACCCAACTAGGGTAAAAATTATGCTAAAAACAAACCCCAGCAGGCTTGAGACCAAAGTTAAAATTAGCTGTCCCCAGTCTTGCTGAGCGATCCAAGTTAGGATTAATCCCGTCAACCCCACCCCGATCGGTAGCCAGGGCAACAGCTTCTCGGCATCGCCAATCTTGAGCAGCGTTACGACTGCGATCGCTGGAATGATCGCGATCGCTAAATAGGCAAGCATCCCACCATCACCTGCTGCCCCCAAGAGGAGGGCAAGGCTGACTAACAGCAACAGCAAGGTATTCACAAAGGTGCCAATCAAAGCCGTTGGCAGCGCTTGCAGGGCATACTGAACCTTTTTCCAGACGGCAGGCTGGAGAGGCTGGGATTGATTTGAATCATCCTGGACTGGGTTCTCAGAGGGCCAGAGATAGCCGAACAAAACGTGAGTTTTAGGTCGGCAAATTTGCTGAGCGTAGTGGTAGATTTTGTCAGTCCGCTCCCGCGCTGGCTGATGACTGGTTGCATAGCCATGAATTGAAATTGTGATTTCAGGGCTGGGGCTAGCAACGAGGTACTGAGCAATTTTTTGAATTTCTGGCAAAGGATTTTTGGCATCTGAAGGGCGGCGGTCTTCAATGTTGATCTTGGCGGTACTTGTCGCGTAGTATCCGAGGACTTTTTCAGGATCTGCACCTGAAATCGGGTCAATTAATATCAGGGGAAATTTTGAATCTGATGGAGTCATAAGACGGCTGACCTGAATAAATCTTTTCCATCATTTTTGAGTTCTACTGTTCTTTTTCGGCAACTGTTTAGGAATTGTAATGGAAGTAATTGTCCCAAGCTGTCAGGGTTTTGATTGGGGCAGTCTCCCAACGCGATCGCTGCTTAAATTTAGGTGGACGGCTGTTCAGTCGCCGTTTAAAGCTTTCCCCCTTGATCTCCGAGAATTCTTCTCTCTAGTTTTGTCAAAGCTCAAACAGCAGAACCATTCTTTGATCATTCTGAGCAAATTGAGGTTGAGCCGTTTTGTAGCTTCAAAATTAAAATTGCTGATTTTTGCTCAGATGTCGCATGGTTTTAGCCCGTTTGCCTGGTTCAAGACGCTTCCTTTTGGCGTTGATTGCTGTTTTAAGCAGTGTTTGCGTTTTGCTGCTGGGCTGGCTAGCTAAAAGTGCCGACTCCAACTTGCCAATCTGGGTAGAGTTGGGCCCCAAGGGGGTGGCGATCGCCCGTATGGCAACCCCCGCCAACACCTGCCCGGCGATTCAGCTTGACTCAAAGCGCAAGCGGATGAAGCTACACGCTGCTCCCACCGCCGCCTTTCCGGTGCGGGTATGCGAACGAACCATCCCCAAGGGTACGACTACCGCCACAATTCAGGGACAAGCCCTGCCGCTGCCGAAGCCAAATCCGCAAAAAATTCTGGTGATTGGCGACACGGGCTGTCGGATTCTGGGGGCACTGGCCCAAGCCTGTAATGACCCGCAGGCCTGGCCGTTTCAGCAATTAGCAAATAGCGCCGCTGCTTGGCAACCCGATTTAGTCATTCACGTTGGCGATTACTACTACCGAGAGGCCGCCTGTCCGGTCGGAAACGCAGGCTGCGCCGGCAGTCCGTGGGGAGATAATTGGCCCACCTGGGAGGCAGAATTATTTACGCCTGCGGCCGAACTCCTGCAAGCTGCCCCTTGGGTGGTCGTGCGGGGCAATCATGAGCTGTGCAATCGGGGCGGGCAGGGCTGGTTTCATTTTCTGGAGCCAAGGTCACGCCCGTCTGGCTGCCAGGATTACACTCCTCCCTATGCGATCGGTTTAAACAACCTCAACCTGCTGATGCTCGACTCGGCGGCGGCTGAAGACAGTAAGCCCAAACCAGAGCAAGTTGCGACGTATGCCAACCAGTTTAAGCACCTGGCCAAGCTAACAACAGACCCGACCTGGGTCTTGACCCACCGACCCATTTGGGCCTTTGGCAAAACCCTGTCTGGCAAGCTATACCGGATCAATCTCACCCTGCAAGCGGCGCTCAAAAACACCTTGCCACCGGGGGTTGCTGCCGTTTTTTCAGGGCATCTGCATCTGTTTGAATCGATTAGTTTTTTACCCCCTCGCCCACCCCAACAGGTGGTCGGCAATAGTGGCACCTTTCTTGATCCAAGCACAACCGCCCTGGAAGCCAATCTGGAAATTGGCGATGCCCAAGTCCAGCAAGCGACGGTATTGGATCACTTTGGCTACATGACGCTGACGGCTGCTCAAACAGGCTGGTCAGCCCAAGTCCGCAATCCAAGCGGAGAAGTAATTTCTAGCTGCCAGCTTGGCAACTTGACTGCCAGTTGCCAAATCTAAGCTGGTTTTGTGGCAGTGAAGCGTCCCGACAAAATTTAATTTCAAGCATTTGACCCAAAATATGACAGTGCAGCCTTAACGCACACCATAGAAACTAGCGAAAGTCTATTTGTTGCTGTTGGCAACGGATTTAGCCTAGAGTTACAACAGGAACTCAATGGTCGGATTGCTATGGGTTTGTTTGATGATTTCAGCATTTTTTTAGACCAGCGCTTAGATGAACTGCTTAGTAGTCATCCCGAACTGCAATTGCAGGTTTTAGAAGATACTTTGCAGGAACAAGCGGGTGACACCCAGCGACTGATTACCGAGTTGCAGGGACAACAAAAACATCAGGAAGCAGAAATCCTCTCAACGGCGCAAGAAATCCAACGCTGGCACGGTCGCACCCAGAAAGCTGAGGCGGCAGGCAGACAGGATTTAGCCCAAGCGGCTCGCGAACGCGAAGCTGTGCTGCTTTGCCAAGGCAACCAGCACTGGCAGGAAATGCAAAGCCTGAAAGAGCGGCAAATACAAGCTCAGGAATTGCTCAAAAAGATTCAGGTGCGCCGTCAAGAAGTGCAAGCCAAGCTAAAACAGCCAACGCCAAAAGCGACTTCCAGCAATCCAGCCAGTAATGGCAATGTCAACGGTAGCTATGGCGATCCTGATTTACTGGAGCAAAAGTTTCGACACTGGGAAACAGAATTAGAGCTAGAATCCCTTAAGCGAGAAATGGGGCGCTGAGCTATGTGAGTTTCACAAGCCCAGCCCCAATTGAATCGGTTTGGGGATTGCTTGCACACCAGAAGATCGCTAATGCGGGCCAGTCCCCGTGAGCTATATAGCCTAGCCAAGCGACTTGATTCTAAAGCGATCGAGGAGAAGAGCATCATCAAAAGCGGTTTCTTTGAGCTGGTCATAGCGTCCGGCAGCACCATAAGAGCCATATCCCGTCAACACCAGCGGGTTAGCACCATTCTGCTCAATCCCCTTTTTACAGAACCCATTTAGGATCTTATGCAGTAGTTAAGGGTCTTAAGAGAAGTCTGATAAAACAGAGTTTGAGCTTCGTATTCGCATTTTTGAGCGTCCGCTCAAAATTCTTAACGAGGATCTTGCAGCGGTCAACCCAAGCATTCGACCGTTCATAGGGCTTCGCCCCGCCAAAGGCGTACATCCAGCGAATCGGAATCGGAACAAACCCAGATTGACCCAGTTACAGCCATTACTAAGCTGGTAGAAAATCCCATCCAGGATTTGACGCTTTGACCACTTGGGGGGGCACGTCCGCCTCTTCTTCGGTAAGAGCGGTTCGATGATGGCCCATTCTGCATCCGTTAAACTACTCGTGTAGGTCATCTGTTTTGTCCTCCGTTTAACCCCGCATTCAGATTGTCTCAAACAGCTTAATTCTAAACTTAAGATCCTAAATGGGTTCTACACTATTATCGGCAGGGTCATTTCATTCTAGATTTAAGCAACGAGTTTAGGCGGTTTCAGCTATCAAAGACTAAAATCCCTGAAGTCAGAAACTTCGTATTCTCGTATATGCACGAAATGTCGAAACTTAGAATGAAACAGCCCTGCTATATCGGATTGCTTGACTGACAAAACTAGGAAGCTGGAATGCTGAATGCTTCTGAGGACAACGAATTCACAAACAGCAGAACAGGGTGATCGCCCCGCACCCTGCCAAGCCGGGGCGCGAAATCAAGAGCGGGTGCGCTGTGGTAAGTCCCGCTGGAAGTGCGCGGCGGGGGAGCGCACGGGCCATAATGGTATATATAGGTAATAGCGTGAAGGTCGAGATGTGTCATGGTTGATCAACCTAAAGATCTGCTCACCGCTGCATCCCTGGAACAATCTATTCCAACCCTCACCTACGATGAGCACAAAGTACCACTGGCATTTTTGCACAACTGCGGCAGATGGGAAGGAACCGCGAAGCGAGTGAACAAAGCAGGCGAGTTAATTGATGAACATTTAGTGCGGGTCGAAATCGAAATTAAGGGAACGCAGTATAGTCAAACAAATACCGTTCGGATTGGCACTCCTAGAGAAGTCACTGCTCAATACTATGGTGACTTTCGCGATGGCGTACTGATGTTCCCGCTCACCGACGAGGTGTACACCTTGGGTGGCGATAAAGCAACAGCATTTTCTGGCATTGCTTGGGCAGTGACCGACGACATTATTGTTTATCGAGGCAGTCGCACGTTACAAACAATAAAGACCTACTATAACGAATTGATTGCATTAGTTGATCATAACCACAGAGTTCGTACCACTCAGGTTTACGAGGATGGGGAATACACGCTAGTAACGATGATCGACGAAGCAAAAGCATCGCTTTAGCTAACAGAAGCTAAGCGTAATGTTGATTTTAACAGTATTGCTTGGATTCGCCTGCAAGGAAATCTGCAACCCTCTCCCGCTTTCAGGGGGTAAGGGTAGCGAAGGCGCTCTAAAGTGCTATAAAGTGTCCAGTCTGTTGGACAAAATACGCCAAAGCTAACAGTCATACAGCCGTTGCCGATGCTTAATGCCAGCAATGATCGGCTCAACTCCAGCATTGCCCTCCTCATGCGTTGTCGAATACCCTGACCATTGATCAAGATCGGCAGCAATTCGATTGAGCCCTCGCAATACCCACTTTTGATCAACACCCACATAGGCTGTTCTAGAGTCTGACTCAGCGCGGAGATTGATCACTACCCTTTTGCCACAGGCTAAACAACGTTGAACGTTTCCGCTCGACGCGCTACCTAATTGACCGTAAGGTTCTGTAGGTTGCCCACCTCTTTCGAGATAGCCCTCAGTCAGACTCCCACAGCAATCAGACTGCCACTTGGACAGACCTCCCCAGATAAGAACATGAACTTTCCCTGCGCAACTGCACCATTTACCATGTTCCCTGAACCAAAGGACTTTGTTGTGTTGTGCCAACTCGTCCCAGAAATCTCGGCCTTCTATGGTGTTTCTGTCCGTCAGTTCGCAGTTTTGCCGCTGGACTTCGGCGTGAGCTCAGTCGAACGCTTCCTTCAGACCTTCCCTCGCGGGAACGCCTTTGCCTTAAGCTAGGAGTTGTCGTTACTCGGATCTGTAAATTAATCATTTGGACGTTGGTTCTCCGAGAGGGGGCTTTCACCCCATGAGTTCACGCCCATGCTAGGCGTACACAACCTTGGTGCAGCGGATTGACTCAAGCCGCTCATTGTGTCGCAAAGGTTATTAGCAGCCGCTGAAAACGACCGTTAGGCGGCGCAAGCCACGAACAATACGGAAATCCACTGCAATGAAGACTCAGTATTACACTGCAACCAGTCTCGACGGGTTCATCGCAACGGAAGATGATTCATTGGATTGGCTGTTCCCGTTGGGCGATGCGAATGAGACAAGCTATCCGTCGTTTATTGCAGAAGTTGGAGCGCTGGCAATGGGATCGACCACATACGAGTGGATGCTCCGTCATGCGGATAAGGTCGCCTCGTCCGTGGGCTTGCCGTGGCCATACACGCAACCAACTTGGATTTTCTCAAGTCGATCTCTACCCCTCCTGGAGGGTAGGGACATCCGCATTGTCCAAGGAGATGTTCGGCCAGTTCACGCCGAGATGCGTGCGGCGGCGGGATCGAAAAACGTCTGGATTGTCGGCGGTGGAGAGCTGGCAGGGCAATTCTATGACGCTGGATTATTGAATGAAATTATCTTTCAGATTGGGTCTGTGACACTGGGGCGAGGCAAGCAGCTCTTTCCCCGTCGTGTGACAACCCCACCCTTCCGCTTGATTTCCATACGACAAGTTGGCTCTGGTTTTGTCGAGCTGAGGTACGAGGTGCCAGCGGTCGCAGGATCTGCCTAACATCTCAGTTCCGTCTTCCTCTAAATCCCAATGCAGGTGAGTTGTAAAGAGTATCTGTGTCTAGTAATCGGGGGCGTTATCTTGCCTACTGTATAAAATAGGGTGGTTTAACCTACTCTGTAAGTTGTAGGTGTTATGCCTGTAAATTGCCGAAACTGTTTACTCAGATGGCTGTGGCTATTGAAACCACACAGGAAGGCAATGTCCACAATCGATCGGTTAGTTTGTTTCAACGGGTGCGACCTCTATCTGATATATCAAGTAGCAACTGGAAAGCCATACTGGTTTAATTTGCTCCAAAACTGACTCCAACGATTAGGTGTCAAAACTAAAGCTCTTAAACTCAAAATTACACTGG
>JAESGG010000170.1_pt1 | contig 12155 bp, 11 predicted proteins | sample 9266231 | NCBI WGS metagenome assembly JAESGG01 (sample SAMN14515337, study PRJNA621664) | algae metagenome | isolation source: Aphanocapsa sp. GSE-SYN-MK-11-07L and co-occurring heterotrophs from wet... | place: USA: Grand Staircase Escalante National Monument, Utah | collected 2006-04-16 | reverse complement strand
TATTACCTGCCGAAGTTTCTCAAAAATGACCCGCCGAGGTTGCTGTCATTTGGGTGCCGAAGTTAGTGTCTTTAGGCCGCCGAAGTTAGTGTCTTTGGGCTGCCGAGGTTAGTGTCTTTAAGCAGCAGAACTGCTCAACGTCCGCCGACCAGGCGCTGAGGATCTTTCCCAGTCGCGCTAAGGGAGCAACGTCACCCGCCAGTTCATAGTCAAAATTGCCACTGAAGACAACCACGGCGACTTGCTCTTGCTCTGGCAGTTGAACTGTCGCTTCATTGATGCTCAAGTTGAGCCGCTTGCTCTCAAAGGTGTAGGACAAATTCAAGCCCATCCGCACGGGTTGAGTTCCTTCACAGAGCCAATCCCCAGCCGTTAGCAGATTCTGGCTCAGATAAGTTTGATTTACTGTTCCAGGCAGGGCGACCAGGGTGCGAGTATTAATGCCAATCCCTTGATAAGCAAGACTGGGCAACACATTGATCCAGCGCTGGGCAATTTCAGCCACCTGCACTGTCTCTGCTGATTTTCCGAGCAGCGGCTCAACCAGAGTGATGCGGTCAGATTGAACGACCAGGCTAATCCCATTTTGGAAACTGACCCGCGCCGCCTGTGCGTTGCGAATCGGGGCGTTGGCGAGTTCCCAGTCGGCGGGAACAATATTGCTGTAGTGCAGAAATTCTGGGCTGAGAAGCGTCGGGTCTAGGTTTTTGACCGCAATGACGATCGCTAGCTCTTGAAGGTCAAGGGTAAACACTATTTTTCTCTATGGAGCAGGGAACTTGTCCAAGTTAATGCAGACGATAGATAAACATCAATCGTAAAATTACGGAGTTTTTTTCTTGAGCACAAATCGGCTGGCTGCATCGACTTCAATCTGATAGCGATCTGCTAGTCCTCGTCGTTCTAATGCCCAAGTGACAACGGTCTTGGCACATTCGATTTGCAGTTGGCGCTGTTGCCCAGAGATGCTGTCCCGATGCGTTCGGTACAAGTAAAGGGGCACTTTCAAATGGTGAACTTTGGCGATTTCTGACAATCGCAAACACAGGTCATAGTCCATCCCAGAGGGAAGGGTGGGATGAATCCCCCCGGCTTGTTCAAACACTGACCGCCGGATGAGGCGAAAGTGAAAGGTCATAAAGTCAATTAGCATCCGCTCTGGGGAGTAGTCAATCTGACACCGCTGACCGTCTCCCCTGATTTTCCCCGTTGAATCCATCACTTGATAGTTGGTGTAGACCCAGCCCACATCAGGCGTAGTGTCCAGCACAGCAACGGTGGCGGCCAAGGTTGCTGGGGTGAGCTGATCATCACTATCGATCCAACCGACGTAGTCTCCTTGCGCTAACGCATGGGCAGCTCGCAAAGCAGCGGCTCGTCCCTGGTGGTCTGCACTGTGAAGGTGAATGCGCGAATCCTGCTTAGCATAGGTTCTAGCGATCGCCACCGACCCATCCATCGAACCATCATCCCAGAGGATCAGCTCCCAATCCTGAAACGTCTGCGCCAAGACACTGGCAATCGCCTCGCTGAGGTAGTGCGATCGGTTATACACCGTCATGATTAGAGAAATCTTGGGTGCCACAATCAAGACTCTGAAAAGCGTTAAGCTTTTGTCCCTGTCCAGCTTATTGAACTATACTCTGACCTTTCTCTGCCTGCACCACCCAAATCTGATTCGGTTGGTAAAATTCCCCTCGCTGCTGAAGCCGATACCCATTGAGCAGTAAGCTTAGCCACACCTCCACCAAGGGCAGTCCTAGCGATCGCTGCAACTGGAGCAACGGAACTGCCCCCTGATGCTGACCCAACGCCACAGTGATCGCTTGCCCTACCTCAGCCACATCTTCGGCATGGGCCAACGCCACAACTTGGTTATAAACTACCTGCGGGTCAAGGATTTCTAGCGATTCTAGAGACTCAATCAACGTCTGCTGATCCACTGGAGCGGCGACCGATTGCTCGTCTTGATTCTCACTCCGCTGCGGGGGCTGGCGAGGTAAATTGGCCAGTGGCTCCAGGTAGTCCTCAAACTCAATCTGCATCGATTGCCGCACATAGCGATCAAAGCAATCTGCTGGCATGACGGGGCCATCGGCGCTTGACCTGGCATAGAGCTGTTCAAAAGCAACATCAGAGCGGGCAGCAAAGACCTGAGCGATTTGGGCAACGGCTTGCCCCGCAATTCGCAATTGACTGGTCGGATCGCGATCGCCAATCGCCGTGTCCACCGCTTGCCACAGCGACGCCAAATTCGCAGCCTCCGGCTCAGTAGCCGCCTCATCCAAGGCTGACCATAACGACAATTGCAGCCAGTCAACCTGGGGCATGGCTCACATCGGGATAATGGAGACAGGGACGAATCGGACAGCGATGAGGGTCGAGGCGTTCTAAGGCGGCAAACTTGCGAATCCCATAGTTGCCCTCCAGCAGTAGCAGCAGATTTTTCACATACTGGTGAATCTGTCTTGGCACCAATCCGACACAGTGAATCGGTTCGACGATCGCAATCTGCTGTTGACCCTGTAGAGATCGATTTAGATCGAGATCCCAAACTACTTCAACCCTATCTTTCTAGAGCCTCTGCCCTGCAATGATTGTAGCAATCCTTGTGGATCAATAGTTTGGGTACAAAATTCTGATAACTCAAGTCGTGTAAGGGTTTGGTTCAATGAGACTGATAGTGTTAGAGATCCCAATCTAAATCGATCGAAGCCTATCATTGAGCTGGATAAGACTATCTATAACCCTATCTCCTGTATCGACGACGCTTATTTTTCTTCAGATTAACGACCGGGCTAGCATCAAGATTGTAGTAATTGAGGTTTGCTTCTTGCAAATAGATTGTCCGTATATTTGGATCGTAACTTATCCCATCGGCGCACAGTAAAGGGGCTTTGGCTCCGGTGTCTCGAACCAGTTGATAGGTATCTTCATTTCCATTAAAGTATTTGTGTTTAAGAGATAGTGTCTGAATGTAGCCGAGTTGATAAAGTTGCGCTACAACTGTTCGGACGATCTTACTACTCACGTCCGAGCAGGCTTGCAATTGACCAATACTAAATGACTGTAAGATCCGCATCGTCTGCCAGAGTTTCTGGCATGAATTGAAGAAAACTAAGGTATTACGCGGAGACATTACATTTTCGGTGCCGGGAACCGGAGGCTTGAATTTAAGGCGGCAAAGTTTTAGTTCTGAGGCAAACGTAGGTTTTGCTTTGTATTTAACCGGGGAGGTGTTAGGGATGGGGATAATCAGTCCGGCTTGTTCAAGGTAGGACAATAATTTCAATGCGTTCACTTCATCAACACGACCCCAAAACCCAAGAATGTTAGTGTCGAACTGCTCAGACCAAATCCCAAGCCAGCAGGGCTGGTGATAAAAATCATTAGGATGATTCTGTTGAGTCTGTGTGATCTTACTCGTCTTGATAGTCCACCTGCCGATCAAAGAAGAAGTGATTTGCTCCCCATTGCTGAGCGTTAATGGTTTTCCACCGTTGTAATCGGGCAATGGCTTCGATTCGGCTCAATCCAACCGTAATTGAACGAATGCTTCCTTTTGCCGCTTTGTGCAGTTGTTCCAGCAAATCAACTTGCACCTCCACCAGGCATAACTCCTTGGCGAGTCGTTGGGTATCTTCAAAATCACAGGGCAAGAACTTGACCCACTGTGAGATTCGACCTGCAACAATCTTGCGTTGAGCGATTCGTTTTTCCAGCTTGTGAGAGCCAATAAACCAGACCGGAAGCTCAGCGAGGTCATGAATGTCCCGGGCCGCGTCGATCATGCGCGGCTCGTAGAATAAATAATCAGCTTCATCGATAAAGAGCGGGCGTTGGCTGAGTTTCATCTGGGCCACGATCGCCTGAATGCCTTGGGCAGCAAATCGAGGGGGTCTAATGGATAGCTCATCTAGGATTGCCATTACCATCGTTGTCGGCGACCAGAGTGACCCTGCCCGCACATAGATGCCATTTTCCCGATTGACTAACCAAGCAGAGGCCGTTGTTTTGCCAAACCCTGTTGGGGCATACAATAATCCCATTCTGGGAATTCCCTGTTCCCGTTGCTTAGACTCCTGAAAGCTACTGGACAAATTGACGATATTTTTGGTGGTTACAACTTTGTATCGCATTTGTTTCACCTCTACAATCAGTGATGCAGACCCAAAAATAGTCAAGTGACAGGTGATGAGGGGTGTAAAAGCCAGGCTTTAAATTGGCTCTCTTCTAATGGATTGGTATAAGCTTTCAAGATTCCTAGGCCTTCCGGTTCCTGAAGATAGAGCTGTAGGCTCTGCCTTTCCTCGAACGAAATTGCCCGCTGTTCGCGCCATTGCATTAAGGCGACCTCTAAGCTGGCGCGACAATTCATGATCGGGAGTTGGGGGATTGTCTCCTGCGTGAGCCACTGGCAAAACTGCCTTTCCTCTGCTAGCGATGTTGTCAACGCCGCCAGGAAGCCCTGTCCGTTACTCGACGCTAAGTAATGTTGGAGGGACTCCAATTCGGGAGGCTCCAACGCTGGAGACGGGTGACGCTGTTGCCAATGGCTGACCAGTGATTCTAGGTGTAAGCGAAGCGATCGCTGCTGCTCCTCTAAAGCAGCCTGGTTTTGAGAAATCTCCTCCAGCCGCTGAAGCTCTTGATGAAAGCGGTCTAAATCAACCGTGAGTAGTTCAGGATTAGAAGGGGGTTGGGTTGTGGCTATGGCAGCCGTAATCGCTTGAATGGCAGGGTAATTGTGAATTTCGTTCGGGTGGGTCTGTACCAGTTCCTGGGCGGTTTTATGAACGAGCACATAGGGGTCTGATGCTAATTTATGGAGCAGGGCCTTACCGCGTTTTTGAGTTTGGTTCACCGATCGCAGCAGGATATCGTAGAGGTGTCTGGCTCGATTAGCAACCTCAGCCAAATCGAGGGTGTCGGCTTCTCGCCATATGGCTGGACAAATAAAATCAATCAGTTGGGAATTGCGATAGACATAGACGGTGCCAGGCTGACGCGGATTAAAGCAGACATAGACACTCCGACCAATCCAAGTGGCAAGTTCTGCGGCAACATAGAGCCGTCCCCCCACCGAAATCCCTTGTCGCCCAACTTTCCGAGTGCCCTCTTTGCCAGGGGCTGCCATCATCAGAAAGTCAAGTTCACGCGGGTTGTAAATCGTGCGTTGAATCCAGCCTTCCCGGACGGCTTCTACGAGGACTTGTTGCGGCGATTTTCCGCCCAGTCCAATGCCTGCTCGCCCGTGGGGACGCTGCTCATAGCTGGCACACCATTGATCGCACCAGTCTTGAAAGGACTGCATCGACATCGCCAGCTCAATCCCAGGTCGATCGCGACCGGGAGAGACTCGGAGGGTTTGCCGATCGCCCACGTTATGACCGACAAAGAATGGACTCTTGACCAGATCGCGGTGTTGAAAGGTGCGGTTGAACCGCTCTACAAATGGCTTTTGTTCGGGATGACCCGGCAAACAGCGTAAATCCTCAGTCTCAATCCCTAAATTGGCCAAAAATCGCTGTACGCGACGGCTGAGATATTCTTTGCCGTGGTCAGTACAGATTTGCTCTGGCACACCCCATTTAAGAATGGCCGTGGCAATCAGCAGACAGACCGCTTCGGCATTAGATCGTTCTGCGACATGGAGCATTGCCCGCCGTGAGAACACATCAATCACGGTAACAATAAAAGATCGATCCAGATGAGAGAGGCCCCCCTGCTCATATTTGCAATCAATATCGACATGCATGGTGTCAATTTCCCAGACCTGGTTTGGTCGAAAGACCGCTTGTGATCTGGAGCCAAAGGCTGGGCTGTGCAGTCCTTTAGCTCGATCTGGAGCCATATACAATGCCCATTCTTGGGGCTGAGTGGAGCGGAATGTCCGCAGCCAATCCCGCAATTGTCCGATGGAGCAGTGTTCGGGATCGAGTCCAAACTCAAGCTGTAAAACGTCATAAATTTGACTTGACCCCCAGTGTTTGCCGCCTGCTGCCAGACAGGCCTTGATGGCAGTCTGTAAGTGAGGGTCGGAATTGATCGTTCCGGTGCCTTTGCGACTGCCATAGTTTCCCCCCAAGGCAGTAATTTTTGGAGCCTGGCGGCGCAGGATTTGCTTTGCTTTCAGCCGACTGCGAGAGAGACAGGGCAGGTAAGCGTAGACCCAATCGGGCAGGGGGATCTGCTGCTGATTGTAGGCACGGACGAACGAGATGTCACGCTCAACGGCTGTGCTATCCCGCTGAGAATAGTGCCAAACTTCATAGGCCTTGAGAATTTCTAGCCAGGCATCGGTGCGTTGGGCGATCGTTGTTTTAACGTTTGGACTGACTCGTCGCTCTAGAGGCAGGGATGGTGTAACAGAAGAAAAGGTTGCCACACGAAGGTTGTTAACTGCATCATTCCCTCGCTGTTGCACCAGTGCTGCTTGAGTCTGTTTTGGCAGACTTTCGAGGGCATATTCTTTACCCCCACCTCGTGCTGATCGCGGTTGAGAACTCCACTTTTCCGCTTTGGCTTTACGGGCAATATTATTGGACAAGGAAGGGAGTCCTGGCAGCCCGGATAGCTCGGATGCTGAATACCACTTCTTCATGTCAACGCCCCTAGACTTTTTGTTCAACACGAGAATAAACAAATTACTATTCAGGAACCGCTGTTTTTTCGAGAAAGAACTTTGAAAGAGCTTAGAAATATTCCACGGCTGGATTGATAAGTTTGCAACTAGCCTCAGCTTTACTCTGCTGCTGAGGAAGTTGCTGAAGCGCTAAGGCACCCCAAACAAATTGAGCCTGTGCCTCCACCCCAACTAAAAAGCTAGCTCCCACTCCCGTAGGACTGAACTGAATCAGCGATCGCCTAGACCCTATCTCCGTCCGGCAAGAACTTAGGCAATATTTTACCTGGGGAAGAATGGATTGAAAGGACTGGGTATTCTAATGTCTAGAGTATTGAATGGGAAAGTCATGGATCAGGCGATCGCTGAGATCACGGATCAGTCTGGCAAAGTGGTCTATCAACGCATCTGCAACAACATTGAGCAGGTTGTGAGAGGACAATCTGCTGCGATTCGCAAATTACTAGCCGCTTTTGTCAGTGGGGGGCATGTCTTACTGGAAGATGCCCCCGGAACTGGTAAAACCACTTTGGCAAAAGCCCTGGCTTTGTCAGTGGATGTGTCGTTTAAGCGAATTCAATTTACCCCTGACCTGCTCCCATCAGATATTTTAGGGATTTCCATTCTTGACCCGGCTGCGGGCAGCTTCCATTTTCATGAAGGCCCAATTTTTGCCAATATTATTCTGGCTGACGAGGTGAATCGAGCCTCACCGCGCACTCAATCTGCGTTGTTAGAAGCGATGGCCGAGGCACAAGTGACCGTTGACGGAAATCCCCGCAAACTCTGTCACCCCTTCTTTGTGGTCGCAACGCAAAATCCAGTCGAGTCCCGTGGCACCTACCCTTTGCCGGAAGCCCAAATGGATCGATTTGCCCTGCAATTTCGGTTGGGGTATCTTACCCCCAACGATGAAGTGGCGATGCTTTCTGACCAATTGCAAACCCATCCGATTGAGCAGCTCCAGCCCTGCCTGACCCTAGAAGACCTGATGGCTCTACAACAGCAAGTCAAGCAAGTTAGACTCAGCCCAGAGATCAAACGCTACGGGGTGGAGATTGTGAGTGCAACTCGCCAGGCGGAGGGAGTGCAGTTGGGAGCTAGCCCCAGAGCCTCAATTGCTTTGATCAAAATTGCCCAAGCCCTGGCCCTGTTTGATGGCTATGAATTCGTAATTCCAGAGCAGATTCAAGAAATTGCCGTGGCAGTGATTGCCCATCGGTTGGTGATGGAACCGCAAGCCCACTTCTCTGGTCGGACGGCTGAGGCAGTTGTAGCAGAGATTGTGCAAGCGATTCCTGTTCCCGCCTGAACCATGCAAAGGTTTCTCTATCATCTGTTCCGGTTCAGTCACGCTGTGCAGCGATCACTGAGCAGACGATTCACGCCCCGTGGCTTGACCGTTTTAGGCGGCTGCATCAGTTCAGCCTTGATTGGTCTGGATACAAATCAAAGTTTGGCCTATCAGATATTTACCCTGCTGGCATCAATGCTGGCTGTTGCGATCGCGGCAAGCCAACTGTTTCGGTTCCGCTTCCGAGCAACGCGGAGTTTGCCCCGCTTTGGCACGGTCGGTCTGCCCATGAAGTATAAAATCCTGATTCAGCACCAGACCCGTAGGGCGCAAACAGGATTGCAACTGTTTGAGGAAATTTCTGAAGCCTATCCCAGCTTTCCAGAATTCACCAGACAAACCGGATCGAGTCGCAAGCCGCAGCGGGGCCAGGGACAATCCAGAAGCTATAGCCACTGGTTTCGGTATGTGTTTCAAAGGCGGCGGGCGATCGCCAACCCGGTCAATTTACCTCTCCTACCACCGAATCGGCAAAGCGAAGTCACGGTTGAAATTACCCCGCTCCAACGCGGACTGCTGCGGCTAACCGGGCTGACTGTTGCCTGTTCTGACCCGTTGGGATTAGCGAAAGCTTGCCGCACCTTAGCTCTGTGCCCCAATCGATCTTGATTTTGCCCCAGCTCTATCCAGTGCCACCGATTTCGCTGCCTGGATTGCGGCGATATCAATCGGGCGGAGTAGCATTGACCTCCTCCGTCGGAGATTCGGAGGAGTTTCGAGCCTTGCGGGAGTACCGCCCCGGTGACTCACCCCGAAAAATTCACTGGAAGAGTTGGGCCAAGGTTGGCAAACCGATTGTCAAAGAGGAGCAGGATGAATACTTTGTCCGGCACGCCTTGATTCTGGACACTTTTACCAACCAAAGCGATGGCGACCCCTTAGAACGGGATCTGTTTGAGGCTGCGGTGTCCGTGGCAGCTTCCTTTGCCTGCGAGGTGCAGACCCAAGAATCATTGCTGGATCTGATGTTTGTTGGCTTGGAAACCTACTGCTTTACGGCCGGCAGAGGTTTAGGACAGACCAGTCGGATGTTGGAAATTTTGGCTTCTGTTGTTCCCTCTCAGGCGCAGTCCTTTGAGGCGTTGATTCCGATGGTCATGAATCGACTCTCGTTGCTGAGTGGATGTATTTGCGTCTTTTTGACCTGGGATGCCGCCAGAAAAGCCTTGATCCAGTGCCTAGAGCAAAGGCAGATTCCTACCCTAGTGTTGCTGGTTGCCCCCGATCTAACAGAACCTGAAATACCCACCAACGTTCGTATCCTGAGAGTGGGTCAAATTCAGGCAGGGTTAATGTCGCTATGAAACTGCCACCCCTACTGTTAGGAAGCACCCTGCTCTTCTGGGGCTGGCAAACTGGCTTATGGCTGGTGGCAGTTCCTCTGGCGATCGCCGTGGAAGCACAGCCCTTTGTTGACAAGCGATGGGATTTATCGGCTGATCAGTTTCGGCAGATTTTCAGGAGCTGTTTGTTGATTGGCAGCCTGCTTCTGATTTTGATTCTGATTACCCAAAGATCGCCAAACTTTATTTACACCTTTCTAAAAGGACTGCCGCCTGTTTTCTGGCCCCTGGTTGCTGCTCAGGCTTATTCCAACCGCGATCGCATTTGCTTTAGAGATCTATTGCCTGTTCAATCCAAGCGACAAGCCGGGCAGCACCAGCCCTCATGGTTAGATCGGTCATTTCATTTGACCCTCCCCTATTTCTTTGTTTGCTTGTTATCTGCCAGTGCTGCCAACTCTCAGGGCTATCTCTTTTACCTGTGTATGGGAGGATTAATCGCCTGGATGCTGTGGTCGGGGCGGCCAAGCAGATCCTCCCCTGCCTTCTGGTTGTGCCTAATATTGCTGGCAAGTGGGATGGGATGGATCGGTCATCAGGGACTGCACCAACTCCATGCTGCGGTGGAACAACGGGCAATCAATTGGTTAAATCCGTTCAATAATCAGAGCGCAGATCCGTTGCGAAGTAATACTCGGATTGGCGATATTGGACTCCTGAAGCTTTCTGACGAAATTGTTTTTCGGGTCGCCCCTGGCGATCGCCAGACGTTTCCCATTCTGCTGCGGGAGGCAACCTACAACAAGTACCAATCCTCAACTTGGATTGCTTCAAAGCCCCAGTTTATGGCAGTTCATCCGGCGAATGGTGGCACAAATTGGCAGTTGGGCAAAGGCCCTCAGAACTCTTCCTGGCTGAAGATTTCTACCACTCTCAATCGTGGGTCAGAGCTATTAAGCCTTCCCCAAGGCAGCTTTCAACTCAACCAATTGCCAGTAGAGAAGATGGAGCAAAATCAGTATGGGGTGGTCAAAGTAGAAGGGAAACCAGGGGCGATCGCCTATCAAGTCCAGTTTGATCAACAGCGCTCTTGGGATAGCCCGCCAACGCCTGCCGACCTGCAAGTTCCAGAAGCAGAGAAACCTGCGGTTGATCAAGTTCTCCAGCAATTGGAGTTAGAAGGAAAGTCGCCAGAGGAGGTATTAAATCGCCTTTCTGGTTTTTTTCAGACCAACTTCCAATATTCATTGAAGCTGGCAGACAGATCTGAGCAATCAACTCCGATTGCAGACTTTTTGCTCAAAAATCGAGTAGGTCATTGTGAATATTTTGCGACAGCGACCACCCTCATGCTCCGTGAAGCGGGAATTCCAGCCCGTTACGCCACTGGCTTTTCTGCCCATGAATTTAGCGAGTTGGAAGGGCAGTACATTGTTCGAGGTCGCAATGCCCACGCCTGGGCGATCGCTTACCTAAATGGAAGCTGGCAATTCTTCGATACAACCCCTTCCGCCTGGATTGCTCTAGAAGATGAGGCCGCCTCACCGTGGCAACGATTTTCGGATTTGTGGTCTTTTGTCGCGTTTAAGTTCTCAACGGAACTACACTTTGGCAATTCCAATCAGTTCAATCCAGTCGCATGGTTAACCTTGCCATTGCTTGTCATCCTGCTCTGGCAGTTTCGCCGCATCCTGCGCTTGAGGCGAACAGCCCATAAAGCGATCCCCATAAAATCCATAGCTCAAACCAGCAAAGTAGGCAGCGATTCCGAGTTCTATTTGATTGAGCAAGCATTAACCGAAATAGGATTAGATCGGCGAACTGATGAGTCCTTACAGCTCTGGTTGAGGCGACTGCGAGCAGAACTGACCAATGCCCAATGGAATGACTTATGTTATATCATCAAACTTCATTACCGCTATCGTTTCGACCCAAATGGCGTTTGTCCCAGCGATCGATTACAATTAAAAACTTTGAGCCAGTTATGGCTGCATGAATATTACAAATCACAATCATCTCATTGATGAAAACTGCTTGGCAAATACCGCCACTGAAAGAGGTCAAGTCAACTTCTGTTGATACGCCAGGTCAATGGCTTCCTTCAGATTTACAAACCGGATGATGAGGGGAATTGTTTGAGTGTTCGTGGAAGTCCTTCTAGCCGAGGATTTATATCTTCAACTAGTCGGAGTCAGTTTAGAACCCATGCCTTTCATCGTTTATTAATGTGTTTTCAAGGACTCATAGATAATTTCTTGATGGTAACGCATCCTTCTTCTAAGAGCTTAGAATAAAGAAGTTGAAACTGACTAATATTGAAGCGTTCCAGTTTTTGTTTTGTTTTAACACGAGATTCAGAAATAGAGTATATATCTGATGCGTAAATATCAATTGGCGCAAGCTTTCTAGAGCTAAATATTTCTTGGCAAGGAGTATGTCTCAGTGATTCAAGCGTACTGTCGCGAGCTATTTCTTCTCTAGGTCGTGTCTTGCCTTTAGCCTCTAGTTCAATCCCTTTTCTAACAACTCCTGTATAGAAATCTTCATTAATTGACACCTGAATAGAATAGTGGTCAAGCTGAAACTTGTCGGCAACTTGCTTAATTTGCTCTGGAGTAGCTTGAAAAATACAGTATCTAAAATATGTAGAAGCATCGTATGTGCAAGTCAGTGATTCAAGCTCAACATTGCTATGATTAAAGAGCGCCTGCATATTTTGATTCAAACTATATTCCTCAAGAATTGGAATTGAACATCCGCTTAAATTGATCGGGTGCGACCTCTATCTGATATATCAAGTAGCAACTGGAAAGCCATACTGGTTTAATTTGCTCCAAAACTGACTCCAACGATTAGGTGTCAAAACTAAAGCTCTTAAACTCAAAATTACACT
>JAESGG010000169.1_pt1 | contig 12260 bp, 15 predicted proteins | sample 9266231 | NCBI WGS metagenome assembly JAESGG01 (sample SAMN14515337, study PRJNA621664) | algae metagenome | isolation source: Aphanocapsa sp. GSE-SYN-MK-11-07L and co-occurring heterotrophs from wet... | place: USA: Grand Staircase Escalante National Monument, Utah | collected 2006-04-16 | reverse complement strand
TGGATGAAGGTTCAAGGACACGCTTAAGTCATCAGTGTTGTTTGCGCGTCTTCATGAACCGCCTGTTGCGGACCCGCATGACAGGTGGTGTGGGAGGGGAAGGTTAATTGCCTTCCTCGACCCGATTTGCAGCGCGGTCGCGACCAAACATAAGGCTACAGTGCATGAGCTTCACCTAGAAGTTTAAGATCATCTGTTGTAAGTGCAATCGATGCAGCAGCAAAATTTTCTTCGAGGTGTGAGATCGTTGTAGTACCTGGAATTACGATGATATTAGATGCACGATGCAACATCCAAGCCAAGGCAATTTGATTCGGTTTCACACTATGATGAGTGGCAATCTCTGTCACAGTTCCTTCAGCATTCGCAAGCGGTGCGCCACGCTTAAGTGGATGTGCGCCAAGCGGTGCATATGGAATAAATGCAATATTGTGTTGGGTGCAAAAATCAAGGATATCTTCTCCACTCCGTTCTGCTAGATTCAATCGATTTTGCACTGAAGCAACCTCAACAATCTGAAGTGCTGCTTCAATTTGGGTGATCGTTACATTTGATAATCCAATATGGAGGATTTTGCCTTCTCGTTGTAGTTCTGCTAACGTCTCTACGGATTCTGAAAAGGGCACACTTGGATCAGGACGATGCAATTGATAGAGATCAATTCGATCGATTTTGAGGCGTTGCAAGCTAGCTTCGCAACTACGTCGTAGGCTTTTGGATGAACCATCGGCGCGAATGTTATCAGGTGCAGTTTTGAGAACACCACCTTTGGTTGCAATGATGAGATTGTCTGGATAAGGATAAAGTGCAGATGCAATCAGTTCTTCATTGTCGCCAGGACCATAAGATTCAGCCGTATCGATAAAATTTACCCCTAGCTCAATGGCACGACGGAGCAATTGTTTTCCGGCTTCCCGATCAGCATAATGACCAAAGTTTCCGGGCTGTCCAGTCAATCGCATCGCACCGTAGCCAAGACGATTCACACTCAAATCACTGCCCAGTTGAAAAGTGTTGGCGATCGCCGAATCTTTAAACTCGTGAGCCATGATGGATTTCCTCCAGAAATTACTGTGCAGAATCGTTCAAGGGAGTGACAAACTCAATGAGATTGCCATTATTGTCTTTCACAAAACAAAGCCGAACTCCAGCATCAGGGTAACTACCCAGTTCAACAAAGGCTGGTACACCGCGTCCATTTAGTTCAGCCAGTACCGCATCCACATCATCAACACGGAAACAGAAATGTCCAATGCCGCTCGTGCGTAATCCTTCGCCAAAGTCTTTAGTTTCAGGCATTCCGGGGCGTGATTGAGTGCTACCGAGAATTTCGATCCGAAATCCGTAGACTCGCAAATAAGCCAGTTTCAGGTCGGGGAAGACATCAACTGTCCATTCTCGCTCGATTGTGGCATCCAACTTATCCCGATACCACTGGAGGGTTTCGTCATAATTGGATACATTGAGTGCAACGTGGTCAATTTGCATGGTGTTCAAAGCCGACATAATTAACTCCTACCTTCTATGTTTTGGATACAGCCATCGATTGAACAATCTAGTCATTCGTGGCATGACGATATAGGTCATTAGCGAAACCAGTATTACAGTTAGTACAAGGCTGCGTAGTAATAATGGCAATGCGTTGAGGAAAGATCCAAATAGCACGTTGATTGCAACAATTAAGGGAAAAATGGCTAGCCAGGTAATGAGTGCCATCTTGTGGCGGGACGGTGGTTCAATAGTTCGCTGTCCAGGCAAAGTGAACCAAGTTTCTAGACCCGTGAGAATTTGGTACGGCAAAGATTCTTGTGTCAATTCTGTAAGACGAACCAACCACCTGTGCCGAACCTCTGAATTTTCCCAACGGTGTAGATTGCTCATCCGATCAAACTTGAAGATAATGCGGTACTGCGGATCTTTTAAATCACTAGGACGGATAACGTTAGAACCTAAGTGACCTTCAAATGTCATTGCTGCCTGAATCAAATTGGACATAATTTCCTCAAAGGCTTTTTCCCTACCGGGCTTTACCCGATGGGCAACAATGACTGTCACAGGTGGATCATCAGCAGAACTTTGCTTACTCATGTCTTACTCTACGATGGAGGCATTAGACAGTAGAAACCTCTGGAGTTCGACTTTACATTATTCAGGATCTAGGGTTAGATAACGTTACGTCACGTAAATAAAATATCCTAGGATTACAGATTATGTCAAGAGGGGTGAAGAAAAAAGCCGTAACTGCCAAGAGTCCGGGTCGTCCTCGATCAGATGAGGCTCATCAGCGCATTTTAGAAGCTGCCTATGAATTGATGAGCCAGATCGGGTTCAATGAACTGACAATGGAGGCGATCGCGGCTCGTGCTGAAGTTGGGAAGCCCACCATCTACCGCCGCTGGTCAAGCAAAGCCCACTTGGTTATGGATGCATTTTTGGCAGCGGTCAATCCGGAACTAACATTCCCAGATAGCGGTTCCATTACAGAGAGCATTCGCTTGCAAATGCAGCAATTAGTCAAAGTACTGCTCAGTCCGCCTGGACAAATCATCGCTGTGCTAATTGGCGGCGGACAGACAGACGCTGAATTGATCGAGGCATTTCGAGAAAACTGGTTGATACCGCGTCGTAAGGCTGCTAGTGAAGTATTCAAGAAAGGCGTTGAATGTGGAGAACTACGGGCGGACGTAAATGTAGAAGTAGCGATCGATGCGCTCTACAGCCCACTTTTTTATCGCTTGCTGCTTAAACACGCACCACTTACCCAAGATTTTGTTGATGAATTGGTTGATATCGTGATGAAGGGACTTGCAGTTTAGGACTTAGAGGATGTGATCTCTTTACCCTTTAACTTCTATTCAGTTGAACTTCGACAATTAGCCTTTAGACTGCCGCCACAACTCGAAATATGAGCGGCACAACTACTTACTAGATGGACATTATCCGCCTAACTCCCGCAATTGGGCGTTTAGACGGATACTCATCCACCTAGATCGCCAAATCAGGGTGTTAGGTGGATTACCGTCCGTCTAACCAACCCATTTTGGCTGTTAGATGGATTCTATCCGCCTAAACGCCCGATAAAGCGATTTAGATGGAAACCTGTCCGCCTATCTCCCCAATTTGGGTGATTAGATGGATTGTAGTCCTGATAATATCCCTTTTCGGGGGGTTAGGTGGATAAGTTCAGTATTTTTTCTGATGCTCCTGCTCTGCCTCTGTCGCTACTATCTAGAGCATGTGCTCCCTTGTTTTGCTCTATCGATATGGTTGAACGTCCCAAGAAACTTCTGGATCAAGTCCGTGATGCGATTCGCCTCAAGCATTACTCCTATCGAACTGAACAAACTTACGTTGACTGGATTCATCGGTATATTTTGTTTCATCAGAAGCGTCATCCCAAAGAGATGGGGGCGGCTGAAATTGAAGCTTTTTTGACCCATCTCGCCGTCGAGTTGAAGGTCGCTGCCTCGACTCAAAATCAGGCCCTCTGTGCTTTGGTATTTCTTTACCGACATGTTCTCCGCCAGGAGATTGACCTGGCGATTGATGCGGTTCGCGCTAAACGCTCCCGCTATTTGCCCACAGTCTTGACTCATGAGGAGGCGATCGCCGTCATTGAGCAGCTCTCTGGCGTTTATCAAATCGTTGCCAAGCTCCTTTATGGCAGTGGTCTACGTTTATCGGAAGCCTTGCAGTTGAGGGTTAAGGATCTCGATTTTGCTCACCGTCAAATTGTGGTTCGTGATGGGAAGGGTGGCAATAGTCGGATCACTCTGCTCCCCCTCAGTCTGATTGCTCCCCTAACTGACCATCTGCGAGGGATTCGGCGGCTTCATCAGCAAGATTTAGACCAAGGATTTGGCTCCGTGTATTTGCCCTTTGCCCTCGAACGCAAATATCCCCATGCAGATCATGAATGGATTTGGCAATATATTTTTCCTGCCGAACGCAGGTCTCAAGACCCTCGCAGCGGGGTGATTCGTCGCCATCATCTAGATGAAAGTGGACTGCAAAAGGCGGTGAAACGGGCGGTTCATTTGGCTGGAATTGATAAACGGGTCAGTTGCCATACCTTCCGCCATAGCTTTGCGACCCATCTTTTGCAAAACCATTACGATATTCGGACTGTTCAAGAACTGCTGGGGCATAAGGACGTTAAGACGACCATGATTTACACCCACGTCCTCAATCAGGGCGGCAGAGGCGTTCTCAGCCCCCTTGATGCCTGTGCATAATGTCTTGTCATCAGCTTGTTCACTTCTGATTGGAACCGCTTCTCTCTTAGACGGCAAAGCCGAACGCCCGCTGCTCAACACCATTAAGATTGCCGCTGGGTCATCTGCTACAATCCCTGCATGTTCGATCCCACCTGTAAGTTCCTAGCAGAAACCTTTTCCAGCGATTTTGCCTCCTGGTTGCTGGGGGAACCAATCGCTTTAACCCAGCTCAGCCCCACAGAACTCTCCCTAGAGCCCATTCGAGCCGATGCGCTGATTTTATTGGCTTCGGATGAGATTGTTCTCCATATTGAGTTTCAGACTGAACCTGATCCCAAAATACCCTTTCGGATGGCAGACTACCGCCTGAGAGTCTTCAGAAGATTCCCGCAAAAGCAAATGCGCCAAGTGGTGATTTACCTGACCCCTTCAAACTCCGAACTGGTCTACCAGAATGTGTTTGAGATCCCTGGCACTCGGCACGAGTTTGACGTGATCCGGCTTTGGGAGCAACCGACTCAACTTTTTCTGGAATCAACCGGGTTAATGCCCCTGGCTGTGCTGACCCAAACCTCAGATCAAGCTCAAACCTTGCGTCAGGTGGCCAAACGAGTTGAGGCGATTCCAGAAATGGATGTGCAGAGCAATGTGGCAGCTTCTGCCGGGATTCTCGCTGGGTTAATATTGAAAAAGGAGTTCATCAATCAGGTGCTTCGGAGAGACATCATGCAACAATCGGTGATTTATCAAGAGTGGCGAGAAGAGGGTGAACAAATAGGTGAAGCAAGGCTTGTCCTGCGCCTGCTTACCCGCCGCATCGGGGAAGTCTCCCCAGAGGTGCAATCGCAGATTCAAGCCCTTTCTCTCGAACAGGTGGAAGCGCTCGGTGAAGCCTTATTAGAGTTCTCAGCCCCCTCAGACCTGGTGAATTGGTTGCAGGAGCATCGAGCAGAATAGCTCTCACGCTCGCCTTCCCGTGGCTTCCTCCCTGATCTGCGCCTCAATAAAGCACTGATCGAGATCGGCGGCAAACTCCATTTCCCAACCGAGTTCGGCAATCGTTCTCTCCAAGTCGGCTTCGTCTGCATAGGGGATGCTCAACTCGTAGTCCCAGCCAGTCTTCATCGGTTTATGCATCTGAAAGCGGGACAAGATCCGGTGCTCAATCTCCCGTCTGACTTTTGTTTTGCCGCGCACCAACGGGCTGTTATTCTCCACCCTCAACCATAAGTTAACCTTCGCTTCTAGCTGGGCTGAAGATTGCCGGATCGCAAGCAGTGGCTCAGCCATTTGAATTTCTTCGGCAGTCAGAGGGCTGCTCAGGGTTTCCGGTAAGTTCTGCCCCTCTGCCAGCAGTTGCTCCAAGGGCAGGGGCGATTCCTTCACAGATGGCAAAGCCGAAGGCTCCGGCTCCCCTGGTCGCCGCTCAGAAAACACCTGCAAAAACTGCTCCTCTGCCTGCTTCTGCAATGCCCGCTGGCTATAGCGCTCAAACGACTTCGGGGACTTGTGCCGGGTAATCTGCATCGCGAGCAGCGGATCAATACCCCGACTCACCATCTCAGTCGCAACCGTGTGCCGCCCCCGGTGTGGATGCGAGTCTTTGACCCCGGCGATCGCCGCCAACTCCTTCACAATGGTGTAGATTCCCCAGTAGCTCAAGCGCTGACCTTTGCTATTGTTTGACTCGGACAAAAAGAGCGGCGACCCGTCCTCAAGTGCTTCACCCCCACAACGCCGCCAGTTTAGGTAACGTTCCAGTGTCTCCACGGCTTCCGGCAACAGGGGCACCTGCCCTACACTGTCATCCTTGGCCTCACGAATCGTCACCCGCTGGCCATCAAAGTCTCCCACATTGAGCGCCTCAGCTTCCCGTGCGCGTAATCCATGCAGCAGCAGCCAGAGGATCGCCCGATCGCGCAGCTCAGTCTGTCCCCGCTGCCGGGTTGCCTCGAATAAGGCCGTCACTTCGGTCTGTTCCCATTCCTGGGGCAGCACGGGATCACTCTTGAGCTTTTCCACCAGCAGCATCGGGTCTTTGACAATATAGTCCCGCGCACAGAGCCACTTAAACAGGCTTTGCAAGGCGGATAACGCCAGGTTAATGGTTGCGGCTTTGCGCTCCCCGCCCCGGTGAGAGGGTTTTAACTTGAGATGCGATTTGTAGCGATCGATGTCACGGGCCGTCATGTCTTGCCAGCCCTTCTCTGTCCAGTCCAAAAACGCTTTGAACTCTCGCTCATAGGCTTTGCGGGTATTCGGCCGCAGCTCCCGACTCCGCAGATATTCCTCCACCCTCGACCAGCGCAGGTCGGCCGGGGCTGACGGGGACGATTGCTCTTCCCGCAGCGATCGCCTTTCCCCTAGCAATTGGGCGGCTGGGGTTTGAGTGACAGCAGGGGCGATGGAGATGAGTTTGACAGCGGGAATAGTCATAGAGGGGTTGAGTAGGGTTGAAAAAATTGTGCGCCAAAGTTAAAACATTGGCTGTCTATGACTCCTGACCCTCAACAGTTGATTCATTTCATTTAGGAATCATCTTTAACCCATAATTGACTTCATCAAGTTCAGCATCCTCTGGATCATAGAAGCCCCCGACCCATTCCAGCATCTCCTCATGCTCTGGATGATTTGAATCTTGGATCACTTGGAGAAAATTCTGGTATCCCCAAACCCCGCCGCAGTCTTCAGGTGGACAGGCCCGCTTCCCCTGAATACAAACGGGATAATCAATTTCAGGATCAGCTTCGAGCAGGGTTTCGATGAAAACTTCATGCTCCCAGGAATCGCCAAAATCATAGAGATAGGAAAACTTAAACTTTTCGCTTGGGATAATTTTGCTGAGTATCACCGTCTTCTCGTTGTGAACCGGAACCCCATCAAAGTCAAATTCAGGCATCGGTACACCGTACTCAATCTCCTGGATAGTAAAAGAGTGCAGATGGGAATTCGTCCACCCCATCGAGATCTGAATCACCCAGTGAAGGTGTTCCAGCGTCACATTACTCTCTACCTGCACCCGTCTCCAAATTGGGGGCTGTAAATCCTTGAGGGTAATCTTGAGCTGATAAATCATGTGAGCCTTGGATTTCTTTCGAGGAGCCATTTGAAATAGGTAGGGGTAATGATAGGATTGTCAAACAGTGGCAGCAGGGCGGTTTCAGTCCTTGAGGAGATCCAAATCATCTCGTGGAACAGAAGCAATCAAGCCCATATACAACAATAGTTTCAGCGTTAGCGTACCAATTTGTTCCATAACAAGCCCCTTTTTCAAAATAGAATCGGTTTAATTCTTCTGAGAACATCTTGAAGCAGCAACTCTGGGCAAGGGCCGATCAACCGGGCTTTCCTGGCTCTAAAATCCAGCGATCGCACCTGGTCAGTCATAATCACCCCCTTGACGGCTTCACCGTCTGGAATCTTGACATAGAAAGGGTTTTGGCGCTGAGTATTACTGATCGGACACACGAACGCAAACCCCATCGTTCGATTAAACCCGTCATGGCTGACCACCAGTGCGGGCCGATTGCCCATTTGCTCATGGCCGGCTTGCGGATCAAAGTCGATCCAGATCAAGTCTCCTCGTTTGGGAAAATAGACTACCAAACCTCATCCCCCATGGGCCGACCCCAGTCCACCTCCCCCTCTGGCGCTTCAGTCACTCCGGCTAACAATTCTTCTAAACTTAATTCAGGCAGGGTTTGCACTGGCTCTAAAACCATCTTGCCATCGATCACAGAACATTCCACGGTGTCGTTGGCGCGGAGTCCGAGCGCCTCGACCACGTACTTGGGAATCCGAACGCCCAACGAATTCCCCCACTGACCAATCTGCGACTTCATTAATTTCAACCTCAACCCTTGAATTGACGTTAGATACTCAAAGGATATCATAGGTTTTACTCCAAATAATGACTCTTATATGGATTACCCTAAACCTTACACTAAAAACGGTATGCTGCAATTTACGTGATCTTTCCGCTCGTTCAATCGCTGGGCGACCCTGCCGAAAAGCTTCAAAGATAAGGGGTTCAGCGTTTTCTCTGGTCGCGGAATCCGCTCAATGAGGTGCGTGAGCCAGCCAGTTTTGGAAAAGTCATCCTTCAGAGCCAGTCGAGACTCTCTTACAGCTTCAAAAGATTGTTTTACAATTGAACCAAGTCCCACGCTGGAGAGAATTTCAATGGCACAAGTCTTTACAGGGAAAGTGGTGATTCCAGGCGATCGCATCAATGAGTACTTTGAGGCGCTCCAAGAAGCGGAAGCAGCCCGTGCACCTTTCCGCGAAACCTTGGAACAACTTAACCAGGAATTTGCCAAGTTTTTGGCGGCTAAGTATGTTCCTAAAACGGTGCGAAAACATACGGGTATTGTGGATTTGTTCATCCACTTTATTTGTGGCTATACCGATGTAGAGAAGATTGAAGACATCACGAGAGGGATGGTGAATAGTCAGTTTCGCAGTTGGTACAAACGCAAAGTGATGGACTCGGCATCCGAAAGCGACTTGCGGGTGGCACTGAGGAAGTTTTTCCAATTTCTTGCCAGTGAACACGGAATGATCCATCAGAAAGCGATTGATGCCTTAAAGTAGCTTTGCAGGGTTCATGAGTTCACTTGTGGATTGAAGTCAAGATAGGGAATCGTCCGCCATGCACACTCAGACTCCGGCCACAGCTTCAGCCCTGACAGCGATCGCTGAGCAGCGCTTAACCTTACACCATGTCTCCTGGGACACCTATGACCAATTACTGGCAGCCTTTGGTGAGCATCGGGCCGTCCATTTTCACTACGACCAGGGAGTTTTAGAACTGATGGTTCCCTTGGAAGCCCATGAAAGCCCCAGTGACTTGATTGGCGTGTTCATTCGCACCCTGGCCTTTGAATCGGGCTTCACCATCAAGGGATTGGCCTCCACCACCCTGCGCCGGAAAGCCCTACTCAAAGGCGCAGAACCGGACAAATGCTATTACCTCCAGCACGAACCCTTGGTCAGAGGGCGAACGGTCGATCTTGATCATGACCCGCCGCCCGATTTGGTAGTTGAAGTCGATATCTCCCATACTGACATTGATAAAAATCTGCTCTATGCCCAAATGAGTGTGCCAGAGTTCTGGCGGTTCGATGGTCAAGTGCTGAGGATTTATCAACTCCACCAAGCAGACTATCAAGAAGTTCCCGTTAGCCCAACCTTTCCTTGGGTGCCCCTCGACCGGTTCTACCAGTTTCTCCAGCACTGTCAAACGAGCGGTGAAACCAGCGCCTATTTGGAGCTGCGGGCGTGGGTACAAGCCCATGCGCCCCGTGCACCCGCGACTTAATCATGGCCCGACGCATTGACCCCACCTGTTTAGCGTGTTCTCGCTTACCCCAGGCGCAGGCCATCGCCCACCACTCTCCCGGCGGCGAGGGCAGATCCTGCTGGAATCACAAGCGATGCCCCAGAAAGCGATCGCACTATCGCCACCGGGCGGTCACGCTTGCCAAACGCCGGGGCGAATATCGGGCCACCCATGACTTTCCAGCAATCACCGCAACCGAAACAATCGCCATTCCGCTGAAGACTCCCCCCGCTGCTTTTGTCTGTCTGTACAAAGGCAAAGCCAAAGATGCCCCGCTCCATGCGTTGGCGGTGATGGTGGTGCAAGCGGATCAGATCATCGCCCAGATTGAACCCCAACATTTTATGCGCCTCAAGAATCGCCAAGTGAATGAGTACCTGCAACAGGTGCTAGGGGTGCTGGGCGATCGGTTTGGCATCACAGAGTTTGAACGTCAGGTGATCCGTTTGGAACCAGAAGAATGCCCCATCCTCAATTGTCCTCTCACACATCCGCCCTCGTTCAGCTTGAGCTAGACTTTGGCGCGGCGATTTCAGATGCCTTGGCTGAACCAGAGCAAGCTAACCTGTCCCATCTGTGGCGATCCGCTGAGTCGCTGTTAGCTCTGATGGCCCAGGCGGATCAGTTAAAGTTTGCAGGAAAAGTGATCTTAGAGTTGGCGGGAGTCTGTGAGCAACGAGCGCTGAACATCTGGGAGGATTGGCAGGAGCAACACACTCAGGAGGGGCCGGTTCTGGGAGATGATTTTTTGACCGGGATGACCCGTGACTCCATGTTCCTGGATCTTTCCAAGGTATTGAAGCCACTGAAGGATCGGGAGCATTCCACAACATCGCAGGGGGAGCCGGAAACGGTATGTGAAGCCGTCACGAAAGAAGAAGCACTGCGGCTGGCGGCAGAAGTCGAAGCGGCAAGAGCTGCCATTGAACGTCTGGCCCACGATGAAAATGTTGCCGAATGGGCAGGGTTGATTCAAGCGTGGCTTTTGCAGCAGGGGGAATCGGCTGCCCCGCTAGTGCAGATTCAGCAGGGCACAGGGCTGGCGATCGTGCAGGTGTGGCTAGCAGGGATGCTGAGTGGATTTGAGTTGAGGCAGCAGGGGGAGTTCTATGAGGCTGGAGGGGTTAGGGTTAGGATGATTTTAGAGGAGGCATAGTTTCTGGAATTCACAACAGGCGTGGGGAAAGCCAATGATTTAAGTCTGGCCAAAGCACCCGTACCCTGGTTCACCCCCACAGGCGTGGGGAAAGCTGGGGTCAATTTTGCGCTGAGCTTCGGGGACGGCGGTTCACCCCCACAGGCGTGGGGAAAGCCCAGCCATTATCTGTAAGTCAGGTTTAGCTAACGGTTCACCCCCACAGGCGTGGGGAAAGCGTTCCCACTAACCCGCCTTCGTATTGACGGGGTTCGGTTCACCCCCACAGGCGTGGGGAAAGCGAGGGGTGTTCCCAATCTGGGCGATCTTTATTACGGTTCACCCCCACAGGCGTGGGGAAAGCCCTGTGCCCAAAACGACTCACCCGCTCACCAGCCCGGTTCACCCCCACAGGCGTGGGGAAAGCCAGGAGGATCCGATCGCCACCACCGAGATTAACGGTTCACCCCCACAGGCGTGGGGAAAGCTATAAACAATCCCATACCGACCCAGAGACTCACGGTTCACCCCCACAGGCGTGGGGAAAGCTAGGATGGCGTTTTCGTCATAAATGTGTCCAGTCGGTTCACCCCCACAGGCGTGGGGAAAGCTGGGGGCATCTCTAACCCTAGATGACACTCAAGCGGTTCACCCCCACAGGCGTGGGGAAAGCGTTGGTCATGTGGATGACCGATGCCAAATCCACCGGTTCACCCCCACAGGCGTGGGGAAAGCCCCACCCCAGAGATTGGCTTATTAGTAGCTCTGCGGTTCACCCCCACAGGCGTGGGGAAAGCCTTTCACAGCTATCTAGATCAGTGCGTCCCTTACGGTTCACCCCCACAGGCGTGGGGAAAGCAAAGACTTTGCTTCTTCAGCGATATTGAGATCCGGTTCACCCCCACAGGCGTGGGGAAAGCCGCTCGACCCATGTTTCGGTGATTAACCGCCGACGGTTCACCCCCACAGGCGTGGGGAAAGCTTCTTTGGTGTTGCTCAAGAATTCGCAGCCCATCGGTTCACCCCCACAGGCGTGGGGAAAGCGCGCTGATCGTCCGTCAGCTCAGCATCGAGCCACGGTTCACCCCCACAGGCGTGGGGAAAGCGGTTGTCAAGGGATTTCTTTTTGGCTCGATACTCTGGTTCACCCCCACAGGCGTGGGGAAAGCTGCATGGTTTTGTACGCGGCGGTTCCCAAGCCCGGTTCACCCCCACAGGCGTGGGGAAAGCTTTATCTGCAAGTCGCCACAGGGCATTGGGAGACGGTTCACCCCCACAGGCGTGGGGAAAGCTTTGGCTTGAGCGACTGGCCCCGCTTGGACGGCGGTTCACCCCCACAGGCGTGGGGAAAGCGGGCGGGCGGATTTACAATTCTGCTGCAAAATACGGTTCACCCCCACAGGCGTGGGGAAAGCGCGGCAATCTTCCGATCTGTCTACGTTAGGCGATCTCCATCAAAGAGAATCCCAGTCAGATCGGACGGATGAGGATATCCCATTTGGGCAACAGTGGATGTCGTTCCAATCTTCTCTCGATCGGTCGCATTGCTTTTTTGGTGAGTGTAATC
>JAESGG010000168.1_pt1 | contig 12456 bp, 10 predicted proteins | sample 9266231 | NCBI WGS metagenome assembly JAESGG01 (sample SAMN14515337, study PRJNA621664) | algae metagenome | isolation source: Aphanocapsa sp. GSE-SYN-MK-11-07L and co-occurring heterotrophs from wet... | place: USA: Grand Staircase Escalante National Monument, Utah | collected 2006-04-16 | reverse complement strand
CACGAACTTGACAGACTCCGGTTGAACTCATGGTTTCCAAGTCGTCTCGTTCTGCATCGTTGAGATGGATTTCGACCCGTTGCATACTTGAATTAACGTTGCATTACTTCTTATCTAGTCTACTAGGTTGTAAGAAATCTGTAAATCGGGGTGGTGGGCGGCGGCTTCGGCGGGTTGGACGAGGCGGTTAACAAAGCCGATCGCCTCGACAAAATTGCCAAATTTATAGGCGCAGGTGAGTTGCTTGCCATCAGTGGCCCAGCCAGGTAGAGACTTGAGCTGTTGGCTGATTTCAGGCTGGCTGAGTTTTGGGGGAGCAGCCATTGCCTGCCCGATTGCACTGCCAAAGATCACCGCTGCTCCGAGGGCGATCGCTGCCGATTGATTGATCCAACCCACTTTTTTTACCTCAAACCCGTTTGTGATCTATCAACTGCCACTTTTTAAGTCTTGTCAAGCGAGAATATGGGATAAATTTACTGGATCAACGTTGATGCCGTCTGCTCAAATTCTACAGAACTACCTTTCTCGTTTAGCCGTTGGAAAGACAAGTTTTTTGGGTGGTCTACATGGGCAACGACACCAGGCGATCGAGTTTTTTACCCAAACCAAAGTCGTCACGCTGGCCCCAAGGCTGGTCACGCCAGTTCTAAATCTGTAGACTTTAATCAATTCTGAACTTGGACTATGATTAGGACTACAAAGCACCTAAATACTCACAGAGGGCAGCTAGGCATCTTTTGTCCGTCCAACTATCTGATTTGTTGGTTTAGGTAGATGACTATCCGTCTAAACCCCTTGATGAGGCAAATGAGGTGGATGATATCCGTCTAATCAGTAGTTATGCGGCTAATCCATCTAGCAAGCAATCTATAAACACAGAGATAGTTTCTTCTGTTGAAATCTTCCCCGGCAACAGATTATTTGTTTTATAAGCAATCGAGAGAGTTGCTACTCCATGCGCCATTGCCCATATTGCTTTTGTCATTTCCTGAGTATTACCAGAAATTAGTTCTCTCTTCTCCTGTCCGATTTTTACTAGATCAAATAGAAGATGCAATGATGCTTGCGAAGATTCAATTAAGCTAGGATATTTTTCTTCATCGTAAGGACAAAACATCAATTTCACTTGATTGGGATGATTGAGCGCAAAGTTAACATAGGCAGTACTTGCTGCAATCAGTTGTAAGCGCGTGGTGCTTGCTTGAGAAATAGCGGACTCTACCTCAACTGAAAGTTCTCGAAAGCCTTCTTCAGCGATTGCAGCTAGGACAGCCTCCTTATCTGCAAAGTGCATATAGGGCGCATTGTGACTAACTCCTGCCCTCTGCGCCATTTTGCGTAAACTCAAGGCATGAACGCCATCCTCTGCCAATAACTCAGTCGCGATCGTGAGCAAAGCATTGCGTAAGTTGCCGTGATGGTACTGAGCCATATCGTTTTACCAAAATATTGACACCGCCAATATTTTGGTTTATATTGGCGGTGTCAATATTTTACATCCTTAAAGCAACTAGCTCTGAGGTTTGCCATGCAACAATTTTCCTCTTGCAACATTATCCAAAAGCTACTCAGTGTTGCTCTGATTGGTATGACTTTGGTAGCAGGATATCTGACAGGAATCATCAATTCAACTAAACTTCCGCTAGATAACAGAGTAAAAGCACAGGCAGCAACAATTTCCAGCCGCATTCTGCAAATCAACTTCAAATACACGACATCCACCTCAGACTTCAAAAAACAGATGCTCGATGTCGCTCCTCATTTAGCTTCTGTAAAGGGACTAAAATGGAAGATTTGGTCAATAGACGAAACAAACCAAGAAGCAAGTGGCTACTACTTATTTGAGAATGAAACTACGTTAAATGCTTACCTCAAGAATGTTTTCTTCGTTGGCATGGAAAATAATACAACGGTCAACAATATCGTAGTTAAGAAATTTGAGATTCTTGAAGAACCAACTGCAATGACGCGAGGTCCAATCGGCAAGAATTAACATTTTGGACATTGTCTTAGACTTTTAAAGGGACCAAAATTCAATGAAATTCAGTTACACACTTAAAACATCCGCATCACCAGAACAGATCTGGGCTATTTGGACAGATAGTGAGAAATGAGATCTTGCCTACAATAAAGAGAGTTGCATAATTTTGTAGGTGAAGGATGCCGATACTAACCCTTAGCAATGAGCAGGTTGTTGAACTGGTCAAACAGTTGCCAGTTGGACAACAAGTAGAGGTATTCAGGTTCTTACTTCTCCAGCAGTGGGGGAAGTGGGAATCGTTATCACGTTACGGAGCCGACAAAGCTAAACTGGTCGCCCAAGCCCGAGGTTTTGACTGGGATGCAATGACTGAGGAAGAGCGTGAAGCCTTAATCGATGACGTGGTGCATGAGGATTAATGCCACACGTTGCGGTTTTTGACACCAATCTCTTGCTCTCTGCCCTACTCTCCACGAACGGTAATCCATTTCGATGTCTAGCTTTGGCAAGGATAGGACAGGTTGAGTCTGTGACCTGTCAGGAAATTTTGAACGAATTTGCTGAGAAGCTGTTTGTGAAGTTCAAATTTTCTGAAGAGATGATACAAGCGGCATTAGAAGAGGTACGTGGGTTTTCCCGTTGGGTTGAGATTTCTGGAACGCTCAAGGCAGTTCCAGCCGATCCAGATGATGACATGGTTATAGAATGTGCAGTGATTGGTAACGCAACTCACATCGTCACAGGAGACAAGCATCTGTTAGCATTGACAAGCTATCGGAGTATTGCGATTTTGAAAGTAGCAGAGTTTGTTGCGTTGTTGTCATTATCCTAGTGAGTCCTGCCAGCAGCCCAACATTATCCGAACTGAGCGTGGACTAGCGATCGCGGGTACGCGCATCACGCTTCATAACGTAATGGACTACTCTACGGCGGGCTATCCAGCAAAGCTCATTTGCTCTCCTCTAGAAGGTTGGTAATTGTCTTGATTAATTCTTCTGGCTCCACAGGTTTGGTTAGATAAGCTTGAAATCCTGCCTGGAGTGCTTTTTGGTGGTCAGATTCGGCGGCATAGGCCGTGAGGGCGATCGCCTTGATCTGACCACTTTGGTTGGCTGGGCGCGCTCGAATTTGCTCAATTAGCGTATAGCCATTCATCTCTGCCATCCCGACATCACTCACCAACAGATCAGGGCTGGACTGATCTAGCACTTGCAGGGCTTGCAAGCCGGAGGCAACGGCGGTGACTCTGGCACCGCTTTGTTCGAGGACAAACGCTTGAAAATCGCGCGTATCAGTTTCATCCTCCACCAGCAAAATGTGCAGGTTGCTTAAAGGGACTTCTGTACTCAAGCTGGCGCTAGTTGGCTCAGAGGGTGGTGAAATTGCCTGTTGCAGGAGTGGCAACTGAACGGTGAAGGTCGCGCCTTGGTCTTCACCGAAGCTCTCTACCCGAACCGTGCCGCCGTGCAGCTCGACAATTTGCCGGGCGATCGCCAGCCCTAGTCCCAAGCCGCCAAACTGGCGCGTGGTCGAGCCATCTTGTTGCCGAAAATACTCAAACACGTGGGGTAGAAATTGAGGACTGATCCCTTTGCCGGTATCAATGACGCGAATTTGAGCCAGGTGCTCAATTTGGCTCAATTCAACGCTGACTTTCCTGCCGTTGGGCGTGAACTTGACAGCATTGGACAGCAAGTTCCAGACCACTTGCTGCAAGCGGGTCGCATCACCAGAAACCAAGAGGGGAGTTGGATCGAGGTCAAGCATAATTTGAATATTCTTTGCTTCTGCCGCCAAATGAACCGTTTCAATCGCACCGGAAATCACGAAATTCAAATTAACTAGGCCTTCCTTTAAAGTCAGTTTACCCCGCATGATCCGGGAGATATCAAGCAAATCCTCCACCAGTTGGGCCTGTAATTTAGCGTTGCGCTCAATGGTTGTGAGGGCTTCGGCTTGCCGGGTTTGATCAAGCTTGCCTTTTTGCAGCAATCGAATCCAGCCCAAGATCGGGTTGAGCGGCGATCGCAGTTCATGGGAGAGCACCGCCAAAAACTCGTCTTTAATTTGATTGGCTTGCTGCAACTGTTCGGCTTGTTGCTGAATCGAAGCGATCAGATTGGCGCGGTCAAGGGCGATCGCCATCTGGTCGCAGGTGGATTGCAGCAGGGCAATTTCGCCATCCGTAAACCGAGTCCGGGTGCGGCTGGCAAAGGACAGGGTTCCCAGCAAGCGTCCCTGGGCAATCAAGGGTTGGCCGGCGTAGGCTGTCACACCCATCAAGCAGACGCCTTGAGCATTCGGGTGCGTTGCAATTTGGGCCTGGTCGAGCACGATCTGCCGCTGCTCTTGGGCAACTAGCCCGCAGAGATACTGATCAAACTCAATCCATTCCAGCGATGCCGCTGCCTCTTCAGAAATGCCCTGATAATTTCGCAAATGCAGCACGGGGCGGTGATCCTGCTCTTCCACCATGTAGTTGTAGTAAGAGTCTAGGTCTAACTGGACAGAGAGTTTGCTAAACAAGTTGTGCATCAACGTCAGGGGTTGCTCGATCGCCAGCAAATCGCTGGTTGTTTCGTACAGCAATCGGAAGCGTTGATCGGCGCGTCGCTGCTTGGTTTTGTCCTGCATGATTTTGACAAAACCCTGCACATTGCCCACTTCGTCCTGCAACGGCATCACCAGTCCACTGCCCCAAAAGCGGCTACCATCTTGCCGGACGTGCCAGCATTCGTTGACTGCCTGCCCCTGATCGAGGGCAGTTTGCATTTCTTGCTCTGCTCGCTGCTGCTCCTGTGCTTCTGGGCCGTACAGAATGTGACCGTCGCAGCCGATGATATCTGCTTCTGGATAGCCTAATAGCCGCTCTGCCCCAGAATTCCAGCCTGTAACTGTTCCCCTCATGTCAAGGGTAAAGATGGCATATTCCTTGGCACTTTCAACCATCAGCCGAAAGCGAGATTCACTCTGACGCAAGGCGGTTTCCGCCTGCTTGCGCTGGCTAATATCGGTTGTAAACCCAACCACGCCAATTATGTCCCCCTCAGCGTTGCGTTGCAGATAGCCCCGCTCCCACACTTGCACCCAATACCCTGCGGCATGGCGCACCCGATATTCGCCTTGATAGCGATCGCTGCTGCTGTTCAAAAACTCTTCTATCGTTGGCATCAACCGCGCTACGTCTTCAGGATGCACCTGCTCTTGCCACCACTCGGCGGTCGGTGGTGCTTCTTCGGCGCGGACTCCCATTAACTCAAACAATCCTTCTGAGCGGTAGACGGTTTGCGTTTGCAGGTTCCACTCAAACACAATTCCCTCAACTGCCCGCATGGCGGCAGAGAAGCGATCGTTGCTCTGCTGTAAACTCGCTTCAACTTGTTTGCGTTCGTTTTCAGCCCGCACGCGATCGCTAACATCGTTAAAGAGAATGCCAACTTGCCGCAGTGCTGGTTCACCGACTCGGAAAGCGTGCACTTCATACCAACGCTGAAATTCTTGGGCCCAATTTTCAAATCGGATGGGTTCGCCGGTCAAGGCGACGTTGCCATAGGTTTCAAACCAATAGTCTTCGTGCCGGGGGGCAATTTCCCGCACCGCTTTGCCCAGCGCGTTTTCAGTGCCCGTCTGTTGATCAAAAGCGGGGTTGGTGATTAAAAACCGATAATCGATTGGCCGATCGGTAGGGTCAAAGATCATTTCAATCACGCAAAACCCTTGATTAATCGACTCAAACAAAGTGCGATATTTTTCTTCTGACTTCCGCAAGGCGGCTCCGGCTTCCCGTCGCAGTTGGGCCAGCTTCAGGGTTGCCTCAACCCGGGCCAGCAGCTCCCGGGCCGAGAAGGGCTTGACCAAATAGTCATCGGCTCCGGCTGCGAGTCCTTCAATGCGAGCTTCTTCGCCCGCCCGCGCCGACAGCAAAATGATCGGAATTTCCCTGGTTTGGGGTTCGGCCCGCAGCACTTGCAACAGGCCGAACCCATCTAAGTTGGGCATCATCACGTCGGTTAATATCAAGTCTGGCACCTGCTGATGGACAGCCGCCAAAACCGCTAAACCGTCTGATACTGCTTCCACCTGATACTGTTGCCCCAGCAGCCGCTTGATGTAATCTCGCATGTCGGTGTTGTCGTCGGCCAAAATAATTTTCGCAGAGGAAAAATTTTCACTCCGCAGGGATGAAGAGCAAAGCTCTTCATCCCTAAACACAGGTGTTGGTTGGCTTGTGTCTGGCAGCCACCGCAGGGCTTCTTCCAGGTAAGCGTTGGCATTTGATGCCGTCGAAGCTGAGGTGCGACTTGCACTGATCCGATCCGACGGCAGATGAGCCGTTCCAGTCGGAATCGAAATTGTGAAGCAGGTGCCTGCCCCTTCGACACTAGTGACGGAGATCGCCCCCTGGTGCAGATTCACTAATTCCTGCACCAAAGATAGCCCAATCCCCGATCCTTCAACGCTGCGTCCCTGCGCCCCTTCGATCCGATGGAATCGTTCAAACAGGCGCGGCAGTTCGGAGTCTGGAATCCCAATGCCGGTATCTTGGACGGTTAATTTAATCTGCTGATTTGCCCAGGTTAAGCCAACTGAAATTTCGCCTGTAAACGTGAACTTAAAGGCGTTCGAGAGCAAATTGAGGACAATTTTTTCCCACATTTCTCGGTCAACATAGACCGACGCTGGCAGCGGTGGACAGTTCACGATCAGCCGCAGATTGGCCTGCTCGATCGCTGACCGAAACACCGAGGCCAGTTCGGCCGTAAAGGCGGCTAAATCCGTTGGCTGATAGCTTGCCTGCACCCGTCCGGCTTCAATTCGGGAAAAGTCGAGCAGGGTATTCACCAATTTCAGCAGGCGCTGCGTGTTGCGATAGGCGGTTTCTAGCGGTTCGCGATCGCTGGGCAGCGGCCCAGCCGGATTCGCTAGGGCCTGCTCCAGCGGGTTCAGCATTAGCGTCAGAGGCGTCCGAAATTCGTGGCTGACGTTGCTAAAAAACACCGTTTTGGCCCGGTCAATTTCTGCTAGGGCTTCGGCCCGCCGCCGCTCTTCTTCGTAGGTTTGGGCATTCATAATTGCGATCGCAATCTGCCCACTGATTTGGCTAAAAAAGTCGCGATAGCTGGCGTCGAGTTTAAGGCGAGGACTAGCGACAGCTATCAGCACGCCAGTCACTTTACTTAGTCCAGGGGCAACAATCGGTAACACCATTGCCTCCTGGGGTGGCTCGATCCAAGGACTACCAGGCAGTTCTCCAAACCGAGATACCAGATTATTAACCTCTTGGGGCTGGGCAGTTCGAGCAGCTAGGGCAATCGGCCAGCCATTGCTATCATCTGCGATCATCAGGTTGACTGCTTGAGGACTGACTGAACTGTTTGACGCGAAGGAAGTACCACTGCAAAGTCGAGCCTGTCCCCCGTCCGGGTCGATCAGGTACAGCAGCAAAAACGGAATATCAATTGGAGCAGACTTAAGCGTTGCAACCATCAAGCCACACGCTTGTTCGATAGTCTTGGCGGTTCCGGTTTTAGAGGCAACTTCTCTCAGCAAGTGAGCCCGGCGATCGCTTAAAACCCGGTAGGTTGTCTCAGTCACAATATTAAAAACGCCATCAGTGATGCCTCCCTCTCCCCGAATTGGATTGAAGGTGTACTCAAAGAAGCACTCTTCGGTGTAGCCAAACCGATGCATTGATAAAAGTTCGTCTTTATGAAAAATACCCTCGCCGCTTGCAAGCACGCTGGCCAGCTCTGGACCAATCTCGTTCCAAATTTCAGTCCAGACCTCGCGGGCTGGCCTGCCCAATGACCAAGGGTGCTTGTTGCCGACAATCGGACGCCAGGCATCGTTGTAGAGCAGCACGTAGTCTGGCCCCCAATAGATGGCGATCGGGAAGCGAGAGTTGAGGCAAATACTCAGCGCTGAGCGTAAGCTTTGGGGACAAGTTTCGACTGTGCCGAGCAGTGTTTGCGACCAGTCCATCTGACGCATCAATGCGCCCATTTCGCCACCACCCAGCAAAAAACTGGCCTGACTGGACTCTGTAAATTCGTCTTTCATGGGTGGCTTCCTAACAAACTGACATTTGAGGTTCAATCAACGGTCTACCGAGCCAAACACCTGTGCAGTCGCGAGCCTGTGCGATCGCTGTCTCCTGCTTATGCTTCTTGTCCTAGCTCTCGTAGACGTTGGGCTAATTGTTCTGCCCGTTGACGTTCTTGTTCTAAAGCAGCTTCGGCTTGTTTCGCCCGCTGACGCTCTTGCTCTGCTTGGGACTGAGCTGATTGTTCAGGCAGGGGAATTAACTGCCCTTCAGGGGTAAAAAATCGGAGCTGGCGCTCATGAATGCCTAAGTACAGGTGAAGCTGCTGGCTCCATCGCCATCCTTCCGGGTTGAGTTCAGTCTCTTTATAAGCTCCATTCACTAATCGAAACCCTTGAAACTCCAAAGTGTCAGGATGAAACCAGAAGTATTCCGGCACCCGCCAAGTGTCTTGGTACAGGTCTTTCTTCAAGCCGCGATCAACGCCTGCGGTTGAGTTGGACAGTAATTCCACAATCAGATTAGGATACTTGCCCTCTTCCTGCCAGACCACCCAACTGCGGCGCGCTTGCGGGTCGGCACCTAAAACAACAAAGAAATCTGACCCGCGAAACTCCTCAGATTTTTTTTGATTAGGACTGTAGTAGATTGTCAAGTTGCCAGAAACGTAAAAGTCTTGTCGCTCTTGCCACCACCACTTGAGCAAGCGAATGAGTAAATCAATTTGCTCTCGATGTAAATCGGATTCCAAGGGGGGTTCATCGCTCCATAAATTGCCTGGAGGAAAGATTACCTCAGGACTGGTGGTTTGGGAAGATATAGACTCGGTGGGCACAGACATAGGTTTAACCTCAATGTTGTTTTTCAGTCTCAACGGGAAGATTACTTCAATGTATTCTGTTTGCTCAGCTCAGCGATCGCTCTCACCAATCCCTCTGGTTCCACAGGTTTGCTCAGATGCTTTTGAAATCCGGCTGCTAGGGCTTGCTCTTGATTGAAATCTCCGGCGTAGGCCGTGAGGGCGATCGCCTTAATTTGCCGATTTTGCTCCAGCGGCAACCCTCTGACCTGCTGGATCAAGGCATAGCCGTCCAGTTCTGGCATCCCAATATCACTCAGCAGGATATCGAATTGGCCTAATCTTAAGATCGCGATCGCCTCTGCCGCAGCAGCAGCGGTTTTCACCGTGGCTCCAGCTTGCTCAACCACAAAGGCAATAAACTCGCGCGAGTCGGCTTCATCATCCACAACCAAAACCTGAATTCCGTTTAAATTGAGCGTCGCAGCAGTCTCAGACTCTAAATTGACCGCTGCTTGAGTCGGCATTAGCGGCAGTTGCACCGTGAAGCGGGCCCCTAAACCTTCGCCTTGGCTCTCTGCCCAAATCGTACCGCCGTGCAGTTCGACGATCTGACGGACGATCGCCAGCCCTAGACCTAAGCCGCCAAACTTGCGCGTGGTTGTACTATCGGCTTGCCGAAAGTAGTCAAACACATGGGGTAAAAATTCCGGCCCAATCCCTTTGCCATTGTCAGTCACGGTGAATTGGACTTGCTGTTCAACTTGCTCCAAATGCACCTCAACCAAACCGCCAGCCGGGGTAAATTTAACCGCATTCGAGAGCAAATTCCAGACCACTTGCTGCAAGCGAGTTGGATCGCCGGCCACGCTGCCAAGTTCAGACTCAAGATGGGGCTTAATCGTAATTGATTTGGCTTCGGCCGCTAAACGGACGGTTTCGATCGCCGAGTGAATTGTTGTCGTTAAGTTGACCGCACTCACGGTTAGCGATAGCTTTCCGCGCAAAATCCGGGCCACGTCTAACAGATCATCAATTAGCTCCGCTTGCAGTTGGGCATTGCGCTCAATCGTCGCCAGGGCTTGCTTGGTCTTGGCTGCGTCCAATTTGCCCTTTTGCAGCAGCTTTGACCAGCCTAAAATCGGGTTGAGCGGCGATCGCAGTTCGTGGGAGAGCACCGCCAGAAATTCATCCTTAATCCGATTCGCTTGCTCGGCCGCTTCCCGGGCCGCTTGCTCCCGTTCTAAAAGCTGCTCCCGTTCTGCTTCAGCCTGTTTGCGATCGCTGATATCCAGCGCCACCCCCATCATCCGGATTGGTTGGCCGGTTGGGTCGTAGGTGCAGGAACCTTTGGCCGCAATCCAATGCAATGTGTGATCTGGCCAGCAGGTGCGATATTCAATGTTGTAGTCTAGGTGATCATTGATCGATTGCATCACCGCTGCCTGGGTGGGCTGGCGATCATCGGGGTGCAGCGCGGCCAGGAAAATCTCGTAGGACATATCTGCGTCGGCAGGTAAACCAAACAGGGCTTTACACTGTTCCGTCCAGGTTAGAGTGTCAGTTTCCAAATTCCAAAACCATAGGCCTAATTTGGCTGACTCTGAGGCTAATTTCAACTGTGATTCTGACTCGCGCAGAGCTGCTTCGGCGCGGGCCTGTTCGACTGCTGCCCAAGTTCGCTCAGCAACTTCTTCTGCTAGGGCCACCTCGTCGGTTGTCCAAGCTCGTGGTTTTGCTGTGTGAACGGCTAAGCCAGCAATCAACTGACCGCCCTTGACCAGCGGGATGCCAATGTAAGCGCCAATCTGAACCGCAGCGTAGGCTAAGCGCTGAGCCGGAGACAGGTTGCGATCGGCTCCTACATCAGCCACAGACACAGCACAACCGCTACGGTAGGCCGCCAGCAGCTTTGGCCCGAAGGAATCAACCGGATAGTTGCCCACAAGTGGGCTGGCACCATTGACATAATCGCGCTCAACGACGTAATTATCGCCTTGCACCTCAAAGTAAACGACGCGATTGGCACCGAGGTATTCGCCCAGCACACGGCTAGCGATCGCCTGAACCTCCACCGGGTCAGCCAGCGGGCGGAGGGCATCGGCTAGAGAGACACAAAAAGCGCTGAAATTGGCGGCCCGCTGCAAAGCTGCTTCTGACTGTTTGCGATCGCTGATGTTATTGAACACAACGGCCACCCGGCGGCTACTGGCATCGCCCACCCGTGAGGCATAAACATCAAACCAGCGGTTCATGGGTTCGGACTTATTCTCAAACCGGACGGCTTCACCCGTCAGCGCCACCTGGCCGTAGGTTTCAAACCAAAATTCTTCCAGGTCAGGCACCAACTGACGCGCCGTCTTGCCCAGGGTATTTTGGGGCAATCCAGTCAGTCTAATAAAGGCTGGATTGGTCTGCACGAAGCGATAATCAATTGGCCTTGACTCAGGGTCAAAAATGATATCAATAATGCAGAATCCCTCATCGATCGCATCAAATAAAGTCCGATATTTTTCCTCTGATTCACGCAAATTCGCTTCAGCCTGTCTACTTTCAGCCTGCGCCGTTCCTTCTCGCTCTAGTGTTTCTTTCAAAGCTTGGTAGTTGACTTTAGCCTGTTCTAGTGCCGCTCGCCGTGAATGCGTCAGCCAACTGATGAATCCGGCTGCAATTAAGAACGTGCTTAGCCGCACAAAACTGCTATCATCACCAACTTGTAACGAATACAATGGCTCAATGAAGGAGTAATTGATTGCCAGCACAGATAGAACGGTGGCCAGCAAGCCAGCCTCCCAGCCGCCTAGCCAAGCACTCACCAATACTGCGACAAAAAACAGGGGCGTTACGGTCGGGTAAAGCCACGGTGAAAGCAGTAGCGTTAGGGCAAGCGCCAAAGCCACACTGAAAGTTGCTAAACCATAGTGCAGCCAGGGATTTTTTTGAGTTCTTGCCGCAGCTTTCATGCGTTTAGCTCCCGATTCGGAAAATATTTTCCTTGAAGGGTTTGGCTGCGCTGTCGTAAAGTCGCATCGGCGGACTGCGACAACTGGTTCAGCAGCGTCTCAATTTGCTTGAGCGCTAGCGGAGAAGGCGTCGCATGACCATTTTCCCAGCGGTTAATCGTGGCAAAGGTCATCCCTAATTCGTCGGCAAATTTTTCCTGAGAAAGCTGCATTGTCGAGCGCAGTTCTCGCACTAGGCTAGCGATCGCAGGCTGTTGCATCCGACATGGCTTGGTTTTGAGGGACATCTCGACTAGAAGAAATATATAGAGCTATATACCCTACTACTCTTGATGGATTTGCTCCCCAATGTCATCATCCATAAGTTGGATGCCAGTTAAGCAATTTACAAAAACGAAGCGCCGTAGAATTTATTAGTGCTGAAATTTCAGTTTCAGGGAGTAATCAGCTTAATCCTAAACACAAAGTACTACGTTAATATCCAAATCTGTTAGCTCAAAGTACCTCTCGTAAGCAAGATTATATTGATCTTGTATGGACCAATACTCCGGACAGTTTTAGGCGGCAATCGTAGCGTAGTTGCAAAGGGTTGAGTAGTTGGGATGGGATTTAATTTGACTTGGTTCTAGGTCTAAGTTGCAAATAAATCGCTCCAGCAAATGGTGAT
>JAESGG010000166.1_pt1 | contig 12514 bp, 12 predicted proteins | sample 9266231 | NCBI WGS metagenome assembly JAESGG01 (sample SAMN14515337, study PRJNA621664) | algae metagenome | isolation source: Aphanocapsa sp. GSE-SYN-MK-11-07L and co-occurring heterotrophs from wet... | place: USA: Grand Staircase Escalante National Monument, Utah | collected 2006-04-16 | reverse complement strand
TGACGACCATTTGATGTTGACAGCAGCAGGGCTGTGGAACTTCTACTTAGAGGTTGCTTAATCCCTAAGTGAGGGAACTCAATTTATTCATTGTTTCTAACGTTTTTATAAAGCAACAAGTCTATTATTGATATCTCTCTGGAGGAGTTATGGTGCAATCATCGATTAACACTGCCCTGAATGCCAGCTTGGTGCGGCTAGAAGAAGTAATTCCGGGCGGAAACTACTGGTCAGGTGTAATCCAGCGCGGCAATACGCTGCGGGTGACTGACCTAGAAGGCTCCCAGGGGGTGGCCATGGTCTGCTACAACGCAGATAACGCGATCGAGCGGCTGAATGTGGCTGACACTTCCAAAATTCAGTTCAATGCTTTTCTCAAAAAAGGGATGGTGATTTACTCCGACATGGGGCGGATATTGTTTTCAATCACCGAAGACACTTCTAGCTATCATGACCTGTTGGGCGGCTGTAGCAGTGCCGCCAGCAACGCTGCCAAGTACGAAGGCGGTGATTTCTGGCTCAATTCCCGCGATCATTTCCTAAAAGCACTCACTCGTCGCGGGTTGGGTAAAAAAGACATCATGCCCAACATCAACTTATTTACCCGCATAGCTGTCGGGACTGACGGCAAGATGACGTTTGTGGAAGGCAGCGAAAAACCAGGCAGTTTTATCGACCTGCGGGCCGAGATGAACGTGCTGGTGATTCTCTCGAACTGCCCCCACGTCATGCATCCCAGCCCCGTCTTTGCCCCTAAACCGATTAAAGTCCAAGTTTGGGATTCACCCGCGCCTGCACCCGATGACCTCTGCCGGACTGCCAATCCAGAAGCAGTGCGCGGCTTTGTCAACACTGATGCTCTATTCGCCCAGTAATTTTGGCTGCTTGCTCTGAAAAATCATTCCGCCAGGAAATTATTTATTGACCAGCTCAACTGCTATTTAGGAGAACTGAATCATGAGTCTAACCGTTGAACGTATGCTTGATCCCAGTACAGCAATTTATGACGAGGTGTTACCGGCTCGTCATCCTTGGTCACACGTTGTTAAAAAAGGGCAAATTCTGCGGATTGAAGATTTGGGAGGCAATCAAGCCGTTGATTTTTTGGTTTACAACGCCGATGATCCAGCCGAGCGCTACAGCGCCCAAGACACAACTCTGGCTCAACAGAATATTTATCTAACCACCGACAGCAAGCTGATTTCCAACGATGGTCGAGCAATTATGACCATTCTTAACGATACCTGTGGGCGACATGATACCTCTGGTGGAGCCTGTAGCTGCGAGAGCAATTCAGTCCGGTTTGGGCTGGACAAAAAGTTTCAGCACGCCTGCGTCGAAAATTTCCTCACCGCTCTAGCTCCCTATGGTTTGGGCAAACGCGATATGGTCAGCAACATCAACTTTTTTATGAATGTGCCAGTGTCTGAGGACGGCACCCTGGAAATTGTCGATGGGATTTCTGCCCCTGGCAGCATTGTCGATCTCCGAGCTGAGATGAATGCTCTGGTGGCAATTTCTAACTGTCCTCAAATCAACAATCCCTGTAATGCCTACAATCCAACCCCCATTCGGTTGATTATTTGGGATGCTGCCTGATTGGTTTGACAGTGCTAAAGGTTGAATCAGGATTAGGGGTGAATTAATCTTGGTTCAACCCCAAGAACATCAACACAGCCAAGATTGGTCCGAGGACTAGACTAAACAGAGAGAAAAGCTGATTGCTTGGAGCTACGTGAACATGGCTAACACACTCTACGATCGCGACCTGCAAGTTTGGATTGAGCAAACTATTGAGCAGTTAAAAAAGCGTGAATTTGAATCGTTAGATACTGAGCATTTAATCGAGGAACTGACGGATTTGGGGAAGTCTGAAAAGAATGCGCTGAAGAGCAATCTCAAAATTTTATTAGCGCATTTACTCAAATTAAAGGTGCAAAATAACGTGCCCGACTCAATGCAAGCGAGTTGGTACAGTTCAGCGATCGAACATCGTCAGCGTGTGCTCGACAACTTGGCCGATACGCCATCTCTGAACAGTTTTCTGCTGGAAGCGTTGGAGAAAGCCTATGCCGATGCCCGCCGGTTGGCGATTAAGGAAGCCAAATTAGCCAAATTTGGAGTAAAAATCCCAGCAGAAAGCGAGTATCCTCTGACTTGCCCTTTCTCAGTTGAACAAATTCTGGATGAAGATTTTTATGGGCTGTGAAAGTATTCTTCAATCATTATGGATGGGGAAAAATTCATGACAATCAAAGCAATTATTCATCCTGCCGAAGAGGGAGGATACTGGGCAGAAGTACCAGCCCTGCTGGGCTGTCTGACTGAAGGAGAAACGATGGAGGAGGTCGTGGCTAACTTGCAGGATGCGATCGCAGGATGGCTGAGCGTTGCAAATGAAAGTCGCTCGATCTCAGCAGCAGATCAAATTGGGTAGAACGTTTAAGACCATTCCAACTGCAAGTACCAGTATGTTCAACAAGGTTTTGATTGCCAATCGGGGGGAAATTGCCTGCCGAGTTATTCGCACCCTCGATCGCCTGGGAATTGCTTCGGTAGCGGTCTTCTCGGAACCGGATGCTCATGCTAAGCACGTGCTAATGGCGACGGAAGCGGTTTGCGTCGGGCCAGCCGCCGTGGCAGAAAGCTACCTGAAAGCCGATCGCATCCTGAAAATTGCTAGAGAAACTGGCGCGGAAGCAATTCATCCGGGCTACGGCTTTTTGAGCGAGAACGCTGAATTTGCCGAAGCCTGTGCAGCAGCCAACATTGCTTTTATCGGCCCCACACCCAGCCAGTTGCGTGAGTTTGGACTCAAGCACACGGCACGGGAACTAGCCGAGGCAAATCAGGTGCCGCTCGTTCCCGGTACGCCTTTGCTAGAGAGCCTAGCCGCCGCAAAAACAGCGGCAGCAGCGATTACTTACCCAATTATGCTTAAAAGCACGGCTGGTGGCGGTGGGATTGGCTTGCAGGTTTGCCAGAGTGAAACAGAACTGGCAGGTGCCTTTGAGAAAGTCCAGCGGCTGAGCCAAAGCAACTTCAAGCAAAGCGGCGTGTTTCTGGAAAAATACATTCAAACCGCCCGCCACATTGAAGTGCAAATTTTTGGCGATGGCCAAGGCAATGTGGTCGCCTTGGGAGAACGGGATTGCTCTATTCAGCGCCGCAACCAGAAGGTGATTGAAGAAACTCCAGCCCCTGGGATTAGAGATCGCCTCTGCCAAGACCTCCAGGCAGCGGCTATTCGGTTGGGTCAAGCCGTTAATTATCAATCCGCCGGGACGGTTGAGTTTGTCTACGACGTGGAAGCGGAGCAGTTTTACTTCCTAGAAGTGAATACTCGCCTCCAGGTCGAGCATGGCGTTACAGAAGCCACCCATCGAGTCGATTTGGTTGAGTGGATGGTCAAGCTGGCATCGGGAGACTTGTTTTCCCTGACTCAGTTCCACGCTCAGTCCCAAGGACACTCGATTCAAGCCCGGATTTACGCTGAAGACCCAGGCAAAGATTTCCAGCCCAGCTCTGGGACGCTGCATCAGGTTAGCTTTCCAGACAATGTGCGCTGTGATGCCTGGATTGAAACCGGCACAGAAGTCACCCCCTACTATGACCCGCTATTGGCTAAATTGATTATTCATGCTGATGACAGGGCAGGGGCGATCGCCCAACTCAAAACGGCTCTGGCAACCAGCCGGATTGACGGGATTGAAACTAACCTGGACTATTTGCACCAAATTCTGGATGACCCTCGGTTTGGCCAGGCTGACCTGAGCACCCGCTTCTTAACTGCTTTTCACTACGCTCCCCGCACGATCGACGTTCTAGATGGCGGCACCTACAGCACAGTCCAAGACTATCCGGGGCGGGTTGGCTATTGGGATGTTGGTGTGCCTCCCTCTGGGCCGATGGATCACTTGGCGTTTCGGTTGGCCAATCGATTGGTGGGTAATCCAGAATCGCTAGCTGGTCTAGAATTCACTGTAACTGGCCCGACTTTGCGCTTCAATGCGGATACTGTAATTGCCCTGACCGGGGCGGCCATGCAGGCCACGCTGAATAAAGAGCCTGTGCCATTTTGGAGAGCGATCGCTGTCAAAGCAGGTAGTACGTTAAAGCTGAAAGGGATTCAGGGAGCAGGGCAGCGCACCTATTTAGCCGTCAAGCATGGCTTTGATATCCCCGATTATTTAGGGAGTAAATCGACCTTTGTACTGGGTAAATTTGGCGGTCATGCCGGACGCACTCTACGAGCGGGAGATGTGCTCAAACTCAATCAACCGGGTGGATTAGAGCAACCGTACTCCCTACCTGCCGAATTGATTCCGACCTATACCAATTCCTGGCAAATTGGCGTTCTCTATGGCCCCCACGGTGCGCCGGATTTCTTCACGGACGAAGACATTCAGACATTTTTTGCCACGGACTGGCAGATTCACTACAATTCTACCCGGACTGGCATTCGGCTGATTGGCCCCAAACCCAAATGGGCCCGCCAAGATGGCGGCGAAGCGGGGCTGCACCCTTCTAATATTCATGACAACGCCTACGCGATCGGGACGATCGACTTCACTGGCGATATGCCGGTAATTTTGGGCTTAGACGGGCCAAGTCTGGGCGGGTTTGTTTGCCCCGCCACGATCGCCCAGTCCGAGCTGTGGAAAATTGGTCAACTCAAACCCGGCGACACGGTGCGCTTTCATCCCCTTAGCTTCGAGCAAGCCTTAGCCCAAGAGCTGGCTCAAGATCAAGAAATTGCTGGCTTAGAGTCTGGTTTAAATCCTTTGGCTGCCCCCCACCCCCCCAATTCTGGGGGGCTTTTGAACCTCTCAAAGTCCCCCAGAATTGGGGGATTTAGGGGGCAGAGTCCAGCATCGCAGCAAACAAGCGTTTCAACCGAGCCTGAAAGTCAGCCCGTTGAACTCGGTTCTCCGATCCTGCATATCATCCCTGATGATCACGGGATTTCCATTACCTATCGGCAGGCGGGCGACAAGTATATCCTGGTCGAATATGGGCCGCTGGTGCTGGATCTGAATCTGCGGTTTTGTGCCCACGCCCTCAAGCATTGGCTGCTCGATCATCACATCCCTGGCATTTTAGACCTGACGCCGGGGATGCGATCGCTGCAAGTGCACTACGACAGCCGAGTCGTTTCTCAGGCTGCTTTGCTGGCGGCACTGATTACGGCCGAGCATGAACTGCCCTCAATTGTTGGGCTTGAAGTGCCGACCCGGATTGTCCATTTACCGCTGTCTTGGGACGACGAAGCCACCCAACTGGCAATCCAAAAATACATCCAGTCGGTGCGGAAGGATGCGCCCTGGTGCCCCAGCAATATTGAATTCATTCGCCGGATCAATGGACTAAACAGCATTGAACAGGTAAAAGAAATTGTTTTTAATGCCAGCTACTTGGTGATGGGCTTGGGCGATGTTTATTTGGGCGCGCCTGTGGCCACGCCGCTCGACCCGCGCCATCGGTTGGTCACAACCAAGTACAATCCCGCTCGGACGTGGACGCCCGAAAATGCGGTCGGAATTGGCGGTGCTTATCTGTGCGTCTACGGCATGGAGGGCCCCGGCGGCTATCAGTTCGTCGGGCGAACAGTCCAAATGTGGAATCGGTTTAAGCAAACCACCGATTTTCAGCAGCCCTGGCTGCTCCGCTTTTTCGACCAAATTCGCTTTTACCCAGTCTCTGGGTCAGAGTTACTGCGGCTGCGGGAAGCGTTTTTAGAAGGCAAATTCAAGCTCCAAATTGAAGAAACCACCTTTAGCCTCCGGCAATACAACCAGTTCCTAGAGGCTAATGCCAGCGCCATTACTGCCTTTAAAGCTAATCAGCAAGCTGCCTTTGAAACTGAGCGCGATCGCTGGGCTGTTGCTGGTGAGCTGGAAGCCGAAGCAGCCTTAGAAATGGTCAATGCTGATCTGCCAGAAATCACCTTGCCCCCTGGTACAGAAGCAGTTGTGGCTCACCTGTCGGCCAATGTCTGGCAGGTGTTGGTAAATCCAGGCGATGTTGTGGCTGAGGGCGATCGGCTATTGATTCTAGAGGCAATGAAAATGGAAATTGCGATCACCGCCGAAGTGAATGGGGCGATCGCCGAGATATTTTGCCAAAAAGGCCAGACTGTCACCGCTGGGCAAATCCTAGTTGCCATTCAGCCCGGATAATCCCTACGGAATCAACGAGAATCGAAGAGGGTCTAGCAAATCTCAGTCAGGTCTATCCTCTGTCCGGGAAATTTGGTCTACTCGACTGAGATTGGGAATGATCGGTGTTCACCAAAAAGATGGGTTAACGGATAATGCTGAAGCGATCGCTGCTGTGTTTCCTGCTGTGCAGCACCGCCAGCTTGACGGTGCTGTTTGTGCGAGAACTGCAAGCTCACCAAGATCGAGAACAGGCGAATCTGGTTCATTCCTGCCGAACTGAGCAACCTCAAAGCTTTTTGGCTTTTGGCGGTGGAGGGGCAGCTTCCTACAACGAGATTGCGCTGGAAAAAAATATGCTCTACTTTCAGCGCACTTTGCAGGCAATGCGCTACAACCCTACGGTCGCTCCGATCTTTTTTGCCAACGGCAATAGTGGGCAGGCGACAGTCCGTTATTTAGATCCGCAGGGTGAGGAAAAATTCAAAGTCCCCCAAATTCCCAATCTGCAAGGGGCATCAACTCCAGCTAATTTGCGGCGATCGCTCCAACAACTCACCCAATATCCGGGGATTCCGATCTTTTTCTACTTCACCGGCCACGGCCACTTTAATCAGAACAACACCGACAACAATGGCATTTATCTATGGGGCGATCAACAGATGAGCGTGCAGCAGTTGAGCCGCCTGCTCGATCGCCTACCATCGGAAACGCCTTTCGTCACGATGATGTCTCAGTGTTACTCTGGTTCCTTTGCTAACTTGATTTACAAGGGCGGCGATCCCAAGCAGGGAATTGCCCTCCAAACTCGCTGCGGTTTTTTTGCCACGATTAAAACTGAGCCTTCGGTTGGCTGCACTCCAGAAGTGAACGAAGCGGACTATCAGGACTACAGTTCTAGTTTTTATGCCGGACTCAGCGGGCGCGATCGCTTGGGTCAGTCCGTTGCCTCGGCTGACTATAACCAGGATGGCAGAGTCGCCTACGCCGAAGCTCACGCCTTCGCAAAAGTCGAAGAACAAACGACTGATTTGCCAATTTCGACCTCAGAAGCTTGGCTCCAGCGGCAGTCTAGCCCGCAGTTCCAGGAGCAGATTCTTGTCCAGCCGATCGCTAACTTGCTCAAAACCGCCCGCCCCGAACAGCGCCATGTGATTGAGCGGCTCAGCGCTAAATTTAGCTTTCGGCTTGGCCAGTCCTTAGCTGAAAATCTCAGTCCAATTGACGAGCAAAAGTTAGACGAAGTGGAGCAAGCCTATCTGACTCGCTTGGCAGTAGAGCTAGAAAATGTTGGACTAGAGCAGCAGGTGAGACAATCGGGCAATCAATCTGCGATCGCCATTCTTGATCGTTTGCTCAAGTGTGAAGCAGATTCCTGGGGGCGTCCTTAAAATTAGCTCCAGATGGCCGGTGACATCCTCCCGCCACTGATCTGAGTACAGGTACAGCGCGGGCTTCCCACCTCACGGATAAACCCCTGTTTACCCCGGCATCTTGGGAAGTTCCTGCTTCAACTGGTAGTGTCTAGCCGTAGGCTGCCCTACAGACCCCGATCAAATCCCATCCACAGGCAATTTGTTTAGAGTTCGCGAGATAGTCCTCCCGCCAACTGTTGATTAAAATGTTTGTCTTTTGCATTTCCTATCCGCCGCACTGTTCACCAGCAAGCTGTACGTTTGTGTCGGGACAGAAAGTTGCCACTAGTCTTGTTCAAAATGTAAGTCGATTATATCGAAGATTGTTTGTCTCGGCGGTGATGGTCTTCCTGTCCCCTTCGGCCCAGCTCAGGGGCCATTTGGAATCTGGCCCCTGAGCCGGGCCGAAGGGGTCAACCATCCCACCTCAACAAACCTGGCTTTCATCCCACACCAATCTGCAAATGATATGGTGTGGGGATTCCCGCCGAACTAGCTAAATTAGTGGTGCTGATTGGAGAGATGTTTCTGCATTCGAGCTTTTAAGGCTAAAAATATTCCCTCCATGCAATGCTAAAAAGTTTTGTTTGACCCAAGCTAGGGTAGTAAAAGTTTAAATATCTGAGGTAAGTCCACTGTGGTTCCGATCCGCGATGATAATCCGACCCAAACCGTTGCTTATGTCACCTACTCGCTGATTGCGATCAATCTGGTGGCATTTATTTATGAACTCAGCTTGGGCAAAAATTTAGAAGCCTTCTTTCAGGTTTGGGCAGTTGTACCGGCTAGACTCACCGCCAGTTTTATTGGCGAACCGACGGGGCTGCCTTTCCCGGTGTGGATCACGCTAATTACGTCTCAGTTTTTGCATGGTGGCTTTTTGCACATTGGCGGCAACATGCTCTTTCTATGGATTTTTGGCAATAACGTCGAAGATCGGCTTGGCCACATTCGATTTTTGATTTTTTACCTCGGCTGTGGAGTCTTGGCGGGCTTGAGCCAGTGGTTTTTTAGCTCCACTTCGCTGGTACCATCGCTAGGCGCGAGTGGGGCGATCGCTGGCGTCATGGGAGCTTACATTCTGCGGTTTCCGCAAGCGAGAGTTTTAACTTTAGTTCCCCTTGGCTTCTTTATTGCTCCTTTCCAAATTCCAGCCGTATTTTTCTTAGGCTTTTGGTTTGTCCAGCAGACTTTCTACGGCGCAGCCAGCTTAGGCGCACCGGCAAATATTGGCATGCAGGGGGGTGGGATTGCCTACTGGGCCCATGCCGGTGGGTTTGTGTTTGGGGCCATTTTAGGCCCACTGCTGGGGCTATTCTCTGACCGAAAAGTTCGCTAGAAAGCCTGATCGCCCGCTAGCGCTTCCTGAAATGGAATTTAGAAGCTGTTCAGGATTCATGCGGCAGTCTAATGTATTGCCTGCTACAAAATTAACTTGAGCCGTTGTGCGATTGAGCCTTTAAAGCGGGAACACTTAGGAACATAGAAGTACTTAGCCTGATTGCGCTCCTGCCCATCTTCACCATGAAAGCCTCTTTTGATCAACTCTCTCCAACCAATCGCTACTATCTGGGCAAATTGCTCAAAAAAGTTAGCAGCGATGGGGATGCTGACTTTTTGGACATGCAGCAGATCGATCTGAGTAACACCGATTTAGCTCAGCTCGAACACCTGCTTTATTTCCATCAGAGCATTATTAATCAACATGCAAGCTCTCAAAGTAATCTTGACCATGTCACCTCGCTGATCCTGGCGTTACTCAACCTCAAAGGGCAACCCATTCAACAAAATGATGGGTTTGGCAGTCAGCCCTTTGATGGAGATCTGGAAGATCTAGTTGATGTGCCAGCACTGAAGCAAATGCCTTTGGCGGAACTAGAAATTATTATCGAGACGCTTCGCCAAGGCCTAGAAGTGATGTCTCATTTTGTGAATGAGCAAGAAGATGAACTGCGATCGCAGCAGCAAGTTGTAGCGGAGCTAGAGCAAAAGCTGAAAAGTTGCAGCGAGTATGAGTGTCTGCTAGTCGGAGTTGAGCGAGAGTCAGAGCAGCAGAACTGCCACTTCTTAAATGAAGCCCTCAAAGGTCAACGCAAACGAGTAGAAGGCCAGCAGCTTCTACTGCAAGCCCATCAAAGAATCCTGCGTAATCGACAAGAGTCTTAACCGCGGGATTGGTCTTAGTTTGGCTGATAACTAAAGCTTTTAGACCACAGCCAATTGATCTAGCCGTAGCCAGATGTTGGGGGTCGGGACGGGAAACTTGACCTGGGCATAGTCTCCCCGCAGGTCTACAATCACTCCTTTTCCTTCAAAAACGTAGGGAGGCAAGCGGGGGTCGCTGGCTAACGCCTCAACGCTGTCTGTAAAACTTTCCTGCACCAGGCGAACAAAGTCTCCTTTTTTAACTGCCATAATCTCTCTTGCGTTTCTAGGGTTGAACGTTTCAGTATTTTAAGCCGTCTGACTTCCCAACAGTTGCTTTTTGTTGGCTGGCAAGCAATAAAATTCAAATGTTTAGCCTTAAGTCTATCTATGGCGCTTTTGAGTGAGTTGTAAACGCTCCAGGCTTGAAGATCTACTTGTCCGATCGCAGACTTTAAAGCCCGCGATCGCAAGTTGGATCAGCTTGGCTAGCTGCTGTTCTTCGGCGGCTACAAATTGGACTTTTTCATAACCGACTGGCTGAGGCACTAGGATTAATGCTAGATCATTTGATTTCAGCTTCTTCTCAGGAGTCCTATGACCGCGATCGCCGTTTCCCCCCAGTGGCTAGAGCAGCACCGCCAAGATCCAGAATTGGTGATTGTTGATTGTCGGTTTGCTTTGAATGACTCCCAGTTGGGTCGCAAGCAATATCAGGCTGGACATATTCCGGGGGCTTACTATTTGGACTTAAATCAGGATTTGTCGAGTCCGGTGGCTAAGCATGGTGGACGGCATCCCTTGCCTGATCCCACCGGCTTTGCGACTAAGCTATCGCAGATCGGAGTAACGGAAAAAACCTTAGTCGTAGCCTACGATGACGCTCAATTGGCCTTTGCGGCCCGTCTGTGGTGGTTACTGCGCTGGCTGGGACACGATCGGGGGGCAGTGCTTGATGGTGGCTTGACGGCCTATTTGGCAGCAGGTTATCCGCTAACGCAAGCGCTTCCGGCTAAACGCCCCGGCAATTTTGTGCCTAAGCTTGACCCCAATCAGGTGGTAGAGATTGCCACGGTCAAGGCGACTAAAAATCAACCCAGTATTGTTCTGGTTGACTCACGGGAAGGCGATCGCTACCGAGGTGAACAAGAGCCAATTGACCCCATCGCCGGGCACATTCCAGGGGCGGTTAACTATTGCTGGCAAGATGTAACGGATGCGAACGGCAAGCTGCGATCGTCCACAGAACTCCAAGCTCACTGGTCAAAGATTTCCAACGCAGACCAGATTCTTGTTTACTGTGGCTCTGGCGTGACCGCCTGCGTTAATTTGTTCGCCCTAGCGGCGGCAGGCATTCCCAGCGGAAAGCTCTATGCCGGGAGCTGGAGTGATTGGTGCTCCTATCTGAGTTAAAATTTTAGAGCTGCGCTATTGCATATCGGCAAAATAGCCTCAAGTCTGGAGAGGTGGCAGAGTGGTCGAATGCGCTCGACTTGAAATCGAGTGAACCGAAAGGTTCCGTGAGTTCGAATCTCACCCTCTCCGTTGTGATCTAATAGTGGCTAATGATTAGCCATTGCTGAGATGATTGGGCGATTTGCCTGAAGCCACGACATACGAGAGAACCAAAAAGAAATAATCGATAGCACTACGGCTGTCGCACTGATGAATGTTCTCATCACATCGCCATCTAATGATATGGGGAAATTTATGCTCACTATTTTATCCAGTTTTAATACTAGAGACCTTACAGAGAGAAGGTTTCTGCTCTAACTTGCTCAATTTTCCTAGAACCTATTCCTTTGAATTTGTCATCTGATGCCATCTCTGTGCCAATGCATCAAATTAGCTTGACACCCCGTATTATAAGATGGTGTTAACTAAGAGTAGTGTGTTATGCGTAGAGATTTTGAGACTCGGTTTAAACCACAACCAGATAGCTTAGCTAGGTTGCCCGTGTCTGTTGCTTTATCAAAAGAAACAGATGCTCTGGTGCGATCGCTGCCTAACCGTTCTGAGTGGTTACGGCGTGTCATTACCGAAGCCGCCCAGCGGGAATTGCTGAGCAAGGATCGGGAGGTGAAGTAATGACTCCAGAAGAAATTCAAGCTGCTTTCATAGCTCAACTGGAATTTAATCGCCAGACTCAGGCAACACAGCGGCGGACTGAGGAGCAGTTAAGCCAGTTCGTTTTAGCTAGTGAAGCAGATCGACAAGCATCAGAGCAGCGATCGCTGATCCTGGATGCCAAACTTGACCGACTCAGCAACATTACGGAACGGTTTATCAATGCCAGTACCGCTGTGATTGAAGCCCAAGACGATCGCATTCGAGAGCATCAAGCCCGGATTGCCCGCCAAGATGCTCTGATCGAACGACTCGATACTATTATTGAGCGATTTATCTACCGTGAGGGCAGAGATAACGGAGAACCCTTACAGTAGTTCACCAAGGGTGAATTTTATGTCTAGCCATGAGCAATACAGCAGTCTCTCTAAACAGGAATTTTGGAGCTTGTTTGAGCAAGGACAAGCTGGTCAGGATGCTGCTTTTTACGCTGAGTTCCAGCGACGCACTCAAGGCGATCGCCACTATAACCCTAGGATTGACCCTCAAGCCTGGGATAAGAGCACCGCCGCCTTGATCTCTTTTATGGATCGAGAGGGACTTCTGACCTTGCCCCGAAAAAGTGGACAATTCCCAAGAGTCGTCAACTCAGGAGAAAGTTCACATGACACAAAAACCCCGCAGGCTATTTACAGACGAGCAGAAAGCGGAGGCCGTCCGCATCGTCAA
>JAESGG010000163.1_pt1 | contig 12982 bp, 18 predicted proteins | sample 9266231 | NCBI WGS metagenome assembly JAESGG01 (sample SAMN14515337, study PRJNA621664) | algae metagenome | isolation source: Aphanocapsa sp. GSE-SYN-MK-11-07L and co-occurring heterotrophs from wet... | place: USA: Grand Staircase Escalante National Monument, Utah | collected 2006-04-16 | reverse complement strand
CGTATCGCTTGTTGGCGCAGGTAATCTTGAGTATCTGGAGCGAGTCAGCGAGCATCAGGTTTATTCATGCTTCCATTGTAATAATAACCTTCTTCACTCTGCATTCTCTTAAGCTGCCGGGTTAATAGGAAGTGCCGCCATTTGAACGGTTCGGAGGTTGACATCACAGAGAAAGGAATTTAGACGAGAGCGTCTTACCCTACCACGTAGTTCAGTTTTTGCAACACAGCCTTCTTGGCTGCAAATGCACGACTCAGTTGTTTTTCACGCTCAACGATTTTTCGTCCAAGCGGTTTAGCTTCTGCGTCCATCTGTTGAAAAATTGCCTCAACTTTTTGGACTTGAGCGGGCGACAGATTGAGTTCCTGCTTCAAATCCAGAACATGTCTGGGGCCAGGATAGCTATTCAGCTTCGCCGTTCGAGCATAGCCAGCTCCGCGACCGTTGATCAAATCATCGACTTCTTCAGAGTTTAAGCTGCTGTTTGTCTCCCAGTTCAGCTAGAAAGTGGTCAGGGACGATAGGAGCGATCTCCTGAATTAAGCCTAAGAAATGGTATGGTTCAAGTGTTGATCGGTTCTGGTGAGGAACAGCCACTGGAGGAAACGGGGAAAGTATACCTGCGGCATGCCGTAGGCAAACGGTGCAAATCCGTCGCTGTCCCGCAACTGTAATGAGAGCTACTTTGCTTTCTAAGCCAGGATGCCCGCCGATGCGCTCGTCCAACATATTTCATCTGCGAGGTACAGAAGTTTTTTAGTCAAGATTTGATGAAAGTTTTTCAAGATTCCTCTTCTATCAAAAGTATATCTACTCAAAAAGGCGCAATTCAGTATCAGGAGTTCTCGCCTAAATCAGCAAAACCTATCATTGACGAAATCGATCGCGTCCTCGCCCAACACTACGGCTTCACCGCCGAAGAACTCGACTTCATCATCAACTACGACATCAAATACCGTATGGGCAGAGATACAGGAGGTGATGATTAATGAAAGTCCGAGAAGTGGTTAAGAAATTGGAGCTAGATGGATGGTATCAAGCCCGAATGCGGGGCAGTCATCGGGTATTTAAGCATCCCGAAAAAACTGGCATTGTCGTTGTACCGGGAAGTTTTTCTGATGATGTAGCGATCGGCACATTAAAAAGTATTTGGAAACAAGCACAACTGGAGGATGAATCATGAAAGAGTATCTTGTCATCTTTGAATGGGCAGGCAGCAACTATTCTGCCTATGTTCCCGATTTACCAGGTTGCATTTCTACGGGTAAAACCATCGAAGAAACAGAGCTAAATGTCAAAGAAGCGATCGAGCTTTATATTGACACACTCAAAGAAGATGGTCAGCTAGTTCCAGAACCTACAGTTCGAGGAAAAGCGATTTCAGTTGCAGCATAGAGGGGAAAGTTGATGTTAATGTTTAGCGATCGCGTCCTCGCCAAACACTACGGCTTCACCGCCGAAGAACTCGACTTCATCATCAACTACGACATCAAATACCGCATGGGCAGAGATACAGGAGGTGATGACTGATGGCAAAAGATCTTTTTCATGATGTGGTTAAAGAAGCTCTCCTGATCGAGGGCTGGCAAATTACTCACGATCCCTTTCCCGTAGCCTATGGCGATGTCCAAATGCAAATTGACTTGGGCGCTGAACGCCTACTCGCCGCCGAACGCGGCACTGAGAAAATTGCTGTAGAGGTAAAAAGCTTTACCAATCCCTCAGCCATCTCTGAATTCCATACGGCTGTCGGACAATACCTAAACTATCGTCGGGCATTGCGATCGCAAGAACCATCCAGAATTCTCTATCTAGCAGTCCCCAGCCAAACCTACGAAGAATTCTTTCGCCTTAGATTCATTCAAGAAGGAGTCGTCGAGTACCAACTTTACCTAGTTGTCTATGATGTAGAAGACAGGAGGATTATGCAATGGATAAAGTAATTCAATACCGCCAAATCATTCAGGAAACGCTGCTTGCCCATAGCAAAGTTAAACCTGCCTATGGTGAAATCGAAATGGAAGTTTTATTCGATCGAGAACGCGATCACTATCAAGTTTTGCGAACTGGCTGGCTTCAAAAAAGTCGTGTTTATGGTGTTCTAATTCATATCGATCTAAAAGATAACAAAGTCTGGATTCAGTATGATGGCACAGAAGTGGGTGTCGCCAATGAGCTATTGGATCGAGGAATTTCTAGAGAAGATATTGTCTTGGCTTATCACTCACCCTTCATGCGCCAATATGATGGTTTTGCGGTGAGTTGACTAACAGTAGGGGCTTGTTAAAGAACAACTTCATGGTTTTAGGATAGTCTAGGGAGACACATATCTGAGCTGGAGTAGAGGTATGGGAAGTCGAGGAATTTATCAGTGTCAATGTAAAGAGTGTCAAACAGGCAATGAAGTCATCTACCATCAGCATGAACAACTGAATCTGCTGATGAGCCGGTTAGATGAACAGCAACGACGATGGATGGCAGCGTTAGAAGCGAAACGCATAGGACATGGGGGAACCCAGAAGTTGAGGGAGATCACAGGGCTAGATATCAACACCATTCGACGTGGACGACGAGAACTTGATACGGGTCTAGTGCATCGACCAGTTGAGCGGATTCGCGTCGCTGGGGGTGGACGCAAACAGGTGGAAAAAAACTAGAAGGGGTCGAGACAACATTACAAGCCGTCGTGGCAGCCGATACAGCAGGAGACCCTTGTGGTGCCAGCAAATGGATTCGTCAGAGTCTGCGTCATATCCAAGCAACCCTGGCAGGGATTGGGGTTTTGCTCAGCCATGTCAGCATTCGACGGTTGCTCAAACAGCAAGGCTACTCGCTCAAAGCTAATCGCAAATCGGTGGCGACGACGCAGCACCCGCAGCGGGATCAGCAATTCCGCTACATCCACCGCATCAAGCAACGCTTCATCAAAGCAGGACATCCGGTCATCAGTGTCGATACCAAGAAAAAAGAACTGATTGGGAATTTCAAAAACGCTGGGCAACAATGGTCGCAGCAAGCGGAGGAGGTCAATGACCATGAATTTCCAGAAGATGCCAGTGCCAAGGCTGTCCCCTATGGAATTTATGATGTAGTTCACAATCAAGGCTTTGTTTATGTTGGTACGTCTGGCGATACTGCCGCTTTTGCGGTTGATGCCATTCAGCGATGGTTTGAGCGCAAAGACCGTCCTCGTTTTGCCGACGAAAGCAAACTGTTGATTCTGTGCGATGCCGGGGGCAGCAATGGGTATCGATTGCGCAACTGGAAACGGCAACTGCAACGACACTTAGCCGACTGCTATCGAATCGAGGTGATGGTGTGTCATTATCCCTCTGGTGCCTCCAAATGGAATCCCATTGAGCATCGCCTGTTCAGCTTTATTTCACTCAATTGGGCAGGCAAACCTTTGCGTTCACTCAACCGCCTGACCGCTTTGATCCGAGGAACAACTACCCACACTGGTTTAATTGTCAAAGCGACCCAACTGAAAGGACATTACCCCACCAAAGTCAAAGTCTCAGATGCGGAGATGGCAACTCTCAAGCTCACTCCACATAAGATTTGCCCCCAGTGGAACTATATGCTCCATCCTCGTACTCAACCCCTTAAAAAAGCATGAACTTATTTATTTACAGGCCCTAGGTTTCTCATGCATGATGCCGATCTAACCCTGCAAACCATCGCCCCCGACAATCTAGCTTGTCCTACTGCACTCAATGTCTGTGCTGCCTTCAGAACTGCACCAACCCTGAACGCGATCGGCAACCTTGAATCTAGTAGGGGTACATTCCCCGCTGCTTGCAGCGAAAGAATCGGATTGCAATCCAAATCTGCGGTTTGGGAGCAAAACGATTTGCATACCCCGTCCGCTTGCGGCGGGGTAGTTGATTTCTGAAAAATCCAAATCTTGCGATCGCGAATATCCAAGTGCATCACACAATGATGAATCCAGCGTTTATGATATCAGCCCAAATGAACAATCTGATAATGATGCCGGAAAATCAAGCAGAGAGGGGATCGCCTGTTTATGGGCTAGTTGGAGCTGACTCTGCGGGTGCGGGTTCTGGAGCTGCTGGCGGGGGTTCTGGGGCCGGGGGCGGTTCATAAACTGGTGCAGGCGGCGGCTCTGGGGCTGGTGCAGGGGGGGCTTCATAAACCGGCGCAGGTGGTGGCTCTGGGGCTGGGGGGGGAGGTGCGGTCGGAGCTTCCGCGGCGGCGGGAGCAGGGGTTTCAACCACAGGGGCAGGGGTTGGAGAAGCAGCAGGTTCTGCCACTGGTGGAGCAGCGGACGGGCTAGGTTGGGTTGGCTGAGCAGCTTCGGTGCTGGGAGCAACGGGGGGCGGGCTGCTGAGTTGGAGGGCTTCCTGGCGCTTTTGCTCTTGCTCTGCCAATTGCTGCTGACGCTTGGTTTCTTCCGTCCGCCGTTTCTCGTTCTGCTGCTGGAATTTGGAGCCTTTTTCTTCAAACGTCACCCGCACTTTTACGTCTTGGCGGCCGCTCTCTGGCACCGTTTTGGGGTCGAACTTCCAGGTGCTCATGGTTTCCATCGTTTCGCGATCGGTGTCTGGGTTGCCGCTCGATTTGCGCAAGCGAACGTTAGTGACTCGCCCATCTGGGGCAATATCGTAGGTGACTTTGGGCTGCCCTTCGGAGCCGCGATATTTAGGCTTTGGACACTTGAGGCAAACCAACTTGGGATTCTCCTTGACGGGGGGTGGCGGCGCGCTGCGGACTGAGGTTTGCGTCCCAGTCCCGCCGTGCACACCACCGGGTTTGCCGTCTTTTACGCCACCGGGTTGCCCTTGGGGACTGCCATCCGGTTGGCCCAGCCGATTAAACCCAAACGGAAGTTTATTGAATCCATACCCTTCACCCTTGCCATCGGGGCTGGTCACTGGGCCACCGCCTTCTGGTACGGCAGTCTCACCCGTCTTGCTCGTCATTGTTTTCAGATTATCTGGAGCAGGGGCATCTTCGCCTTCCGGTTGCGGTGTATCTCTCTCAGGCGCGAGGGGAATCGGCGGCGGGGCAATATCAGCTAGGGCAACCGCTGGCAGTTCTGGGGATTCTGGCACTTGCTCTACTTCTGGTTCTGGTTCCGGCGGTACATCCTCAATCACGACTTCCAACTCATCCTCTGCGGCCTCTGGTTGCCGCCAAATGCCAGGGGTTGGTGTTGCCAGAACCAGAACGTGAAGCGCCATAGAACCAAGTAGTGCAATCAGAATTAACCTGTTGAATGTGCGCTTTTCTTGGTGGCGTTGAGCTGCGATTAGAGAAGTTGTCATGGAAATTACCAAGGGCTGAGCGATGGATAAGAGCGGAGCTGTAACCTAATCTCAAGGTTAGTCAAGGCGAATAGGTAACAGGGTAGCCATATGCTTACAGACGTTTGGTGGCGATCGCCATTTTGACACCGGGCACCTGGCGCAGTTGATCCATCACTTGCACTACCTCGCCGTAATCTACAGCTTGGTCAGCATTCAGGACGACGATCAAATTCTGATTGGGTTCGACCAGTTTTTCAACCTGATCGCCAACCTCTGCCATATCAATCTTTTGCTTATTCAGAAACACTTCCGCCTTTTCATTAACGGTCAGGGTAGCTCTAGCCGGAGTTTTCTGCTGAGTGGCGGACTTGGCTTGGGGCAAGTTGACGGGTAGTCCCTCAGTGCGGGTCAAAAACAACGTCGAGAGGACAAAGAAGGTGAGGAGAGCAAAGATCACGTCCATCAGAGGGACGACGTTCTTAATCTCCATCGGCTGATCAAGCATGTCAGGATCAAAGCGGCGTTGTCTAGACACGGGAAACTCCTTGTTGGCGATGCGATCTCATCTGCAAAAGTTCGAGCTGCGTGCAGCATTCATCAAGGTAGGCAACCTGCTGCACATAGAAGGTGCGGAAGGTGTTGGCGGCAATCAGGGCAAATACCGCTACAACCAAGCCTGCGGCCGTGGAAACTAAAGCTTCACTAATGCCAGCGGTAACACCGACTGTTTTTGAGCCACCAAGATCTCCCAACGTCAATGACCCAAAGGAGCGGATCAGACCTGTTACCGTTCCCAGCAACCCCAGCAGGGGAGCTAGACCGACAATCGTTTCAAAGATATTGTTAAAGCGCTTCAGGCTGGGTATCTCAGCCTGCGTAGCGCCATCTAGAGCCAAGCGAAACTCGTTTGGAGTCGCATTCGAGAGGGAAATGGCTTCCAGAAACACCCGCGCAGTTGGTAAATCTAGATGCTGCTTGAGCTTGTTCTCGGCTAGGGCAGGATCATCTTGATAGAGCTGCAAGACGCTGCGGGCAACCCGCTTTTGCTGCTTTTTGACGCGCCACCAGAAGATCGATCGCTCGATCGCTAGGGCCACAACGGCGATTGAAGCAAACATCAGTGGCACCATCACCGGGCCGCCAGCAATCAGGATATCAATCAAATTGGACATTTTGTCTCCTCAAGGCAATAGCTGCACACGACGGTGTACGAACATGGGTAGATGAACCAACAATACCAATCTAGAAAACCATACTATTACTGCAAGTAGATTTCAAGTAACTTATTGGGGCAATTACGGGCAGCTCGTCTATCTGTCGATGTAAATTGCCCCGAATCAGGACAGGTTGGCTCTGACTCAACTCGCATTTAACTATTGACCTCAAAATCAGCGCTCAAAAAATTAAAATGTCTAGACAGAGTATTGTTCTTAAACTTAGCAGAGATCTTTAAAGCTTATTAAATGTAGGGTTATGTAAATACAAAATAATTCTTCAAATCTCTGCCCAAGGGAGTTGACTTTGTGCACTCTACCTCGCACTGTTGAAGCCTAGTTGAGAATTTATAAGAATAAGTAGACTCAAAACCTGGCAGTGAGTGGATCAAGCTTGCTTGGTTGCTATTTGCAAGTTAGCAGGTGGATTTTCATGAAATTAAGCATCAGTGTGCAGGAATTGTTGTGAAATTCTTTCAATTTTGCCGTGCAAATGCGATCGCAGCAGTTCTATTGCTGGTTACGGCTCAAATTGCTGATCCGGCGGCGGCTAGCTAGCTTGGAAAAATTGTTAGTCAAGAGCAGCCAGTCCAGCTTAGGAATCGCATTGCCGAGGCTGCATCCATTTTTGGCTCATTACCTGATCAGGTTTTGATTTCTTTAATTCCCCTTGAGTGAGTCGTCAGTATCAAAAGAAACGGCTGATGGAGTATCGCCGGCTTGGTAAATTGTCGGCCAGACCGCCACGGTTTTCTTGTCAACCCTGCTGTCGATCGTCTCACCGTTCTGTAAAAGCAGGCGAATTGTCAATTCTTTTTCAGAGGTAGCGGTGAGGGCAGTTGCCAACTCAGGCGTGACTGCAAACTTGCCATTTTCACCCGTTAGCTCAAAAATGCGATCGCTAATTCTCACGAACACCCGTTCCACGGTGGCGGCAGTGCCCGTCACCCCCCAGCAGGTCGAGCCCCAAAAGCCCCAGCCAGAGCTGTTGCAGTTTTGCCGGGCTGAAGTAACCAGAACTCTGACAGAATTAGAGTTCCAAAGACTGATCACTCGTCGAGACTGAGCATCCCGCAGGCTATGGCGATTAAAGACCGCCAGAAAGTTGCCTTCAAACGGATCGTTGACATTGACCAGTCTTGACCAAGGCACCCTGAGATTGGGCCTTAACCCAGCCGACTTGACGATCGGAACTTCCCCTGAGGCTTTGGCTAAGGTTGGGCTAGCGGAATCAACCTCAGCGGCTAACCCCTGCGGCGAGATTAGCAATAAACCAGCCCCTAGGATAATCCCCAAGCTCTGACGGAGTGAGTTAACAAGCAGCATGGCATTTCTCCAAGATCACAAGTGTAGTAACTGAGCCTTAAAACGCGATTGCAGCGAACATGCAGTTAATAGATCTATGTTTAGTTTAGCGCGACTGACCAAGAGACGGATAAAGCTGAAAGCATCTGCCTGTAAACGTTCAAGCAACTTTTAGATCAAGTTTCTGCCAGCCCAAACTGCTGAAGCCATACGCAATCAGGTTTATGTATCAAAATGCGGTAGAATTTGCAAAATATTCCTATTAAACTGCCCTAAATGCTAGTCTTGTCAGAAACGGCACTCTACCAACAATACGTCCAAGAGTGTTCCGAGCACCCCGATGCGCCAAAACCAGACATTTGGACAGGCTACTTGCATGACCCGAGTGGGATTAGCCAGGGATATCGAACATATATCTCACTCTGTCCAGGGCTAGACCTTCAGGTAGACGACTACATTTTGCATGAAGACCTGCTAGTTGAGCAGTTACCCAGCACGCCAGGCTCCTGTTTGGAAGCCAGTTTTAGCGTTTGGGGCGACAACCGAAATGAGCAAACTCCCCAGGGTTACAATTTCTTGACTGGATACGTTGAGGATGGAACAGCGGAGAATTTTTTTCGGTGGAAGGCTGGCGATCGCGTACTCAAATTTGATATTCACATGGAATTTGAGTTCTTCGCCACCCTCATCAACAGCCGGTATGACCAGCTTCCGCCTGGGCTGGCCAGGATTTTGCTGACCAATGAAATTGGTGAATATCTGGATTTGGCTCAGACCACACCGGCGATGCAGGCGATCGTCAATCAAATTTTGACTTGTCATTTTGAGGGGGCGGTGCGGCGGTTTTACTTGGAAGCAAAAGTTCTAGAGCTAATTGCTCTCCGGCTCCAGCAGTTTGAATTGAGCGTGCCCAAAGCTCCGGCACCATATCTTAGCCCGGCTCAGATTAAACAATTGCATCAAGCGCGCTGGCTATTGTTAAGCCAGTTTGATCATCCCCCTTCAATTTTAGACCTAGCCCAGCAGGTGGGCATCAATCACAACAAGTTAAAGCGAGGGTTTCGGGATCTATTTGGCACAACCGTTTTTGGCTGCCTGCATAGCCACCGGATGCAAATTGCCCTCCAACTGCTGCAAGAAGGCAGTCTGACTGTAGCGGCGGTGGCCAGCGCGATCGGCTACGCGAATGCCGCCAAATTTGCCAGCGCCTTTAAGCGCACCTATGGCATCACTCCTAGCGCCTGTCGAACTGGGGCAAAGCCCGATTGGGGGGCAGCGATCGCTTTGGAGTCAAAACTGGGCTGATTGGAGTAGATTCTAGTCCCCAAAACTACCTACAATCCTCCTGCTAAATACTTGAAATTAATTCTTAGTAATTTTGTGAGGTGTGGAATGTCAGGGTATAAAGTGTCAGGCTCTAGATTTACGGTTGTCGTTGGGCTTTTGGCTAGTAGTGTGGGGCTGGCATTGCCCGCCTCAGCAGTTGAACCGCCTCTGATCCAGTCCGTCAGCGATTTGCCTAAAAGCTCTACCCAAGCCGCAGATCTATTGGCCCAAGATTCGCCTACTTCTGGTGCGATCGCCATTACAGGCGTTAAGCTCAACAAAACTGACGTAGAACTAGAAATCCACCTGGAAACGGCTGATGGTCAATCCCTGCAAGTTGATGCCAGCAAATTTACCGCCGAGGGCAATACTCTAGTTGCCGAGATTCCGAATGCAGTGCTGACACTTCCTGACGGGCCAGCCTTTGCAGCGGAAAACCCCAGCCCAGACATTACTAAAATCACCGTTGAGCAACAAAGCCCAACCAGTGTTCGGATCAGTGTCATTGGCAATCAAGCTTTACCCCAAACTGCTGTGGTGCTGAAGACTGGGGCATTTTCCTACAGCCTCAACCCAGAGGACGAGGCGACTGAAGAAGAAATTGTCGTTACAGGCGCAGGACAAGACGGCTATTTTGTTCCCGATGCCACTACTGCCACCAAAACCGACACGCCCCTACGCGACATTCCCCAGTCGATTCAGGTGGTTCCTCGCCAAGTGATTGAAGATCAGAAAATATTGCGGGTTTCAGATGCAGTCCGCAATGTCAGCGGCGTGACTCCGCAAGGGAGTTATGCTGGGCTAACCGATAACTATGTTATCCGGGGATTTTTAACCTACGACAACCTAAGAGATGGTTTCTTCGCTCCAGATGGGCTTGTCAATCCAACCAACATTGAGCGAATCGAAGTGCTTAAGGGGCCGGCTTCGGTGCTGTATGGGCAGTTTGAGCCAGGCGGCGTGGTCAACTATGTCACTAAAAAACCGCTCGACGAACCCTACTATGCCGCTGAATTTATTGCTGGCAGCTTTAGCACCTATCGTCCCTCGCTCGATATTTCTGGGCCGCTCAACTCAGATAAAACCTTGCTGTATCGCTTGAATGCTGCCTATGAGAACTCCGGTAGCTTTGTAGATTTTGTCAACCAGGAAGTCTTTGGCATCGCCCCGGCACTGACTTACAAAGTTAGTGATGCGACCACGTTGACCTTGCAATATGAATACCTGAACGCCGATCGCACCTTCTATGACGGTCTACCCCCCGATCCGCTTGTTTTCAACGTGCCGATCAGTCGCTTTTTAGGAGAACCGGGCGATCGCTACACGAGCGAAACGCATACGGTACTTTTCACCCTTAATCATCGCTTTAATGACAACCTGCGGCTCCGCAGTGCCTTTGCGACGACGCTTTCCAACACAGAAGAGCCAGGCGAGTTTCGACCCAACAGAATTGACTCAGATGGTCGTACCGTCCTGCGAAGATTTGCTGCCGGGCCCGGCTATACGCAAACCTACTCTCTCCAAACCGATCTGATCAGCAATTTTAATACAGGTTTTGTTCAACATCAGGTGCTGCTGGGGTTGGAGTGGAACAAATATGCCTATGGCTATGATTTTCTCCGAGGGTCTGTTGACCTGACTCCTAGCATTGATTTGTTTGACCCTGTCTATGGCGCTGCTCCACCACCAGAGTTTGATGAGGCATCAGAACGGGATGTTTTTAACCGCGATACGATTGGAATTTACCTGCAAGACCAAATCACGCTCCTACCCAACCTGAAGCTATTAGTCGGTGGCAGGTACGACTTTATTCACCGCAAAAATAGCGTCCAACCCCTAGACGCTTTAGGCCAAGATCCAATTGATGACGCTGTGATTGAACGGTTGTATAACGAAGCCTTTTCGCCCCGCGTGGGTCTTGTTTATCAACCGATTCCCCCAGTTTCAATTTATGCCAGCTTCAGTCAATCCTTTAATCCAAGCTCTTCGCGAACCGTCGATGGCAGCCTATTGCCCCCAGAGCGCGGTACTCAGTACGAAGTAGGGATTCGAGCTGAAAAACTAGACGGCAAGCTTTCAGCTACCCTAGCCGCCTATGAAATTACTAAATCCAATGTTGCTACCGTCGATTTTGACAACAGCGACTTTTCGATCGCGGCTGGCGAAGTCAAGAGTCGGGGAATTGAATTGGATATTGCCGGAGAGATTCTACCCGGTTGGAATGTTATCGCGTCTACATTCGTCAATAATGCGTTTGTCAGCCAGGATAACAGTCTGCCAGTGGGCGATCGCTTGGTGAACGCTCCCAGCGTTGGCGCAAGTTTCTGGACAACCTATGAGATTCAACGGGGTAGATTAAAAGGATTTGGGTTTGGGGGCGGCTTGTTTTTTGTCGGCGGCAGAGAAGCCGAACTGCCCAACACGTTCGAGATTCCCTCCTACGTCCGCGCTGATGCAACAATTTTCTATCGGCGCAACAACTGGCAAATTGGGCTAAATTTCAGGAATCTCACCAGTACCCAATACTACGAATCTCAAGGTTTCTACCTTCGTCCTGGCGCGCCGTTTAGCGTCCTGGGTTCAGTTTCCGTCACGTTTTAGAGGAGGAGATAAAGTTAAGGCGTGGGCCTTCGGCTTTGCCGTTCTGGAGGGAATCGCCTATCCTGGCTGGTCTGACTTTTCCGCCAAACTCTGGACAAAAGCCAAATGCTCTGCTGAATTTAGTCCTGTTTGTAATACCGCTAGCACCTGTTGCATCTTGCCAGCCAGTAAATCTGCTTCGACTAACCACAATCCTGGGAAAACCTGACTTTTAATGATGCCATCGGCATCGGCGAACAAAGAAATATAGTCGCCATCCTGCAAATAAAACCAATCTAGCTTGTGGTCTAGCACTTGCCAGACCAGATATTCTTTGACTCCATTCCGACAATAAGCACGCTTTTTGTCATAGAGGTCGATCGCTGCACTACTGGCGGCAATTTCTGCGACAAATTCCGGTGCGCCTTCCACATAATCATCGTCACTGAGTCGAGCTTGCCCACCGACGCTTTCGTCAAGTAAGAGAACTGCATCTGGCTGAGGTTCGTTATCAAAATCTAGGCGAACTGTCGAGTTGTCGCCAAGTGCAACACCCTGGGTGAGCGCTGCGTAGACTCCTAGCCAAGTCATTAAATGCCCGTGGGGTTGACCGTGGCTTTTAAATCTGAGGGCTGCTGCCACGTAGACTACTCCTTCTATTAATTCAGCTTTTTTGAGCCCGGGCATCGCCTGATAGCGCTGCTCAAATTGATCACGGGTGAGGCGATCGCCATTTTCTAGCGGTGGAACTGAAAGCAGTTTCTGGGGCATAGTCACCATTTGTTCACTCTCCCTCATGCGTTCTGATTAATCCCGTTAGCCCAAGTCATTCTGACATTCTGTATTGATGAGTTTGCTCACTTTTCTGAATCCCGGTACTCAATTTTAGACTGTCCTCATTCTAAGTAACTCAGGAGAACCGTATTCGTGTATTCTATTGAGAATTAATTGCGTTACAAGACTCAACTTGACAATGAGAACTATCACAGACGAAGAGTTTGACGAAATTCTTGACACAGCCCCCGAAATTGTTGTCTATAACCAAAATGGGATGGATGAAATCTGTTACCTGAGACACCCTTTGGTGGAAGACGACTATCAATGCGTAGAATTTTGTCCTGGACTGTCATTGGAATTAATTAACATTCTGTATCATCAAGAGGCGTTGTTGCATAAATAGGGGTTGCGGAAGGGATGTGTCATGGTAAGTTTGAATCGCCAAACCCAAACTAGGACGCATGAAACAGCAATACCGCATCCGCAACTGGTCTGAGTATAACGCTGGTC
>JAESGG010000162.1_pt1 | contig 12996 bp, 13 predicted proteins | sample 9266231 | NCBI WGS metagenome assembly JAESGG01 (sample SAMN14515337, study PRJNA621664) | algae metagenome | isolation source: Aphanocapsa sp. GSE-SYN-MK-11-07L and co-occurring heterotrophs from wet... | place: USA: Grand Staircase Escalante National Monument, Utah | collected 2006-04-16 | reverse complement strand
TTATGCCGCGTTTTTACTGATCGCTTCAATCTACATCCGTTTCAGTAACTCATCATACTCATCATGTGCGCCAATCCAGTACCAATAAATATGCTCCGACTCCAACAAACCCAAAACCCGATAGTTGAGACTGACACGAGCAGAGTAAATCGGTTGCTTTTGACTGACTCTTTTAAAATGAAGGCTGGGGTGATAAGGATCTTCTTGCCAGAGTGCGTAGGCTTTTGCGGCTTGTTCCTGAACTGATACAGAAAGATCATTCAGCCGTTTGCGAAACGCTTTGGTGACACTTGATTTCATTTTTGTGTTGGAAATACTTCACTAAGTGAAGTAGTTTCACCCGTTGCTATTTCCTGACGCACCATCGCAGCCATCTGATCCCATTGATCATCTGTTGTGGCAGCGAACCGAGACTCCCATTCCTGTTCGTCTTGCACCTCAGCTAAAAAACGAGCCGCGATCGCATCTTGCTGATCGGGCAGAAGTTGCTGAATTTGAGCGATCGCTTGTTGCAGCAGTTCAGTCATTTTTTGGCAGCGGCAAAGGCCGCAAGGTTATGTGACTCTCTCATTTTACCCTAAGCTCTAAATATTATTTTTTCAGTGAAGTTGTCTTGGCTTAAACACTACGAGGCAGCTTCTTGATTGAGCATTGCCGTAAATCTCTGTTTCAGCTCATCTATTGATATGTCTTCTTGTTTTGTTGCAAGTAACCATATATGTCCAAAAGGATCGCTCAACGTCCCTCGTCGATCGCCGTCAAACTGATCTTGGACTGGCATAGTTGCCGTTGCACCTGAAGCGATCGCGGCTTCAAACAGAGCATCAACATCATCAACGTAGAGAAGTATGGAAACTGCCGAACCACCTAGCGTTTTTGGACTTCGATACCCCATGTCTGGAAACTCATCTGCAAGCATAATTGAAACATTACCAATGCGAATCTCCGCGTGCATTACCTTACTGCTAGGGTCTGCAAGACGAACATATTCTGTTGCGCCGAACGCATTGTGGTAGAAATCAATTGCAGCGTTCGCATCTGTAACAATTAGATAAGGCGTTGCGGTCATATATAGACTCCGATTAAAATTCCCAACGCTTTCAGTCTAGTCTGATTTTGAAATCAAAAGGCAGCTTCGGGTTCCTGCCCCTGTCGAGAACTGAGCGGCATAACTCTATATAGGCGGACTTTATCCGTCCATATCGCCAACTGAGAGACATAGACGGATAGTAGTCCACCTATATCTCATAATTTGGCATATGGGTGGATTTTAGTCCATCCATATCGCTGTTTGAGGCATATAGGCAGATAAATTTAGTATCCTTTCGGATGTTCCGCTCTTCACTTTTTCTACCATTGATGTCAAGCCTTCTAGATTGATTTGATTCTTTAGCATGGTTGAGCGGCCCAAAAAGATTCTGGATCAGATGGGAGATGCCATTCGTCTCATACCAAAACTTGATGAGCATGAATTATATAAATCTTTGTAAGACAAGCATTACAGGTATCTAATTCAGTGCAGTGCTGACGAGAACTGGTATAAGATCTCAAAAATCTAGTAGGTGTAGAGTAGTTTCAGTCGTTCTTTAGGCTGGACAAATTGTTTCTGTCAGTTGATTGTTCACAGATTCAGCATCAATTTCGTTCAATTAGGAGAATCGTTGTAATTGATGATTCTCCCATTAGAACCGATCGCATAGGTGAAATGAGCATCTGTAAGGTTGGCATCAGTCAAATCAGATCCAGTCAAATTAGTGTGTACAAAGTCAGCACTAGTCAAATCAGCACCACTGAGATTACTCTTAGTCATCTGAGTATTTTTCAAATTAGCACCACTCAAATTAGCACCACTTAAGTTAGCATTCTCAATCAAACAGTTGCTCAGGTCGGCACCACTCAAATTAGCTTCACTCAGGTTAACTTTCCGAAAATCGGACTCACTCAAGTTGGAACCCCTAAAATTGATTCCGCTCAAGTCAGCACCCATCGGATACTTTTTTCCAAATTCTAAATGGATCAGGTAGATACCACTAAAATCCCTTTCTCCAGCAGCATAACGCTCGAGCAATTCCTCAGCGCTCAGCAGTCCAGCCTCCCCCTCGACCAAAGAACGATAGGTTTCTTCAATGAAGTTTTTGGCTTGCTCAACTAGATTCGGCATAGCATCTGTCCTCTCGTAAATGAATATTTCTTCGATCGCGACATTAAACAGGCTGGCAATTTTGAATGCCATATCTAGGCTGGGGTCATACTTCCCAGATTCAAACCCATTTACTGACTGACGACTGACTCCTAGTTTTCTGGCAAGTTCAGCTTGTGACCATTGGCGCAGTTGGCGAAGTTCTTTCAGTCGGTTTTTCATGGGGTTGCCTGCTCACTGTCAAGTACTACCTTACATCTTTGTCGAGTAGAGTGTCAAGTGCTGCCTGACGAATTATGTTTGTCATATTGTTTGGAGTCGTTAAAACTCTCGCTTCAAGCGCGGCAGAACAACGCTGTTGCAGCGGACTGACAAAGTTGGTTGGTGTTGTGGCAGAGGTTGTCGGTAGCCGCTGAACAGCACCGTTGGATTGAATATATTGGCAGCACGATAGTGCCAGAATTGGTAGCGAAACCAGGTGTTGGTTGACTGTTCGTTTGGAGAAAATTCAATCAAAGCGATTTAGAGTCTAGTTTTCTGGCTACTCCGTTAAGAACCGTAACGATCGAAACTGGCAACCAAAATTACAGCGTACCCCTAGAAATGCAAACTGCTTCTCATTTCTAAGGACTTTGTGATGAGCCAGTCTATATCGTCAACTAACTTTGATCATGCAGCAGCGCTGATCGCCTGTGCTCGCGGCGATCGCAATGCCCTGCGTCAGCTCTACGAGCAGGAAGCCAGCCAGTTAATCGGTGTAGCAATGAAAATTTTGCAGCGGCGTGATTTAGCAGATGAAGTCGTTCAAGACGCTTTTGTCCAAATTTGGCACAAAGCAGCCACCTTTGACCCCAAGCGTGGCTCAGGGCGAGGCTGGATCTTTAGCGTCGTCCGCTATCGGGCGCTGAATACGCTGCGGAAGACCGCCCGCGAAGTGGCCGTCGATGATGAAATGCTGCTCTCCAAGCAACCCGATACCGCTACTGATTTGCTCGATCGGCTCTCCCGCGCCACCGAAGCGGAAGCCCTAAAGCGCTGCCTCGAACAACTGGAAACACCCAAAAAACAGTCAATACTTTTAGCCTATGTCAACGGCTATTCACATCCTCAAATTGCCGCCCAGCTCCAGGCCCCTCTGGGCACGGTCAAAGCTTGGATTCGGCGTGGACTGTTAGCCTTACGGGAGTGTCTGCCATGAATTTGCCAGACCAGGAAGAACTGTGGGTCAAGGCAGGCGAATATGTCTTGGGAGTGCTGACCAGTCAAGAAGTGGCAGAGTTTGAACGCCAAATGGCAACCGATCGGGAATTGCAGGTTGCCGTTCGCTATTGGGAAGAGCAACTGCTAGAACTAACCGCGATCGCTGAGCCTATCCCCGCCCCGCCTGAGCTTTGGCACCGGATTGAACGTGATCTGATGCTGCCTCCTACACCCAACCCGAACCGCTCTTTCAACTTGGCTTACCTGTGGCAAAACATCAGTTTTTGGCGCTGGACGACGGGATTTGCCACCTCGATCGCGTTGGCTGCTCTGACCGTGGTGATATCTTCAACGCAACAGAGAGCAGAATTCTCGGTCGTATTGGGAGCGCCCGACAAAAAGACGGCCACCTGGTTGGTGCAAGAAGCAGCAAATAATCAACTGCGGATTACGCCCTTGGTTGAAACTCCAGTGCCTGCTGGACGGGCCCTCCAACTTTGGACGCTAGTCGATCGCCAGCAAGGCCCCGTTACTTTGGGGTTGATTCCCAGCGATCGCAGCATCCTGATTCCGGCAGAGCGACTACCGGGTCTCAAATCAGGTCAATTCTTTGAAATTACCCTAGAACCCGAACAAGGTTCCTATCGCCCGACAGGCCCAGTCCTGTTTGTGGGCTGGGCAGCCCAAAGTTAGTCAAGGTAGCGCCCAGTCTTTATCCCGGAGGATGACGTTCTGTATTTAGTCGGGAGCGTCCAAAGTATTCTGTGGTTTTACCACCCTTGTAAAAGGTGCTGTTTGCGATCGCTGGCGCTCAATACTGTTGCACAAGATTCCCAGGGCACTTTTTTAATCTGATGGTATTTGAATTCAAACGGGTGTTTTTGGGGAACTGCGTTGATGGTTTGTTTAGCTTCCTCAATTTTGCCTTGGGCAACTTGAACCCATACGTCTTCTAAAACATCAGGAATTTGCCCGAAAAGCTGGTGAATCGCTTCGAGGCGATCGCTCAGCAGTTCATGTACCCGGTCTTCAACTGAGCCTCGGTAGCGCATATTATAGATTTGAACGACATCGCGTAACTGTCCGATGCGTTGAATCCGCCCCTTTCGTTGTTCTAGCCGAGTTGGGTTCCAGGGAAGGTCAAGGTTGATCAGAGTGCCGAGTCGTTGAAGATTGAGTCCTTCGCTAGCCGCATCCGTACCCAATAACAAGCGCATTTCGCCTCGACGCACCATTTGTTTCAGGCTTTCTCGTTCTTGCCGACTGAAAACACCATTCACCAGAATGCCAGACTTTTGCCCACCCGCATAAATTCCAATGACTTCTCCTTTAGGAAGGTCACGGGAAAGTTGATCGGCTAACCAGCGAACGGAGTCAAAGTACTGAGAGAAGATGATGCAACCTGATTCTAACCAGTCTTCTTCAACCAGCAGGTGGCGAACAACCTCATATTTGGGGTCATCTTCCTGATTTGCCTCTAGCTTGTCGAGGAACTGCTCTAGTTTGTCCCGTTCAGATGGGGTTAATGATTTGGGTCTATCGTCTAAAATGGCATCTTCATCGTCTTCTTCCTCAATATCTTCCCAAGCTCCCAGCATACTCTTGGCGGTGTTCATGCCCGCGCAGATGGTGCTACCCACTCGTCGAAGTAGCAGAGATCTTAGAAAGCCAGATCCCTTCATGCGTTGTCCTAATAGGTCGCAAAACTCTTCTGCGATCGCGTAGGCATCTCTCAAATAAAGCGGCAGTGAAATCGACTCTTGATTGGTCTCGCCGTATAACTTAACTTTGACTGGCTTGAGATAGGGTTCATTCGTTTCGGGATCAATTGTATTTTCGAGGTAGTCTCGTGTACGGCGGACGATGTGACGGATGAAGGGATTATGGTGCGGACCAAAGTCTCGTGCGAGTCTGCGAATCCGATCTTTGTCAGGATTTCTGAGCTTGTTCCAGGAATCACCCGGAACGACGGCAACTTCGTCGGAGACTTTGAGGGTACGGCGAATGTTTTTGAAGTCGATGCCTTCAGACGCGGGAGGAAGCGGATTGCGAATCCAGCGCCAACGGTCTTGATCGTCTTCTGGCAGTTCGGCTTGCCCCATTGCCATTAGGAGCGCATCATTTGACCGTCGCCAGTTGCTCCAATCAGTGCCCAACACAGCCTCATTTCCAATAGCAAGCACGTTGAGTAAATCCCAAGCCTCGACCGGATACATCTGGACTGGAGTAGCGGTTGCTAGCAGCAGGCTTTTAGTGCGAGGAGCGATAGCACCCAAAAAAACAAGCAGATTATTGGGTGTGGGTTTTTCGGCTTCGCGATCGAGTCCTAGATTCGATCGCCGCGCCCGGTGTGCCTCATCGACAATAATGCATTCGTAATCAAGCTGCTTGAGATAGTTGGCAGCTTCAGATTTGCTGGTAATTAACCCTTGAGAAACGATACCCACCCGGCGAGGGCATTTTTTGATGCCGATCGCACCAGCAGCAGGATACTCCAACCCATTTTCATCAACCCACTGTTTGCCATTCCAGACGGCGCTGGGCATTTCCAGCAGGTTGAACATTTCTTCTTGCCATTGCCAGAGCAGCGGCTTCGGCACCAAAATCAGAACGGGCTTATCGCCATATAGCGCCATCAGCATGGCGGAGAGGGCAAGCTGCATCGTTTTTCCCAGTCCCACCATGTCTGCTAAAACAAACCTGGCTCCGTGGGAACCTTTGTGTGCTTCAAAGGCCAGGGTGACAAAGTACTTTTGGTGTGCCCAGAGTCCGTACTCTTGCCGATAGACGGGAGTTTCAATGATAGGGGCACCCGGATCAGCCTCTTCGCGCCAAACTTCAACACTGGGGAAGACGCTGCGCTGAGAGAGCCGACCAATATCTTCAATCACGAAATCAGCCAGGTTGACTGCCAGCGGGTGATGCCAGAGGGCATCAAACTCTTCTTGTACCCATTGAATGGCTGCTAGCGAACTGTCCTCCCACACCAGTTCATAGTGCAGCTTCCAGGCATCATAGGTTTCGTTGGTGCTGCCCATGAAGCAAGTTTTTGCACCAGATGCCGTTGTGATCACCCCAGCTTTGCCATGCACCAGACCAAACTTTTCGCGTGGCAATACTCTGACTTGCATTTTGCCCGATCGCAAAAATTGATAAAGTCTGGCAAACCGGGGCTTGGCCTTGTCACTGTACTTTTCCGGTTCTGCGGCACACCATTCTCGCCGCATGGCATAGTTGGCAGCTTTGGCGGTGTCTACATCCTGAATGTTGAGGTCGGAGTTGCAGATCACACGAATTTGCCCGGTGAGGCTTTCCAGGCTTTCTCCGGCGACTTCCAGAATCGAGGAGCGGAAGTATCCGGCAATGCGATCGTAAGTTTGCGCTCCCTGAAGGCGTTGGTTCAGGAAGGTTTGATCGAGCCTGGTGCGGCGAGAGGAGAAACGGTTGATCATTGCAAACACGGATGAACGCAGATGAGCGCGGATGGGGATTGGAAAGTTTTAGGAAGTAAGGAGTTGTCCTAGATATTTGAGAAACTGGAGAACAGTACCGAGATCTTGGGCGGGGGGCATGATTGAAAATGATTTGGAAACACTATAGGTTGGTGGGTTTTGGTGCGTCAGCTTAACAAAAACAAACTCTCGACCACTAACCAGGAGTCCATAGGTTTCGGGGATTGCGTTGGGGTTTGCTAACATACAGGCAAGTGCTTGGGGAAGAGCTACCATGACATCAAAGCGAGTTCGCTTAGACTCAATTACCAGTATCCAAAGTCGATCCTGCACAACCAATACGTCAATTTTGCCTTTGACGATCATGCCGTCGTCCTTGGCAGAGATTTTGATGGGTTTTTCGGTTTCAATGTCAAAGGGTGGCTGATAGAATCCCGCCAAATCAAGCAATGGCGATAATATGACCATCTTTACAGCCTCTTCTGACATGGGACGGCGTTTCGTTAGATTGAGGTAGTTGCTAACGATCCGTTTGAGCAGCAACTTTTCAAAGTTGGTTAAATTAGGTAAGTGGTTTGACCATTCTTCCAGAAAAGATTCATTGGCAGTTTGCAAATCAAATTTTTCTTCTAGCGTGTAGAGGCTAATATCTTTGGCATAGGTTGCTTGTGTCATCTTTCTTCCCTAAGCATTGATCAAAACAATTGAAAAACTAGATGTTGGAGTCTAGAAATGTCCCACTTTCACTGATTATGGTGGTCACGATCGAGGTTACGGTCATAGATTTCGTCACGGGTTAGGGGTTTGAAGTCTTTCACCATAATTGGGTTTTCAATTAATTCTTTCAAAAAACCTGAAATCTTCTTGGGTTGTTTCTCAGCTTTTTTTACGATGACTTCAACCACTTCCATTGCCTCAAGTTCTTGCTGATACTGATCAGGAATTTCAATCACTCCATTTTTAACAGTTGCCTGAAATCCTACAGTTTCCATTGTTTTAGTCTCCTTAATCTGTGTTCATCTGCGTTTGCAATTACACGCTATCGTTCTCTAATGCTCCTGCTAAAATTTCGGCGGCTTTGGCATCGACTGACCAATGGTTCATCTTGAAACTCATTGTGGCAAGGTAGCGGAGAATTTCAATCAGGTTTTTGCGCTGGTTCCAGTAGTCGCGCAGTTCGGCGCGGAGCCAGGATTTTCCTTGCTGGGTGGATTCGGTGCGAACGGTTTCGCGGATGGCGAAGAGGGCATTGCGGACGAGGGAGGCGCTGAAGCCAACATCACCGAGGCTTTTGGTAGTAAACTCGGTGGCAGTTTTGAGGCGGGTCTGGTTGGCTTTGCCGCTTTGCAGAAAGGGTTTATAGTCTTTTACGCCAAAGCCGCGTGCCAGTTCTTGATAGGCTCCGGTGCGATATTCGCCGTGGCTTTCGATGTCGAGTCCTTTCAGATAGAAGCGTTCTTCGGGGGTAAGGCTTTTCCAAACGAAGGTGTCGAAGCCTTTGGGGACGAGGTAATCGCAGGCGATGACAACGGCTTGATCGATAATTTTTTCGATCTCAGATTTCTCACTCCCTTTCTTTTTCGGTTTGGAGAGTTCGTAGGCAATGTCGATGTCTTCGATGTTTTGGTACTGAGTCAGGACGCGCAGAGCGGCAGCATAGGCAGCAAGCTGGTAGTCGGTATCGCCAAAGTTGGGGTCTTCTTCGTCTTCGAGTTGCAGCATGGAGTCGAGTTGGCGTTTGACTTCGAGTTCCACTTTGGGATAGATCTCGTCGAGGAAGGCGGTGTCGTCACCCGTTTGTTTACGGAGGATGAGCAGGACGGTGCCCTGGACGTAGTTGCCTTCTTTGAGGGCGGAACTGGTTTCGGTGGCGATGCACCAGGCAGCAGTAACGCGCAAGCCCGATGCCCAGAGAATCAGGGCAAGATCTGCCCACACTCCAGCATCTTGATGGGTGAACATGACGACCTGATAGCCGTTGGCGGGCATGTGGTTTGCCAGGTTGCGATAGCAGTCTGCCATGCTGGTACGGAAGCTTTCATTTTTCCCGGTGATGGCGAGGGCACGTTTGCTGTCGGAGTACCAGTTAGGAAATAGCTTTTGTAAGGGCTTGTCGTACCAGGCTAGAAAGAATTCTGATAATTCGTAATAGTTGATGGCATCAGCGTAGGGAGGGTCAGTCAACCAAATATCCAGTTGAGATTTAATAGTTCGAGAATCAGTAGGAGTAACTTTTCCTTGACTGACTACTTTTTGTTGACTAATGCTATAGAACCATGTTGTGTCCAGGGCTATGAATCCACGCGAACCGTAATTTAGAAAAGGATTCAGAGCTTGATTGGCAAACGTATGAACCACCATTTCCTTGCTGGAAGTCGAGTCCCATTGAGAAAGTTTGGCATTGTAATCGGTGCATTTCCACAAACCAAGTAAACACCCAACTTTTTCAACTAACCCTTTTAATCGGCTAATCTCGTCTGATATTGTTCCTAAAACTAACAACTGCCTGGGATTAAAAAGATGATGCCAGTGAGTCCAGCCGCGTGTCCGAATCGGCTCATCTGTTTTGTCTCCAGGTTCAATTTGACGGTTGGGGATGTAACCCTTCTCCTGCCAATTATAAAAGCGTTCCTCCAAGAGCTTTAAGACTTTGGCTTCACGATCAAGGTCTTGTTGGTCAGGAGCGCGATAATAGCGTTCTGTCCTTTCTTTTCCTTGTGCATCAAAATACGTTTTCACCCATCGAATGCAGTAGAGCCGTTCTTGTAGCACATCATCTGGACGAGGAACGAGATCATTATTCTCCCATAGGCGCAATCCATCGCGTCCTCGAATCAGAGACATCGGCGTTTCTTGAGAATGCTGATTGCCCTCTTGGTCAACAGGGTGAGGATTGGGGCAAACCAGTTTTGAATCTTTAACTGTTCCTGCCGTTTGGGCGGCTGCCATCTCGGAGGCAGAGACATTAGATTCAATCAAGATATCAAACCGCTTGTTGGCTGCATCTGGCTTCAGTTTTGCGACACAAAGCCTTCTTTGCCCAACGACCCAACTTGGAGCTAGGGGAACCATCCAACCGCACTCTGGACATCGCGCCTCGTTGCAATACAAGTAAGCATCGGCTCGCCATCCGTCTTCGTTATGTTCAATGCCCCATTCTGTGATCTGACGATCGACCGTATCATATACCTGCTGTTGTGCCTGACGTACCTGTTCTGCAACTTCTGCACCGCCACCCACAATATTGAGTGCTGCCCAAGTGAGCAAAGACGCAACCGGATTGAGATCAGAACCATAAGCTTCACAGCCGATTCGAGCTGCTTCAAACGGAACACTGCCACCACCGCAAAAGGCATCCCCAACGCGGGGAGTGTGTGCAAACTGGTTTTCTCCTAATTGTTGGACTAACTCTGATAAATTGCTGGCTTGGATTCCCAGGTGGGCGTTGATTTCTTCCCAGGCTGCCTCAGACGGACCTTTGATGTGTTCGGGGCGATCGCAATAGGTCAGCTTGTCATCATAAGACAAGCGGTTAAAAGCAATTTTTTGCAGAATTTGTCGTTCTTCTGCCGTTGTCCCTTCCTTCAACTTGGGTAAGGTTTCGCTAGCCGTTGGCTCAAACCATTCCTTCCGCTCTGAAGTACTTAGCAGTCCATAAACATCTTTCAGGGCGATTGGCTTTGATTTACGTTGATAAAGCCCGTCCTCATCCATTGTCAGGATTTTGAGGAAGATTTCTCTATCTCTCTTTGGATTGTTTGAGGCAGGCATTAATAATCCAATGATGGTTGCCCTGACTAAAATCAAGGGTTTATGTCCCCACCATTTACCAAGACTGGTGAGTGTCTGAGTATTGCCTGCCTTCCGCTCTTTGTAGCTTTCCTTGGACAGCTTTGAAACCGGAAATTGCGTCTCGATGAAAGAAATAAACGGATGGCTCACTTTCTATCCTCATGCTGTCAGTTGGCTCAACCGTTTAAGAATGCTCAAAACCTTGTAAAGTTCATTGCCTGTGTTGCGAATATCAAAAATATTGGAAGTTGCATACTGTGGCACAGCACCTTTAACCAGCTTCAGAAACATAAAGCTGCCACCCGATGTAATCATGCCAAACACCGTGTTTTGCTGTGGCGCTGCCAACATATATGCCAAAATCTGATCTAGCCCTGCTTCGACCGAATAAGCAACCTGCTTTGACTCAATCACCGTTACCCAAAGCTGCTGATTGAGCAACAAAAAATCAATTCGCCCCTTAATGACAACGTTTTGGTCTTCCGTTAAAAGCTCGATCGATTTCTCTAGCTTGATGTGAAACGGCGGCAGATAAAATTTACCAATGAACAATAAAGGCGACAAAATTGCCGCATTAACGCTACTCTCAAGCAGCGGCGGATCATTTCTGAGATTGAGATAGCCCGCTTTAATTTGATCTAAAAGCTGCTTCTCTAACTCAGAGAGTTCGGGCAGATCTTCCTGCCACTCCGCAAAAAACGAGCGATCGTCTACAAACTGAAGTCCATAGAAATCAATCAGTTCTCTCAGCGTAATATTCTCAGCTTGCAGCGTTTGCACCATTTTTCTAAAACTCCAATTCTGCGAAGAGTTCTGCTATAGCCAGGGAAAACCCAGGAATGACTTCTTCTCCATCCAGTGAGTCTATCAACCGCAACAGGCGATCGGGGCTAGGGCTGTGGTAAACCAGCACATATTGCTCATCGGGATGAACCACCCAAACTAGGCACGTTCCGTTTTCAAAATACTCCACGATTTTGTCGTGAATCTCCTCCACCGTATGACTCGGCGAAAGAATTTCTACAGCCAAATCAGGCGAACCCTGAAAATAGCCTTTTGGCAACCGCTTCACGCCTTGAAGCCGCTCTTTGGCAATGAAAGAGACATCGGGCGATCGCTTGTTGCCTGTCTTTAGGGTAAAAGCAGTACTGGAGTCGCATACCACTCCCAACTTCTTAGAACGGACGTACAACGACAAACTTCCCCCCAGAAAGCTGCCAATTTCGCCGTGCCCCATTCCTGAATTGCCCATGTTGACCAGTTCTCCATTCACCAATTCATAGCGCCCATCCTCCGGCAACGCCATGAACTCCTCATCTGTCCAAATTTTTCGCTCTGATGCAATGGTCATTTCTGACTGCCTCCATTTGTCAATGAGATGGTTGTCCTCGCCCAAACTGCCTCATCTTCTCTTAACTTAAACAAGGGTAATTCGATCGTCTCAGGGCGATAGTCTGACACTGGGTTTTCAGTTAGGGCATACCGGACTGCCTTGCGCCAGCCCTTGCCCCGCCCGGAGATCGCGTGTCCTGTTGCCGCGTTGGTCATAGTAAACAGCCACCACCGCTCTTCCGGTGCCAACCCCAACCAGTTCTTCAGCGCGATCGGGATCAGGGCTGGATCTGCTTCCTCGATCGCCCATGCCAGCAGCACTAGTTCTTTGCCAAACAAGCGAGCAATCGGGGTCTGTCCGTCCTTGGTTGACTTGATCAGCCATTGCCCAGACTTCAGCCCCAGATGCCGCAGCCGCTGGTTGAATTCTGCCTTGACCGGATCGGCGATCGCCTCCCACTTCTGCCGGGGCAAAATCACCCGCATTTTATTGTCTGCTTGACCCAAGGCAAAGCTGAGTTCTCGTCGAGCTTCGCTCTCTTCCCAAGTAAAATGCTCGCTGATCAAAACATCGTCTTTCTTATGAGGCGGAATCGTCACTAGAAAATGGTGCTCCGACCTCGCTGGCACTAAGCCAAATCCTTCTGATTTCTCGACACGAGCTTTAAACATAAAATTGCACGAATGCACTTCAGCGTTCTGGGTCGTCCTTATATTATCTGGCTATCTTCGTTTCTACTGTTTAACTTCATCAGGCTTGACTTCTGTTTTCTACCTCTGCCACCCAATCCAGCAGCAGTTGCCCGTTGGGGAAGCGGATAGAATCAACCTCAATCTCAACTTCTCCTTCTGTGAGCAAACCGCGCAATTAATTGATCGTGGCTTCCAACTTCTGACTGTCTAATTGGAGCCGATCGTCGATTGAAAGTTCCAGCCAGTTCTCGCCGCTGATTGTATAGCTGCATTCGCCAAAGTTAGGACGTAGACTAGAAGGATTCCTCTAATCTTTCCCCTCTCTATGGCGAAACCCTACAGCAATGACTTTCGACAAAAAGTCATCCAAGCGATCGAGATGGATGG
>JAESGG010000161.1_pt1 | contig 13002 bp, 16 predicted proteins | sample 9266231 | NCBI WGS metagenome assembly JAESGG01 (sample SAMN14515337, study PRJNA621664) | algae metagenome | isolation source: Aphanocapsa sp. GSE-SYN-MK-11-07L and co-occurring heterotrophs from wet... | place: USA: Grand Staircase Escalante National Monument, Utah | collected 2006-04-16 | reverse complement strand
TCGTAAAGTCACTGAGGAGTTTAAGCAAACGATGGAGATCGTATTTGATGATTATCTACCGCAATGGAATTACACTGCCAAGCCACAAGTGATGTAATTCCGGATCTTATTTAATCCACGATCCTAAACAACCAAATTGGGGAGATAGGCGGACAAATTTCCATCTAAATCGCTCTATCGGGCATTTAGGCAGATAGTATCCATCTAACAGCCCAAAATGGGTTGGTTAGACAGACGGCAATCCGCCTAGCACCCGGATTCGTCGATCTAGATGGATGAGTATCCGTCTAAACCCCCTAATCAGGGAAATAGGCGGATCTTGTCCATCTAATCGTAGTTCTGCCGCTTAGGTTACTGGTGAGAGCACCCGCAAAGCCTTACTTGTCAGAGTTGAGAGTTAGATAAGTATGAGATTTGTTGGTAAGGTAGGAATAAGCATCTACCTTGCAAATCAGCAGCCGTTCTAAGTTTGACTGGCAGGTTGGCTATCATAGTCTGGGTCAAGGTTTCTCTAGAGAGGGTTGTTTGTGGCACTAGCAAGACTTTTACAGCCAGAAGATGTTGCTGTTCTAGATTATGAAGCGCACCCAGAAGCTTCAGACCTAGTGCTGCACGGATCATCGACGCTTTCTACAGGGTCACGATGGCGAGATTTTCATTTGGAAATTCATCATCAGCCTGCCCATGATACGGGAGAACATTTGCATAAGATGCATATCCTGACGATGGTAACATCGAGTACGCCAATCAACCAGGCGATCGATGGACAATCTCAGCAATGCACCAGCGGGCACAATAATGCGTTTATTCTGCCCGCTGGTGCATTGCATCGCTGTGATTGGCGACGAGATATTGAGTTTATGTTTGTCGGGTTTGACCCGCAAGTGTTTGCTGAAATCGGACAGGAAGTGACTAATCCCGATCGCATTGAATTGATTCCCCACTTTGCTACCCTTGAAGACCCACTATTGCAAGGTATTTTGCTTACCCTGAAGCAGGAGATTGAAACCGAGGGACTCAATACCCAATTATTTGTCGATCAACTTAAAACAACACTGGTGATGCATCTTGTCCGCAACTATGGTGCGCGTAAAATACAAGTTGCTACCTATCATGATGGATTGCCGAGCTATAAGCTGAGCCAGGCGATCGATTATATTGAGGCTCACCTGGATCGAAATTTAGAGTTAGCAGATTTAGCACAACAGACAGGAATCAGCCCATTTTATTTCAGTCGATTGTTTAAGCAGTCCTTAGGGATTACTCCACACCAATATGTGATTCGGCAGCGGGTAGAACGGGCGCGACAGTTAATTCAGAGAGGTGAACTTGGGCTAGCAGAAATCGCCCTAGAGTGTGGATTTGCGAATCAGGGACATCTGAATCGACATTTCAAAAGGCTGACGGGAGTAACCCCGAAAGAAATCGCAAGAACGTATAAAAAAGGCAAGAATGTGTAAGAACTGAATCGGGTGCGAGCGCTATTGTATAAACCGTTCAGGTCATCCGATCTGAATGATTCTACTAATAGATCGGTTGTCCCCATGAAAGCCATTCAAGTCAGTCAATTTGGTACGCCCGACGTTCTAGCAATTGTGGAACTAAGCGATCCCACCCCCGCTGCCGGACAGGTGTTGATTCGCGTTCATGCGGCAGGTGTCAGTCCGCTCGATACTTATGTGCGAGAGCAGAGCCACGGTGCGCCAACACCGCCATTACCCTATATTCCTGGCTTTGAAGCGGCAGGCGAAATTGCAGCAATTGGAGCGGGCGTGGCAAAATTTAAGGTAGGCGATCGCGTCTACGTCAACACGTTTCTCGGTGCCTATTCAGAACTAATCGTTCAAGATGCAAATAGCGTTTATCCCTTAGCAGATTCCGTTTCCTTTGCCCAAGCGACTGCGGTGGTTAATTCCTACCCCACGGCATACTATGCACTGTTCAATTTGGCGCATGGAAAAGCGGGCGATCGCGTTTTTATCCACGGCGCTAGTGGTGCAGTAGGCACGGCGGCGGTGCAACTGGCGAAAGCCGCAGGAATGACCGTTGTGGGCACGGCAGGGAGCGATCGCGGCTTAGAACTCATTCAACAAGAAGGCGCACATCACGCTCTCAACCATCGGGAAAGCAACTATCTACAACAGGCATTGGAACTCACAGAAGGTAAAGGTTTCGATATCATTCTGGAGATGAATGCTAGCAAGAAACTAGCCGATGATGTGGCATTAGTTGGAACATTCGGACGCATTATCGTGATTGGTGGCACAGATGCAACCGTGACCTTTGACCCCACCCCAATTTTATGGAAAGGAGCCAGCATCATTGGGTTGTATATTGGCTTGACAACTCCAGAAGAATCGGCTCAGATTCACAGTGCGCTTTATACTCAATTTCAGAATAACCAATTGCGTCCGATCGTGGGGCAAGAATTCACCCTCGTAGATGTGGCAAAAGCACATGCAGCAGTCCATCAGACGAGTAGTGCTGGGAAGATTGTATTAACGTTTTAGACTTTCAACGCATTTAACTAGGAGCAAGTCCATGAAAATTGGTGTAGTTGGATCGGGTGGTATTGGTGGAACAATTGGAACGCTGTGGGCGAAGGCTGGACATGAAGTCTTTTTTAGTTCTCGCAACCCAGAGAAGTTGACGGATTTGGTCGCAACGGCTGGAGCAAACGCACGAGCCGGGACGATCGCAGAAGCCGCAGCATTTGCTGATGTCATCTTTCTGGCGGTTTACTATTGGACAACGGATGAAGCGATCGCCGCTTGTGGCAATATCGACGGCAAAATTCTGATTGATGCGACCAATCCTTACCTTCTAGAAAACGGCAAACCCCAGCGTGTCCCAGATATCAGTGCAGCGTTAGAACTGGCTGCAAAAGTTCCGCAGGTACATGTTGTTAAAGCTTACAATACGCTCCCGACAGCTACTTTTGCGAATGAAGCCCATCGCCGCGATCCTTATGCCTTGTTCTATTGCGGTGATGACACTGCGGCAAAAGCAACTGTTGCTCAACTGATTATGGATAGCGGTTTTACTGGTGTTGATATTGGTGACTTGATTCAAGTCATTCATCAAGAACCAGGTGGAGTGCTCTATAACCATCCCATGTCAGTTGCAGAAGCTCAAAAGCTAGTGCCGTCTTTAGTGTAAGTATTTTAGGAGATTTAAATGCCTCATCAAGTTTGTGTTGTTGTGGGTGCAGGCGCTGGATTGGGACTGTCGATCGCCCAGCGATTTGGCAAAGAAGGCTACGCGATCGCCCTGATTGCTCGCCGTCCAGAAGCCCTGGCAGAATATGCCAGTACCCTCATGCAAGCTGGCGTGACAGCGAAAGGATTCAGTGCCGATGTGGCAGATGCTCAGTCCTTGATTCATGCTTTTGGGCAAATTCAGTCGCAGATGGGAAATCCATCAGTTTTGGTTTACAACGCGGCGGTCATGCAGGAAGCCGATCCATTAACCCTGACTGAGGAAACGTTAGTGCATGATTTTAAGGTGGGGGTGACTGGAGCCTTGACCGCGATTCAACAGGTTGTGCCCAACATGCGAGCTCAAAATCAAGGCACGATTTTACTGACGGGTGGAGCCTTAGCCTTTGATGAGTATTCGCCGCCGCCGTATTTGTCACTAGCGATTGCTAAAACTTCCACTCGCAAACTGTGTTTCACCTTGGCAAATGTCCTAGAACCCAGCAATATCCATGTAGCAACCGTGACCGTTTGTGGCACGATCGCGCCCAACACTCATTTCGATCCGGATCGAATTGCCGATGTTTATTGGCAATTGCATACTCAAATGCGATCGGATTGGCAACGAGAGTATGTCTACAAGTAGTTCACGATGCATTGAAACAATTCTTTCTGGAAAAAATCTTAGAGGTTATCGATTATGCAAGTTTTAGTTATCGCTCGGGTCAAACCAGAATTTTCAGTTGAGCAAGTTCTACCATTCGTGAGTGCAGAAGCGGCTTAAGCCTGGGAGTTTTATGCGAGTGAACAAATCCGTCAGATGTATTATGTCGCCGATATGAGTGGCGCAGTCATGCTCTGGGAAGGCGAAAGCGTTGAATCCGTTACCCAAGAAGTGCAAAAGCTACCGATGGTCAAAGAAGGAATTCTGGCTTGTGAAGTTTTGCCCTTGAAGTCTTATACAGGCTTTGCGTCCCTGTTTGCCCAACCACAATAGTGATTTATGACACACTCAGTTCGTGCAGTTCTGGTCGATTCAACAGTTCCCGAACGGCTAGTCATTCGGAAAGTAGAAGCTCCAATCGCCTTGCCTAATCAAGCGATCGTTCAAGTTGCCGCGATTTCCCTCAACCGAGGTGAAGTCCGCTGTTCTCAACAGGCAGCAGCCGGGTGGCGACCGGGCTGGGATTTTGCGGGGACGATTGTGCAAGCCGCCATTGATGGTTCTGGATTTCCGATTGGCACCCGTATTGTTGGATTTTTGCCGGAAGGTGCGTGGGCAGAGCAGGTGGCAGTCCCAACTCATGCGATCGCCGCCCTTCCTTATACCGTCGATTTCAAATCCGCTGCCACTTTACCTGTGGCTGGATTAACGGCACTCTTAGCCCTAGAACGCGGTGGATCGTTGCTCGATCGATCGGTACTCATTACAGGTGCATCGGGTGGAGTTGGGTATTTTGCTTGTCAGTTAGCAGCGCAAGCAGGGGCGATCGTCACGGCTCAGGTGCGTCGTCCTGAATTAGTCGAGTTTGTTAAAACGGCAAAAGCCGATCGCGTGATTGTCGGTGATGAATTTGATCGATACTCACCTTATAATCTGGTTCTAGAATCTGTCGGTGGAGAAGTATTGCCTGCGGTACTGAAGTCTCTAGCACCGGATGGAGTTTGTATTATGTTTGGGGCAACGGCTGGCTCCGATATCACCTTCAATGCCTCTCAGTTCTACAGTAAAGGTGGCTTAAGCCTCTATGGATTTATTCTATTTCACGAACTAAAGAAACAACCTGCCTCGGTTGGATTAGCTCGGTTAGTCAAACTCGTTGCGAATGGATCGTTAGCCCCTCACATCGATTTGGAAGCCCCGTGGAGCGAGATTGCACAGGTTGCCCGACAATTGACCGATCGGCAGTTTCCAGGTAAAGCCGTGCTCCATATTCAGCCTTGAGCCTTGGAAATACTTGAAGCAACTGAATCGTGCCAAATTTATTCTGTAGATTTTCGTCACTGTTTGTCCAAAAAATTACTGTGCATTGATATGACAGAAATCACTCGCCATACTATCTCGGTTAATGGAGTCGAGCTTCACTACCGCCAAACCGGACAAGGAGAGGCGATCTTGCTTTTGCATGGCTGGCCCCAAAGTTCTCACGAATGGCACAAAATCATGCCACGTCTAGCAGAAAACTATACTGCGATCGCTCCTGACATGCGGGGTCTGGGAGATTCCTCCATTCCAGCCGATGGATACGATAAACGCACCGTGGCTGAGGATATTCATCAATTGGTTCAACAACTTGGATTACAGCAAATCTATTTGGTTGCTCATGATATGGGGGTTCCTGTTGCCTATGCTTATGCGTCCCTTTATCCTAATGAGATTCGCAAACTTGTTGTCTTGGATGTTCCCCCACCGACCGCAAACGCAGCGATCGATCTTTGGCACATCGGATTTCATATGGTTCCAAACCTACCGGAAATCTTGATTCAAGGACGAGAAGAGACTTATCTCCGCTACTTCTATGGAGATGCTTCACCTGAATACATTACAGAAGCAGATATCCAAGAATATGTGCGCTGCTATAGCAATCCTGCTTCTTTTAAAGCAGGTCTGGATTATTATCGGGCATTTCCTCAGGATGTTCAGGACAATACAATTTTTGCCAAAATGCCGCTTAAGATGCCTATTTTAGTGCTTTCAGGAGAGCGATCGCCTTTAGGAACGGCTACTTATGAGGTGATGAAAACCCTAGCAACTCATGTCCAAGGAGAAGTGATTCCTAACTGTGGACACTGGATTGCAGAAGAACAGCCCGACCTACTATTTGCTAAATTGAGTGCTTTTTTCCAGTAACATGAGGTCTAATCTATGAATCATTCTGCTCTTAAACAAATTGCAAGGCGGTTCTATGATGTCTTTAATCAGCGCAACTTAGAAGATCTATATCAAGTGCTTTATCCTAACTGGGTAATCCATCCAGAATTGCCTGGTGCAGGATCAAATATCCAGAAGTATCAACCCATTGCAGCCGCGTTATTAGAAGCATTTTCTGACTTGCATATCAATGTTGAAGACACGATCGAAGAAGGCGATACAGTTGCGGTTCGTGCTGTTATTACCGGAACGCAGCAGGGTGAATGGCTAGGTGTCTCTCCGTCTGGTCAACGCATTCAGATTCTAGCTCATGATTTTCACCGAATTGAAGCCGATCGAATTGCTGAATCTTGGCATGTTGAAGATTGGCTTTTAGGGATGCAGCAGATGAGAGTTAATTAACCGATATTCAATCTTAGAAGGAGATTTCAATCATGCATTCACTCGAAAACTACGCGCCAAATTATGCTCACTTTGCCAAGCTGAGTCGGCAAGATGGCATTCTCACGATTCAACTTCATACGAATGATGAGTCTTGGCAATTAATGGGCGAAACCCGTGATTTATTGCCAGATTTATTTATAGACATTGCCCACGATCGAGACAATCGAGTGGTCATCATCACTGGAACTGGAACCGACTTTTGTGCAACGCTGAATCCTGAAAGCCTTCAGCGAGAGCTAGGTGCATGGGGAGCCGATGTTGCTGATAAGTGGCGATTTGGGGGTAATCATGCCGTTCGCAAAATGATTGAGATTGAAGCTCCTGTCATTCTTTGTTTGAATGGTGCGTTGTTGCAACATGCGGAAATTTGGATGTCTGCTGATATTGTTTTGGCAGCCCCTGAAGCAGTCGTTCAAGATTTTCACATTGCAGGTGGACAAGTTCCTGGTGGGGATGCTGCTGTCGTTTGGGAAACGCTGCTGGGGCACAGTCGCGCTAAATATTTTCTGCTGACTGGACAAACTTTGAATGCTCAAGAATTGCAGCAATTGGGCATTGTGCATGAATTGTGCGATCGCGCCTCCCTTCTCGATCGTGCTCAAGCGCTTGCTACGAAGTTCACAAGCTTGAATCGTCACGTCTTGCGCTACAGCAAAGCAAGTGTCACTGAACGATTACGTCGCAATTTGGCGATGGAGCAACCCTATACCCAAGCATTGGTGATGCTCGGTGCCCAATCTGCGGTGCCAGAACTGCTGGCGCAACTTCAACAATAAGATTCTGCTTTGTCAAACAGGAGACAATCATGAAAGCCTATCAAATTCAAACAGCCGCAGGGATCGATGGACTGACTCTGCTCGATCTGCCCGTTCCTAAACCTGGTGCTGGACAAGTTTTAATCCGAGTGCGAGCCACTTCTTTGAACTATCGAGATACGGCAGTCGTCAGCGGACGATATCCTGGGCAAATCTTGCCAATGATTCCGCTGTCTGATGGGGCAGGAGAAGTTATCGAAGTGGGGGAAGCCGTGACGCGAGTGCAGGTCGGCGATCGCGTAGCTGGGATCTTCTTCCAAGATTGGATTGCAGGTAAACTCACCCGCGAGAAGATTAAATCAGCTTTGGGCGGTGCGATTGATGGCATGTTGGCAGAGTATGTGGTGCTGAACCAAGATGGATTGGTGCATTTGCCAGCGCACTTATCCTACGAAGAAGGCGCGACGTTGCCCTGCGCGGCGGTGACGGCTTGGCAAGCCTTAGTCGATCGCGGACGGCTGACGGCGGGTGAAACTGTGCTGCTTTTAGGAACCGGGGGAGTGTCAATTTTTGCGTTGCAATTTGCCAAAATCCTGGGAGCCAAGGTGATTATCACATCGAGTAGCGATGAGAAATTGGCACAGGCAAAGCAACTCGGTGCCGATGAAACCATTAACTACAAAACCTTCCCGAACTGGGACGAAAAAGTATATGAATTGACTCAGCAGCAAGGAGTCGATCAAGTGATTGAAGTCGGTGGTGCAGGCACACTGGAAAAATCGCTGCGATCGACAGGGGTAGGCGGACGGATTAGTCTCATTGGGGTTTTAGGCGGTGCTGGGGACGTAAATCATACCCAAATGCTGATGAAAAGCATTGATGTGCAGGGTATTTACGTCGGCAGTCGGGAAATGTTTGAGGCGATGAATCGCGCGATCGCACTGCACCAAATTAAACCTGTGATCGATCACGTATTTCCTCTGACCGAAGCCCCAGAAGCTTACCGACACTTGCTCAGTGGCAGTCACTTTGGCAAAGTTGTCATTCAACTTTAACGTGGCTTGAGACATTCAAAGTTGTAACCCGAAGGGAGAATCTGAGATGAAAGTTGGCATTATTGGCTCTGGTGGAATTGGTGGAACCATTGGCACCCTTTGGGCAAAAGCAGGGCACGAAGTCTTGTTCAGTTCCCGTAATCCAGAAAAACTCTCGCTTTTAGTAACAGAAGCAGGTAATAACGCCCAAGCAGGAACAATTGCAGAAGCCGCCGCATTTGCTGATGTGATTTTTCTAGCTGTGCATTACTGCACAACGGATGACGCGATCGCCTCTGCCGGGTCGCTGGATAGTAAGGTAATCATTGATGCAACGAATCCCTACATCCGCGCTGATGATGGACAAATTCAGCGTGTCCCGAATGTCAGTTCCGGTTTGGAACTTGCTCAGAAAGTTCCCCATGCAAAAGTTGTGAAAGCTTACAATACCCTGCCAACCGCAACGTTTGCAAACGAACATCATCGCGCTGATCCCTATGCTTTGTTTTATTGTGGGGATGATGTGAGTGCAAAAGCGATCGCGGCTCAACTGAATTACAGATAGCGGTTTTGTTGGGATTGACACAGGGGCGTTGGGTCATGTGATTCATCAAGAACCCGGTGGAGTTTTGTATAATATCGCGGTTTCCAAGATAATAAGGACAAAAGGTTAAGATAGAGAAAAAAGAAAAAGCATGGCAGCAGCATACTCAGAAGATATACGAATATGCATTATCAAAGCGTATAACGAAGGTCAAGAATCAGTACGCCAACTAGCAGAACGATTTCAGGTAGGCAAGAGTTTTATCGGAAGGCTACTCAAACAGTATAGGGAAACAGGGAATATAGCACCTAAACCGTTTGGAGGAGGGGAAAAGCCCTACTTGAATGAAGAGGATTTAGCTTGGCTAAAAGCAAGGGTAGAGGCTGTCAATGACAGTACATTGGCGGAATTATGTGCAGATTTAGAAACCAGTAGAGGGAAAAAAGTAAGTCAATCAAGCATGTGCCGAGCATTGCAGAAGATCGGCATGATCCGCAAAAAAAACTTTTCATGCTGATGAACGCGAAAGTGAAGAAGTCAAAAAGTTAAGAACAGAGTATCAAGAAATATGCTGGGAACTCGACCCGAAGAATATGATCTTTATCGACGAAACAGGAGTAAATCTAGGTATGGTTAGACAATTTGGTCGAGCGTTGTCAGGAGAAAGAGTACACGGCAGCAAACCGAAGAATAAAGGCAAAAATACAACCATTATTGGCGCGATCTCACTAAAGGAAGTGTTAGCAACTTTGACTTTTGAAGGTGGAACAAATACTGCGGCATTCCTGACATATATCACCGAAGTGCTTGTGCCAGTGTTATGGGTTGGGGCAATTGTCTTAATGGATAACTTGAATGTCCATCTCAACGAGCAAGTACGCACAGCGATTGAGGCAGCAGGAGCAAGATTGGTGTTTCTACCCAAATATTCGCAGCTACTTATCTCCGATTGAACTGTTATGGTCAAAAATTAAGCAGTTCCTGCGATCTCGGAAACCGCGCACACCTGAAGAATTGGATTTGGCAATTACTGATGCGCTCAATCAAGTCACAAAAAAGATATTTTGGGTTGGTTTGCTGAATCTGATGGGAACACTGTTCTTATCTAATACTGTCCTTGTTAACCTGGAAATCGCGATAAGCCTCTCACAGTTGATGCTGCTCGTGAAATATTGGCTTCGATGTAAGCGATCGCGGCAGAACAAGTCGATGAAGCGGACGGTCGATAGATCTTGGTGAAGATGCAAAGGTTATCTGCCGCCGCTTATCTTAGTCGTTGTGCGGCTTAAATATTGGTGGGGATGTTATTTGAAGCTTGTCTGTTAGCATCGAATGTAAGACTGTTTTGAACTGATGGGGAAAATGGAGCCAACATGAATCAGCAAGTGCCTCAGTTTATTCACTGCGTTGTTGAGCGTTTGCAGTCAGTTCATGGGGTTTCAGCGATCGCTCTAGGGGGTTCAAGGGCACGAGGCAACCACACACCAAAGTCAGATGTGGATCTAGGAATTTATTACAAGCCAGAGAATCCGCTCGATCTGATTGCTCTAAATCACCTCGCTTCTGAACTTGACGACAACCATCGCGCAAATCTAATCACTCCCATTGGTGAATGGGGAAAATGGATTAATGGCGGTGGTTGGCTAAAGGTAGAAGGTGTAGCTGTAGATTTTCTCTACCGCGATCTGGCTCAGGTTAGCAGTGTTATTGATGATTGCCATGCTGGACAAATCACGATTGATTACCAACCTGGACATCCCCACGGCTTTGTATCCTCAATTTATATGGGTGAAGTTGCTATTGGTCTTCCACTTCACGATTCGGATGGCGTTTTGGACACTTTCAAGGCTAAGACAACTCCCTATCCGATTCAGCTTCAACAAGCAACAGTTAATAAGTTTGCCTGGGAAATAAGTTTTTCACTGTTCATTGCCCAAAAGGCAGTTGAACGCAGTGACATTGCCTATGCAGCAGGCTGTTGCTTCCGTAGCGTGACTTGTATGAATCAGGTATTATTTGCACTCAATGAAGAGTACTTATTGAATGAGAAAGGCGCGGTGGCAATTGCCAATGGCTTTGCGCTGTGTCCTCGGAACTATCAAGAACGGGTTGAATCAGTGTTTGCTTTGTTGGCGGTTGATGCAAAATCAATCATGGATGCAATCGGGATCTTGGATGGAATTGAGCAGGATTTGAGTCAATGGTATGGCGATCGTCGGTTGGTCGTGTAAAGTTCAGAGAGCTAGCAACGCCGTACAACAACGCTCATGCACCCGACCGTTGAGAGGCTATGTGTTGGAATTGAGAGGTCATCTGCGGCGGGTGCATGAGCGTTGTTAGGTCACTTAATTTAATTCTCAAGGCGTTGCGGCTAAATCGCTGTGGAGCGTTAAGTCCCTTACAATTGACCTTCTTGCTAAAATGGAGCCATCCTAAAAAGAGTCTTCATTGAATCTAATAGGGGTACATTCCCCGCTGCTTGCAGCGAAAGAATCGGATTGCAATCCAAATCTGCGGTTTGGGAGCAAAACGATTTGCATACCCCGTCCGCTTGCGGCGGGGTAGTTGATTCTGTTGGGACAAGATTTGATTCTCCTGGGTTCTAGGGGAGGGTGGACGGTTGCACCAAGCGTAGTAGCCACTACGGAATACCTTGAGCACTTGGCACATCAAAGCGATCGGAAAGTTATCCTTCTCTGCCTGGATTAGCCCATAGGGTCTGAGTTTTCCTTGGCAAAGAAGGTCGTCGCGGCCTTTTTGAGGCAGGGCGTTGGCGGGGTTCCCCCGCTTAAAGCCACTGCCGTTAGGAAGTCTCGCTCCATCTGAACCCGTTTCAGGTCACGGCGTAAGGCGATCAGTTCTTTGCGTTCAGCAGAAGTCAGTTGCCCTTGAGAGTTCGGCTGATGGTCAATCTGGTTTTGTTTGACCCAGTTGCGGAGGGCACTTTCACTCAGACCCATTTCTTTGGCAACCTGGCTCACCGGTTTGCCAGATTGATTGACGATGCGGACGGCCTCAGCCTTCTGCTCGTCTGTAAATAACCTGCGAGGTTTTTGTGTCATGTGAACATGCTCCTGAGTTATCGACTCTTGGGAATTGTCCACTTTTTTCAGCCAAGGTCATATCCCGGCGATCCGTTTCGACTAGACAGAGACAATGATGGAATTGCTTGTGAATTTTTAAAGTAAAAAATTTAACGATAAATCGCTCAAGTCTTTAAGTGGGCATAGATAGTTCTTAATTTTGCTGTGGGAAGCTACTCGACATTTAGTTGTTAAAGTTAGCCTCTTAACGTAGCCATGGCAGATACAGTCCTTAAAGGGTTTGCGTCCTTACCCGCAGATACTTTTGCATCGGGTCCCCCCTCTGGTGCGTTTATTACAGGTTCAACCAACGATCGTCCTGTTCCATTTCTCGGACAGCCGGTGCAAGGCTTTAGCGGCGTTCAAATCGCTGACGATAGCACCTTCTGGTTCCTGTCTGACAACGGGTATGGTGCCAAGACCAACAGCGCCGATTACCTGTTGCGAATTCATCAGGTTGATCCCAGTTTCCGGGGGTTTGAAGTGGGTGGTGATGGCAGTGTGTCTTTATCGGGCTTCATCCAGCTTGCTGACCCAGACCAGAAGATTCCCTTCAAGATTGTGAATGAGGGCACGTCAGAGCGTAATCTAACGGGGGCAGATTTTGACGTTGAATCCTTTGTGATTGCCGCCGATGGTACCCTCTGGGTTGGCGAAGAGTTTGGTCCTTACTTGCTGCATTTCGATGCCAGCGGCAAACTGCTAGACGCTCCCATTCCCACCCCTAACTATCCTGGTTTTGCCCAGCTCAATACCCTGAATGGTCAACCTCCCCTTGTGTTGGGGCACCGGGGAGCCAGTGGCGAACTGCCAGAGCACACACTAGAAGCATACAAATTGGCAATCCTGCGCGGTGCAGATTTCATTGAGCCAGATTTGGTTGCCACTAAAGATGGGGTGCTGATTGCCCGCCACGAGCCAATTCTGGGTGGAACAACCGATGTTGCTTGCTGAAAGACAGAACTTCGGCACCTTGAGTCAGAACTTCGGCACCCTCTTAAAAGCAACCCCTGGCAGGGGAGAAAATCGACAGGAAATGGGGGGTTAAATCCAGGCGCTCTCGGATGAACTAA
>JAESGG010000160.1_pt1 | contig 13517 bp, 11 predicted proteins | sample 9266231 | NCBI WGS metagenome assembly JAESGG01 (sample SAMN14515337, study PRJNA621664) | algae metagenome | isolation source: Aphanocapsa sp. GSE-SYN-MK-11-07L and co-occurring heterotrophs from wet... | place: USA: Grand Staircase Escalante National Monument, Utah | collected 2006-04-16 | reverse complement strand
TTAAAACTGAGTTACTCCATCCCAGAATTTTCTCCTCAAGAGCCATTGCCAGAACGATGATCGCGGAGTGGATTGAAGTGTTCTACAATCGACAACGAATCCACTCCACGATTGGATATCTTTCCCCAGTCCAATTTGAAGCAAATTACTGGTTCACTCTCAATCACCCGATCGCCGCTTAAGTTACCTGTCCACTTTTTCGGGGTAAGGTCAATATGAACTTTGGAGTCGAAGTGAGGATCTTAGGCTGGTTGACTGACAAAACAGGGGAAGGCTGAAATAAAAGCTTGGCGGGAAGTAGAGTGTAATTTAGGCTGAGAAGTAACCACACCCATCAGTCAAATTTATGTTTCCAACTTCCCGCCTCTATCATGCGCTCTCTCAATTTCTGAGTCAACGTGACAATCAACTACCCCGCCGCAAGCGGACGGGGTATGCAAATCGTTTTGCTCCCAAACCGCAGATTTGGATTGCAATCCGATTCTTTCGCTGCAAGCAGCGGGGAATGTACCCCTATTAGATTCAATCTAGAAAAATCCCAAAGGCTACTAATTCCAGCGCAGTCTAACAAGCACCCGCAAGCGGAACGGTGGTACATGGCGTTAAGTGCATAGCAAAATCCATTGCCGTCCGGCAAAGCGCAAGCCGTTGGATTTGATGGACAGTCTTGGTTTGATAATGCACCTATTCCTAGAAAACTTAGGACATATTTAAAGGCTCATGTTGCTTCTGTAAGGGTTGTCGCCCCCTAAATTGGCACCTCGCGCAGCGTGTCTGCGTCCATGACTTGCAGCGACCTGCAATTAGGGGAGAGCTTTTGCGTTTGAAACCCTTACTTCGTCGCGGTTCCAAACCATAAACTGGATTAATCTCAGCCCGAAGCGCTGTAAACACCCCGATCGCTATAGGATGTACCTCTGTACTTTTGGAAATTGTCTTGAGCAGGAGCTTTCGGATGCGATTTAAACCCCTTAGCCGCTTGATTCAAAAGCTAGTTCCGCTATTTCTATTTACAGTCGTGGTTTTGTTCTCACAGGACTGGCTGCTGCAATGGACAGTCCGATCGCCGGCCGCCCCGCCCAATATCGAAAAGGGTGCGACCTTTATTCGCATGAATGCTGAGCAACTCAAGCTGGATTGGCAGAAAGCCTACAGAGCAGTGATTCAGGATTTGGGCATCCACCATGTTCGTCTGCCCGTGTATTGGGATCAAATTGAACCAGAACCAGGAGTTTTTAACTGGGAATCCCTCGATTGGCAAATGCAGGAAGCCGTAAAAACTGATGCCAAGATCCTATTGGCGATCGGGCATCGGGTGCCGCGCTATCCAGAGTGTTACGCGCCTGCATGGACAGCCCAGCTTGACGATGCAGCCTTTAAGCAGGCTCTGTTTCAAATGTTGCAGGCTGCCGTCCTTCACTTCAAAGACAATCCTGCCTTAGAAGCATGGCAGGTAGAAAATGAACCTCACGCCAATGTCATGGGCAAAATTTGGGGCGTCAATTGTCGCCAGGTTCTTGATTATTGGGCGGAAGAAATAAAATTTGTGAGAGCGATCGACCAGAATCAACACCCGATTGTTGCCACCTATGCAGATGCCCCTTGGGTGGTGGCGCAACAGCGGTCAACCCTGAAAGCTCCCTCTGACATCCTTGGGATTACGATGTTTGAGAAGGTTTTTTTCAAGAGTCCAATTTTCAATGGTTATGTTGAGCCTTACAAGCAACTCGGCCCAATTAGTCCAATTTCATTAACCTATCAAAATCTGCTCGCCCAACGGCAGGGTAAACCCCTGTGGGTGATTGAGCTGCAAGCAGAACCTTGGGGGCCCAACGGCCCCTACGATAATAGTCAAGAAGAAGCTGATAAGACAATGAATCCCGAACTCTTGCGGACAATCTGGCAGCGGGCAACTAAAGCTGGGGTGTCTAGAATCTACTTCTGGGGAGTTGAGTGGTGGATGGCTGAAAAAGAACGCGGCAATAGCTCAATGTGGGAGACTGGGAAAAGCCTTGTGATCCAAAATTCTCAGTAATCCGATCGGAATCCGCAAACTCAAATCATGGCGCAACTTTAACCTGGTCTGGATTAATGCAAGCTGCCGTTTTAAGTTGTGATCAATGAACCAATGGTCGGCTCGCTCTTATGCTGTTCTGTCTCTGGTGACAGCCATCATAACGATCGCCCTCAAGACAGGGGCTTATTTTTTTACAGGTTCAATTGGGCTGCTGGCAGATGCGATCGAATCTGGCGTTAATTTGGTGGCGGCAGGGGTGGCAATCTGGGCATTGAGTCTAGCGGCTAAACCGGCCGATGCCAGCCATAGCTTTGGCTATTCCAAAGCAGAATATTTTTCCAGTGCGGTTGAGGGCGGACTGATTCTGGTGGCGGCGATTAGCATTGCCCTGGCCGCTTGGGGTCGCCTTTTACACCCAGAGCCGCTGATGCAATTGGGCTTGGGTTTAGGGCTAACCCTGGTCGCCACCGCCCTGAATGGCGGAGTTGCTTTCCTGCTGTTACAGGCTGGCCGCCGCTTGCGATCGATTACGCTGCGGGCAGATGCCCATCATTTGTTGACCGATGTCTGGACTTCTGGAGGCGTGGTGCTGGCAATTGTGCTGGTGCAAATCACGGGTTGGCTGGCTCTCGATCCCCTGATTGCTCTAGGGGTGGCGGCCAATATTGTCTGGGCTGGACTGCGGCTGCTGCGGGAAACGGGGTCTGGTTTACTAGATGCCTCATTACCAGCGGAAGAACAGCAAGCGATCGTTAATATTTTACAATCGCATCAACCTCAAGGAATTCAGTTTCATGCCCTCCGCACTCGCTTGGCTGGGGCCCGCCGGTTTGTCACTTTTCATCTGCTGGTGCCCGGCGAATGGACGGTGCAGGATGGACATCAACTGTGTGAAGAAATTGAAATTGCGATCGTTAAAGCCTTGCCAGGTGCCCATGTCGTAACTCATCTAGAGCCACTGGAAGACCCTGCCTCTTGGGCCGACCAGGAGTTAGATCGAACAGACGATGGGAGTGGCATGTAATTTAATGAGCACACCCACACGGCTTAAATTAGATTCCTATTCAGGTCTACTTCACATTTTTGGCACGAGTTTGCCTGGTCGCGGCATGTATTACTTCATGGTGTCGTTGGCAACACCGGCAGTTTTACTGTTAACTGCCAACACCAGCTATGCTGATTTCCCGCGCCTGTGTTACTTTTTGGGGCGCGATGGCTTTTTGCCCCGGCAGTTGGCAATTTTGGGCGATCGGCTCGTTTATTCCAACGGGATTATTCTATTGAGCCTCTGTTCGGCAGCCTTAATTATTATCTTTAAGGGATCGACCACTGCGATCATTCCGCTCTACGCAGTCGGGGTATTTAACTCATTTACACTGTCGCAAGCCGGGATGGTGCGGCACTGGTTTAAAGCAAAGACGGCTGGCTGGCAGGCCAGTGCGGCGATGAATGCCGCCGGGGCGATCGCCCCGGCGATTGTACTGACAATTATCATTTGGACAAAATTTGCGCTGGGGGCTTGGCTGGTGGTGGTGGCAATTCCGCTCTTGGTCTGGCTATTTGTCGCCATTCAGCGACACTACACGTATGTTGCCGAGCGGCTCAGCATCCAGGAATTTGCGCCCAGAGGTTACATTCCCCGTCCGAAAGGCGAGGTGAGCACTCATCCGGCGATCGTGGTCGTGAATCAGTTGCACCGAGGCACGGTCGAAGCCCTAGAGTACGCTTGCAGTATTGCGGATGAAGTTGTAGCGGTTCACGTTGACATTGGCTCAACCGATCAAGAAAAATTAAGGCGGCGCTGGGCTGAATTAGAAGCCGATATTCAGCTAGAGATTTTAGACTCGCCCTACCGCTCTGTGATTGGACCAATTTTAGAGTTTGTCCGCTACTTTGAAGCTCAACCTTTCGTCCCCCGCCACTGGTGGGAAAGCTTTTTACACAACCAAACGACTCTATTTTTAAAAGCAGCCCTAAGAGCCAAAAAGAGCCGAGTTGTCACCACCGTCAGATACTATCTTTAACTGGGGTTGGAGGGAGCAGATCTCGAATGGCGATCGCGCAGTCAGGAAAAGCGAGGGGGGCAATCTCAAGCGTTTCTGCCAAAATGGTTTGGCGCTGATATTCTAATTCCCCTGGCTGCCGAAAAACGTGCAGCTTGCGCTCAACTACATCGAGCACCCAATACTCTGAAATACCTGCCTTGGCATACAGGGGAGCCTTGGTTTCTAGGTCATACTTCAGGCTGGAGTCAGCAATTTCAATCACCAGCAGTACTTCAGCCGCCGTAGGGTGATGGTCACTATAGGCGAGCGGATCGCGGACTGCCAGCACAATATCTGGTTCTGGCTCTGAGTCATCGTTGAGGCGGATTGGATCTTGAGACTTAACAAACACTCGCTTGCCTAGGCGATCGCTGAGTAAGTCCTGGGTTAAAAGGACAGCGGATGTATGTAGTGTTCCCTTGGCCGCCATCGCAATAATTTGTCCATTTACAAGTTCAGTCCGCTCAGTCGGCACCAAAATCCCCAACTCGCTCATGCGGTGGTATTCACTGACGGTAAAGCGGCGAGTTTGAACAGCAACCATTGTTCTAACTTGAGTTCGGTAGCTTCATTTTAGCCAGTAACTCTTCACGCTTAGTTCTTGAGTGCGTTTACTTGCCTTTTCAGGTGAATCGCATCATCGACTGTCCGATGGCGGGGGACTTCGTAGCTAAAAAAGTCGTAGGCTAATTCGGTATTGGGAAAAATAGAGCGGGCTTCTTGCAGCAAATCGTCAAGCTGGAGGGCATTGCCGGGCGCATAGCGGGGGCTAAAGTGCGTCATCAGCAGCAATTTAGCTGACGCAGCCAGAGCCACCTGAGCCGCCATCGTTGAGGTGGAATGCAGGCGTTGATAAGCCATTTCGGCGTCTTGGTGGGCAAAGGTGGCTTCGTGAATCACGACATCGGCATCTTGAGCCAGGGCGATCGCTCCATCGCAAAAAATCGTGTCGGTGCAGTAGGCAATTTTACGCCCCAGTTCAGGCGGGGCGCAAAAGTCAGCCCCGTCGATTTTGCGCCCATCCGGTAAGACAATTTGCTCTCCGCGTTTGAGTTTGCCGTAGAGCGGCCCAGAGGGAATCCCCAAGTCCGCCGCTTTTTTGGCATCAAAGTGGCCGGGGCGGTCTTTTTCGGCAATCCGGTAGCCAAAAGCAGTCACCCGGTGGTGTAACAGCCCGCTACTAACGGTAAATTCGTTGTCTTCGTAGAGTAAACCCGGCTGGACGGTATGCACTCGCAGCGGGTAAGAAAAATGGGTTTGCGAATAGCGCGTGCAGGCTTCGATATACTTATCTAGCCCTGGCGGCCCGTAGAGGTCAATTCGGCTAGGGTTGCCGGCCATGCCACAACTAGCCAACAGCCCCATCAGTCCAAAGATGTGGTCGCCATGCAGGTGGGTGACAAAAATCCGCCGAATTTGACTAATTTTGACATCACTGCGCAAAAGCTGATGCTGGGTGCCTTCGCCGCAGTCAAACAGCCAGACTTCGGCCCGTTGGGGCAGGCGGAGCGCAATGCTAGAAACATTGCGCGATCGGGTTGGGACGCCAGAACTGGTTCCTAAAAATGTAATTTGCAAGGCTAAATCACTCGTAAGCGTTGAGTTAGGAAGAAAGGGCCTGCCAGAAAAACAGAACAAACTCCAGGTTTAAATCATACTTCAGGCACTTCTACTGCCATCGGTAAAGCGCTGCCGGGCGGCGACTGAATCAAGTCCTCGATATTTCTTTGCATCGTGGCACAGATTGTATCTAAGGGCAGGTCGTTGAGGTCTTTGCCAAACGGGTTTTCAATTTCGGTGCCAATTTCTTCGACGCCAAACAAAGTAAAGCTGATCAGCCCGACAATTAGCCCCGTCCATAGTTCCAGTTCCCCCACCACCTGAAACGGCAGCAGCAAACAAAACAGCAGCAAAATCTGTTTGAGGTGAATCGAGTAAGCGAGGGGAATCGGCGTCTTCAGAATCCGCTCGCAGCCACCGAGAGACTCTACCAGTTTGTCTACTAACGCATCCAAGTAGGTGAGTTGATAAATATTCACCTTGTTGTTTCGATACTGCTGTTGGAGATAGTCTTCCAGCCAAAAGGCAATTTTCAGGGGCGGATGGTTGACCCGCTGCAAATGCTCATACTGCTGTCGGGTGATGAGAGCGGCTAGCTCATGGTTGACTGGCTCCTGTCGCAGGTAGAGTTTGGTGGCGATCGCAAAGGCAATCAGCAATCGCAAAGCCGCAATCTTTCTGGTTCGCTCTTGGGGCGTATCAGCCACCACCACTACCCAGAGTTGTCGGCTCAAATTGCGGACGCTGTTAATCATCATCCCCCAGAGCTTGCGTCCCTCCCAGTAACGCTCGTAGGCGGTATTTGTCCGAAAAACCAGCAGCAACCCCAGCACAATGGTCGGTATTACGTTGCCCAAAATGGCCGGAAACAGATTCCAGCCCAATTGGTGCAGAATCGAAACGCCTGTGCCAAATAGCGCGCACAGCAACACCCGTCGCCAAACTGCCGGAATCACAGACCCCCGATATTGGCAGATGGTTCTAAACCAAGATCCGTTTTGATCTTTCATGCTGCGCCATGCCTATCAAGCATCATTATCCTTACGATCAGGGGTTCCCGTTTGGATGTTGGCGTTGGGCCTGACGATAATTCATCAACACGATCGACCTGTATCTCCACTATCTACAGGGATGTCACCGCCAAACCCGCCCCCGACACTTCACCTAAAGCAAAGCTGCCATCGAGACTTTACCGGCTACCGCTTGAGCGATCGCCCGTAGAGCTTGACCTGAAGCTGACTCTGGGGCGGCTAACACAATTGGTAAACCGGCATCACCGCCTTCCCGCAGTTGAATTTCCAGCGGCACGCAGCCCAACAGCGGCAGGTTGAGTTCTTGAGCCATCACGGCTCCACCTTTGGAGCCAAAAATATCGTACTGGCGATCGGGCAGGTCAGGCGGAATAAAGTAGCTCATATTTTCGACCAGCCCCAGCACGGGTACGCCCAACTGCTGGAACATGCGTAGCCCCTTGCGGGCATCCAGCAGGGCGACGGTTTGCGGCGTGGTGACAATTACGACCCCGGCCATTGGGACAGCTTGGGCCAGGGTCAACTGGGCATCGCCCGTCCCCGGTGGCAAATCAATCACTAAGTAGTCCAGTTCGCCCCAGTCAACTTGGTATAAAAATTGGCGAATAATTCCATTTAGCATTGGCCCACGCCAAATCACCGGCTGATCTTTGTCAATTAAAAAGCCCATTGACACCAGCTTGACGCCATGATTGAAGGCGGGTTCGAGCACGTCTCCCTGGGCTTCTTTGCGGACTTCAATCACGGCCTGGTCTAGCCCTAGCATGGTCGGGGCATTCGGGCCATAAATGTCGGCGTCGATCATGCCGACAGCGGCTCCCGCTTGAGCCAAAGCCACTGCCAAATTGACGGCAACAGTGCTTTTGCCAACGCCGCCCTTACCGCTGGAAACCGCAATAATATTCTTGACACCTGGAATGCCAGTTCGATCGGGTAAGCTTTTCTGGGCAGGCGTTTCAGCCGTTACTTCAATGTCAATATTGCCAACGCCGGGCAGGGTTTGAATCGCTTTTTTGCAGTCTTCAACAATAAATTCTCGCAGCGGGCAAGCCGGAGTTGTCAGCACTAAGGTGAAGCGGACATTGCCATCGGCGATCGCGACATTCCGAATCATGTTTAGCTCCACCAGGCTTTTTTGCAGCTCTGGGTCTTGAACCGGACGCAGTACTTCTAAAATCGACTCTTGGCTCAGGATGGCAGGCATAGTGTTCTCAAGCATTCGGTGGCAGCACGGTATTATTTCCTGATCCTAACCTTTAAACCTACCTTCACAGTCAAAGCGCTAATTGCGGCTGAGTCAGGGTTATTGATTGATTTTGAGCGGTTGCGCTGTCATAATTCAGGCGGCTGCTGAAGCTGCTTAACGGCGCGATAAAGTTCTGGTAAACGGGTTTGGAGAGCCAACAGCTTTAGGAATAGCTTTTGCGGCCGGGCCGGAATGCCTCCGACAATTTCGCCAGCCGCAACGTTGCTGTGGATACCAGACTTGGCGCTAGCGATCGCCCCATCGCCAATTTCCACCTGATCAGCAATCCCGACCTGTCCGGCCAAAATGACTCCCTTACCCAGCCTGACTCGCCCCGCCATTCCGGCTTGTCCAGCTAAGACGCAGCTTTCACCAGTCTGACAGCCATGCCCAATTTGCACCAGATTATCAATCTTACTCCCCCGCCCAATCCGGGTTTCGCCAACAGAGGGGCGGTCAATCGCGGTGTTGCAGCCCACTTCTACCTCGTTTTCTAAGACGGTGTAGCCCGACTGGGGCATTTTGAACCAGCCCTCTGGCGTCGGCACAAACCCAAACCCTTCTGCTCCGATCGCCGCCCCGCTGTGGATCACGCAGTCAGCGCCAATTTGGCTCCGCTCATGAATCACGCAGTTGGCGTGCAGCACTGTCCGATCGCCAATCGTCACCTGCGGGTAAATCACCACATTCGGATGAATGATCACCCCGTGGCCAATCTTGACTCCTGCTTGAATCACCACATGGGCTGAAATCGCTACGCCTGGGCCCAGTTCCACCGTTGGATCAGTCACCGCCGTCGGGTGAATCGCTGGGCTGGGTGCAAAGGGCTGGTAAAACAGGGCGATCGCTTGGGCAAACACCAGCCGGGGCTGAGGGGTAGCAATCCAGGCAATCTGGCGAGCCGTCGCTGCGGCTTGCAGGGCTGGGCTGGTGGGCAAAATTAAGGCGCTGGCTTGAGTGGATGCTAAGGAATCAGCAAACCGTTCGCCTTCAATAAAGCTTAGCCCGCCGGAGTGAGCTGCCTCCACCGCTACTACACCGCTAATCTCTGGCTGCAAGTCAGGACACTCAACCAAACTTGTATCACCGATCGATAAACCCAGTTTTTGCACCACCTGCCGGAAGGGCAGGGCAGAGATGACAGAATTAGCGGACATGAACTACCTCAACACTTTCATGTTTTTAATCAGCCATTGATTCCCCTGGCGCACCAAAGTATATTGCACTCGGTAGCGATCGGTATAGGACTGATCAGCCTGTGGCTGACCATCCTGACCATAGAAATTCGCTGTTTCACTCACTTTGGCAACTACTTCTGTCCGGTCTGGGCTGGTATTTTTGACCGACTCAACTTGCAGGTCATTCAGTTGATACTGCCAGTAAGTCTGCTCTGCCTGCCCCGCCGCTGCGGCACTCTGCCAGCTTGAGAGGACGGGTTCTGCCAAAACTTGCTTCAGGTCTTCAACCGCATAGGCTTTGCCCATGGCGCCAGCCTTAAGCTGCTGCCAGGTTTGGATGACTTGCTTGGCCTGGTCGGGGGTCAACTTGCTGGTGTCCCCGGCAGCCTCTTCATTGAAGGGGGGCACAGGGGTGGTGGGCAAGGGGCTGGGCGAATTGGGTGCTACAACGGGCGCACTGGCCGTCACAGGCGCAGGAGCAGGCGGCTGAAACTGCCGCCAAAGGTAATAGGCGATCGCCACCATCCCGATCAGCGAAAAACCACCCACCACCAGCAGTAGCCCTAACCGGCGCTGATAGACCGAGTTGGGCAATGGGCGCGGCTTCCGCCGAGTCCGCGTCGGTTCCGGTTCAGCCCGGTTGGCCTCTGTCAGGGTCAACGGGGCCGGGTCAAGGGCGTAGCCATTTTTGCCCCCCGGCAGGACTGCAAATGAACGAGTAGGGGGCACCTGAACCGGCTGAGCCAAGGGCGGCAAATCCCAGGGGGAGTCGAGCAATGACTGCTTACGGGTGGGGACTTGCGTCGCTGGTTCGGCAGTGGGGGGCAAATCAGCCTTTTCCAGACTGCCAGGCATGGTAGATCCGTCAGCCAGAGGGGTGGCAGGTTCGAGCGGGAATTGAGTTGGATCAGCCTCCATCGCTTCTAAGTAGGTTTGAACCTGCTCATCGGCAAAGTAGTCTTGAATTCGGACAGGTTGATCGATTAAATCTCGAAAATGAGGGAAAACCTCTTCCTGAAGCCAGCGCTCGGTGTAGCGATAAATCCCTGGAATTAAATCTGGTGAATCGATCGACTGCTCACGAATAAACGCCAAGGCTTCGTAGTCATGGCTTTGATCCAGGGCTTGCAGGGCTTCCCGGGTTTGCCCCAGCAAGAGCGTGCAACTGGCCTGCTCCAAAAACACATCTTGATGAATGTTTAACCGCCGCAGCATCACCTTGGCACGGCGAATCAGGGCGGGTTGGCGCTGGGCAAACCCATTTGCCATTAAGGCATAAATGGCTAAGTACGTGCCGGCAGCCGAAGGACGACGGCTTTCAACTTCAAATAGCTCCTGCTGCTCAGCGACGGTCAAATAGCTGCGGATTTGGTAAATAAACTTGAGAAAGTCCTCAACGCTCAGCCCAGACTGATCATTCCCCGTCCCATCCATGCCCCGACGCTCTGTCAGCATCTCGCTCAGGAGAGACAGCCCTTGGTTACGGGCTGATCCTTCGCTCAGCGGTAGGGCAACCAGCTCCAAAATCCGGTAGGGTCGCAGTTGGTAAAGGTCAGCCCGAATTTGGCTCTGCACTTCTGAGAACAACCCCTCCCGGGTCAGCATATCCAGCCCTTCCATTAGCTCGTAGGCGGCTTTGACGTAGTGGCATTGGCGAACATGCTGTCGCCCCAATTCTAAGTGCGCCAAGGCCAGGGTAAGGACAATGTCTGCCTCTAGCAGGGCGGAGCCAGTGTAAGGTCGCTTTAAGTCTAAAATGCCGCGGCTAACATAGGGTTTGCCGACTTTCAGCACCAATTCATACTCGCCTAGCTCGTGCAATAGCAGCAGGACGCCTGCAATCAGAGCATCTTGAACCTCAAGTCCGGGTTCATCAGCTAGTCGATCGCCATCTTCTGGAGCTTTAGGGTCTGCCTGAGTTTGATTTGGCTGATTTTGATTTGGCTGATTTTGATTTGGCTGATCAAGGGCGTAGGTTTGAGACAGAAATTTTTGGTCGTATTCCTGCCGCTGCTCAGGATCGCAGAGCACGGTACAAGCTTCTTCTAGAAGCTGCTTGCGGGCAGAAATCGCTGCGCTAGAATGCTGATAATGAGGGAGTTGTTGCAGGCGATCGCTATAGGCCTGCTGAATTTGCTCAGGGATTGCCTGAATCGGTACGCCTAATATGCGGTAAAAGTCGAGGGGAATTCGCACAATCCATGTCCTTGACGACAGGCGACAAAGATAATCTATATTATCGGAATATTATCGGAAATCTAAAGGGAAGAATTATAAAAACTAAAGTTTAGTTTCCGATGTCGGAGCCAGAGTCTTTGTTCCCAAGCTTAATTTTGCGTAAAATTGTCTCACTCGGCCCTTCTGGCCGTCCCCTGTCATCTCTGCTAAGGATTCTTTAAAGCAATGGTTCAAGAACGAACGCTACCTGTCCTGCAAACTTCTCCGGCTGCAATTACCCGCGAAGAAGGTCTCCGGGTTTACGAGGACATGATCCTGGGGCGCTTTTTTGAAGATAAATGCGCCGAGATGTACTATCGAGGGAAAATGTTTGGCTTCGTTCACCTCTACAACGGTCAAGAAGCAGTGGCTTCTGGTGTGATCAAGGCAATGCGCTCTGATGACTATGTGTGCAGCACCTACCGCGATCACGTCCATGCTTTGAGCGCGGGGGTGCCGCCTAATCAAGTCATGGCCGAACTATTTGGCAAGGCGACCGGGTGCAGCAAGGGGCGCGGTGGCTCCATGCACCTGTTCTCGGCTGAGCATCGGCTGTTGGGTGGGTTTGCCTTTGTGGCCGAGGGCATCCCGATCGCCACCGGGGCCGCCCTCCAAACCAAGTATCGACGGGAAGCCCTGCACGATGCCAGCGCTGATCAGGTGACGGCTTGCTTTTTTGGCGATGGGGCCAGCAATAACGGGCAGTTTTTTGAGTGCTTAAACATGGCGGCTTTGTGGAAACTGCCAATTTTGTTTGTGGTTGAGAACAATAAGTGGGCGATCGGGATGGCCCACGATCGGGCCACCTCAGACACCGAGATTTACAAAAAAGCGAAAGCGTTTGGCATGCACGGGGTCGAGGTTGATGGCATGGATGTGCTGGCGGTGCGAACCGTGGCCCAGGAAGCAGTCGCCCGCGCCCGGGCCGGCGAAGGCCCAACCCTGATCGAGGCTCTCACCTATCGGTTTCGCGGTCACTCGTTAGCCGATCCAGATGAATTGCGCTCGAAGGAAGAAAAAGACTTTTGGTTTTCCCGTGACCCGATCAAAAAGCTAGCCGCTTATCTGATTGAGCAGGATTTAGCCAAGGAAAAAGACTTGAAGGCGATCGAGAAAAAGATTCAGATTGCAATTGACGACGCTGTTACCTTTGCCGAGTCTAGCCCTGAACCTGACCCGTCTGAACTGCATCACTATATTTTTGCTGATTAGTACAGGCACTTCAGCAGAAATTTCCATTTTCACAACTGGGGACGGCAAGCCATGCACCAGGGATTGATCGCAGTTTGTTTGCTCTTGCCTTTTGTTTTGGCTGATTCGGCGATCGCTCAATTTGACTTTGGCCCGCTTATCCCCAGCCCTTTGCCATCCTCTCTGATTCCAGATCAACCCCTGATTCCCGTTCCTGATTTCAACCCGACCCTGCCTGGTAACTCACCGACGGTTTGTAACCCTTTTGCCTCTCAGACTGAACTTCAAGCCTGTCAAAGGCAATTTCAGAACACCTCCTTGCCACCTGAATTAATTCAGGGCATGGCTCAGCCGCCTGTGCTTCTGCCGCCGGCTCCTAGCGCTACTGCTCAGCCCACCCCAACCACAACGTTTACGCCGCCCCCTTATCCGCGATCGGGGCTTGTTTCTGGACAAGATTGTCCAGCGGGTAGCCGCTTACGGTTGCTGCCTGGCGGCTACGTCTGTTTGCCAGCCAACCCCTAAGATGGCGATAGATGGAAAGGCGATCGCCTCCCAACCCGCGATTTGCAGTTTACGGCGATCGATCCGAGCCCTGACTTTCTGCAACTGGGGGGCACCTACGCCAACATCCTTGACCCCACGGTTGAAATCTGGGGCAATGTCACCTATGCCGATGTCTATGTGCGAGAGGCTAATCCGGCAGCAGACAACTCCTCAACGCTGCTCAAAGGGGCAGACTGGGTGGTTCCTCTGGTTGACCGGGTGGGCATTAAAAGCCCAGATCAGCGGTTTGGTTCAGACTCCGATCTGAATCTGCTCCGCTGGTATGCTGGCACAGCGGTGATTAACCAGAGTGGACTCACCCACACTTACAACTCCAATCAAGAGGGCTTCAACTTTACGCTCAGAGGGTGTTTGAAAAGTTTTAGGCAAATAAGTTAAGCATGCGTCGAATGCTGGCAACGTAGATGAAGGACTCAGAGGTTGCGGGCAAGCGCTCATATTCCTTACTGAGTCGGCGGCTCCATA
>JAESGG010000159.1_pt1 | contig 13753 bp, 12 predicted proteins | sample 9266231 | NCBI WGS metagenome assembly JAESGG01 (sample SAMN14515337, study PRJNA621664) | algae metagenome | isolation source: Aphanocapsa sp. GSE-SYN-MK-11-07L and co-occurring heterotrophs from wet... | place: USA: Grand Staircase Escalante National Monument, Utah | collected 2006-04-16 | reverse complement strand
TCATCAAATGTGCTGCACTCAACCGAATGATTCAGATCGCGAAGCCGGAGAGTTATCCCGTCGCTTGCTAACAACACCCTGCGATAAGCCAACCTTTCTTCTTTAGTGAATTATGCAACAAAGCCCCCATAAAGTCCGATTCTGGGACAGCTACGAAAATCAACCAATCGAGACCGTACTGATCTTGCCAGGGAGTAACCTGGACAAAATAAGTTTGGCTCTGTACGGACAGCTTGAGTGTTTGCTGGTCATGAATATTTTTGAAGCTGCTAAATTGCTCGGTCAAAGCCTGGGCAACGGCTCGAATCGTCGGGTCGCTGCTGCTGGTAGCGGCTAATCTAACTCCTGCTTGGTTAACAATGTGGTAAGGCTGGCTGACTGAAGTAGCGACTAAGTTTCCGCTGTGTTCAGTAATAAACACTCTGGCGTTTGGACTAATTTTAAGTTGCCGGATGTAAGCACTCAGATCTGTAAGGCTAAAGTCGATCGCTAAAACTCCCAGTACCTGCTGACGATCGTTAAACACAGGCGTACCAGCAGAAATCGAGATCACGTCCCCATAGCCAGCTCCCCAGTTATAAATCTGCGACCAGCGGGGCTGCTTTGAATGAATTAAATCGGCATACCAAGCTTCTAAGGTAAAGTCATAGCCTGATTCGGTTTCAATCAGTTTGCCTCGCCTGCCCTCTGGAGTTGCCAAATAGATAGATATCTGCTTGGGCTGAGCAGCATCAACAATGTCAAAACTAACTCGATTTTGCCGATCATAACCAACACCAATATAATCGCCTTTTTGATTGGCATAGCCAATGTAGGTCAGATTAAAAACCTGAAGTTGCTTCCAAAACGGGCGTTCCATCGTTTGCAGATTGTTCAGATCGAGCACATTAGTCTGCATTTGGTCTAGGTTGATCTGATTGAGTTGCTGCGGGAGTTCTAGCCGACTATCCAAATGCTGATCAACCCGATCGCCGACTTGCTGCATTAACTGATTCGCTAAATCATTAACGGCCTGCTGCCCATTTTGATAAGACAAATACCCAACTAAGCCCGTAGCGAGCACCACTTGGGCGACAAAAGGAGCCGTCAGTACAGTCCGCAGCGGCAATCGACCTGAAACTTTGGCAATCCACTGCCGTGGAGTTTTGCTTGCCATGTCACCCCCCATTGCGTTGGTTGTATTTTAGTGGCAATTTAAATACGTTTATGCTTTTAGTAGTTCCTTAACGATCGCAAAATTATGCCATTCCAGAACTCCCATCCGCTCAGGGTGAAAATCTGCGGAATTACCCAACGATCGCAGGGGCTGGCGATCGCCCAACTGGGGGCCAGCGCCTTGGGGTTTATTTGCGTTCCCTCCTCGCCTCGCTACGTCAGCCCTGAGCAAATTCAGCTAATCACGCAGGCGTTGCCAAACACAGTCGCGACGATTGGTGTGTTTGCAGATGCTGATCTAGAAACGATTCGGCGAACGGTGGCGATCGCTCGGCTAAGCGGCGTTCAACTGCACGGCAGCGAGTCACCAGAATTTTGTTGGCAGTTGCGGCAGCTTTTACCCGCAATAGAAATCATCAAAGCAATTCGGATTAAAACTGCCGCCATGCTAGCGGTTGCTGATGATTATGCCCAGGAAGTAGATACGCTGCTGCTGGATGCCTATGCTGACAACCAATTAGGCGGCACTGGCAAAACGATTGACTGGGAAATCTTGCAAAACTTTCAGCCCCGCTGTCCCTGGTTGTTGGCAGGCGGGCTGACGCCGGACAATGTAGCGGTAGCCTTGCGCCAGTTGCAGCCAAACGGAATTGACCTCTCCAGTGGGGTTGAACGCTCTCCCGGCCACAAAGACCTCAACCGTGTCCAAGCCTTATTTGAGCAGTTGAACACTGTATGGTCAGGCAGTCTGACCCCCAGCGGCGTTAAACTAGGCTGAGAAGGGTAGATTGTAAACATCGCTAATTTTTACAAAGCTGGTTGCCCTATCTTGACGGTCTGTCAGCAGTTGAGAACGATCCAAATCTTGAGTTGAGTGATACGAAAGGCAAACTAAACATGAGCAAACGATCCTGGAGTAAAGCACTAGCAGGGCAACTGATGGTGGTTACGGGGGTAATTCTCTGCCAGGGCGGCCCAGTCTTGGCTCAACTTAACTTAGCCCAGAATGCTAGAGCTAAAGAGCCAATTTCCTACAGTGAATTTGTCCAAGACATCAAGGCGGGTAACGTCACCAAAGTTGACCTTTACCAGGAGCAGCGGGTAGCTCGCTTTCAGGTGAAGGGGCAAAAGAGCAATGAACCGCTGCAGGAAGTTGCCCTGTTCGATCGCAATCCCGAACTGGTGGAATTGCTGCGCCAAAAAAACGTCAATTTTAACGTCATTCCGACTAGCGGCGAGAATGTTTTGTTTGGGCTGCTGTTTAACCTATTGCTTGGGTTTGGGCTTGTCGTGCTGCTGCTGCTAGTGCTGCGGCGATCGGCGAATGCGCCGGGTGGGCCAGGGCAAATTCTCAATTTTGGTAAATCGCGGGCCCGCTTTCAAATTGAAGCTAAAACGGGCATCACCTTTGACGATGTGGCCGGGATTGAAGAAGCCAAAGAGGAACTGCAAGAAGTCGTCACCTTCTTGAAAAAACCAGAGAAATTTACGGCAATTGGGGCCCGAATTCCGAAAGGGGTGCTGCTGGTCGGCCCGCCTGGAACCGGCAAGACGCTGTTAGCCAAGGCGATCGCGGGTGAAGCAGGCGTCCCCTTCTTTAGTATTTCTGGCTCAGAGTTTGTCGAAATGTTTGTTGGGGTGGGCGCTTCCCGCGTCCGCGACCTGTTTAAGAAAGCCAAAGACAACGCCCCCTGTCTGATTTTTATTGATGAAATTGATGCCGTCGGGAGGCAGCGGGGAGCCGGGATCGGTGGCGGTAACGACGAGCGAGAACAAACCCTTAACCAGTTGTTGACCGAGATGGATGGGTTTGAGGGCAACACAGGGATTATTATTATTGCTGCCACCAACCGCCCGGATGTCTTAGATACCGCCCTGCTCCGCCCTGGTCGGTTTGACCGCCAAATCACCGTTGATTTACCGACCTTTAATGGGCGGCTGGGAATTTTAGAAGTTCATGCTCGTGAAAAGAAGCTGTCGCCAGAGGTCTCGATTGAGGCAATCGCCCGTCGCACGCCTGGCTTTTCCGGCGCGGAATTGGCTAACCTGCTGAATGAGGCAGCGATCTTGACCGCCCGTCGTCGCAAAGAGGCAATTACAAGCTTAGAAATAGATGATGCGATCGACCGAATTACGATCGGCTTGACCTTGGCTCCGCTGATGGACAGCAAGAAAAAATGGCTGATTGCCTACCACGAGATTGGTCATGCCCTGTTATCAACCTTGCTGAAAAACTCTGACCCGCTCAATAAGGTGACAATTATTCCTCGCTCTGGCGGTGTGGGTGGATTTTCGCAGCAGGTGTTTGACGAAGATCGGGTGGATAGCGGACTGTACACGCGGGCCTGGCTGCTGGATCGGATCGCGATCGCTCTAGGGGGACGGGCGGCAGAAATGGAAATTTTTGGCGAGGCAGAAGTGACGAATGGCGCTTCCTCGGATATTCAGTACGTATCTGGCTTGGCCCGCGAAATGGTCACCCGGTTGGGCATGTCTGACCTGGGCAATATTGCCTTCGAGAGTTCTAGCCCGGAAGTTTTCTTAGGGCGGGACTTTGGCTCTCGTTCCGACTCTTCTGACGAAATGCTGACCCAGGTGGATCGTCAGGTGCGGCAAATTGTCACCCATTGCTACGAAATCGCCCGCAAGACCATTCGCGAACATCGAGAGTTGGTCGATCGCTTAGTGGAACTGCTGTTGGAGCAAGAAACGATTGATGGCGATCAGTTCCGTAAAGTTGTCCGTCAGCACACCCCATTGCCCATTAAAGAGCCAACTTTTTCAGGCTCGATTGCTGATGCGGCAGTTGCTAGGGCAGTTGAAGACCGAGTTCAGCCTGATTCACTTCAGAACCTTTTATAGCAGAAGTATTGACTCAAGCCACAGACAATCGCTAGCCCCCAAAATTGGGGGACTTAGGGGGCGCAGAGGACTCAAACGAAGTCCAACTTGACTTGTTGTGTACACGGCAGTTTTCAAGGGGGCTAGCGGGGACCTGCAAGCTGGCAACGTCGCCCAAGATACTTTCTAAAGAACCGTAATCACTTTGATCAGTTCTGACGACAAGTCAGTTAAACTGCTAGACTTTCGCTGGAACAGAACGCCAGCCAAGAAATAAATATTAGCTGAATAGAACGCCTTATTTTGTTGCCGCAGTTGAGTAATCCAATCTCGGACTTTTGGTTCAGAGCTATAGTAACCAAACTGAAGCGGAGTAATCATAAAGTTAGTCACGCTGTATCCCTGATCAACTGCCCGCTGAATCGTCGCCACAGGATTGGAATAGGCAGAAATCATCAGCATGGCAGTTTCGCAACCGAGAGCTAGCAGCCGGTTGGTCAATGTGGCCCCGTCAATTCCGCCATGAAGCGCTGGTAGATAAATGCGATTATCGGGGGCAGGAATATATGGCGGATTTGCAATCAGGCAATTCGCAGCGATCTCGCTGTACCCAGCAAAAAAGCACTGGTTATGAATTTTGTATTGTCCTGCCAGTTGACAATCATCAATTCGATTACGTGCAACCTCACAAGCCGTAGCGTTTAGCTCGTAACCGTGAATAACACCGCTAAATCTGGTCTTCAACAAACTGCTAATGATTGGACTCCCATCACCTGCGCCAAATTCAATCACCCGGTCATAACCACCATTAAACACCATCTTTTCGAGACACTGTGAGTAGAACTGTGATTCTTCTGGACAGGAAAACAGATCCTGAGGAGAATACGACTTGAGTAGCTCGGATCGAGACGGACTCATTTTGAGTGAACCTGACTTCACTCTGTTCAATACTGCCTTTTTCATACACCTCTATATCAACCTATTTCCTGAACGTTCAGCCGCTTGAATCGCTTCAATAACAGCAGTTCCTGCCCGATCGCCAATTAGTTTTTCTTGGTCATAGCCTAGGACTAATTCCCAAGCATTTGTTGGATACATTCTGGCCAGGGGCAAGCCCACCGCTTGGAGCATCCATTGCCCATGACGCTCATCTTCTCGGATGTGCAATTCCCAGTAGCCCATCGCAACTTCAGAAAGATTGAGCCGCTCAGCCGCAGCCATGTAATCCTGATAGATCGAAGGACCAACAATCTCGAAGTAGGTTAATCCACCGTTGTAGCGCAGGAAGTGACGTTTACGCTCGGTCAGGAGAAAGTTGTGGTTGATACTGGCTAAAAGTTGCCAAGGCGCTAGGTCAAAATAGGCTTCTGGCTCTGTTTTTAGGTCAACTTCTCTCATCATCTGAGCGAAAAAAGTCGAGTGTTTGCGGCTAAAACGCCCATTCCCGTATTCTTCCATTAGCACCCGGATCAGCATTGCCTGGACTTCGTTGCTTGCTCCCCCCAAAATCCGAGACATTCGGCTGGCTTCAACCAGTCCATCTAGAGAGGCGATCGCCAATAGTCTACGATACCCTTCTAGAGATAGAGCCTCACGCAAGTAGCGTTTGTTTTGATTTAAGGGTGGAACCAGATCTGCTTCAGCGCGCTCTGTTAAGGCAGATTCAACCTCTAGCTGCTGATACTGCGCCAGATCAAAGTGAGAAATTTCCCATTCCTGCCAAATTGATTCAATCCGATCGCGCACCGATTGCAAATAGTAGGAGCGCTCATTTTTATAGTGTTGAAGGTCGTCATACCAAAATAAATTGAGCCGATTAATCCGGTAGAGGATGCGGTGCAAAAACAAGCAGGCAGCATTATCTCCAAATCCGGCGTAGGCTACATCTAATGCTTCTGATAATGTCGCCTCAAACTGCTCAGCTAGTGCCGGATGGTCGCTTATTTGCTGGTCTAAGTCGTCCAAATTCAGCAATTGGACAAACTGCTGCTCTACTTCTGCGTAGTCGGCGGAATGAAAAAGTTCTGACGGAACAAAATTAACCTCCAAGAAGTTAACTCTGTTGGTTAAGCTTGTAATCATACACAAACACCAAAAACTGCTTCCAAAATCCCAAAACCTGCTTCCTGTTTAAAATATAGATATCTCTGCATTCGATTGCTTCTTCCCAATGAAGGATTATGAATCTGCTAGCCCAGAACTTATTGCTTTGTATTGATCAAATAGCCTCAATCAGTTTGAATCAGTCAGGAAAGAGCGATCGCAATTAGAGCTAGCTGCGATCGCTCCTTAACCTGGCAGCTAGACTAAATTCCTTGGCGACCAGAAGTAGTTGAATCAACACCCATGGGTGCAACGAGGTCGCGGAATAGGGTCATTTGCTTTTCATACCCTAAAGCTTTAACTTGAGCAAGCAACTCTTGGGCTGGCGCTGAAAGTTCATATTCAGAGGGCATTGGCACAATTTCGCTGCTATCCATTCCCTGCGCTAATAGATACCAAAACAGCAGTTTAGTTGTATTGCCTAAAGCACCATATTCACGCGTGATCATTGTTTCGCGCTTTTGAATTAGGTCTCGCTGAAGCTGCAATTGCTCGTCAAAGGACATTTCCTTAACTTGACCGAACAGACCTTCAGCAATCTGAGGCGAAACAGTGCTGGCTCCTGGGGCTGCTGGAGTCACTGCGTCACCCATCTCTTTGTAGATAAAATAAAACAGCGCTAACTGCTGGTCAACATCTAAGCCTTGGAAAGCTTGCAAAAGTTCAGGCGCGGAATCTGTGGTCACGTAAGTCATAAAATTCTCCATTTATCTCCCTTAACAAGGTAATTAAGGATGCTCTAGATTTACACGCACAATAGGAAGAGATTACTAATCTCACCATAGAAGGAGGAAATTTGTTTAGGAGTTTTTAAACTATTCCCCTAGTCCAATCCGATGACAGTATTATCGACAGCAGAGGAAGGTTGTCCAGATACTTTTAGAGTGCCACCTGCGTTTTCCAGAACAACGTCATCAGAGAAAATATAGTTTGGATCACCCCGGTCAACTAATGTCTCAACCATTTTTTTGAGCGATGCTTTGAGTTGAACTGCGAAGCGATCTTGGCCTTTGTTGATAGTTACGGGTTGACTGAAATCCACCATCTGCGGACTGAATTGTATTTCGACATAGCTTCCCAATTGAGAGACATTAATGGTGTTACTATCACGACTGTACTCAATGTCGATCAGAGAACCATCGGGATTAGAACCAGCATCTAACCAGTAAAATCCCTTGGTCAGCCTCTTGTCAGCGCGGGTGGAAGTATCCCAAATCACCCGACTGGGTAATGGATTCCGCCGATGTTGCTTCATCCAAGTAACACTGGCAGTGTTCTGTTCGATTGTTCCTCCACCTGAGCCATTTCCTTGCAACCATTCTGCAATATTGTCAATTATCGTATTCGGCTGAGGTGAAACATAAGTTTCAGGAATCCAATTGTTATGATCTCCGCCAGCGTGAATAAAAGTGTCGTGGGCGTAGCCACCTCTGCTTGATGCTTTACTGTTTAGAAGCTCATTGTAACGTGCTGCTTCAAGATTGCGGTTATACTCTCTGTCTTCTTCTCCTACCTGAACCAGAAAAGGCACATTGCGATAGTTGTCAACATTCACTCCGTTAGGATGACCCGCCATCATATTGGTAGCACCGAAGCGATCGCCCATTCGAGGAGTAATTTGGTAGACACCATCTCCTCCTGCTGAAAATCCCATCAGATAAATCGCGTTGGGATCAGCATCTTCACACGCAATCATATTCTCAATCAAGCGATCATACATTGGATAAGAATCAGGCCGAAAATGGAGATCCCACGTATTGCTAATTCCCCGCACCGCAATATATATTCCAGGATCTACATCTCGCCCCCAAAGTCCCTGTACATTATACCAGTCATCATCATTGTCTAAAGCATCCGATGATGATCCTCCGCCGTGAAGCGCGATGAACACCGGATATCCTGCTGTCGGTTTAATTCCTTTTTTGTCTACTGTGAATCGCATGGTATTGCCGTTAAGGATGATCATACGAACGACTGCAGTTACATTCCCGTCATCGGTTGCGAATGTGTATTGAATATCAGTGTTTTCTTGTTGGCGCTCTTGTTGATTACAAACTTCGCTTTTGTATTTATCCCATAGAGCATTGGCTGTCGCCTTAATATCTGAAATTGGAACGGGAATGTCTTGTTCTAAGTTGAGTAAACCATTGATACTGTTTGCTTTGATGACGTTATCAACTGTTGGATTATTGATTGTCGTGTCATTGATCGTCTGAGCTACAACTTCGCTGCCCATTCTGAAATCCAAAAAACTACCTGCCGCAAGTGCGGGCAAGGCAAGTGCCAAGCAGAAAAGAATAATATAAAGAAGTATGCTTGTTTCTCGTTTTGGTTTAGCTCTGTAAAATAACCATAAAACTACCAGAAAAAGAGAAATGACGGCTAGAGCAAAAATACCAAATAAACTTACAGATGCTTTCATAAGCTGAGGAAAACCATTGAAAAAACTCTCCACAAGCCACTCCTATTAACTCACTTCAGTTATCAATAGTCCAGACAGCTTTAAATCGTTATAGTCGTAATAATCTTAAACTGTTATTGATTTAAGCAGAGAGCGCTCTAGAATTAGAGCGTGATGGGCGAGATCGAGGCAATATCTGGATCATAGCCGCCAATTTGGTTCGTGCGAAGCACCCAAACGGTTGCGCCATGCTTTAGGAAAATACGGACAATCGTATCGCTGGCCAAACGCGGTAGCATTGTGCGCCAGATGCCTAGACCCGTGCGCAGGTTTTGCAGCGGGTTATCTTCCAAGGTGCTGCCCAAATTGAACTCATTGTTTGCCCAATCGGAGCGAGGCCCACCCCAGGGTTGCAGTTGGGACTGGAGTTCTCCCCCCAATTGGCTCAGGAGTTGAAATTGTTGCGCTTGTTCAGAATTGTCTGTGAGCAGCGATCGCAGCAGGGCAGGGTTGGCTTGCAACGCCTGAGTCGTTTATTGAATCTAATAGGGGTACATTCCCCGCTGCTTGCAGCGAAAGAATCGGATTGCAATCCAAATCTGCGGTTTGGGAGCAAAACGATTTGCATACCCCGTCCGCTTGCGGCGGGGTAGTTGATTCAAGGGACTGCCAATCTCGCCATACAGGTCATAATCCTTGGTAAAGGCATCCAGCTTGATCAAAAGGTCGCAGGTGGGGCGAGTGCCGGCCCAACCCCGTTGGCGATCGCCCAGATAGCGCGACCAATGCAGGGTGCCAGCAGTCAAACCATCAGGGTTTTGAGCATAGACTTGGTGATAGCAAATCTCAAACCGCAATTCATCCGTCAGCGGTTCGCGCACCACTTCTGCCACGCCATAGGCAAAGTGGCCAAAGAAAATTGGCGTGGCGGCAGCGGGTTCTTTGCGAATGCCGCCAATGCCGCCGTAAGTGTGGATTAGCAGGGCCCGATCGCCGACTTGCCAATCGTCAATCGCGGCTTGAATCGCTGACCAATCAGATTTTGGTGTACACAAAACTGACGAGATCTTGCCTTTTTGGGCAGAAAGATTGGCCCAGGCTTGCTGGCGAATGTAGCGATAACTCGCCTTTGCCCCAAACACAACCTGCTCTGGCTGCAAGCGGAATAATCGACGTGGAGCCAAGGATTGCACCACAAACATCCCGACTTTATTTTTAGCCCCATAAATATACCAACCCGTTTCATTCAAGGGCGATCTCTCTAAGCATCGTGGATTAAATAAGATCCAGAATTAAGCTATCTGCGGCTTAGCCGTGTAATTCCACTTTGGCAGGTAAGCATCAAAAACGATTTCCATCGATTCCTTAAACTCCTGGGTGACTTTTCGCCCCGTTTGGTACGCCTTATCTAATACCGTAGCCAAGACATTCAGACCCGTTTTAGTTTTGGCTTTACCCATCAAATCTTTGACGGTCTCTACCGACTCAAAAATAACACCTTCACAAACCCGTGTCAGATGAGGAAAGAGCCGATGCTCAAGGGGATTGTATTTCGAGCTATCCGGCGGATAGTGAGCAATGCGAATCTCAATACCCAACTCATTGACCAATGTCTGTAAATCTTGCTTAAACAAATAGTGCCGCGAACTGTTAGAACCCCCTCCATCACAGAGGATCAAGATAGAACTGGCCTTCGGATATTCAATAGAGCCATAATGATTCCACCAGTAGCGAATTGAATCACAAGCAAACTCTCCCGTATCATGGCTGATGCCAATCTGGACATAGCCAATATTCCGCTTCAGGTCGTACAATCCGTGGGGAATGGCGACCCCGTTTGCCAGAGAGGGCCAATCGTGGTCAAAAACCTCAATCTCCTGCTGAGTATACAAACGACCCTCTCGATAAATTAGACCCATCAACTCTTTTTTTGAGTGTCCCTGCTCAAGATCGGATTGTCTGAGTCTTGATAGGTTTTTCTAAGCTTCCCGATATTGTCAAACGGCTCGTTGCGCTGGGCGGTTTCTCCTGTAGAAAGGCGTTTCTGGGCTTTGCGCTTGCGATAGTGATGCTTGGTGAGCAACGGGTCAACGAGGGTAACGCTGATCGCTTTTCCGTCGACTTCTATCAACTGAGCAATCTCTTGTCGCTTCAGATTTGTCCATTTCTGCCCCTCATCCATAGGCGACCCTGCGGTGTGCATAAAGGCATCCTCCAGTCCCTCGACTGTCTCAAAGGCTGATTTGCGTCCTCCTCCTTTCGCCCGAATCCTCTCCTGGTTCATCGCTGCTTCATCCTTTAGTTCCCATAATCCGGAGCGAATCGTGTAATAATCGCACCCAAACAGATTGCTGATGTATGATCTTCCTCCCCAGCCCAACTTGGCCGCTTCAATAGCGGCATAACGACGACGATCCTTCTCGTTCAATGACTTGTAGAGCCGTAGCATTTGCTGCTCAATATCGGAGGGGTAGGGATTCATCTAAACACGGAAGGGAGGAACGCTCAGGCTACCACGAGATTCTGGATCTTATTTGATCCACGATCCTAAGTCGCGAGTCGTAGAGGGATAACTGCCGTAGGCTTGGGCCAGCAAAACCTGGGGAAATAGAACGACTTCTTGCTCACCATCAAACTGCCGGGAGGCTCGGTTGAAATGGACGACCTGAGACTGTTTCCCCGCAACGGGTGCCAAAAACTGGACGAGAGCGTAGTAGCGTCCGGTAATTTCCACCGGCAGACTGCGAATGTAGAGATTGATTGATTTTTCTCCGCTTTCCTGATTGTCGACATAACTTTCAATCGGCTCAACCTCCACCGGAGGATTGAGCAACACAATCAAATCATCGACGGGATGGCTACCCGCCAAGGATTCTAAGGGATCGACCTGCCGCCAATGATTGAGCCGATCGGGAATGACAGCTTTGCCCGACCGACTGCTGTATTCAGCATCAGCGCTAAAGTGAACATCCCGCGTCACTGCCCCCACCAGCCGTTTAACCAGCGGGCGATCGGCCCAGCGCAAATTCACAACTTGCCCTACCCAGTCCTGATATTGGGATGGCGCATGATGCACTTCAAATCGCACTCCTTGCACCTGGGCCCGTTCCGATTTGCGAGGCAAAATCAGTCGCCCGATCCAGGCATGAATCGGTTGGTACAAGCTCAAATCTACGGTTTGGTTGAGCGGGTAATAGTCTGGACGGATAAAGTCAGCCTGTTGATAGAGGGCATAGTTGGTTGCTTGCCCAGGCAAAGTTTCAGCGGCAGGCATCACTTCGCCGCCCAAGATTTGCAAAATCAACTCGATCGTTGCTTGCAGATGGCTGCGCCCATCGGGCAATCTGGCTATCGGGTCCATGTATCCACCCGGAACCTGATGCCCGACGCCAGCTATCGACAGCAGGGTAATTTTGCCTCTCCGCATGGCCCGGTTCCAATAGGAAAGGGGAAACCACTGACGACGCCCCGGAAAGATGGCTGGGCCAATTCGCTCAATTCCGTCCTTCTCCCCGGCCAGATGATAAAGATGCTCCAGTTTAAGGAAATTATTTTTGGCACTGAGCACCCCACCCAGGGAAATCACCTCAATCGGGGCACCGGTTGCCTGTTTGAGATCAGGAGCGGCCGCGACAGACATTTCGCCGCCGCCGCTATAGCCAAGCAGCGTAATTGGGATGCCGCTGCCCGGTTGATAGCCGCGCTGAACTAAGCCAGTGTAGAGCACCTGAGCAATCCCCTGGTTGTAGATTGGCCCGTAGCGCTTATCTGCCGAAACTGCCACAATCAGGACATTTCGCAGGTTGACCATCAGCCCCAAAATTGCGGTTGGATTGCGCCAGCGCATTTTGTTGGCCAGCTTCCAAAGCATGGCTAGGGGGCGATCTTGATCCAAAGGTTGATTGAGGACGGAATACATCATCAATCCCTGCACCAGTTCCACGTCTGGAGGCAAAGCGGGCTTGAGGGCATTCAGAAAATCCATTACATCGGGCGTGTACTCCTGGCCCGATTGCCCAATCCCGTCCAAATAAACAACGTAACGGGAGACTAAATTGGGCCTGCTGGATTCGGCAGGCGCAGTCTGATTGCTGGCGGTTGGCTGGGAATCCAGATTGTCTCCATACCAACCCGCCCACCAGCCCAAGGTTTCTAAGGGCGCAAGCATGCTGGCAAAGACGATCGCCACCACCCCAATCCAAACTAAATCTAAAATCCTTTGCAAGACTCTGGGTAAGGTGTCGTGCCAACCAAACCCGCGCGAATTGGCTGTAACAAAAGAGCGATCGCCACAAATACGACCACCATCCCCAACAGGCTCAGCCACAGCTTGATCGCCTGCGCAATGCCTTTAGTTTTTGGCTCTAAATGCAATCGCGAATCAGCCTGGCTGATGATGGACTGTGCAGCGGCTTGGGCAGCTTCTGGCGCCGATCGCCCGGCCGCCTCCACCAACTGGTTGATTTCCGGTATCGTTCCTGGGGCGGGGGTAACGATGGGAGAAGCCACCCCCCGCCCCGCCTGCACCCGTGCTTGCAGTTCCGTCCGATTGACGGCTAAGTTTACACCGGCTACCCGATCGGCGATCGCTTGCCCCAATTTGGCGATCGGTTGCCCAGTCGTATTTTCCAGAAATTGCAGCGTAAACCAGCCCAAGCCAACATACCCAAAGGCAGTCGCACCACTCACCCCTGCGACAGCGGCTAAGCCCACGACTGCGGCTAGCAAGCGCCAAACCGACAACCCCTGCAAGATCGGCAACCCGGCGTAGGGCAATGCTCCTAAAAAACTAAACAACTGGGGAGCATAGCTGAACCCTAACACCTTGAACAATGTGTTTAAGGAAATATTCACCGACCCAGACAATAGGCAAATCAGCCAGGTGCTTAAAACCAGGCACAAAAAGCCGCAGGTAAACAAAATCCCATTTAGCAACAGACTAAACACAAACCGAATCGGTCTCACCCGGTTGATGAACAGAATAATGCTTTGACCAATTCCCAGTGATAAACCGGCAAATAGGACAACCAGTAATGCTGACCACAAGTTGTCTGTCGATGTGGCAATCTGCTGAAATGCTTCAATGTTGAGACTAAACACACCGCTCAACCGATCCCAAAATTGAGGTAATACCAATTCTTACTAATCTTGCACTAAATAGAAAGAGCATTGAGAATAAAAGAATAGCCTGTGAGCGAAGCAATGGTTTCCTGTGCGATCGCATTGAGCACGTCAAAGACCGCCTGCTGAAGG
>JAESGG010000158.1_pt1 | contig 13901 bp, 19 predicted proteins | sample 9266231 | NCBI WGS metagenome assembly JAESGG01 (sample SAMN14515337, study PRJNA621664) | algae metagenome | isolation source: Aphanocapsa sp. GSE-SYN-MK-11-07L and co-occurring heterotrophs from wet... | place: USA: Grand Staircase Escalante National Monument, Utah | collected 2006-04-16 | reverse complement strand
TATGGAGCCGCCGACTCAGTAAGGAATATGAGCGCTTGCCCGCAACCTCTGAGTCCTTCATCTACGTTGCCAGCATTCGACGCATGCTTAACTTATTTGCCTAAAACTTTTCAAACACCCTCTGAGCATTTATAAATCTCTCTGCCAATCGATGTAAACTTGCAGCACTTCAAATGAATCATTGGACGGATGAGCTATTTAGATCCTCTAGATACAGTATTAATAGTTCAACTCAAAAGTTAAATCCCTAGGAGGACATTATGAGTCTTGAAGAACGCGCTAAAGCGACTGCAAAAAATATCGAAGGCAAAATTCAAGAAGGCGTTGGTGAAGTCACTGGCGACCCCCAAGACAAAGCAGCCGGCAAAGCTAAGCAATCTGAAGCTAAGGTTCGTCACGGTGTTGAAGACGTCAAAGACGAAGTCAAGAAGAACATCGACTAGTTTTAGCGAGATTCCAAATTTAGCTTAGCTCTATGCTTTTAGGGTTTGGATATTTTAAATATCCAAACCTGTTTTATTTACATACAGCATTTTTTTAAGATTGAGAACAATTGCAGATACACACCCAAGCTTGTTGCAGAGTTTGTCTATCGCTTGGATTAATTCTAGATAAATTAATCATTCTATTTGAGTATTCGTTAAGCACCTCATTTGCTTCAATTGAGAGGCGCTGAATTACTCTCCAAATAACTATTATTGATAATGTAAAGTTTAGTAAATGACAAAAGAGCGGAGGAATTTTATGCCAAGACTTGTTGGGAAGCAATCAAACAGATCACTTTACCTTGGAGTGACTTTACTTGTGGTTTTAGCCGGAGCAGGAGCTTTGGAATATTTTGGCGCTACTGATGTGGTACCGGGGTTTGGCTTAGAGTCGCAGCCTGCGGATAGCTCAAACGTACCTGTTAGGTAAGAGATTGATGCCTAAAGATTTCCTGAGCAATTAATTTTTGAGCAATACCATTAGTTCTATTAGTTATAGGGGTATAAACGCAATGCGTAAGGGAAGAGACATCATTGGTAAAACGATTGTTGCCTATGACACTGGCGAGAAAGTTGACAAGATTGAAGATTTAATTTTCGACCAAGACAGAAACCTTCTACTAGGCTTTTTGATTGATGAGGGGGGCTGGTTTAGCAATGCAAAAGTCCTGCCGCTGAGTTTGGTTAAAGCAATTGGTTTAGATGCTGTAATTGTGCCATCTGAAGATGCAATTCAAACTGCAAGTCATTTTCCAGACATTGATAGCGTTTTGAAGCGCAACAATATTCTCAAGGGAACCCAGATTATGACCCTGGACGGGCGTGATTTAGGCACCCTAGTTGACTTATATTTCGACGATCAGACCGGGGTTGTTGAGGGGTATGAAGTTTCCGGTGGGCTGTTTGCTGATGCCTACACTGGCCGCTCTTTTGTCCCTGCACCTCAAACCCTTAAAATCGGTGAAGATGTTGCCTTTGTGCCGCCTGAAACTGCTGACTTGATGCAAGAGCAAGTTGGAGGAATTAAAGCAGCCGTTCAAACTGCCAGCGAGAAGATGCAAGAAACTGCTCAAGTTGCCAATGTAAAGTTGCAGGATGCTAGCCGAACTGCAACGACTAGGTTAGCCAATGTAATTGTAGACCCGGCTGAGCAGAAAGCTTTCGCAGTTGGCAAGGTTGCTGAACAGACTGTTGATGCTCCTGGAGGCGGTCAACTTGTTCTCAAAGGAGAAATTATCACGCCTGCGATCGCTGATGCCGCCGAGCACCTTGATGTGCTAGACGCGCTGTATCGTTCTGCTGGCGGAAGTTTAACTGGCAAGCTGAATCAACAGTTCAGTAGCCAGTTAGAGAGTACTTTTGCCAGCCTTAGCGTTGAGCAAGCTGAGGCTCGGAGAGTTAGCCGCACAGTCTACACGTCTGAAGGTTACATCATTGCTGCTGTTGGGCAAATTGTTACACCCCATGTGATTGAGCGGGCTAAGACCTATCACCGAGAGTCAGACTTGCTAGAAGCCGTTGGCCTATCAAGTCGGAGTGCGGCTAAATCTCAGACTGATAGCTTGCTAAGCTCGACAGGAGAGCAGTTGCAGCACGGAACATCAAGCCTGTGGGAAAAGGTGAAAGAAACCGCAGGTGACTTGCAGGAGCGGAGTACGCAGGCGATTGAAGAGCAGCGGATTAAGGGGGCCTTGGGTCGCCCGACAACGCGAGTCATTCTTGATCGCAATGATCAAGTGATTCTGAACGTGGGCGAATTAATTACCCATCAAGCGATCGCCAGTGCGCGGTCAGCCGATGTGCTGGATGTCCTGCTCAGCTCGGTGTATACCGACAAGCCTCAACTTTCAGTCCAAGACCTGCGGGCCCCTGAGCCAGGTAGCGCCGCCTTATAGTCCTATTTGCTCTGTCTAACCTCTACAATTTAAAGGCTTAATCAAAAAGGGTTCCATTGGAACCCTTTTTTGCGGTCTAGATCGGAGAGTTCGCCGCCCTGACTCAATTTAGCGATCGCAATGCCCCCATGCCCCAAATTGTGCTTGTTCACCCGCAAATCCCGCCCAATACTGGCAACATTGCCCGTACCTGTGCCGCCACCGCAACAGAGTTGCATTTGGTCGAGCCGTTAGGGTTTGAGATTAGCGATCGCTACCTCAAGCGAGCCGGTTTAGACTACTGGCCCTACGTCTCTCTACACTGCCATTCCTCTTGGTCAGACTTTCATAAGCATGCTCATGATCAGGGTGGACGTTTAATTGGCTTTACCAAAGCAGGGCAAATCAATAGTTTCAGCTTTAGCTTTGATACCCAAGACTGGCTGCTGTTTGGCAGTGAGACAACCGGATTGCCTGCTGAGGTATTAGAGGTCTGTACAGCCAGGGTTTATATCCCCATGAGTCAACCTCAAGTTCGCAGTCTCAATTTATCCGTCAGTGTGAGCATTGGCCTGTTCGAGGCGCGTCGTCAATTAGGGTTGCTGTCGTAAGAATTGCGTGTTCGAGTCGCACTTCAGTCAAGCGTTCATTCCGGTCAGTACGAGTCCCGATCGTGAATTCCCCAACCAGGGAATAATAGGCTAGGCGAGCCCGCACGATCGCTTCTGAGGGGGTAAAGCCAACGCGCAGAAATAAGTCTCGCGTGTAGTCTAAGCGGCGCTGGTCAACTTGGGCAATCATCGCAGCGACTTTGGGGTTCTTGGTTGCCCACGCCCGAATCGCAATTTCGACTTCACCGTCATCCTGCACCGCCAGTTCAAATAAATTCAGCAACTTGGCTTTTGCATCGCCCCCTGCCGCTTCAACCTGGACAATAATGCGATCGGTTTGTTGATTGATCCAGGCTTGTAAGAGAGCATCTAGCAAGTCTTCTCGGTTTTTAAAGTGCCAATAAAAGCTGCCTTTTGTCACCTGCATCAGCTTGGCCAGCGGTTCAACTCGTACCGCTTCAACTCCTTTTTCGGCCAAAACTTTTAGCCCTTGCTGAATCCAATCCTGTCTTCCTAGTGTGGTCATGCTTTTTTTGCCATACGGCAGCGTATTGACTTTTAGATGAATCAGGTTTAACCTCTAAAACATACGGTAGCGTATTGAGGAATAACCAAATGAACACTTTAACCGAACACAACAAGGCGATCGCCCTCCGCTTCGCCCAGGCAGGCTGGGGAACGAACCCTGGTTGGGAGAAAATCTGGGATCAAGTGATGGCGGCCGATGTTGTTTACCACTTCAACAGTAGCCCGGAACCGATTGTTGGTCTGGAAGCCAACAAAGCCTTCAATGCCAGCTTGTTTGAGGGCTTCCCCGACATCAAACAAACAATTGAAGATGTTGTTTCTGAAGCAGATAAGGTGGTCTATCGCTCCACAATGGAAGGCAATCATACCGGAGATTTCTTAGGCATTCCACCGACCGGAAAAGCTGCCAAAGTCAATGATTTTACGCTACTGCGAATTGTCAACGATCAGATTGTGGAATGGTGGTACGAGTGCAATTTATTAGAAGTGATGAAACAACTCGGCTTAATGCCTGATGCCCCTTAGTTTGAGGAATTGACCATGCTGCGGATTGCCGGTATTTGGTGGATTGCGGTCAGTGCGATTCACGTTTTAGTTGGGATCATGCTCTACTTTGATCAGTGGCAAGCGATCGCCCAGGACGGTTGGTTTAATGCGATTGCGCCTGATCCGTTGGCTTCCATGTTCGATAGCGAAGATGCCTTGTGGTTCATGTTTCTGACCCCGTTTCTTCTGTTGCTGGGTAGGTTGTGTCTCTGGGCCGATCATCAACACCTAGTCTTTCCCCGCTCTATCGGAGTCATTTTAATTGTTTCAGTCCTAATCGGGCTTTTTCTAGAGCCGATTTCTGGTCTTTGGTTGCTCCTGCCACCGAGTGCGATGTTGCTATGGTCAGCCCAACCCAAAGAGTTAAGTCACTAATCAATTCGTTGAGGTGGTCTAGTAGGCTGGCCCAAAGAAGGCAGCAATTTCGCCCAGAGTCTGGGGATGGCTGGGCAGCCAGGTATGGCACTCATCGACTTGGACAAAGCGAGCCATCTGCGGCAGGTGCGTTTCTTGAATCGTCACCGTGCCATCGCTCGGTTCAGTCAGAAAGGTGCGACTGAGCAGCGAAACCGGGTTGCGTAAATCTTGCGATCGCGTGCCAGCAATTACCAGCACCGGAGCCGTAGGCAAGGCACAGACCGTATTTAGATAGGCCGGATCTCGGAGTTCCTGAGCGGCAGGCCCAATGATGGTGCTTAGCAGCGGATGCTCTAACAAACGTTTGGCCACCACCGAACCTTGATTCGGCGGGCCAGTCATCGCAATCTTGCCAAGCTTGGGTAAGGAAGCACGGGCCAGCAAGCGTCGTAAAACAATCCCGCCCATGCTGTGGGTGACAAAATGGATTGTACTGGCTGTCTGAGCCGCTGATGCATAGACCGGGTAAAGCAAATCAGCCGCTTCAGTCAGGGTGACTCGCAAGCTGTCGTAGGAAAAATCACGAATGGTGTAACCTTGCTCATGCAGGGTGTGAGCAATCTTAGCGAGTGACCTAGGCCGTAGCCCAAGTCCGTGCGCCAAAATGACGTGGGAATGAGGATTGGTCATAAATGCGCGATCGCCAAGATAGTCTGATCGTAAAGCAAGACCAAAATTAGGACTTTGGGGTGAGTCTTGGTAACGTATAAAAGGTAAATTAACCCCTGTCAGTGTGATCATTCAGATTTCATCCGCCTTTTGGGCAGAATTACCATGCTGAGTCCTGGCCCCCAACCGTCCCCCAGTGGCTTTCGGGCCTTGCTGCACAATCGGGCTTTTTTACAGCTTTGGGGGGGACAAATTATCTCCCAACTGGCAGACAAGATCTTTTTGGTACTGCTGATCACGCTGGTGGTCAATTACGATCCACCTCGTTTTTTTGCTAACTCCATGACTTCAGCGGTGATGATTGCCAACACGCTGCCCGCCGTATTTTTTGGTTCGGCCGCTGGCATTTTCGTCGATCGCTATCCCAAACGCGACATTCTCAGCAGCAGCAATATTTTGCGGGGCATTCTGGTGCTGTTGATCCCGCTGTTGCCGAAGCTATTTGTCTTTTTATTGCTGGTGGCGTTTGTGGAGTCGATTTTGACTCAATTTTTTGCCCCGGCTGAGCAAGCGGCGATTCCTTTGGTCGTGCCAGAACAAAACTTACTCTCGGCTAACGCTTTATTTATTACCACGATGATGGGATCGCTGGTGGTTGGGTTTGCGATCGGGGAGCCAGTCCTGAGTTGGGTTGGCAGTTGGGGCGGCCTCTACGGACGAGAAGTTTTAGTGGGTGGACTGTATATTCTGGCGGGTCTGATTTTGGGTCTACTGCCCGTCCAAGAAAAAATTGAGCCGCGGGAAGTCAGGATTCATCCCTGGACAGACCTCCAGGACGGAATGCGCTATTTGGGGCAAAATCGTCTGATTAGCAATGCGATGCTGCAACTGACCGTGCTCTACTGCGTCTTTGCCGCCCTGACGGTGTTAGCCGTCGGCTTGGCGGATAGGATTGGGCTGAAGCCAACTCAGTTTGGTTTTTTGCTGGCAGCGGCTGGGGTGGGGCTGATCGCGGGGGCTGGACTACTGGGGCAATGGGGCGATCGCTTGCGCCACTACCCCTTGCCGCTGATTGGGTTTACCAGCATGGGGGTTGTCTTGGTTGCCTTTGCCCTGATTCAGAACCTCTGGCTGGGATTGAGCTTGAGCCTGCTGCTGGGGGTGGGAGCCTCCATGGTCGGCGTACCGATGCAGACCTTAATTCAAGTTGAAACGCCGCCCGCCATGCGGGGTAAAGTGTTTGGCTTTCAAAATAACGTGGTCAACATTGCCTTGAGCGTGCCGCTGGCGATCGCCGGTGTGCTGGCGGATGCCGTTGGTTTACGAATTGTTTTGATTGGAATGGGAGGAGTTGTTATCCTGTCTGGGTTCTGGGCTTGGCGGAGCACCCAGCAGGTCTTAAAAGATGTCACCTAAACCAGACATTGCGATCATTTTCTCTCGACACAAATCGTATCCAGAATTACAATGAAAGATCTATCCAGGCAGTTTTGAGAGCCTGATCCCCCTTCTCTACAACCTGTGAGGTCGTCCTGTGCGTGTGACCGGTGCTTTCGCTCTGATTGATAGCCTTAAGCGTCATGGTGTCAAACACATTTTTGGCTATCCTGGTGGCGCAATTCTGCCGATTTACGATGAAGTCTACCGAGCGGTAGATCGGGGAGACATTCAGCACATTCTTGTCCGCCACGAGCAGGGGGCCGCCCATGCGGCCGATGGCTACGCCCGCGCCACCGGAGAAGTGGGGGTCTGTTTTGCTACCTCTGGCCCCGGTGCCACTAATTTAGTCACAGGAATTGCGACCGCCCACATGGACTCAATTCCAATGGTAGTAATTACGGGGCAAGTTCCCCGCCCGGCGATCGGTAGCGATGCCTTCCAAGAAACCGACATTTACGGGATCACCCTGCCGATTGTCAAACATTCCTACGTGGTGCGCGAACCCGCCGACATGGCCCGGATTATTGCGGAAGCATTCTATATTGCTAGCACCGGCCGCCCCGGCCCGGTCTTGGTGGATATTCCAAAGGATGTCGGCACTGAAGAATTTGACTATAAGCCCGTTGCGCCAGGTTCGATCAAGCTGACGGGCTATCGTCCGACCATTAAGGGCAATCCCCGGCAAATTCCCCAGGCTCTGAAGCTGATTCGGCAAGCCAAGCGACCCTTGCTCTACGTCGGTGGCGGCACCATTTCGGCTGGGGCCCACGCCGAACTGCTAGAACTGGCTGAACTGTTCAAAATCCCAGTCACGACTACCCTGATGGGCAAGGGAGCCTTTGACGAAAATCATTCCTTAGCAGTTGGCATGTTGGGGATGCACGGGACTGCCTATGCCAATTTTGCCGTTAGCGAGTGCGACCTGTTGATTGCTGTCGGGGCGCGGTTCGACGATCGCGTTACCGGCAAACTAGATGAATTTGCCTCGCGGGCGAAAGTGATTCACATTGACATTGACCCGGCTGAAGTCGGCAAAAACCGGACTCCAGAAGTGCCGATTGTTGGCAGCGTTAAGCCCGTGCTAGCTGCGCTATTGCGCCTAGCTCAAGAAAAAGATATTCACCCCCAAACCCAGCCCTGGCTAGACCGGATTGGGCGCTGGCGGCAAGATTATCCGCTGGTTGTACCCTATCCAGACGAAAAGCTGTCGCCCCAGGAAGTGATTGTTGAGTTGAGTTTGCAGGCCCCTGATGCTTACTACACAACAGATGTGGGTCAGCACCAAATGTGGTCAGCTCAGTTCCTCAAAAATGCTCCTCGGCACTGGATTTCGAGTGCTGGTTTGGGCACGATGGGCTATGGTTTACCAGCAGCAATGGGCGTCAAGGTGGCTCTGCCCGACCAGCAAGTGATTTGTATTAGCGGCGATGCCAGCTTCCAAATGAATCTCCAGGAGTTGGCAACCCTGGCTCAGTACGGGATTAGCGTTAAAACCGTGATTGTGAACAACTTCTGGCAAGGCATGGTGCGTCAGTGGCAGCAAGCTTTCTACAACGAGCGCTATTCTCAGTCGAGCATGGCGACAGGAATGCCTGATTTTGCCCTGTTGGCTCAAGCGTTTGGCGTCAAAGGAATGGTGATTCGAGAGCGATCGGAGCTGAAAGACGCGATCGCCGAAATGCTAGCCCACGACGGCCCAGTTTTGCTAGATGCCCACGTCACTAAGGATGAAAACTGCTATCCAATGGTGGCTCCCGGTAAAACCAACTCGCAGATGCTCGGTTTGCCAGAGTTACACAAGCTAGAAAGAGCGGCTGAGCTGATCTATTGCAGCAGTTGTGGGGCTAAGAATACCTCTAACAACACTTTCTGCCCTGAGTGCGGCAGTAAACTCTGAGCCGTTAACATCCGAAATCAATGGACATTTTTGCGGGGTTCACCGAAGGCAAACCCCGCAAAAATGGTCTAATCGGCGGAGGATTGCTTGAGAGCTAAGGAGATTTCTTAGAAAGATTTTACCTCTTCGAGTTGTGCCCTTCGACTGCGCTCAGGGCACGGCTGGCTGAGCGTAGTCGAAGCCAGCGGGAACTTTTTTGCTAGAAATCTCCTAAGGTAAATTCGGCTGCGGCGAAGGCGGACTGGGTGAGGCTTCAGTCTGACTAGGGCTACTGGTTTCTTGGGGCGTGGGTGGCTTGGGTTCAGGACGACGAACTTCTGGCACTGGCAGAAAAAAGAAAATAGTGGCTGCGACGGCTAAGCTGCCAGCGCCCAAACTGACGGCTCTCGCCTGCTTGGTTAAAGGTTCGCCGATCGCCGCCGATCGGCGAGGCAGGGATTGGAGGGGCAAGACTAAATCTGGCAGGGTTTGGCTATCAGCACAAAGTTGATCCAGGGCTTCCATCAGATCAAACATTTGCACCTGGGACAACTGAAATTCTGCCGCTGCTGCTGGTTCGTTTTGGTGGTCGGGGACGGCATCCGTTGGGGTAGCCAGCGGCTGCAACAGTAAGCCAAGGGGAATCTGAACCTGATAGGCCTCTGCCGCCACAGGCTGGACTTGAATCCCTTTTTGCTCTGGCAGCGATCGGGCACTCCGCAACCGATGCACACCGCTCAATGCTTCCTGGACGCCGTGGCTAACCGATTGCAGCAGTCCTTCTAACAGGTCTTTCCCCCCAACTAGGGGCGCAGGCAGCCCCAACAGGTGACACTCAAACCGAATCAACACATCTAGCGGCGGGCGCAGGCCAGCTTCGGTTTGGTTGCTCAACCCCTCCAAAACCAGGGTGGAATTAGGCAGACTGTATTGGCGTTGAATCGGCATTGGCTAAAAACTTCCAAACGGGATAAAGCAGAGACTTGTAGCAGATAGCCTACACAGCAACCTAGCAACCTCAACAACTTCCTCAGAAATTGACGGAGGCGCTGGTTCACCATGAGCTTCTAAGCTTTCTAAGTAAGCAGCGATCGCCTCTTTAATGTTCTCGATCGCCTCGGTGCGAGTTTGACCTTGAGAGATACATCCTGGCAGGGCTGGAACCTCAACCACATAGATGCCATCTTCATCGGGTTCAATGATGACGCGGTACTTTACCATAGGTTGCTTCAACCGTTCTCTAGCCTCATAATCTTAAACCACTTCACCATCAAACAGGCTTGTCCAGAGGCGCTGCATCCCGGCGGTGCCGGTGCAAAAGAGCAGTTGCCCCAGCAGTTTGAGGGCCAAGTCATTTAGCTTTTCGTTAGCGGTGTAAACGACCAGCCCCGATCGCCTCAAATTCATCCGGCTGCGAAAGTGGCGACGGAAGCGGTCTAGGTATTCTGCCAACTGTACAGAGTCTTCTGGATTCAAGCTTTGCGTTTGCAGTTGCTCATAAATAATTAATAGCTCCCGGATGCTGACCATTTGCCGCCGGGCTAAAACACAGGCGATCGCCACTAAAGCCTTGGCTTCTTCCAGGGTTAACGTCCGGCGTTGACTAAAGCGGCGAAACGGATTGGTGCAGCGCAACCGCCAGAGGGCAACCCGATTGGGAATTAGGGGTTGCAGTTCTAATTCCTGGATCACGCCCAGCATCGCCTCCGACCCGCCCAGATCAAGGGCTTCCAGCGCCAGCAGCAATAGATCGATCTGCCAACGGGCCCGGCGGGGGCAACCACTGGCGACTAACTCTGGGTCGGCTAAGTTAGCTAACGCTAACGGCACAGACTTTTCAATTGAACTATCTACCTGCATCGCCTTCCCAATCCAAAAATTCTCCACCCCAGCCAGCCAAAACAGCTATGGCAGAATCATTAAACCAGCCTATAGTGTACGATTTTTGTCGGGCCAACTCACAGCGTCATCCCTAAATAATGATCGCTTTTGGCAAAACCGCGATCGCAAATCGTCTAATATATTCATCCTAAACACCCGCTAACCCCTATGGACTTGAAAGCTCTGATCCGCGAAGTGCCTGATTTTCCGAAGCCAGGCATTCTGTTTCGAGACATTACGACCCTGCTGCAAAACGAAAAAGGACTGCGCTACGTGATCGACAGTCTGACCAGTGGATTCGCCGATCAGCAGATTGAGTATGTGGCCGGGATTGAGTCCCGTGGGTTTATCTTTGGTGCCCCCTTGGCCTACAGTCTAAGAGCTGGATTTGTGCCAATTCGCAAGCCTGGCAAGCTTTGTGCGGCGGTTAATTCAGTCGAGTATGCGCTTGAATATGGCACCGATCGCCTAGAAATGCATCAAGATGCGATTCCGACTGGGGCCCGGGTGCTGATTGTCGATGATTTGATGGCGACGGGTGGCACCGCCGCTGCCGCTGCTCAACTGGTGCAGCAAACCGGGGCTGAACTGGTTAGCTTTGCCTTTATCATCGAACTGACGGATTTGGGCGGGCGCAAGCATCTGCCGAATGTGCCAATTAAAACCTTGGTGGAATATTAAATGGTTGATGCCGCCAGAAATACGCTCAGCCACGGGCTGCGGTCAGTTATCACCAGTGAAATGACGGGCTATGTGATCAAGCGGCTACTGCAAGCGATTGTGACGCTGCTGCTGGCTTCTGCCCTCAGTTTTGCAATTATTCAACTAGCTCCCGGCGACTACCTCGATACGCTAAAGGCAAATCCGAAAATTTCCCCCGAACGAGTCGAGGAGCTACGGCGGCAGTTTGGGCTGGATCAATCGGCAATTGAACAATATGGGCGCTGGCTGTGGCAGGTAGTCAGCCAAGGCAACTTTGGCACCAGCTTTGTCTACCAGCGATCGGTGGCTTCTTTGCTCTGGGAGCGGGTGCCTGCGACGCTGCTGCTGGCGATCGCCTCAATTATTGTCACGTGGGGACTGGCGATTCCGCTGGGCATCATTGGCGCGGTCAATCAAAACCGCCGGATTGACCAGTTTTTACAGGTGATTAGCTACATCGGTCAGGGCTTCCCCAGTTTTGTGATGGCCCTGCTGCTGCTGATTTTGGCTCAGAATGTGACTTTCTTGCCCGTCGGCAACATGACCAGCATTGACTATGCTGATTTAACATTTTTGGGTAAGGTCTTAGATATTGGTTGGCACATGATTTTGCCTACCCTCGCCCTCAGTCTGACCAGTTTTGCCGGACTGCAACGGATTACCCGTGGCAATTTACTAGATGTGCTGCGCCAGAATTACATTCAAACGGCCCGCGCCAAGGGGCTGCCGGAAAATCGGGTGATTTATGTCCATGCCCTCCGCAATGCTATCAACCCGCTGGTGACGCTGTTAGGGTTTGAATTTGCCAGCCTGCTGAGCGGAGCCTTTATTGCAGAATATTTTTTCAACTGGCCAGGATTAGGGCGTTTAATCTTGCAAGCTGTGTTCGCCCAAGATATTTACTTAGTGATGGCTAGCCTAATGATGGGGGCGGTGATGCTGATTATCGGCAACCTGCTGGCAGATTTACTGCTGAAGGTGGTTGATCCGCGAATTCAGCTCTCGGTGATCGATTAATGCAAATTTAGATATCCTGATGTTCTGTTCTAGTAAAGACTCAGTCTCCTCCAAACAGGAGTTAGGTGGCTTGAGTCATTGGTGTTGGCGGTGCTTGGAACTTGTCTGTTGGATTCATTAAACTCAAGAAGTTGAGTAAGCCCATCCTCAGATAGCTTTGAAACCATGGCATTTGAATTAGATCATCTCTTTATCTGGACTGACATTGGGGCTTACGAAGCAGAGCGCCTAGTATCATTCGGTTTGATGGAGGGAGCCTCTAATACGCATCCTGGGCAGGGCACAACCAATCGCCGTTTCTTTTTTCATAACGCAATGTTGGAGTTGTTGTGGATTCATGATCCAGAAGAGGCAAGGTCTGAACTAATTCGTCCCACTTGTCTTTGGGAGCGATGGACGCATCGGAACGATGGTGCATGTCCATTTGGGATCTGTCTGCGTCCGGTTATAGGTTCTGATGACACAGTTGCATTTTCCAGTTGGGCATTTTACCCACCTTATTTGCCTAAAACAATAAGTATTGAGGTGGGAAAGAATAGTGATGTGTTGACTGAGCCGTGGCTATTCCAGACTCCATTTGGTCAACGTCCAGATCAATATTCTGTTGAGAAGTCACAACCTCTAGATCATAGTATTGGTCTATGCGAAATTACTCGTGTAGAGTTGGTCAGTCCTGCTGTAAATCATTTGTCACCCGAACTTCAATCAGTGGTTAATACAAAGCAGATAAAGCTACGGGGAGGAGCAGAGTATTGTATAGAGCTTGGATTTGATAGAGAAGTGCAGGGGAAACGGGTAGATTTTCGATCTGGATTGCCGCTTGTGATAAGTTGGTAACTTAAAATCGCCACCTAACAATCCTGTTGCACGCTGACCGTATCGAGTTGGTTAGTGATTGAGAGGTTGCTAACGGCGGCTCAACTCCAAGCCGTTAGGCTGCTTCAGGTTACTCCTGAAACTATACTTGGAGGCGCTATTAGGTGAGATCCCTAACTGCTCACGTATCATCACGATTTGACTCCGATTGTGTTGTCTTCCATGCCAGGTTGAGAAATGCGCTGATGACTGGAGAGGAATCATGCTGCCGCCAAGTCAAATAAAGTCCAGTATCAGGGATCTGCTCCCGTAAGGGTCTGTAAACGACTCCGCTTCTGTGGAAGTTTTGCAAGGAGGCAGGAACGATCGCAATGCCTAGTCCCGCTGCAACCAAGCCGACGATCGTTTGCATTTGAACTGCCTCTTGAGCCACTTTCGAATGAAATCCAGCTTGTTGGTAAATGGTAATAATTTGCTCGTAAAAGATGGGGCCCAATTTGGCAGGAAATAGGATAAATGATTCATCCACAGCCGGATTAGTCGGATTTGCTGGCAGCAGCCTCTACTGTGGTGCTAAATTTGCCCTGGAAGGTGCGTCTGAAGCCCTAGCGAAGGAGGTTGAATCCTTTGGAATTAAAGTCACGTTAGTTAAACCTGGGGCATTTCGCAACGATTTCAACGGACGCTCTCTGGCAGCCGCCAAACAACCCATTGATGCCTATGCGACTGTGAGCGGGGCTTCCTTGCAGTGGTTCAAACAGATGGATGGTCAGCAACCTGGTAATCCAGCGCAAGCGGCGCAAGCGATCATTCAAGCGGTCGAAAGCCCTGATCCATCGATGCGACTGGCATTAGGCACCGATGCCATCAGCCTGATTCAGTCAAAACTGGCATCGGTCAAAACGGATTTGGAGGCTTGGCAGCAGGTGAGTGTCAGTACGGATTATCCAAATAGAAACAGTGAGGAATCGTTGGTTAGCGATTATCTTAAAAGTCAAGGAATTGTTGTTAATTGGGGTTGCCAGGGCTGATGATTTTTGAGCATCGCATTGAGGGTAACGAGCAGTTTTCGCATACAGGCGACCAAGGCAAGTTTTTT
>JAESGG010000031.1_pt1 | contig 13995 bp, 9 predicted proteins | sample 9266231 | NCBI WGS metagenome assembly JAESGG01 (sample SAMN14515337, study PRJNA621664) | algae metagenome | isolation source: Aphanocapsa sp. GSE-SYN-MK-11-07L and co-occurring heterotrophs from wet... | place: USA: Grand Staircase Escalante National Monument, Utah | collected 2006-04-16 | reverse complement strand
TTTTCAGTACAATAGCTACGAGTAGGCCGCGGGCATCGTATAATGGCTATTACCTCAGCCTTCCAAGCTGATGATGCGGGTTCGATTCCCGCTGCCCGCTCCAAACAGATCAAGTTGCTGATATAGCTCAGGCGGTAGAGCGCATCCTTGGTAAGGATGAGGTCCCCAGTTCGATTCTGGGTATCAGCACCATCTTAAAAGCCTCTCTTGCTTTACAATCAAAAAACACTTATTTCATACAACCACCGTTTGCTAAAAAGGGTCTATTTATGGCTAAGGCTAAATTCGAACGTAATAAACCGCACGTTAACGTAGGCACCATCGGTCACGTTGACCACGGCAAAACTACTTTAACTGCTGCTATCACTAACGTACTGGCTAAGCACTACGGTGGTCAGGCATTCGCTTTCGATCAAATCGACAAAGCGCCAGAAGAGAAAGCTCGTGGTATCACGATCAACACGTCTCACGTTGAATACGATACACCAACTCGTCACTACGCTCACGTAGACTGCCCAGGCCACGCTGACTATGTGAAGAACATGATCACTGGTGCTGCTCAGATGGACGGCGCAATCCTGGTTGTTGCTGCAACTGACGGCCCAATGCCACAGACGCGCGAGCACATCCTGTTATCTCGTCAGGTAGGTGTACCTTTCATCGTTGTATTCATGAACAAATGTGACATGGTAGACGACGAAGAGCTGTTAGAGCTGGTGGAGATGGAAGTTCGTGAACTTCTGTCAGACTACGACTTCCCAGGTGATGACCTGCCGGTAATTCGTGGTTCAGCTTTAAAAGGTCTGGAAGGCGATGCAACGTGGGAACCAAAAATCCTTGAGCTGGCAGCAGCTTTAGATTCTTACATCCCAGAACCAGTACGTGCGATTGATAAGCCATTCATCATGCCAATCGAAGACGTATTCTCAATTGCTGGTCGTGGTACTGTAGTAACAGGCCGTGTAGAGCAAGGTATCGTAAAAGTAGGCGAGTCAGTAGAAATCGTGGGTCTGAAAGACACAGTGACGACTACTTGTACTGGTGTAGAAATGTTCCGTAAACTGTTAGACGAAGGTCGAGCAGGCGAGAACATCGGCGCGCTGTTACGTGGTACTAAACGTGAAGACGTAGAACGTGGTCAAGTATTAGCAAAACCAGGTTCAATCAAGCCACACACCAAGTTCGAAGGTGAAGTGTACGTGTTATCAAAAGAAGAAGGTGGTCGTCATACTCCATTCTTCAAAGGTTACCGTCCACAGTTCTACTTCCGTACTACAGACGTGACTGGTTCAGTAGAACTGCCAGAAGGCGTAGAGATGGTAATGCCAGGCGACAACCTGAAGTTTGTTGTTGAACTGATTAACCCAATCGCGATGGACGAAGGTTTACGCTTCGCCATCCGTGAAGGTGGCCGCACAGTAGGTGCTGGTGTAGTATCTAAAGTACTGGTTTAATCATCAGAACTTGAAAAGGGCTCCACAGGAGCCCTTTTTTATATAGCTTTGTTCGCTTAAGCCGGAAAATTCAGAACAACAAGCTTGAGTTCCACACAGCTAAACCTGATTAAATAGTTTCAAGTCGGATCCTTGTCTTGTTTTAGTCGTCTAAGACAGTATAATGAGCGGCTATTTTTGTGGGACTGCTTTGTTGGTCTGCACAATTTTCTGTAGGGGCGTAGTTCCAATTGGTAGAACAGCGGTCTCCAAAACCGATGGTTGGGGGTTCGAATCCCTCCGCCCCTGCCACTTATTTAGGCGCTAAGGTGTTTTGCACGTTAGTCGAAGTAGTAGCTTGTAACAACAAGCCATGGGAAAGTGAGTTAAAGCATGAATGCAACGAGTGAAACCCCAAAAGGCGGCTTAGATTTAGTTAAATGGCTGGGCGTCTTAGTTCTGCTGACCCTGATGGTCGCAGCGAACTATATATATGAGTTTTCTGCAGTTGAAAAAGCTGCAAGCATAGTGGTTTTAGTCGGCCTGGCAGCTTTTATTGCAGCCAAGACCAGCAAAGGCGCTGCATTTATTGAGTTTGCTAAAGAAGCCAGAACTGAAGTTCGCAAAGTCGTATGGCCAACCCGTCAGGAAACGATGCAAACCACTATTATTGTAATGGTTGCGACCTTGATTGTTGCATTAGCACTTTGGGGCTTAGATTCAATATTATTAAGCCTTGTATCATTTACCACAGGTTTGAGGATCTAAGTTATGTCAGGAAAAATGCGTTGGTATGTAGTTCAGGCTTTTTCAGGTTTTGAACAGCGCGTAGCGACTTCATTGCGTGAGCATATCAAGATCCAACAAATGGAAGACAAGTTTGGTGAAGTGCTGGTTCCAACTGAAGAAGTTGTTGAAATGCGCGCTGGCCAGAAACGTAAGTCTGAACGCAAATTTTTCCCTGGCTACGTATTAGTGCAGATGGAAATGTGTGAAGAAGCATGGCACTTAGTCAAAAGCGTGCCACGTGTATTAGGTTTTATCGGTGGTACTTCAGACCGCCCTGCACCTATCAGCCAGAAAGAAGCTGACACTATTCTGAACCGTCTGCAGGATAACGCTGATAAGCCGAAACCTAAGACTCTGTTCGAAGCGGGTGAAGTGGTACGTGTGACTGAAGGTCCATTTGCTGACTTTAACGGCGTTGTCGAAGAAGTGGATTACGAGAAAAGCCGCGTGAAGGTGTCCGTGTTGATTTTCGGTCGTTCTACTCCTGTCGAACTGGAATTTGGCCAGGTCGAAAAAGCTTAAGCAGAAATAGTTTGTAACGGGCCGCTGATTAAAATATAATCGCGGCCTTTTTTAACGTCAGGGGAGCCGTTTGAGTAAGTGTCCTCGCACTTACGAGGCGAATACCCTAAATTGAGGTGAAACATGGCAAAGAAAGTCACGGCACTTGTAAAATTACAAGTTAAAGCTGGTATGGCAAACCCGTCGCCACCAGTTGGTCCAGCATTGGGTCAACACGGTGTGAACATCATGGAATTCTGTAAAGGCTTCAACGCCCGTACAGAGTCACTGGAAAAAGGCATGCCTATTCCAGTAGTGATCACTGTATACAGCGACCGCTCATTTACATTTGAAACCCGCACCCCACCTGCTTCTTTCTTATTATTGAAAGCTGCTGGTTTAAAAGGTGGTTCAGGCCGTCCTAATACCCAGAAAGTGGGTAAAGTAACTGTTGCTCAGCTGGAAGAGATCGTTAAGATCAAACGTGCTGACTTAACAGCGGGTACTGACGAAGCAGCACTGAGCACTATTGCTGGTACTGCCCGTTCAATGGGCTTAGTGGTGGAGGGTTAATCAATGGCTAAATTATCAAAGCGTGCTAAATTAATCCGTTCAAAAGTAGATTCTACTCGTGAATACGCGATCAATGACGCAGTTGCGTTATTAAAAGAATTAACAGCTGGCAAGTTCGTTGAATCAGTTGATGTTGCAATCAACCTGGGTATCGACGCTCGTAAGTCAGATCAAAACGTTCGTGGTGCTACTGTGTTACCACACGGTACTGGCCGCACTGTACGTGTTGCTGTGTTCACTCAGGGTGCTAACGCTGAAGCTGCTAAAGCTGCAGGCGCTGACATCGTGGGTATGGAAGACTTAGCTGAATTAGTTAAGAAAGGCGAGATGAACTTTGATGTTGTTATCGCTTCTCCAGACGCAATGCGTGTTGTTGGTATGTTAGGTCAGATCTTAGGCCCACGTGGTTTAATGCCTAACCCTAAAACTGGCACAGTGACTCCAAACGTTGCTGAAGCAGTGAAAAACGCTAAAGCTGGTCAGGTTCGTTACCGTAACGACAAGAATGGTATCATCCATTCTACAGTCGGTAAGGTTAACTTCGACACTGACAAACTGAAAGAGAACATCGAATCTCTGTTAGTTGCTTTAAAGCGTGCTAAGCCATCTGTAGCAAAAGGCGTTTTCATCAAGAAAGTGACCATTTCTACTACTCACGGCGCAGGTATCGTTTTAGACCAGGCTTCTTTAGACGCCAAAATCTAATTCAGTCCTCTGAAATAGCTGCTTTACAGGAGCGCGTGGTTATTTTATAATCTCGCGCTCAAAAATTCGGGTAGAAGCCGGGCTTTGTTTACAAAGTTTTCGGCTTCCGTCCAAGACCGTAGGTGCCGCAAATTTTTTAAAGGCGTGGCTTAAAAATACAACCTACGCAGACGGTGTTAGCCCCAGAAAGATTCCTATCAATCTGGCTCTCACCGTAAATCGCGCGTTAAACAGTAAGTTTTTTACTGCTTAACGTTGTGTAGGCAACCAGACAATACCGTCTGGAAGAACCAGGAGTTAAGAGCCAATGGCTATTAAGCTTGATGACAAAAAAGCGATCGTTGCTGAAGTTCAGGAAGCTGCCATAGGTGCTTTATCTGCGGTAGTTGCAGACGCTCGCGGTGTTACTGTAGGTAAAATCACTGATCTGCGTAAGCAGGCCCGTGAAGCTGGCGTATGGATGAAAGTTGTCCGTAACACGCTGGTACGCCGTGCAGTAGCTGGCACCGAGTTCGAGTGTTTAAGCAACGCGTTCGTTGGCCCAACACTGATTGCATTCTCTAAAGAGCACCCAGGTGCTGCAGCGCGTATCTTCAAAGATTTCGCGAAAGAAAATGCTAAGTTTGAGCTGAAAGGCGCAGCCTTCAATGGCGCCACAGTAAGCATTGACGTTTTAGCATCGTTGCCAACATACAACGAAGCTATTGCACGTTTAATGAGCACTATGAAAGAAGCAGCAGCCGGCAAATTGGTACGTACCATCGCCGCAGTTCGCGACCAAAAACAAGCCTAAACAACGTAATTTTACGTTTTGTTTGGAATTAAAGTTTAATACGGGATACGTCCCCTTAATTTAGGAATCTGAGCAATGTCAGTTACTAAAGATCAAATCTTAGATGCTATCGCTGCAATGTCTGTAATGGAAGTTGTAGAATTAGTTAGCGCTATGGAAGAAAAATTCGGCGTTTCTGCTGCTGCTGCTGTTGCAGTTGCTGCTGGTCCAGCTGCTGCTGTTGAAGAACAAACAGAATTCAACGTAATTCTGGCAGCTGTTGGCGCTAACAAAGTATCAGTAATCAAAGCTGTTCGCGGCGCGACTGGTTTAGGCCTGAAAGAAGCTAAAGATTTAGTTGAAGCTGCTCCAGCTGCAATTAAAGAAGGCGTTTCTAAAGCCGATGCTGACGCTCTGAAGAAAGAGTTAGAAGAAGCTGGTGCTACTGTTGAAGTTAAATAATCTAGATTTTTCTAGATTATACGCCTGATTTCAGGCTAGGCTGGTGGTGAAATAACCACCGGCCTTTTTGCGCTGTGGGACATTGATTTTCCCCACCCTAATGTTGCCATGTCGGTAACATTCAAGCCGCCCCTAGAGGGTAGGTAGGGTAAAAAATCAGCTAGCTGAGGAACCCCATGACTTACTCTTATTCTGAAAAGAAACGTATCCGTAAGGACTTCGGCAAACGTCCACAAGTGCTGGATGTGCCATATCTGTTGTCGATTCAAATTGAATCGTTCAGCAAATTTATCGAACCTGATCCAGAAGGTGGATACGGCTTAGAAGCTGCATTCCGTTCTGTATTCCCAATTAAAAGCTACTCAGGTAGTGCCGAGCTGCAATATGTCAGCTACCGCATTGGCGAGCCGGTTTTTGACGTCAAAGAGTGCCAAATTCGTGGTGTGACTTACTCAGCTCCGCTGCGTGTCAAACTGCGCATGGTGTTATTTGATAAAGAAGTGCCAGGTACAATCAAAGATATCCGTGAACAAGAAGTCTACATGGGCGAAATCCCATTGATGACTGAAAACGGTACCTTTGTAATCAATGGTACTGAACGTGTTATCGTTTCTCAGCTGCACCGTAGCCCGGGTGTATTCTTTGACCACGACCGTGGCAAGACTCACTCCTCAGGCAAGGTTTTATACAATGCTCGCGTGATCCCTTACCGTGGTTCATGGTTAGACTTTGAGTTCGATGCCAAAGATAACCTGTTCGTGCGTATCGATCGTCGCCGCAAATTGCCAGCCACTATTTTATTACGTGCGCTGAGCTTAAGTACTGAAGAAATTTTAAGTACTTTCTTCGAAAGCACCCGTTTTGAAATTAAAGACGGCAAACTGTTGATGGAAGTGGTGGCAAACCGCTTACGTGGTGAAACAGCTGCTTTTGATATCAAAGACAACGATGGCGAAGTGATCGTAGAAGCTGGTCGTCGTATTACTGCCCGTCATGTGCGTCAGTTAGAAAAAACTGGCATGACACTGATGGAAGTTCCACATGAATATGTAGTAGGCCGCGTTTTATCAAAAAATTACGCTGACCGTTCAACCGGAGAGATTATTGCCGAGGCGAACGCAGAGCTCACACTGGAGCTGTTAGCAAAACTAGCAAAAGCGGGCTACGAAAGTTTCGAAACTCTTTACATTAACGATTTGGACCAAGGTTCTTATATTTCTGAAACCATCCGGATCGATCCAAGCAGCAACCGCATGGAAGCATTGGTAGAAATCTACCGTATGATGCGTCCAGGCGAGCCACCAACGCGTGAAGCTGCTGAAACTTTATTTGAAAACCTGTTCTTCTCTGAAGATCGTTATGACCTGTCTACTGTAGGTCGTATGAAGTTCAACCGCCGTGTTGACTTCGAAGAAGGTAAAGGCGTAGGCGTTTTATCCAAAGACGATATCCTGGCTGTAATGAAAGTCTTAATCGACATTCGTAACGGTAAAGGCGAAGTGGACGATATCGACCACTTAGGTAACAGACGTATCCGTTCTGTCGGTGAAATGGCTGAAAACCAATTCCGTGTTGGTTTAGTTCGTGTGGAACGTGCAGTAAAAGAGCGCCTGTCTTTAGGTGATCTGGACGCTGTGATGCCACAGGATCTGATCAACGCTAAGCCTATTTCTGCTGCGGTGAAAGAGTTCTTTGGTTCAAGCCAGCTGTCTCAGTTTATGGACCAGAACAACCCACTGTCAGAAGTAACGCACAAACGCCGTATTTCTGCGTTAGGCCCGGGCGGTTTGACCCGTGAGCGCGCAGGCTTCGAAGTACGTGACGTTCACCCAACACACTACGGTCGTGTTTGTCCAATCGAGACGCCTGAAGGTCCAAACATCGGTTTGATCAACTCGCTGTCTATGTTTGCTCAGACCAACGAATACGGTTTCCTCGAAACACCTTACCGTCGTATTGAAGATGGTATTGTGACTGACGAAGTCGATTTCTTATCTGCGATTGAAGAAGGTAACTTTGTTATCGCTCAGGCGAACGCCGAGTTAAGCGCAGAAAACCGTCTGGTTGAAGATTTGGTACCGTGCCGTTACAAAAACGAATTCACCTTAATGCCGGCCGACAAGGTTCAGTATATGGACGTTGCACCACAGCAGATCGTATCTGTTGCTGCTGCTCTGATCCCGTTCCTGGAACACGATGACGCCAACCGTGCATTAATGGGTTCAAACATGCAACGTCAGGCCGTTCCTACATTACGTGCTGATAAGCCGTTAGTAGGTACTGGTGTAGAACGTGTTGTAGCCAAAGACTCTGGTGTAACTGTAGTGGCGAAACGTGGTGGTACTGTTGACTATGTCGACGCCAGCCGTATCGTAATTAAAGTACACGAAGAAGAAATGGTAGCCGGTGAAGCCGGTATCGACATCTACAACCTGACTAAATACACCCGTTCTAACCAGAACACCTGTATCAACCAGCGTCCATGTGTAAACCATGGTGAGCCGATTGAACGTGGTGATGTACTGGCCGATGGTCCGTCTACGGACTTAGGTGAACTGGCTTTAGGTCAAAACTTACGCGTGGCATTCATGCCGTGGAACGGTTACAACTTCGAAGATTCGATCTTGTTATCCGAGCGTTTAGTACAGGAAGATCGCTTAACCACTATTCACATTCAGGAACTGAGCTGTATCGCTCGTGATACCAAGTTAGGGCCTGAAGAAATCACTGCTGATATTCCAAACGTAGGTGAGTCTGCTTTATCTAAGCTGGACGAAGCCGGTATCGTTTACATCGGTGCTGAAGTGAAAGGCGGCGACATTCTGGTGGGTAAGGTTACACCTAAAGGTGAAAGCCAGCTGACTCCGGAAGAAAAACTGTTACGCGCTATCTTCGGTGAAAAAGCTTCTGACGTTAAAGACAGCTCATTACGTGTGCCTAACTCTGTAACTGGTACAGTTATCGACGTTCAGGTCTTCACCCGTGATGGCGTTGAAAAAGACAAACGTGCCCGTGAAATCGAAGAAATGGAAGTCAAACAGGCTAAGAAAGACCTGAATGAAGAATTCCGTATCCTTGAAGAAGGTATCTTCTCACGTGCCCGCAACCTGGTTGAAAGCACAGGCGTTGATCGCACTAAGCTGAACGGCTTACGTGGTGATGCTCTGTTAGGCTACAGCCTGGCTGATGAAGATAAGCAAAACGATCTGGAACAATTAGCGGCTCAGTACGAAGAAATCCGTATTGAATACGATAAGAAATTCGAAGCCAAACGTCGCAAGATTGTTCAGGGTGACGATTTAGCTCCAGGCGTTCTGAAGATCGTTAAAGTGTACTTAGCTGTGAAACGTCGTATCCAGCCTGGTGACAAGATGGCCGGTCGTCACGGTAACAAGGGTGTGGTTTCTACCATTGTTCCAGTTGAAGACATGCCATATGACGAAAAAGGTCAGCCGGTTGATATCGTACTGAACCCGCTGGGTGTACCGTCTCGTATGAACATCGGTCAGATCCTTGAAACTCACTTAGGCTTAGCGGCCCGTGGTATCGGTGACAAGATTGACGGCATGATCAAAGACCAGAAAGAAGTTGCGGAAATCCGTGAATTCCTGACCAAGGTCTATGCACTGGGTGAGTCACGTCAAGACGTGGATATCGCCAGCTTCACGGATGATGAAGTGCGTCGTTTAGCAGAAAACCTGCGTAAAGGTTTACCTGTAGCTACTCCAGTGTTTGATGGCGCCAAAGAAAGCGAAATCAAAGAGCTGTTGACTTTAGGTGACTTACCGACCAGCGGTCAGATCACATTGTATGATGGTCGTACCGGCAATACCTTCGAACGTAAGGTTACTGTTGGCTACATGTACATGCTGAAACTGAACCACTTGGTAGACGACAAGATGCACGCCCGTTCTACTGGTTCGTACAGTCTGGTTACTCAACAACCATTGGGCGGTAAAGCTCAGTTTGGTGGTCAGCGTTTCGGTGAGATGGAAGTGTGGGCTCTGGAAGCATACGGCGCAGCATACACGCTGCAAGAGATGTTAACAGTCAAGTCTGATGACGTGAATGGCCGTACCAAGATGTATAAAAACATCGTGGATGGCGACCACCGCATGGAACCAGGCATGCCAGAATCTTTCAACGTATTGATGAAAGAGATCCGTTCACTCGGTATCAACATCGAATTGGAAGAGGAATAACCCCGGTTAGCAAAACTAATCGAATTGTCCGGGGCGGTACGCCGCCCCTTGCTGGTTAACCTCTTACAGGAGAGCAAAGGTGAAAGACTTATTAAAGTTTCTGAAACAACAAACTAAAACTGAAGAGTTCGATGTGATTCGTATCGGCCTTTCTTCACCAGACATGATCCGTTCATGGTCTTTTGGTGAAGTGAAAAAGCCTGAGACAATCAACTACCGTACCTTCAAGCCAGAGCGCGATGGTTTGTTTTGTGCACGGATTTTTGGCCCGGTAAAAGACTATGAGTGTCTGTGTGGTAAATACAAACGCTTAAAGCACCGTGGTGTGATCTGTGAAAAATGTGGTGTTGAAGTCACTCTGACTAAAGTACGTCGTGAGCGTATGGGTCACATTGAACTGGCCAGCCCAACAGCCCACATTTGGTTCCTGAAATCACTGCCAAGCCGTATCGGTTTGCTGTTAGATATGACATTACGTGATATCGAACGTGTACTGTATTTTGAATCTTATGTTGTGACCGAGCCAGGCATGACTTCTTTAGAGCGTCGTCAGATGCTGACTGAAGAAGAATATCTGGACGTGCTGGAAGAGCACGGCGACGAGTTCGAAGCCAAAATGGGTGCAGAAGCAATTCTGGACATTTTACGTGGCATTGAACTGGCAACAGAGATCAAACAAATGCGTGAAGAGTTGCCAACAATCAACTCAGAGACAAAGCGCAAGAAAATCAGCAAACGTCTGAAACTGATGGAAGCATTCCACACTTCTGGTAACAAACCAGAGTGGATGATCATGACAGTACTGCCAGTACTGCCACCAGATCTGCGTCCTTTAGTTCCATTGGACGGTGGCCGTTTTGCCACTTCTGATCTGAACGATTTATACCGCCGTGTGATCAACCGTAACAACCGTCTGAAGCGTCTTTTAGACCTGTCAGCTCCTGATATCATCGTACGTAACGAAAAGCGTATGTTGCAGGAAGCTGTAGATGCGTTGTTAGACAATGGTCGTCGCGGTCGCGCTATCACGGGTTCGAACAAGCGTCCTCTGAAATCTTTGGCCGATATGATCAAAGGTAAACAAGGTCGTTTCCGTCAGAACTTGTTAGGTAAGCGTGTTGACTACTCAGGCCGTTCTGTAATCACAGTAGGTCCTACTTTACGTCTGCATCAGTGCGGTTTACCAAAGAAAATGGCTTTAGAGTTATTCAAGCCTTTCATCTACGGTAAGTTAGAAGCCCGCGGTTTAGCCACTACTATCAAAGCGGCTAAAAAGATGGTTGAACGTGAAGAAGGCGCTGTATGGGACGTTCTGGACGAAGTAATCCGTGAACATCCGGTGCTGTTAAACCGTGCACCTACACTTCACCGTTTAGGTATTCAGGCATTCGAACCTGTACTGATCGAAGGTAAGGCTATCCAGTTACACCCATTGGTGTGTGCTGCATACAACGCCGACTTCGACGGTGACCAGATGGCCGTTCACGTGCCTCTGACCATCGAAGCTCAGTTAGAAGCCCGTGCGCTGATGATGTCGACGAATAACGTTCTGTCGCCAGCTAACGGTGAACCAATCATCGTTCCTTCACAGGACGTTGTATTGGGTCTGTATTACATGACGCGTGACGCAATCAACGCCAAAGGCGAAGGCATGATCTTTAAACATGCCAAGGAAGCTGAAAAAGCATTCCGTGCCGGTGTTGCCAGCTTACACGCCCGTGTCAAAGTACGTATCACTGAAGTGACTATTGCCGAAGACGGCACCCGTTCTTCTGTGACTGCAGTACGCGACACTACAGTAGGCCGTGCGATTCTGTACTCCATCATGCCGGAAGGCTTAGCCTTTGATTCAATCAACCAGGCTATGGGTAAGAAACAGATTTCACGTTTACTGAACGGCTCTTACCGTCGTATTGGTTTGAAAAATACCGTTATTTTAGCGGATCAGATCATGTACACAGGTTTCCATTACGCCATGTTGTCTGGTGTGTCTGTTGGTATTGACGATATGGTCATCCCGGCCGCCAAGGTTGATATCATTTCTGCTGCAGAAGCTGAAGTGGCTGAGATCCAGGACCAGTTCCAACAAGGTTTAGTAACGGCCGGTGAAAAGTACAACAAAGTCATCGACATTTGGTCAACTGCCAACGAAGCCTTATCTAAGGCGATGATGGACAACTTATCGAAAGAGTCAGTTGTGGATCGCGATGGCAACACAGTCACTCAACCGTCATTTAACTCTGTTTATATGATGGCCGACTCTGGCGCACGGGGCTCTCCAGCTCAGATCCGTCAGTTAGCCGGTATGCGTGGTCTGATGGCTAAACCAGATGGTTCAATCATCGAAACGCCAATTACAGCGAACTTCCGTGAAGGTCTGAGCGTACTTCAGTACTTCATCTCTACTCACGGTGCTCGTAAAGGTTTGGCGGATACAGCGTTAAAAACAGCAAACTCTGGTTACCTGACTCGTCGTCTGGTTGACGTTGCACAGGATTTAGTCGTGACTGAATCTGACTGTGGCTCTACAGAAGGCATCATGATGAAGCCACTGATTGAAGGTGGTGACGTTGTAGAAGGTCTGCGTGAGCGCGTATTAGGTCGTGTTGTGATCGGCGACGTGGTAGTTCCTGCAACTGGCGAAGTGCTGGTTGAAGATGGCACCATGTTAGACGAGAAGCTTTGTGATGCGATTGAAAAACACTCGATTGACGAAGTTTATGTTCGTTCTGTAATTACCTGTCAGACCAACTTTGGTGTATGTGCCAAGTGTTACGGTCGTGATTTGGCCCGTGGCCACATCATCAACGCTGGTGAAGCTGTAGGCGTTATCGCTGCTCAGTCCATCGGTGAGCCAGGTACACAGTTAACGATGCGTACATTCCACATCGGTGGTGCTGCATCACGGTCATCAGCTGAGAACAGCGTACAAGTGAAGAACTCAGGTATCCTGAAGTTACACAATGCGAAGTTCGTACGTAACAGTGACAACAAAATTGTTATCACTTCACGTTCAGCCGAAGTCACAGTGTTCGACGACATGGGTCGTGAGAAAGAGCGTTACAAGCTGCCATACGGTTCTATTTTAGCCACTGACGACAATGCAAAAATCGTTTCTGGCCAAATCGTTGCAAGCTGGGATCCGCACTCTCACCCAATTATCGTAGAACGTGGTGCCAAGGTATCGCACAGCGATATCGATGATACCAACACTGAAGTTCAGCAGGACGACCTGACTGGTTTAACCCGTACTGTGGTGAAAGACCTGTCGAAGGCCAATGCGAAAGAACCTAAGTTAATTTTAGAAATGGACGACGGTGCATTACAGGAAATCCGCTTACCGAGCTTCACCACTATTGAAGTGACTGATGGTTCGAACGTAAAAGCCGGTGCTGTATTAGCCCGTATTCCACAAGAAAGCTCGAAAACACGCGACATCACGGGTGGTCTGCCACGCGTTGCCGACTTGTTCGAAGCCCGTAAGCCAAAAGATCCTGCCATCCTGGCGGAAATCTCAGGTGTTATTAGCTTCGGTAAAGAAACCAAAGGCAAACGTCGTCTGATCATCACTCCAGAGCAAGGTGATTCTCATGAAGAGATGATCCCGAAATGGCGTCAGGTGAACGTGTTCGAAGGTGAACGTATCGAGAAAGGTGAAGTGATCTCCGAAGGTCCAGAGTCACCACACGATATCCTGCGCTTACGTGGTATCCACCATGTAGCCAGTTACATCGTGAACGAAGTACAGGACGTATACCGTCTGCAAGGCGTTAAAATTAACGACAAGCACATCGAAACTATTATTCGTCAAATGCTGCGTAAATGTTTAATCATTCACCCAGGTAGTAGCGAGTTCTTAGAAGGTGAAATGGCGGAAGTGTCACGCGTTAATATTGCAAACGCTGAACTGGAAGCTGCAGGTAAGATCCCTGCGAAGTACGAACGGTCGTTGTTAGGTATTACCAAAGCATCACTGTCAACGGACTCTTTCATTTCTGCGGCGTCGTTCCAGGAAACAACGCGCGTATTAACAGAAGCTGCAGTCGGCGGAAAATTCGACGAGCTGCGTGGCCTGAAAGAAAACGTAATTGTCGGCCGTTTGATCCCGGCAGGTACTGGTTTTTCGTATCACCAAAACCGTATCCGTCAACGTCAACGTGTCGCCAATGGCGAAGTCGCTGAACCGGCGATGAGTGCAGAAAGTGCTGAACAAGCTCTGACTGATGCTCTGAATATGGACTTGTCTGGCAACGACGAATAAGCCGAAGCCGCAGATTGGGATGGTCGCCAGCAAATGACCATCCCTTTTTGTTCCTTGACAGGTCAAAGGTTGACCAGTAGAATTCCGCAGCCCCAAATTTGGGTGCGGAATTTTCACGTTTATAGGTAGTTATTTAACCAGGAGTATTTAATGGCAACAATCAACCAGCTAGTGCGTAAGCCGCGCAGCCAGGTGGTCTCTAAGAGCACCGTGCCGGCGCTCGAAGCTTGCCCACAGAAGCGTGGTGTTTGTACCCGCGTATACACCACCACACCTAAGAAGCCTAACTCTGCATTA
>JAESGG010000157.1_pt1 | contig 14047 bp, 12 predicted proteins | sample 9266231 | NCBI WGS metagenome assembly JAESGG01 (sample SAMN14515337, study PRJNA621664) | algae metagenome | isolation source: Aphanocapsa sp. GSE-SYN-MK-11-07L and co-occurring heterotrophs from wet... | place: USA: Grand Staircase Escalante National Monument, Utah | collected 2006-04-16 | reverse complement strand
TCTCACGCAAGATTTATTTGATGCATTCATACCTGCCGAAGTTCATGAATTTACCCTGCCGAAGTTGGCTGAGATTAGGGTGCCGAAGTTAGTGAGAATCACCTGCCGAAGTTGTGAAAATACAGCAGATTGCACAGTACCCTCGACAGTGCTCAGTGACCACTTGGGTAAACCATTGGTCAAGCACATGGTCGAGAAACACATTCGCAATCACAGGGGAGACGATGGAGCCTTGGGGACTCCCCAGTTCATCTAGGACAATGCCTCCTGGGGTTTGAACTCCAGCTTTGAGCATTCGCGCGACCAGGTGTAGAAATTTTCTATCCTTGATCCGCTCTCGCATGACTGCCAGAATCTCCTGGTGTGGCATTGTGTCGAAGAACTGAGCCAGGTCTAGATCTGCAATCCAGTTGACGGGTTTAGTCATGACCTCGCTGTTTAGTTGTCTCAACGCATCGTGACAACTCCGCTTTGGGCGGAATCCATAGGAGGTCTCGATAAACACAGGCTCATAGATTGCTTCCAGAATCTGTCGTGTCATCTCCTGGACGATTTTGTCTTCCAGGCAACTGATTCCCAAAGGACGCAGGGTGCCATCCTCTTTGGGAATCTCCACTCGTCGCACAGCTTTGGGGCGGTACGACCTCTGAAGCAGTTTCTGATGCAAAACCCGTAGGTTTTCCTCCAGGTTTTGCCCGTATTCTGCTTTGCTCACTCCATCCACTCCGGGCGCTTTCTTTTCAGCCAGCGCCACGAAGCAGGCTCGCAGGTTCTCCACTGTATAGTGATGCATCAGAGTTGTGAACTCCGGTGCAGGTTGGCTGCTCGCTCGTCTAGCTATCCGCTCGATTCCAGTGACCGTCATTGTTCCACCTCTGAGTATGGTTGACGTTTCCATCGAGTGTTCGACCCAATGTGCCCCCCTTCGCTCCGTGGGCGTTACCCCACTTCCTCGCTAATATGAGGACATCCGACTTCCCACGAACCTTTAAGCTTCCTTCCGGTGTGCCGGTTGTGCCGCCCTACCCCCAAAGGGAGGAGTTCGTGGGATCTCCCGAGTTCCCGACTTTGCCTTCGTGACGTGCCACGGTCTCAGACCCCGGTGGACCCTCCAGAACCCTGGCTTTTGGCTCTTTTTGGTGTGGCCTTCCCTGTTGCAAACCAGGTCGGCATCCCACGCATTCGGTTGATTTCGGGGCTCAATCCCTTCACGCTTTCGCATTGCGGCCCATCACCTCCTTGTGTACGCTTCGTCAACCTCGTTACCGGGGTTGACGCAACACTCAGTACCTACTGCCTAGCCAGGGCTTGCAGGATGGGGACTTTCACCCCACTGACAAAGCCGAGCTTCGCTCGGCGCACTTGCAACACAACCTTTTTAACTTAAAATTAACTCTATAAGGTTATATTTCTGATATAGTTAAGGAACAAGCAGGGCAACAAAATATCGCAGATAATCAAAGGTTAATTTATGGCAATTCATGACACTTCTTGGGGGTGATGAACTGCCCCACCGCAAGTGGGCAGGGTGTCAGAATCAAAATAGAGCTAATTGCTCATCCCTGTGTAGCTTGAGATATTCTTTGCCCTGTTCTTGGACATACTTCGCAATCATGTCCTCATCTCCATGTTTCCCAACCGTGCTTGCAAAGTAGCCGTCGCTCCAAAACTCTCCCTCCCATAACTGTTGTTTCACTTGAGGGCAATGTTTGAACACCTCTTTTGCTGTCAGACTTTTAAGCATCGTGATAAGTTTGGTCACAATGTGAGTTGGAACCGACTGCACTAAAAGATGAACATGGTCTTTGTCTATTCCAATTTCCACAGACTTGATCTCTTGACGCTTCTCAATCTCTAAGCGCACTTCGCGCAAGACAGCATCCACCTGTTCGTCGAACGCAGCCTGTCGATACTTCGCTGGAAACACTAAATGATAAAGCAAAACCATTACGTCATGTTTTTTGTGGATATACTCGCTCATTCTCGTATTTTACGCCGCAGTGATTGAAACCTGAGAAAAGTCAAGACAATAGTAGTATTTTAATTTACTTTAGTAGACCTGTTGCTTAATAAGCCACAAAAAGCCATGAAAACCAAGCAGAGCAATCATTCCAGGCGATTTTCATTTTTCATGATCAATGGCTGCAAGCTAGTGACGATAAGGGTTTCGGCGATTTTTTGCGTTATAAAGCAACAGGTCTAGTGATTATCCGGTTATCAAAAACTTACTTTTCAATGTAAGTCGTTGTATTTTGCTTAGATCATCGCATTAAAATTGTTGACTTTAGGATCAACAGTTTACTTGTTCCATATTGTGGGGGAAAATGACAATGAATCAACATCTCAGCAGTGCAACAGAGTTCCTAGTACGACGAATGGAGGTATATTCATCCGAGGGGGTGCGTAGACATGTAGTTCATCGGCCGGTTTTTTTGGATCAAGTTGGACAACGACAAAGGTTCAGCAGAGACTCGGTAGAGTCAGTGTCGGCACTGACACAAATGGTTCGATTGCCCATTAACATTGAAATTCGGGCTGGAGCCTTGAACGAGCTGAGCAGTATCCTCGCCAGCCAAGGATTATCAACTTCTGGAAACATTGGAGTTGTGGTCAGTCCTGGTTCCGGCAAAGCGATCTCCCAACGCCTTGCCCCGATGCTACCTAATGCAAGATGGCACATTGTCACTGACTGCACCTTGGATTCAGCCGTCCAGCTTGCTGAGCAAATGCGCTTTGGTCACTATGACGTAGTAGTTGGAATCGGTGGTGGGAAAATCGTTGACACAGCCAAATACGCCGCTGCCCAGATCGGACTGCCCCTTGTTGCTGTACCTACAAACCTCGCCCACGATGGTATCTGTTCCCCAGTCTCGATCCTCGACAGTGATGCTGGACGCAGTTCCTACAGCGTACCAATCCCCATCATCGTCATTATCGATCTTGACGTTATCCGCCAGTCTCCAAGCCGTTTCATTGCAGCCGGTATCGGTGATACAGTATCGAATATCTCTGCGGTCGCTGACTGGGATCTTTCTCATCAAGAAACCGAGGAGCCGATCAACCGTCTGTCCATAACCATCGCCCATACTGCTGCTCAATCACTGCTGCACCACCCTGGCACAATCCAAGGTAACAGTTTGCTAACCATACTCGCTGAGTCCCTCGTAGTATCTGGCATTGCCATGAACATTGCCGGTAGCAGCCGCCCCTGCAGTGGCGGTTGTCATGAGATATCCCACGCCTTGGATGTACTTTTTCCAGGGCGCAACGCTTTACATGGTGAGCAGGTTGGCATCGGCGCAGCTTTTGCTACCTACTTGCGCGGCGACAGCGAAATGGCTGGGAGGATCGCAGAGTGCCTGTCCCGGCACAGTCTACCAATTACCGCAGCAGAGATTGGTTTCAGTGATGAAGAGTTTGCCCAGGCTGTGTTGTTTGCTCCGCAGACTCGACCAGGGCGCTACACCATCCTAGAACACCTCGACCTCGGCTTAGACACTATTCGGGATGCCTATGCCGACTATGTTAAAGCTGCTAGTTCTATGAACAAAAATCGCGTTGAGCTAGTAAAAATCTGATCTATGCCAACTCCCATTAGCGAAAGATACTTTGCTACTCAAGTCTAGGCATACTGATAAAAAGCTATAAACGAAGGTGAGAAAACCCAGATGTCTATAAATTTGAGTACCCCTACCGAAAGTTCCATTAACCTCAATCCACTGTCTGAAATTGCATCGACTCGCTTGAGCAACATTCGTCTTATAGCTACAGATATGGATGGTACTCTGACTAGACGAGGAAAATTTACTGTTGGACTACTGCAAGCCTTGGAGAATTTAGCTGCATCTGGTATTAAGGTACTAATTATCACCGGACGTTCATCTGGATGGGTGAGTGGACTCAGTAGCTTGATGCCAGTACAATGTGCAATTGCGGAAAACGGCGGTTTGTTTTTTCCGCCTGATAACCAAAAAGCATTACTCTTAACACCCATTCCTGATTTAGCTGAACATCGCCAGCATTTAGCTGCGACTTTTAAGCAATTACAAACCAAATTTCCCCAAATTCAGGAATCTATTGATAATCGCTTTCGGATTACTGACTGGACTTTTGACGTAGCCTCTTTGAATCTAGATCAACTCAAAACTTTAGAGAATTTATGTCAGGAAATGGGTTGGGAATTCACATACAGCAACGTACAGTGTCACATTAAACCCAAAGGACAAGATAAGGCTGTAGGATTATTGCAGGTATTGCGCGAGTACTTTCCTGAATATTCACCAGAACAAATTGTGACTGTTGGCGACAGTCCTAATGATGAAAGTCTATTTCAGCAGCATTATTTTCCTTTGTCTGTAGGTGTAGCTAACGTCTTGGAATATGCGAATCAGTTGCAACATCTGCCCGCCTATGTTACAAAATTTTCTGAAGGAGAAGGGTTTTGTGAGTTGTCTAGTTATATTTTGAAGGGTGCAACCTTAATATGATATTGTTCAAGAGAATTAGGAAAGCCGTATGGCTGTGTTGCAAAAACTGAACTACGTGGTAGGGTAAGACGCTCTCATCTAAATTCCTTTCCCTGTGATGTCAACCTCCGAACCGTTCAAATGGCGGCACTTCCTCCCAGAGATCATCCTGCAAGCGGTTCGGTGGTATTGCCGCTATGCCTTGAGCTACCGAGACATTGAAGAGTTGATGCGAGAACGGGGGGTTGAAGTTGATCACACCACAATTTATGGCTGGGTACAGCAGTACAGGACAGAAATAGATCGGCGGTGTCGTCCCCATTTGCGTCCCACCAACTATTCCTGGCGTGTCGATGAAACTTATATCCGGGTCAAGGGAGCCTGGAAATATTTTTATCGTGCAGTAGACGCTGAGGGCAACACCCTGGACTTCTGGCTCAGTGCCAAACGAGATGCGAAAGCGGCGAACTCTCCGAGGCTTCGAGGCGATGAATATAATCCGGAAGGGTCAGGTCAAAGGGGTCAAGAAGGGAGATGTCCTGGGACAGATCTCCTTCATTCATCAAATCTTCGGAGTTGCTGCATAACTCACTTCTTCTACCCAAGAAGTTTATGACAATTCAATATATTTGCAACACAGCCAAAATGGCTGTAGAAAATACAAAGCAGTATAGAGGGTTACATTGGCCATATCAGAATAATGGTAAATTCATTATGTCAAGTGTTAACGCAGTTCTCCAAGTTTATTATTGAGGATGGTTCAAAATGGCTGTAGAAAGTACAAAGCAGTATAAAGAGTTGCATGGACTACATGGTTTGCATGGACTACATGGTTTGCATGGACTACATGGTTTGCATGGACTACATGGTTTGCATGGACTACATGGTTTGCATGGACTACATGGTTTGCATGGACTACATGGTTTGCATGGACTACATGGTTTGCATGGACTACATGGACTACAGACTCTCAAGGATGTAAATAGCGTTTCTGCACAGCAAATGAAAGGTTTGCATGGGCTACATGGATTGCATGGATTGCATGGATTGCATGGCGTTCAAACGCTTGTGAAGCAGTAATACAAATAGACTGTCGAACTGCAAGTATGCTTGTTCCGTGTAGCAGACTAGTGAAGCATTACTTGAGAAACGGGCTTAGTAGCAAGTCAGGCGGATGGAGTATCAGAATTATTTTGCGTGATACCATTTCACGAAATATTTGATACAAATGATTGGTCTTTAATTCTTTCCACCTGCCCCCGAAGTTCTGTGCGTCGAAGGCGTTGGCTTCGCCAACGCTGGAAGTCGGCGCTCAGACTTTTATTCCTGCTGCTTATCTGTATCAATTTTAAACAGTCTTATTGAAGGTAAGGTTGTGGACAATCTGACTACAGTTTCACAGACATGATATTTCGCTATTTTTAAGTTTGAGCAAACACAACCTGAAATAATCTATGTTTACCCTAGATTTGCCGCGATTGAAACGACAGCTTGACGAAGCTAATGCCAAACGCGTTCTTTTTTTGCTACCAGAAGGAGTCCTGGATCGATATGTTGATATCGAGAATTTCTTCAAGTCTTGTGACATTGAGACTTTCATTTTAGGAGATGAGCATTGGGGAGGATGTGATATCCCGATCGAGGCTTTTGAAGATTTGAGTATCGATACAATTGTTAGCGTTGGTCATACAGAATACTTCCGCAAGGATCGAGAGCGGATTTTGTTCTTTCCCATGAATTTTGTGCATCGACTGACTGAAGCCAGTATGGAAAATCTGTTAGATCCACTCGTCAATGGCAGATTTGAGAAGATGAGCATTGCTTGGTCTACAGAGTTCCAAGACTATGCACAGCCAATTTTGCAGTTTCTGGGGTCTAAAGTAAATGTCTCTCTAGCTCAATCGGATTATTTGGTGACATCGGGACAAGTACTAGGATGTCATTACAGTAAGCAAACCCGCCAAGAGCAAGATGTAGACTGTTTCCTGGTTGTTTCTGATGCATTCCATTCTTCAGGCTTACTCTATGAGACAGTGAAACCTGTTTTCTGGTTTGATCCATACAATGCCCGATTGATAGATATCTCACCTTGGCGTGAACCTCTGATAGAGAAGCGGCGAAACTTAGTGGAAACGGCAACGCGAAGTAGACGATTTGGCATTGTGATTGAAAAACGACATGGACAGCAGCGGGTTAATCTCGCCAGAAAGCTGAGGAGTTTACTGTTTGAGCAGGGCTATGAGGTTTCCTTGCTATATATGTCGGATGTCACTCCAGCAAAGCTACAGCGATATAAACCGTTCATTGATATCTTTGTGAATACCGCCTGCCCTCGGATCGAAAGTTTTGAAGAGTCTGGGGTTTATGTACTCAACTCTGAAGAAACACGCATTGTCTGTGGAAAAGTTGCTTTTGATGAGGTTTATCCAGGGGCTAGAGGTGAACTAAACCACTTTAAGCTCAGGGTTTCTCCGCAGACTGGAAATGTAGAATGTGGTTCGGTAGTGTAAGTTTGCAACTCGTTTAAGGTTGCTGGAGTGATGAGACCCACCTGGATTGAGGTTAATTTGGGCATTATTTCTAATAATGTGCAGCAGATTCGTCGTCGTGTTGGTGCTAACGTCAAATTAATGGCGGTGGTTAAAGCAAATGCCTATGGCTATGGTTTGTTACCGATTAGTTTATACCTGGCGAATCAAGTTGATTACTTTGGAGTAGCACTGGTTGAGGAAGCGATCGCACTTCGCCAAGCTGGCATTCAAACTCCAATTCTCTCGTTCAACTGCTACATTGACCAGTATATTGAAGCCGCCCAACATGATGTTGAAGTTGCTGTATCTGTGGTAAAGGCTGTTGCTGCAATTGAGACAGCCTGTCGCTTCATAGATACAGGCTTGAAAGTGCATGTTGAAGTGGATACAGGGATGGGAATTACAGGCATTGAGCCAGAACAAGTCCTATATTGTGTTGAATTGCTGCAACAAATCCCTCAATGCAAGGTAGTAGGGCTGTATTCGCAGTTGGCGTTAAGTGAATATGCCGAACCGGACGATAAGCAGCTCTCAAAGCAGGCAGATTGCTTCAAGACCCTAGCAGACTGTCTGTCTTCGATACCCCTCAAACACCTTTTGGCATCTCCTGGTGTAGCGTTGTGTCCCGAACTGCACTATGGCATGGTGCGATGTGGCTGCATTCTATTCAATGGTGCAAGTCAAGGGGGCAGTTGGGATCTGCGTGATTCAATGACACTTAAATCACAGGTGACCATGCTTCGGCAGCACTTGCGTGGTGCTTCACTAGGATACAAACCTCGTACTCATCAGGCCATGCGAGTGGCTATTGTGCCAATCGGTTATGGTGATGGATACAACCGTGAAGTCTCTAGTAGTGGTGAAATACTGATTCGAGGCAAACGCTATCCGATTGTAGGTGATATCTGTATGGATAAGCTGGCGGTAGAGATTGAGGACGATCCGATCGCAGTTGGGGATGAGGTTGTGTTGTTAGGATGTCAGGGACAAGAGGCTATTACATTACGGCAAATTGCTGAGTCAACTTGCCAGAATGAAGCGATCGCCACGATTGGGTTTACTGATAGAATTCCCAGAATCTACTCTTGTTCCGTCTAGAAAGTTTTCAAAGGACATTGACGCTTCAAAATTTTCTTTAATTGTGCAACTGAATCAGCAGCAAGTCTAGCCTCATCGTTATCCTGTACTTAGAGACTTTCAAGAAACAACTTTTACAATTTACTATCTAGAAAGCTTACTGAGAAAGCATTTCTCACTCAAAAAAGGCAAGGTTGTTTTGTGATAACCTCTTACTCTTTCCAATAACTAAGGATGCAATGGTTCACACAACTACGAACGACGCTAAGTCGTGGTATGACAATCTGGAAGTGAATGAATTCTTTCTAAACGCTTGTGGGGATGAATTTAATCACATTGGCATCTACGAAGATCCAAACAATATTCAAACGGGTGGGCTGAGAGCTACGCAGGAACTCTTATCTGGCATTGAGTTTAAAGTGCCAGGAAGTTCAATGAGCAAACGAGTGCTTGACATTGGTTCAGGATATGGAGGAACAGCGCGCTACTTGGCCGATCTATTTGGCTGCTCTGTTGATTGTGTCAACGTCAGTACACTGCAAAACACAGTTAATCAACGCAAAAATGACGAACAGAAACTGAACCATTTGATCCAGATTTTTGAAGCAGATTTTGCTCAATTGCCCTTCGCTGATGCAACTTACGATGTTGTGATTGCACAAGACTGCCTACTAGATGCAGTCAGCAAAGAGCGAGTCTTTCGAGAGGTGCATCGGGTTCTCAAGCCTCAAGGATTATTTGTGATGAGCGATCTGACACGACGCGACGAGTCAGAAGTGGTGCGTGCTGCCATTTTACAGAGGAAATGGGGTCTGGGAGAAATTGTATCAACTCAGTCTTATTTAAGTTTAGGCTATGCAGTAGGGTTTCAACTCATACGGTACAACGATTTTTCTGAAAACCTAGCGATCGGTTATGCAGATGACGTGGACGCTTGGGCAGATGCTTCTCGCCAAATGCAAACATTAAGCCAAGAACGCCGCCAGTTTGAGCAGCAAGTTTTCCAAAGTTGGTGTGATGCTGGAAAAGCTGGATACCTTTGTCTCAGCTATTTTCGGTTTAGAAAGATTGAGTAAGGAATGGTATTTCGACACATTTTGGAGAGTGCTTGAATCATGTGTGGCATTTACTTGCGAATTGAGAGGCAGCAAGGTAACTATTCTCGACAGCAAAAATCTTTCGAGGAATTTTCTTCAATGCGACATCGTGGCCCCGATAGCAGCATATTTTGTGTCAAGGAATTGCGACTCGGACACGAGAGTTATGAGGTTCACTATGGCTTTCATCGTTTAGCAATCAACGATCGCTCTGACGCTGCCAATCAGCCGTTCACCTATGAGGACGGTTCATTCGCAATGTGCAATGGCGAAATCTACAACTTTGCTCAACTGCAAGAAAAACAGCTTGCCTCTTATCCATTTCGTTCTCACTCGGATTGTGAAGTTCTGTTCCCCCTCTATGAACAATATGGGGTGCAAATGGTAGATTACTTAGACGGCGTTTTTGCACTGGTGCTATATTCTGCCCAAGAAAAGTGCTTCTACATTGCTCGTGACCCCCTTGGAGAAAAACCGCTTTATATCGGAATTTCCGAGGATAGTTTAGTCATTGCCTCTGAGCTAAAAGCTGCCATCCACAACGAAGTTCAGCAGTTCCCACCCGGTACTTATGGTGTGATTCGCGGTCTTGGCTCGGTTAACTGCACTCAATTTTTTGAATATCCAACACTAGGTTCGGAACCGATTTCATTCACGGCCTCTGTGCAAGCACTGCAAGAAAAATTAGTCGATGCAGTCGCAAAACGCCTAATGAGTGACGTACCTGTTGGTGTTCTCCTATCTGGCGGAATTGATTCGAGCGGTGTAGCTGCAATTGCAGCTCAACTCTACCCAGGACAACTTAAAACCTTCAGCATTGGCGTTGCAGACTCAACCGATTTGCAGTGTGCCAGACGGGTGGCAGATTACCTCGGCACTGAACATCATGAAGTCCAGGTTAGCATCCTGGATGCTTTACAAGAAGCTGACACGATTATTCGCGTGATTGAAACCTTTAATCCGGTTTTGGTACCAAATCATATTTTGCTCTACTTCTTGGCAAAGTATATTCGAGAGAAAACCGATGTGCGAGTTCTGCTAGATGGCATCGGACCTGACGAGGCTTTAGGTGGCTACCGATTCTTTGCAGAGGCTCCATCGGAGGCCGCATACGATGAAGAGATCCAGCATCAAGTACAAGATTTACATAAAACAGAATTGTTAGGTGAACGGACGTTTGCTGCATTTGGACTAGAAACGCGATCACCTTATTTGGACAAAGCTCTGCTAACATTTCTGCTGGCGTTGCCCACGGAATATCGTATGTCTCGCTCTGCTTACACCAATTATGAAGTTAAGGAGAAGCTCTTGCTTCGCAAAGTACTCACAGGACGACTGCCGATCGAAATACTAGAGCGCGGCAAAGTTCCAATGCCGGAAGGAGTAGGGAAAGTTTATTTGGATACTTTTGAACAGGCAATTTGCGATCGGGTACAGGAGCAGGCATTTAAGCAAGAGCAGCAACAGTTTCCCTTGCTGCATCGTACTGAGTATTACTATAAGCAAAATTTTTATAATCATTTCCCTTGGGCAACGCAGGTGGTTTGCGGGATTCAGCATACGCCTTGGCGATCTTATCAACCTAACGCTGTCGTTTATGAAAACACATAGATAGGGTATCCGCCGAAATATGTGTAAAATGGGACACGTTGTAAAGTTTTGTGTGCGACCCGAAGTTGCACAGGAGAGTGGAACCCTCAAAAAGTTCCCAGGCTAGGATTGGAGGTTAGCAAAATAAAATTTCATCTTCTATGTTTATGGATTTAATTGCGGACGCGTCTATTATGAAAATTGGTAACTCGAGTAATACAGATTCAAACAGTTTAGACGATTGGAGCGATCAACTTACACAAGGATGGACTTTACCATCTGCATGGTACAGCGAACCTACTCTTTTGAAACAAGAGCAAACAGCCATCTTCCAACGTATATGGCAATATGCTGGAAATATTCAGAGCCTTACTCAGCCTGGAGATTATCTGACTCACCGCTGTGGAGATGTGCCTATCCTAATTGTGCGAAATGCTGCCAATGAATTACGGGCTTTTATAAATATTTGTCGCCATCGTGCCTGTGAAGTTGCTTTCGGTGCTGGTAATACTAAGATTCTTCAATGTCCTTATCATGCTTGGAGATATGATCTAGATGGCGTGCTGCAAGTTGTACCAGGCTATGACTTTAACCCCGATCTGGATCTCGCAAGCTTGAGTTTGTTACCCGTCAAAGTAGATACTTGGGGTCCATTCATTTTTGTCAACTTGGACTCCGAGGCTGAACCACTGGAAACTCATCTGGGAATATTACCAGAGCTATTGTTATCGTCTGGTATGAACATAGAAAAACTGCGATCGCGACAAAAATTTGTATCTGATATGTCAGTAAACTGGAAAGTCATTGCTGAAAACTATTTGGAATGCTATCACTGCACTTTTAATCACCCCAGCCTTCTAAAAATTTTAGATCCAGATGCCTATGCTCTAAGTGCAGTTGGCAATGCCTTGATCGGCAAAGCGCCTCTGCGTCAACTTCATTCAAGAATGCAAAGTAACGCTAGTCCCTATGGTACTGATGGAGATGTTAAAGAGAGTTTATTTGTTCTGCTTTGGCCAAACTGTACTTTTACAGTTTGGCCTGGGCAAGGCAACTTGACGGTTTATACTTTTAATCCAGTTACCCCCCAGCAAACCCATACATTTTGTGAATATTTTTTTGATGGAGATGCAGATGAAACCTTTATTGAGAGGTTTATTGATTTTGATAATCGAGTTGGGCAGGAAGATGTAAAGCTTCTGGAATCTGTTCAAGCTGGCTTACAGTCTGGAGCAATGTCTCATGGACGTTTACTATTAGATCGGGAATGGTTGATTCAATATTTTCAAAAGTTAGTTTATCGATCGCTAACTGAAGCCGCCCCAGCCAAAACATAGACATGCTTCTCTAAAAGGTTACTTAAATAGACTTTGGTTAGATCGGCTTTAAGATTCTACAAGCGCATCCTCCCTTGACTACCATCTCAGAAAGAATATGGATTACATCTCAGCGGCCGTTTCAACCTACGCCACTCCCCTCTATCTGGTAGACGAAAAAATTTTGCGGACAACTGTTCGCTGCTTTATCAATGCATTTCATACCTACCGTCAAAATGTCCAGATTGCTTACTCCTACAAAACCAATCCTTTGCTAGCAGTTTGTCAAATTATTCACCAAGAAGGAGCCTGGGCTGAAGTAGTTACAGGTGATGAACTGCACACTGCCCATAAACTGGGGATGCCTTATTCGCAAATTGTCTTTAATGGCCCCGGTAAAACAAAAGATGAACTGACATTAGCGATCGCGGAGAACGTCATTCTCAATGTTGATAACTGGCATGAACTCTTACAAGTGGCGGATGTTGCACAGTCTTGCGGAATTCAAGCAAAAATTGGATTACGTATTTCAACTGGGCATATTCGTGAATTTGGCTATAAGTTTGGCTTTGATGTGGATAATGGAGCAGCAGATGCAGCGATTGCCCATGTCTTAGCGAGTCAGTATCTTGAGTTGGAGGGATTTCATTTTCACCTCGACACAAGTATTTGCGATCCAAATAGCTATATCACAGCACTTAAAGAACTGCACACCTTGGTTCAACGTCACTTCGATCCCCAACAACGAATCTTGCGGTATGTTGACATTGGTGGCGGCTTTGCAGTCAAAAATAATCGCCCCCTCGAAATCAGAGCAAAAGATTGGTATGTCCCTGAAATTGAAGAATTTGCTAGAGAAGTCTGCACAGCAGTAGAACAACTCTTTCCGGCAGAAACACTCTTAATCTTGGAGCCAGGTCGCGCACTGGTAACTGACAGTATGTTGTTTGTCACTAAGGCGATCAACATCAAGCAGCAAGAGCAACGAACCGTAATTATTCTAGATGGTGGTCTGAACCTGGTTCCTTCAACTTACTATGTGGCTTATCCAGTAAGTATCGCTTCAGCAGCAAGCTCTGACGGCTCAAGAGAAGAATTTACCCAGCCGATCGAGTTTTTTGGTTCACTGTGTATGTCCTACGATTTGATGAGTCATTGCTCAATCAGAAAACTTCCAGAAGTTGACGATATCATCGTCTTTCACAGCATTGGTGCCTACAATTACTCCGAGGCATTTAACTTCACGCGCGGTAAACCACCTGTTATCTTGATCCATCCAGATCGTAGTTTCAGCACGATCAGAGGGCGGGAGCCTTACGATTTACTTCACTCTTTGGAGTATTTGCTGCCCCTAAAATAATAGATTGTGCGTCAAAGGAATGTGGGATTGCTAAAGTAGAAATGATCTCTACCCCCTTCAGGGATAATTCGTTGCTTAAAGGGGTTGTAAGCCCAAACCCTCGAAATTTCCCACAGACCTCAAATCAGTGCATTATTCCCAATCAATCCCTGCCAAAATGTGCGGAAAACCTTTGTTTCAAGGTTTCCGTGTGGTAGCGCATTGCGGCATGGTTTTTCGCACATTTCTAGCGTAGTTTGCAGCGAAGTTTTCGATGTCGGTTGCCGCCTGTCGTGAAACAGGTGTTTCACGACAGGCGGCAATTCAACCTATCGGCTCCGATCTGTCGTTAGCTGGCTTGCGACACTGAGCGGGAAATTTCGAGGGTTTGGGCTTACAACCCCATGCTCTTATCCGCTTTTCTGCGTCTTGCCATAGAACTCACTGGTATTCTGGGTAAAATCCATGCCGCCCATGTCATTCATAAGGATATTTATAATGTCCCCCATGCTTAAAGACACTAACCTCGGCAGCCCAAAGACACTAACTTCGGCGGCCTAAAGACACTAACTTCGGCACCCAAATGACAGCAACCTCGGCGGGTCATTTTTGAGAAACTTCGGCAGGTAAT
>JAESGG010000156.1_pt1 | contig 14120 bp, 14 predicted proteins | sample 9266231 | NCBI WGS metagenome assembly JAESGG01 (sample SAMN14515337, study PRJNA621664) | algae metagenome | isolation source: Aphanocapsa sp. GSE-SYN-MK-11-07L and co-occurring heterotrophs from wet... | place: USA: Grand Staircase Escalante National Monument, Utah | collected 2006-04-16 | reverse complement strand
GTTGCCAGAGAATCATGAGGGAATGGTGTATGTTGCCATGATTCGCTTGATGCTACGGCGATTAGACAACAATCGCAGAAGGTGGAAAAAAGAAACAGCTTAACTAACATTTACAAACATTCTCTAACGGGAGTACCAGCCCTGATTGCGATCGCCCTCACGGCCGGTCTGCCTGCCGATTTGGCGATCGTGGCGGGCTTGCTGCTGTTTGGAGTTGTGTTTGCTTTTAATTCTGCGGTGCATTCTTACCTCGTACTGGCCTTTACCGATGATGACAAGGTGGCGCTGAACGTCGGGTTTTACTACATGGCCAACTCCGGTGGACGTTTAGCAGGCACGGTTTTATCGGGTTTGATTTATCAATGGTTTGGGCTAGTTGGCTGTTTGTGGGTTTCAACCCTGTTTGTCCTTGCTGCTGGTCTAATTTCGCTCAAGTTGCCCAATCCACAGCCCAAGCAAGCCATTCTCTGGCAAGCCAAAGACGGCGATTAGTCGGCGCTAGTTTAATCTGGCAATTTGTACTGGCTGACAATTCGTTTGGCAAACTCTGGCACGTGTTGATCTAGCTTTTCAGGGTGCTGGCGTTTGACGTAGAGATAGTTGCGGGTGAAGTGAGAATCAATGGAGAAGCGCGCATATTCCAAGCCTTTTGGGCCAATCCGCTCGATCGCCACACCCATTAGCTTGGCGGCCCACATGGGTAGCGTTACGCCTTTGTCGTAGGCAGGAATACTCTGCTGCACCGCGTTATGGCGATCGCCCTTTGAGGTGACGGGTTGAGTTTCGAGTTGATCTTGCACCAGGTTTAGCATCTCCTGGCCGGTTGAGTTGCGGACGACAATCCACTGCCAGCCAAAGGGCGCGCCCATATATCCGACAACTAAGTCAGCTAGAGAATTGACGTAATCAAAGCAGCTCATGCAGGAGGGAGCAAACACATCCTTGAGTTGATTGGTTTTTAAGCCAAAAAAGGGCACGGTTTCGGTTGAGCCATCTTCGTGCTTAAAGTGGACTCGAAAGTCTTGCATGAACTCGTAATAAACAACGGTTTCCGGCGATCGACTGGTCGTGTCTAAGAATTTTTGCAGCCCCGCTCTGGTGACGTTATCGACACAGGGTGTGCCTAAAACGTAGAGTTTCTCTAGCCCCAGTTGCTTTTCAACCGCCCGCAAGGCCTGGATCTGACAGCCGACACCAATCACCAATAGCCGCTTCATACCGGACTGCTCAATTTGCTCTAGCACCGATAGGTTAGGCGACAAGGTGGGTTTATTCACCCGCGCAGCCAAAATCTCCGCTGGGGTGTGGGCAATAATTGGCTGGGGCTGAAACCGATCAACCGCCGTATTTTGGACACAAACCACGCCTTCGACCCAGCCTTGGTTGAGCATGGCGATCGCGATGCTACTGACAATGCCAGTCCACTGAGCGCCAGCGATCGGCTCCTGCTTGCGGGCGGCAATCATGCTTTGATGAACCCCAAAATACAGCTCATTGGGCTGCTCTAAATCCCGACTGCGCCCGTGGGCTTGTTCTTCTAAATCGGCAATTTGCTGATTTAAAAAGGCACAGGCTGACTTGACGTAGTGAATGTAATAGGTGTCGCACAACCCGCATTCGCTGCACAGTTCTTTGGCTGGGCGGCGGCTAGAAGATTTTAAGGCTCTGGCTTTTTGGTGGGGCTGTACCGAAGTCATAATCTTAAAACCAGTAAACTAACGATGCGGGTCTCAATTAATTCTATGGCGATCGCGATCAAGTCGTTGATAATTGGTTAAGGTTGATTCTCAAGCCGTGCTGTCACTGAAGGCGGACAGTGTCTTACTCAAACATTTATCGAAGATTAATCGAAACCAATGTCGATTCAAAAACTGTTGATTGCTGCTAGTAGTGTCGTTGTGGGCATGAGTGCGATCGCGAGTTGGCAAGCTGTCAAAGCTGGTCAAACATTCATCCCTGTGGCCCAAACCACAAATCAGCAGACCACTGCTGCGGGTCTAGCAGTTCAACTTAAGAAAATTGGGGCAAAGATGTATGGTGCCTATTGGTGCCCCCATTGCACTCAGCAAAAAGAAATGTTCGGTCAGGCGCTCAGCCAAATTAACTATATTGAGTGCGATCCACGGGGTAAAAATCCGCAGCCAAATTTGTGTCAAAAAGCAGGCATTCAAGCCTATCCCACTTGGGAAATTAACGGCAAGCTGTATCCTGGTGTGATGTCATTACAGGATCTAGCTAAATTGTCAGGCTATCAAAACTAATGCTGACAATGCCTGCTCCGCTCAGATTGATCAGGACTTCAAACAATAATCTGTCCTAGAATATGTACTTCAAATATTTGAGGCAGAAGCTGTTAAGTTTTTATCTGAAAAACGAAAAATTTTGTCTACCAGCAACACCATGTAAGCTATAAAGCAGGGGTAATCGGTAAGTTGTTTTTCGCAGCCTGCCGCTCACTGATTCGGGAGAAATGTCATGACCACCGCCAAGCTCAATCATCCAGATGTGACTGCTTTCACTGAGGCAGACGTCGTGAAACTGGCGCAACGGTTGGATGAAGATGACTATGAAACTCCCTTTGCCGCTCTAGAAGACTGGCACCTACTGCGATCGCTGGCGTTTCAGCGCCCAGAGCTGGCAGAACCTTATTTACATTTACTCGACCTTGAAGCTTACGATGAATCCTAATCTGCGGTTTGTCTGCTAGCGTTTGCGGATAGGTTTACCCGCCTTAACCGTTTCTAGATCTTCGCGAACCTGACTCAGGGCTGCTTTCTTTTCCTGTTGGAAATAGAATTCTCCGGCTTGGGCTAAATCTGAAGCAGCTTCCGTGGTCTGACGCATGTTGGCGGCCAGCAGCCCCCGATTATGATACGCCTCGGCTAAACCAGGTGAGAGTTGAATCGCTTGGCTGAATTTATCGGCTGCCCACCGATAGCGACCAGCCCGAAACGCTTCTTCTCCTTTACTAAAAGAAACCTGCGCCTCTGCATCGTCTAAGTCTGAGCTAAGGGCGATCGGTTCTTTGAATAAGGGAGCTAGCCCCCCACTTCCCAGATAAGCCCGCAGCATGACTCCGATCCCAACACTGAGCGCGATCGCGACTACCGCTAACCAAATCCAAAAATCAGCCGTTATCATCGAAAAACTCATAATCATCAATCATCGCAGAGCTTTACTATTATCGATCTCGCTTGGCCCTTTATGTCTAAATCACGAATGTAAGCATTCATAATAGATTAAGAGCAAAACTGTGAACGAAAAGCAAAAGATTGACCGCCAGCGCGAACATCAAGCCAATGAGCGCACCTTCTTAGCCTGGTTGCGAACTGCCCTAGCATTAATTGGGTTTGGATTTGCGATCGCGCAGTTTAGCCTATTCCTGCGCCAACTCCAAACGGCGTTTACCCAGCAGGAGCTACCGCCCCATCCGCTGTTTAATGCTGAAAATTTGGGTGTGAGCTTGGTTGTTTTCGGTATCACTACGATTGCCTTGGCGGCATGGCGATATAACCAGGTATTTCTGCAAATTGAACGAGGAAATTATCGCCCTAGCCGTCTGCTAATTTGGATTTTGGCGGGAACGGTGATAATTCTGGGCATACTCAGCGTTCCTTTGGTGCTCTGGCGCGATCGAGCAGGGAGTCCCTCTATTCCTCCGATCAAAAAACAGTTTTAAGTCAGGCAAAGGCTGAAGTCCAATCCTCAATTGATTAGAAATCCTCAATTTTCGATCTTTGGGTGGATGAATTGTCATTCCCCGCTCCAGTAACTTAAAAGTAAAGACGAAGGGAAAGCTGCAAAGCTGAAAACCCTGATGCCTTCAACCACCTGTACCTGGAGTATCGCAAGAGAAATGGAAAATAGCCTGTTTGACAAAACTTTTCGGGATGATGAGGGCAATGTTGTCTTAGCTCAACCGCCAAATCTGCCGCTTCTGACTTGGGTCGTGGCAACTGGACTCAAGCTTTTGTTTACGAGCGGCAGCACTTACACCGTTCTAGATGCAGTTGCGTTTGGCTCTCTATTCACTTGGGCCTGGCTGGAACTCTTTGAGGGCGTTAACTACTTCCGGCGGACGCTGGGGTTAATCGCGCTAGTTGTTGCGATCGCTTTGAGAGTTGAATGGCAATAGTAAGTTCAATATTCTCTAGCTACTTTGATCCCCCTAAATCCCCCTTAAAAAGGGGGACTTTGAGATTGTTTCCCTTTTTAAGGGGGGATCGTAAAGGTGTCAACGAAGCCCAAGATACTTTCCAAACACCCTCTCAAAACGGAATAAAATTCTGCTCAGTTGCCGGTCACTTTATTCCGTAAATCACCAGCAGCTTCTTTCGTTCCCTCAACGTAGTTTGAACCAAACTGCTTAAACGCTTGCCCTGATTCTTTAGCCACTCGTTCTAAACGCTTACCCGGTTGCCCTTCTGTTTCACGAGCTTCTTGTTGCCACTCGCCAGTCGTATTCGGCCGGTCTGATCGGTCAACTTGATTCACTCGATCGCGGACTGCTTTGCCGAGGGCTTCATTGGTAGAACCAGGACTAACATTGCCAACTAGCAGGATCGCACTCATCACAACAGCAGCTAAAAGCTTCTGAATGTGCAACTGTCTCAGCATCGCTTGAACGTGTGCGATCGCACCAGAAATTAAAGTCATCATGACAACTCTCCTTAAATTATTTAATCAATCTGAATCCTTTTCACGGTTCATGGCGACTGCTTTCGCCAATCACAGCCACCTTGTGTCGATAAACCAGTTCAGCCCCATACCAACCTGTCACACCGAGTAGGGACGCGACAACCAACGAAATGATGATACCTGCCGGCAAAACAGCACCTTCCACATTGTTTCGCCGCAGCCACCAATTGACTAGGGTTAAAAGCAGGGCGGCAACATTGCCAACCATATGAATCCAGCCTGCGCTGTGCTTTTTGACCCGATCAATTTTAAGGAAATCCAGCATCCCTGTTAGGGCAGCAATCAGACCAGCCGCCAAGCCTGATCCAATCAGCCAAAACGAGGCTCGGGCCCAGAAGAAGTCTTGGGTGAACCAGTAGCCTAAGTCAGTTGCGAAGGCAGCCGTTAGAAAGGCAATTGGAAAGGTAACAATCAGAGGGTGCAAAGGGTGCCCCGCGATCGCAACCGTGCTGGGAACTCCACTGTCACGATATTCACGCTCATTACTCTCAATAAAGGGAGGAATATTCGGAGTGTCGGTCATGGTTGCTTCTCCTAAAGCTGAGGAATAAAAATTAGGAAGGAATCTGCTCAATTTGAGTCTGAGCCTGAATGACTATTCTGCCTGTTTGAACATCTAGCTCGTGCAGTTGCAGCGACATACCGGGGATATCAAAGTTACGTAAATCTAGTAGAGCAGTCAGTTGCTCTAAGATGGCAACAACAAGTTCCGCCTCCAGCCCTTGCCCTTCGGTAGATAGAATTTCCAGAGAAATCCGATGTCCATCCGCTTGGACTTGAGGAATCGCAGTTGCCGAAAGTTGCTTCATCGCCTGCTGCTCTTTTAATAAAAAATCAGCAGTGATTACAAACTTATTGTCGCCGGGCAAATTAATCACTGTTTCTCTAACATCAACCGTGACGGGCTTGCCGTCTATCTGCATCGTTAATCCCTTTAACTTGGACTGAAGATAGTTGGAGTTAAAGGCACGATTGATATCAGTTTCGGTTAAGACAATTTGAGCTACAGCAGTGGTAGGACGCGTCAGTTCAATCGTGCCAAAAACCGCCCTTAGGGGATTAATCGCGACTTGATCAGTCGTGACTTCCAAACTTTCCATCCGTAGATCTTGCTTCATTACTAGGCCTTTACCAATAATCGCAACCGAATCCACTTCTCCCTGAATCAGTTTTTCAGGCGCTGTCCGAATATCTACACTAATGTCTTCCGCTTGATCTAACTGATTGGCAATGCCAAGCTCTGCTACTTTACTAATTGCCTTTTCGCCCAAATTAGGACTGTCCTCTACCATGCCCTGTTTCTCCACGCTTAAATTGCTAGCAACGAATCGGCAAAATGTAATTCGTACTCTTTACATGTCACCAGAGATTGACGAAAGATCAATCTATCATTGGAAATACAAAATCCATAGCAGGTCTAAGTCACGATTATTGGTGAGACTGAGAGTGAAGATTTAGTTTTGATCCTTTAACGCTTGCTATTTGTCACGATTGGCTTCCTGAAGGTGCTGTTCGACCCAACTGTTGTCAAAAATTGAGGCGTAGATCCGGTTGTTGGCCTTGAGACATCTCTGCTGCTTGACGACCAGCCCTGACAAAAGCAATTCCATTTCCTCAGGGCTAGCTGTAACGGAGACTTCCGGCTGACATAGCACTTGTTGGTAAAGTTCTAGCAGCCGCACTGACTGTTTACTTTGGAGCAGGCGATCGCGAATCGTCCTCAAATGCTCAGGCTCATCCTGAGACTCCCAATTTTCAATTACGTTTGTCTGCACCAAGTTTTCAAGCCAGCAGGCTTCTCCATTGGCAGGAATCGGAGATGAAGTATTACGGATCAGCTTACAAATCTTTTGAGTCAGAAAAGGCTGCCCGCTCGTCCACGCTAAGACAGCCTTGAGCAATGTCTGCGGGTTGCTCACTTTCTCGGCCAATCCTTGCAGTAAAGGTTGGGCTTCATACTCTTTAAAGCCCTCCAGTTGAATCGACTGACCAATATTGAAAGGCGTTATTTGATTATTAGTACTTAAATCTGAGGGGGTCGTGACGCCAAACAGAGCAAAGGTTAAACGCCGATACTCAGGATTGAGACTACGCTGGTTGTAGCAGGAGCGAATCAGGGCAAAAAAGTCATTAACTGGAAATTTTAGCCCCAGGATACTGTCAATCTCGTCAATAAAAATCACCAGTTTGGCAGGAGTCCCCTCCTCTACGCCAACTTCCACCAGTAAGACTTCTTCGATAAATTCACTCAGCCGCTGAACAGGCGAAACATCTTCTCGCTCTTTCCACCAAGCCTTAAGATTGAACTTTCCGAACAGACCAAAACGTCGTCCTAGTTCAAATGCAACCCCCTTGTACCATTGGTCAGGGGTAACGGTTTCGCTGCCAATGCGGGTCATGTCGATCGGAGCGCAGTAAACCCCTTCCCGCTGCAAGTGATCAATCATCCGCACCATCAGGCTAGATTTGCCCATCTGCCGAGGATTGAGGACGTAGCAAAACTCCGCGCGTCTTAGAGCTTTGTACAAAAAACGGTCTGCGGAGCGCACAACATAGGTAGGAGCATCCATGGGCAAGCTACCCCCAACTTGATAATCAAAGGTAGAAGATTGTTCGGTAGTTCTGAGCAACTCGTTTTCAAAGATCAGTTCCGCTTGGGTGGCTTTAAGAATTTCTAGGGTTTGAGACAGTTCTTGAGTGCGTTCAGAGACTTTTTTCTCCAGTGTGCGGCTGTACTCAGCTAATTCGTCCTTTGCCTTTTGTAAAGCTGTATTCTTAAGTTCAAGCTCATCATTAAACTGAATTCGCTCGGCTTCTGAACGTTTGGCAAAGCTTAATTGTTGTTCGAGATTTTTTAGACTTATTTCATCACGCTGATGCAAGCGATTTGATAACACTTTCATTAAATTTTTGACGATACCTGGCAGGCAGATCAATTGTTCCCAAAAAACCCGTTCATGCATGGCAAGAAGATGGCAATCTTCGGTTGCTGCTACGCAGGCAGAAACAGGACTATTGTCGACGATAGACATCTCACCAAAGCTTTCGCCTGGAGCAATAGTAAATCCAGTTTGCTGATCTATTTTTGAGGATTCAGGCATAGATAAATAGACTCTCAAACTTCCAGATAATAACCAATATAAATAATTATTTTTATCTCCTACCCTTAATATTATTTCACCTTTATTTAATGATTTAATTTCACAATTTTTCAGAAGTGGAATAATTAAACATGGATCAATATCCCTAAAGAGAGGAAAAGAAGCAATAAAGTTAAAGTCAAATTGATTAAAAGAAGTCATTTGGTGATTAATAAATAACAGTATCTAAGTTAATCCTTTGATCTTTTCTTTAGTATCTAAATCGCAAGCAACCATCAAACTAATTGTCAATTGCCCTAGTGACGTATCGCCATTGAACATGTGAATCGGCGACTCAAAATCTTTCTTTCGGATTCTGTCAGAGCATTATTGCATAGAGCTTTGCTCCGCTAAAGGCTTACGCAGAAAGCGATTTGGACTCCGCTCCATCTTAATTATAGGGTTGTACAACTTTGAACTCAATCCAGTTGCTTGATTTTTGTAACAAGTCTGTTGTTAATGCATTATGCTTTCTCTGCTGGTGAGCAAAAACTTAAGAAGTGCAGATTAAATAGCCGACGGAGGAAATTATAGAAGCTAAGCTATTACCCTGGTTCGGGCGACTTAAAGTGCCTCAAGAAACGTCCTCTTTCTGAAGGCTACCGACTCTAAAGAGCTCGTCCAACAGGCGACGCGCATCCATCAAATCGGGGGTATCAAAGCCTTCTGTGAACCAGCCATAGATTGGGCTGAGGAGCTTCACCCCCTCCTTGAAGCGCCCCTGGCGCAAACACAAGCTCGCGAGACTAGTAGCAGCACGCAGCTCCAGTGATTTTGCCTTTTGGCTGCTGGCAACCTTCAAACTTCGCTGGAAGCATGATTCTCCAACATTGATTGCCTCGGGTGTTTTTCTCGTTAACAACAACTCACCCTTGAGGCGGTGCAGTTCGGCTTCGTGATAACGCTCGTCCGTTTCATTGATGCCGGAAAAAGCGTCTTCGATGGCGAGCAACCCTTCCTCGATCTGTCCATTTTTCGCGAGTATCTCGGCTCGCAAAGCCAGAAACCAGGGCAGACCAATCCTCGCTCCGCTTGCACGGTAGTCACGCAAGCTGTCTTCGAACTGAATGATTCCAGAACCATTATTACTCTGTTCAGCTATCAACCATCCTTTTAGAATCGACCCAAAAGTAAACCAGTATGGAAATCCTTGTGCAGCTGCATAGGCAACAGTCTTATCAATCCATTCTTCGGAAACCCTATACTCCCGCCTAGTATGGCAGAGCAACCCATACATACCCTGTGCCTGAGCCATGGTTATCGGTATTGATAGGTTCTGGGCAAGATTTAAAGCTTCTTCGCTATGCTTCAGTGCAGTGTCTGGATAGCCAAGGTACCACATGTTAAGGGCGAAGTATGAGAGAGAAAACGCTCTCGAATGACCGGCATACTGAATTGTTTCAATAGCTTGCTTTTCCCTCCTAGGAGTTACAGCCTCTAAGAAATACTTCTTGCCCAATTTCAGCTGCCCTGTATAAAGCGAGGCTAGACCTAGAGTCAAAAGGTATTCGATAGAGTATTCTTGATTTCCATCATCTAAACTTTTTAATGTTTCGCCTAGGCGAAATACCGTTTCGTAGTCTGCCCTGACAATACTAAAAACTGAATGTCCCCGAACCGCAGAAATAAGTTGCAACCTATCCCCGCATCGCTCGCTTAGTTCACGCGCCTTCTCGTATGCCTCTCCAACCTCACTCGCGGCATAGCCCATACTCGTCTGGAGAGAGACCCCAAGGGCTAACCAGAAACGTGACTTCTGTGCAACACGCTCGGAGCTATCAGGCAGGGAATCTAACAAGCGGATCGCTGCGTTGAGGCTCTCTGCTGCTTCCACATGCGCAGAACGTTGGATCGCAATCTCGCCTGCTTGCCCAAGGTATTCAATAGCCTTATCAGTATTGCTGGTGCGGCTGTAATGATATGCTAATTGGCTAACATGATCATGCAGCTTTTCAGCATAGATTAACTCTATCGTCTGACCGACATGTTCGTGCAAACTTTTGCGCCGATGAGTGAGCAACGAGTTGTAAGCGACCTCTTGGGTCAGAACGTGCTTAAATAGATAAATTGTTAGATTCTGACCTGGCTGTGGGTAGATAAAATCAGCCTCTTTCAAGTCAGTCAGCATCTCATCCAGAGGTGCTTGTATCCCACTACAGACTTCAAAAATCAAATCAATCTGGAAGCGGACTCCTAGCACCGCTAGGGTCTGCAGAAACTCTTTATGTGCTGCTGGCAGTTTATCAATACGCTCAGCAATTGTCCCTTGAATGGTAGGAGGCACCTGAAGTTGACCAAGTGGTTTGGTGAGCCTGATAGCCCCGTCGTTAATCAGCGTTCCGTCTTCGAACAGTGAGCGGACGATTTCCTCCATAAAGAAAGGATTGCCGCCGGTTTGATCAATGATGAAACGCTTAAGTGGGCTGAGTTCATCTGCATTAGGAAGCAACGACGAGAGTAGCTCCTCGGCTCCATGAAAATTCAACGGATCGATTTTTATTTCTGTATAGTTATCTTTGTTAAATATGTCGGAGTCATACTCAGGTCGGTAAGTCACTAATAACAAGATCCTAGAGTTCCTAATGCTGTCTGCCAAAAGATTAAGAAGCAGCCTGGTCTGGGCATCTATCCAATGCAAATCTTCGAACATTAAAATGAGAGGCTGCTTCAGCGCTTCTGCAAGGATAATTCGCTTTATCGCGTCGAGCGAGCGTAATCGCTTAACTAACGGATCCATCTGACTCAATGAATCTGTTGCCTCGTTGATCCTGAGCAAGCTATACAAGTACGGCGCTGCATTGTGCAGCGATGGATCGAGTTCTGTTAGTGAAGCATTGATTTTATCTCTACGTATTTCCGGGCTATCATCAATTCGAATATCAAAATAGTTTTGCAGCATGTCTATGACAGGCATCCATGGCATCGCCTTGCCGTGCGACAGTGCAAAGGCTTCGAGGATTTTGCATTCGAGCGGCAGCGTCCTGCTAAACTCGAAAAGCAAGCGTGATTTGCCAGTGCCCGCCTCCGTTATGATCGCTACAATCTGCCCTTGTCCGCTTATTGCCAAATCGAGCGCGAGATGCAGCGCGTGCATCTCGCGCTCGCGTCCGACGAACTTGCTGAGACCGCGTCGCATCGATACCTCCAGATGGCGCCGCAGGGCTCCCAGTCCTGTCACTTCATAGGCGACGATCGGATCGCTAATTCCCTTGACCGACATTGGCGCAAGCTCCAGCAATTCGAAATAACCATCCACCAAGCGCCGAGTTCGCTCTCCGATCGCGATGGAACCGGGTGGCGCAGCAATCTGCAACCGCGAAGCAAAGTTGATGGCGTGGCCGATAGCAAGATATTCAACCCGACCTCCTGTATCGAGCGTGCGCACCACCACTTCGCCAGTATTAATGCCAACCCGTACTTCGATAGCAGGCTTGTTCTGTTTTGCCAGTTGCTCAGCAAAAGAGCGCAGCATCCTTTGCATCTCGAGTGCCGCATAGATAGCGCGCCGCGGATGGTCGTGGGAGGCAGCAGGCGCCCCGAATAATGCATAGATCCCATCCCCGGTGGTATGCACCACATAGCCTTCAAGGGAACGCACAGCTTCACCCATCAGGCGTAGTGTCGGATCAACAATAGCCTGTGCTTCTTCAGCGTCAAGGTTGACCATCAAATCCATCGAGTTTTTGATGTCGGCAAATAATGCTGTGACAATCTTGCGTTCCCCATCAACCACCGGTATAGTGATCGGGCGATCTAAGCTGAGCGCGACTACGGGAACTTTCCATACTTCAAGGCGAGTCGCGCATTGGCTACAGAATTTCGCTGAGGTAACATTCTCATAACTACATTTCGAGCAAACCCGCTTGAGTGGCGTGCCGCACTCATTACAAAATTTGACGGCATCCGGATTCTCGGTTTTGCAGTCAGGGCATTGCATATGCTACATTATTCGACCAACTATGTTTAGTGTCTGCTTCTGCCTGTCGCGTAGATAATACTGCATGAAACCTGTCTCGAAACTGACCTGTCGACTTCGCTGGAGGGCAACGAAGTCCCATGTAACGAAGGCTGCGAGCAGAGTGAAATCTGTTGGCGTTATTCGCAGCCCAGACAAACCTAATCCTCGTGGCAACAAGTGGCCGATCTTTCATGTAGGCTTAGTTCGAACCGCCGCAGAATTGACAAATTGCTGAGCGGATTGTAGAAACTCTATAAAAACAAACGCCACTTTAAAAGCACGAGTTTGTGAGTTGAGCTGCACAAGAAAGCCCCGGTACGTTCTCAACGCCATTTTGCGAACCAGTGTAAACCAGTGGCTTAACGCTTGAGGTTTCACAGTTTCAGCTTACTTAAAAAGTATAAATTAGCATATTTATATATTTTTTCATATACATATATTTGTATCTGGTCGGAACCATGCGCCCAGTGCAATGGATCGCCAGCATCACTCCTAATGTAAGATATTCAAAATCAGCTCAGGGACATTCGTTATGGTTGATCGCAATGGTCAAACTTTTGACCGTGGGGGAGGGCATGCAGACCCTTTTTCTAATTTTCTAGGCAGCATGTTTGGCGCCGTGATAAGCCAGATGGAGAACATAGCGAAATCCTTTGAGCTCTTATTGCCATGGAATATTGACGCTTGTTCGACACCAAAGACGGATTCGGTGGAGGTCGCTCAGCTCACCGATATGTCGCCTGTCTTAGCTCAAGCGTGCATGGCCACTGCCATCAGCTCATTGCGCTACTGGAGCGCATTGGCAGAGCTCGTTGTTCAATACGAGGCGAGTCTTGTAAAGGCTGCATCCGAACACACCACAGGCCAGAGCGCCGTTTCGCCAGCCGAATGCCGGGTGCTTGCCGATGAACTGCGTGCTTTTCTACGTGGGATCGGCGATGCTGCGACACGGGAAGCACGTCGCCTGCAATACGAGCTCGAGCAGATCAGCGAAGCCATTGCCCAAACCACTGACCAAGCAACACTATCACCATACCCCTATGAGCAACAACGCAGGCATGAGATGAAGTTATGAACGATGCGGCCAGCCTCGACGGAGCGAGCAGTGATGTTATTGCTGCCCTTGGCTTCACAGACGAGATGACGACCCTACGGCGTCAGATTGCTACCTGGATCCAGAGTTGCGACCCCGAGATGCGTGAGGCACTGGAATGGCAGTTCTTTTCTGGCTCCAAGTATTTCCGTCCACTCACTATATTCGCCTGCTATCGCTCGCTGATGACCGGGCCAATTCCGGAGCCGATCATGACCTCAGCGGTGGTGATCGAGTTTTTTCACAATGTCTCGCTAGTGATCGACGATATTGTGGATCGTTCGGATGAGCGGCGCGGTCGCGCGACATTACATACCCGCTTTGGTGAGCTGAACGCGCTGATGGCATCAGGCTACATCGTGGCTGAGGGATACCTGCATCTCGGCGCTGATCTCCAGGCGATTAGGCTTTTCTCCGAGCTGCTGAAGCGGCTGGGTGTTGCCGAATGCATGCAATGGCGACTCCGACGCCAAATGCTCGGCGTCGAGGACTGGCGACGCATCGCTGGTGAGGATACTGGTTCGATGTTCGAGGTCTGCGCCTGCCTCGGCGACCGCAGCTTCAAACTGCGCAAGTTCGGCTTCTTGCTGGGTCTCCTCTATCACGGCTGCGATGATGTAGGGGATGTTCGTGGCGCCGCTGCCCTCGGTGGCGGTGGTGAAGAGGATGTGCGGGACGGTATTCTCACCTTGCCAGCCGCACTTGCGATCCGAGATCCGGCAATCGGCGCCTTATTTTGTAAGCCGAATCCGGAGCCGCAGGATCTGCGGGCGATTGCTGAGTCCTTCGCAGCTCAATTGCCAAATGCCGAAGCCTATCTTGATCGGATTGCTGAAGAGGCTCTGGCTGAGGCGCAGATGTTCTCGGCCAATCCGGTGTCCCTCCTTGCTCTGATTGATCAGACACGGCAACTGAGTGGGCGCTGAGAGGACTCCGGGCTGGTGAGCGATATTGACGACCTAGTAACCTTGGTTTTTCCAGGGGTAACACCACGATATGAATCCCGGCAAGTAGATATGGAACTCCACTCTCACAAGCTCACGCAGGGCATTGGTCAATGCTCCATCTGCCTGTAAACAGATTCTATGAATTTCCAACATTGAACGGCTTTGTTGCATAATTCACTAAAGAAGAAAGGTTGGCTTATCGCAGGGTGTTGTTAGCAAGCGACGGGATAACTCTCCGGCTTCGCGATCTGAATCATTCGGTTGAGTGCAGCACATTTGATGAA
>JAESGG010000155.1_pt1 | contig 14152 bp, 14 predicted proteins | sample 9266231 | NCBI WGS metagenome assembly JAESGG01 (sample SAMN14515337, study PRJNA621664) | algae metagenome | isolation source: Aphanocapsa sp. GSE-SYN-MK-11-07L and co-occurring heterotrophs from wet... | place: USA: Grand Staircase Escalante National Monument, Utah | collected 2006-04-16 | reverse complement strand
TTCATCAAATGTGCTGCACTCAACCGAATGATTCAGATCGCGAAGCCGGAGAGTTATCCCGTCGCTTGCTAACAACACCCTGCGATAAGCCAACCTTTCTTCTTTAGTGAATTATGCAACAAAGCCCATAACTATTCTTCTTTGACTTGCAAACGGAGACGAAGATGACAAATGAAAATTGGAATCAGGGTTTAACCCTGGTGATCGGCGGAACTGGCAAAACGGGTCGAAGGGTGGCGGATCGACTGGTCAAGGCGGGCCGACCCGTGCGTATCGGGTCGCGGGGTGCAGAGCAACCCTTCGATTGGGAAAACCAGGACACTTGGGGGCAGGCACTCCAAGATGTAACAGCCGCCTACGTTACCTATCAACCCGATCTGGCCGTGCCGGGTGCCGTTGAAACCGTGCAGGCGTTCTTCGCAAAGGCGATCGCCAGCGGAATAGAGAAGCTGGTGCTGCTTTCGGGGCGGGGAGAGGTGGAGGCAGAACAAGCCGAACAGGCGCTCCAGGCGACCAGTGTGGATTGGACAATTTTGCGATCAAGCTGGTTTTGCCAAAATTTCAGCGAAAGTTTCTTCCTTGACCCGATTCTGGCTGGTCAGGTCGCCCTGCCGGTGGAGTCAGTCGCAGAGCCGTTTGTTGATATTGATGATATCGCTGATATCGCTTTCGCAGCGCTCACCGATTCCGGCCACTCTCGCCAGCTCTACGAGATCACTGGCCCAAGAGCATTATCCTTTCCGGAAGCGATCAACGAGATTGCGAGCGCAACCGGACGGAAGATCACATTCACCTCGGTTTCATTAGATGACTATCGGGCGGAGCTTGCCCGACAAGGGGTGCCGGATGATTACATTGAACTGGTCTTGTACTTGTTTTCTACTGTACTCGACGGGCGAAACATACCCCTAGCCGATGGCGTACAGCGGGCGCTCGGTCGGCCGCCGCGCAACTTTTCCGATTATGTGAAACAAATGGCCGCGACTGGTATCTGGGGAGGCAATCATGCTTGAGCGTTACCTGTTCGTCTTCATCTTTATGACAGCACTGGGTTGCGGGCTGGTTGCCGGAGTCTTCTTCGCCTTCTCGACCTTTATTATGAATGCTCTGGCCCGACTTAAGCCAGCCGAGGGGATTGCTGCCATGCAGTCGATCAATATTACGGCGATCAATCCGCTGTTTATGTTAGCCCTATTTGGCACGGCTGCGACTTGTCTCTTACTGGCGATCGCCGCCCTGTTAAAGTGGTATCAGCCCAGCACCGCCTACTTGCTCGTCGGTAGCTTGCTCTATCTGATCGGCACCATTCTAGTCACAATGGTGTTCAATGTGCCGCTGAATGATGGGCTGGCGATCGCTAAACCAGACAGTCCTGAAGGTGCGGAGCTATGGACTAAATACCTAGCCAACTGGACATTCTGGAATCACGTGCGGACGATCACAGCGCTGGCAGCAGCCGGATTGCTGACGATCTCACTTCGTTATTAAACGGCGGGATCTCAGAAAGTGAAGTCTATTGATTAATCCACGATGTTCTTCTTCCAGTTGCATTCAGTGGCTTCATCAGCAGGAAATAAATATTCAATCCGTAGCTCTTGCAGAGTTACGTCGTAGGGGGTGCCTAAAGTCGCGATCGTCGAGAAAAATTTCCACTCCAGATGATCGCGCTGGAAATGGGTTGTCAGGAGTAATGCATTTTGGGTTGATCGATTTGAGAGATGCCAAAGCTCAGAAACACCCGGATAGTTGATCAACTGATTGAGCAGTATGTGAGACTGCTGGTGTTTCCCCTCTGCCAGTACTTCTCGCTGTAAGCGTTTGAGCAAATGTTCTGCCAATTCTTCCCAGTTGACGACAAAGGGACGTAACCCTAGGGGGTCAAACATGACTTGCATCAAATTGACTGCTCCATCGCGATAGAAATAATCTTGGAGATCAGTTGGATTAATGAAAGTGGTGAGGAGCCGGGTCGCAGCCTTGTTGCTGAGGAGAAGATTCCAGTAGCGATCGACCACGATCGCTGGGTATGGCTCCTGCTGCCGCAGCATGAATTCGAGTGCTTTGCGAACTGAGCTCATTTCAGGTGCTGATAAATCCGTCTCAGTGTGAATCGGGGCAAATCCTGCCGCGCTCAGCATGAGGTTTTGCTGTCTGAGCGGGATTTCCAAGACCGTTGCTAATTGCAGCACCATGTCTCGACTGGGTTTAGCTCGTCCAGATTCCAAAAAACTGATGTGTCGTTGGGAAACCTGACTGACAAAGGCTAAATCAAGCTGGCTCAAGCTGCGTTGATTGCGCCATTGCTTGAGGAGTAAGCTGAATGAGTGAGTGTGTTTAAGATGAATTCCGGTTGAAAGTTGAGTCATAGCCTGAATCGGGGATGGATGGACTGTCACTCGATCTTCCACTCACTGTCTGGGATATCAGCCGTAGTCATGATGTTGCGCAATGTTCCTGGCGGTAAATCACGACCCTTGTGATATGGGACAATCGCCTGAAGTCGGCGTTCAAGATTTCGCCACTTACGATGGCTGCCTTTTTGAGAGATTAGGATAAAGCCGTAACGCTGAAGAATTTTCTCAACTTCATCTGCATTCATCTGCCGAATTCGACTCATCCGATCAAAACCTCTCTGATAATTGCGCCTTCGGATAACTCAATTGGTTCAGGGTCAAGGTACAGTGATATCGCTTCTCGAATATTTTCTAGAGCTTCTTCCTGGGTTTCGCCTGCGGAAGCGCAACCCGGTAGTTCTGGGCACCAAACTGCCCAATCGCCTGTTTCTAGATCATTTTCAAGAACCACACGCCATTTCATCTTGCGTTTCTCCTGCTGTAGGATAGGGCTTATTACCTAACAGGTAATTGCTTTCATTATCTCTCTTGGACATGATGTTAGTGTAACGATTGAGGTTAAAACCATGCTGAAGTCAATCAGTAGTCCAGTCAAAAGCTCATTTAATTCGATAAAAGTCGTTTACTTGCTGCTGACGATCGCAGGTACAATCACGCCTTGGTTTTGGTTACTTCAAGATCCAGCGGCGCTGTTGTCTCCCAGTTTACTTCTGCAAGCCACGTTTGCAAATGCGATTTCGACTGCCTGGGTAAGTGATTTGCTGATTTCCGCTGCTGCTTTCTTTGGCTTCGCCTGGATTGAATTAAACAGATTGGAAGCTTCTCGGCTGTGGCTGCTATTTTATATCGGACTTACTTTTGGAGTCGGTCTTTCTTGTGCCTTGCCATTCTTCCTGTACCGCAGAGAGCAAATCCTAGAACGAAACGCTTTTCAGTAGCAAAGCCGTTTTCCTTGCTTCAAAAAACTAAGTCAGATTCCTAACTAATTCAATAATTTCTTCTCTTTTGGATTGAATTACTCAGATTTTCGGATCAAGCTTGGGCAAACAAACGGTAGCCAACACCTCTAACCGTTTGAATGCGATCGCCGCCAAACTTGCGCCGCAGATGACCAACGTAGACATTCACAATGTTGGTGCCTGGATCGTAGTCATAGCCCCAAATTCGGTCTAGGAGCTGTTCGCGGGTCAGCACCTGCATCGGGTGACGCAAAAAGACTTCAGCTAACAAAAATTCGCGGGTGGAAAGATCAACCATGCGATCGCCAACCCAAGCTTGCCGAGTCAGCAAATCGAGGCTGATATCACCCACCCGCAGGGTTGTGTCTTCTTTGACTCTGGGGGTTTGGCGATTGCGGAGTTGGACTCGCACCCGCGCCACCAGTTCCTCAAATCGAAAGGGCTTCGTGATGTAATCATCTGCGCCTCCTTCTAAGCCCGCGACGGTATCATCGATTCCATCGCGGGCAGTCAAGACAATAATCGGCAGGGTTTCACCTTGCCCGCGCAGGGCGGTGAGTACCGTCAGTCCATCTTGATCCGGTAGCCCTAAATCCAAAATCAGTAGGTCAAATTCTCCCCCTAGAGCCATCTGGATCGCTGCCTGGGCCGTGCTGACCGTCGAACTGATAAACCCGTGGGCTTGCAGCCCAGTTTCCAGAAAAGAGCTAATGCGAGGATTATCTTCGGCGATGAGAATGTGATTCATCAGCAGCGACATCCAGGGCGGGAACTAAGGGAATGACCAGGGTAAACGTGGCTCCCTGTCCGAGTTGACTGTCCAACTCGACCCAGCCGCCGTGAGCCGTTGCGATCGCCTGCACAATTGCCAATCCCAACCCGTGCTGCTCCACTTGCTGATCTTGCTGCGTGGCTCGCACAAACCGCTGAAAGATCCGCTCCCAGTTCTCTGGCGCGATTCCTTCGCCTGTATCCCGAACCCAAAGATAAGCATAGTTTCCTTTGACGGCAGAACCCAGGCAGATCGTAGCACCATCGGGGGTATGACGGACGGCATTCTGGGCTAGGTTCATCACCGCTTGGGTGAGTCGCTGCCGATCAACGGTGATTGGGCTAACTCCTTTGGCATCAAGCTGCCAGTCGCGATCGGCCAGGGAGCGAGCCTTTAAAAACAGCTCCTCGGTCAGCCAATCCAGCTCTTCCGGCCGGAGAGTCAAAAAATCAGGATGCTCTGCCTTCGCCAGCAGCAACAGGTCATTCACGAGGCGGCTCATCCGGTCTAGCTCGTCCATCAGCAGGGCGATCGTGGCGGCTTGTTTTTCGGGGCGGTAGTGCAGCATTTCCAAGTGGCCTTGAATCACCGTGATTGGCGTCCGCAGTTCATGACTGGCATCCTTGAGAAACTCTTTTTGGCTATCAAAAGCCAGTTGCAGCCGCTCTAACATTTCATTGAAAGTGGCAGTCAGCTCAGCAATTTCATCTTTGCCCTGGACGGGAATGCGCTGATGCATGTCTGACTCGGTGATTGATTGGGCGGTTTTGGTCAGCAAGCGGAGCGGAAACAGGACTCGACCGACTGTGAACCAGGCCAGCACAGAAAAAATTGCTAGAAACACCAGCATCACCTGCATGACCAGAATTAGGGCATCTTTGCCCAGCCGAAAATCTGATGTCACATCTTGGAGGACAACAATCGTGCCGCGATCGCCATTCCAACTCATGGGCTGGGCAACGTAGAGCAGTCGCTGCTGACCAAAAGAAAGATGGCGCATTTGCCGCTGCCCCAGCAGTGCCCATTCACCAATCAGGTCGGGATAGGGACTAATCAGATTTGCGGGCAGTCGAGGGCTAACTTTGTAAACTCGACTGTTGGCCAGCATCACGATGTACTCATTGCGGGTCGGAACGTAGGCAGACAGCAACCGATCAAACAAAATTGTTAGGGTTGGTGGCCCACCCGTACCCTTGCGGCGATGATTATCAATCAGGCGATTAAACTGATCGGCTTGCTGCAAGGCAGAAGCTTCTGCCTGCATTTCCATCCGACCAGAGTAAATACTATTTGTCGTTTGAATCGAAATTAGCGTGGCGCAAGCAGTCAGCAGACAGTACCAAAGCAGCAAACGCGTACGAAGACTAAACAACGCCCGCCGCCACCCATGCAGAGCCGTAATTTTATTTCCTTTACTGACTGCCACCGCCCTGCTCATTTAATTCTGTTCATTCTGTTGTGAACTATTTTTTAACCGAACTATAGCAGTCCTGAACCATTTTTAAGCTTAAGTTGAGCGGTGAGTAGCCCCCCTGCCTGCTACTCACTGCCGAGATTCACGATGCATCACCAGCAAAGAGGGCAGAAGTTAAGAACGCAAATTCTCAGGCACTTTTTCTGGAATTACCCAGTAATACACTGTGTTGTTTCCCACCTTCAAGGTTTTTTCTGGCTTCCAATCGTCCATATCAAAGGTATTGGAGACAACCCGCGTACCGGGCTTTAGCTGCTTAAACAGCAGCGGACGCAGTTTGAGATTGACTGAAGGTAACAGATAGAGCGTCACCACTGTTGCTTCACTAAAGTCAGCTTTAAACAAATCCTGCTGGATGAACTTCGCCCGATCGGTGACACCGGCCTTGCGGGCATTTGCCTGTGCTTCCTGCACCCGCTCCGGGTCAATATCAATTCCAACCCCGCGCGTGCCAAATTTTTCGGCGGCGGTAATCACAATTCGTCCGTCGCCACTGCCCAAATCGTAGAGCACATCGTCTTTGCCAACTTTGGCAACTTGCAGCATGGCATCAACAACCGCTTGTGGGGTTGGGACGTAGGGCACATCCCGATCGCCAGTCAGCACTGGGCTAGAAAAAACGGGTCGAGGCTGCTGGTCTGACTGAGCATCTGCTAAGCGATCGCAGCTAGCTAGCCAAACTCCGCCCAAGCTCAAGCCAATCAACAAGAATTTAAACCGATTAATCTGCTGTATCATCTGTTTCTCCTGATCAACCTCGTCAATTTGTTTTACCAACTGCAAAAATGCCTTGCTCAGCTTGCCCGTCGCATCCAGACTAAGAGGGGAATCCCAGAAACCACAGCCGCCACACCGACAGCCGCCCCAATGCCGGTATAGGCAAGGCTGGCGTAGAGCAGATATCCACACACTAGGCAAAACAGCAGCGGCAAAATGGGATACAACGGGACTCGAAACGGCCGCGGCACTTCTGGTTCCCGCAGTCGCAGCACCAGCAGCGATGCCCCACTTAATAAAATAAAAAACCAAAATACCGGAGCCGTATAGTCCACCAGGGTTTCAAAGCCTTTGCGTTGCAGACTGCCCAACACCACCAGTGCCAGCGAGATCAGCCCTTGCACCAGCAGCGCCTGATTGGGCGATTGACTGCGGGGATGCCAGCCCCCCAAAAACCGGAATAACGAAAAGTCTTGCCCCAGGGCATAATTGGTGCGGGCCCCCGTAAAAATGGTCGCGTTGGCAGAACCCAAGGCAGAAACCACAATCAAGGCACTCATCAGCCACGCTCCCGGTTCCCCTAACGCTTGGCGCAATAAATCGGCGGCGATCGCCGGCGACTGGGCCATGCGGGTTAGTCCCAGTCCATGCAAATAGGCCAGATTAATTAGCAGGTAAATGGCACTAATCAGACCAATGCTCCACAGCAGCGCTCTCAGCATGTTGCGCTTTACATCTTGCAGCTCGGCTGAAATATAGGCTGCTTCATTCCAGCCGCCATAGGAAAGCAAGACGAAAATCATCGCCAACCCCAAGCCCCCTGACGATCCGCCGATCGCTGGGGAGGCGCTAGCTGGAACAGAAGCAGGCACCCAGACCAGACCCACTCCAACCACCAGCAGCAGTCCTAGCACTTTGGCAATCGTCAACCCATTCTGGAGCCACTTACTTTGATGCACACCAATGAGATTTAATCCAGTCAAAACAGCAATCCCAACCGCCGCATAAATTGAGGCGGAATAAGCGCCAACAGAAAACAACTGAGTGGCATAGTCACCGAACACGAACGCCAGCAGACCAATTGAGCCAGGTTGAATCACGATCATCCGGGCCCAGGCAAACAAAAAGGCAACGTTGCTGCCAAAGGCCCGCCTTAGATAATGGTAGATCCCACCTGGATGAGGATAGGTTGTCGTCAATTCGGCATAGCAGAGTGCCCCAATCAGGGAAACAATTCCACCAGCCAGCCAAAGCAGCATCAGCAAACCGGGGTTATTGGCATTTGCTGCCACCAAAGCAGGAGTTTCAAAAATGCCGGCCCCAATTACAATCCCGACGATAATGGCGATCGCATCGTGTAATCTCAGGACTGGCTTGGGAGAAGCTGTTGTACTGATCAGGTCTGACATAGAAACTTTCTAGCCGATAATTTTTGATTCAGACAACTCAATTTAGTCTGATTGCGAATCAAGCCAATTTAGACTTGACAAACCCAGACAGCCGCCGCCAATTGGCCCAAACAACTTTCCGCTGCGCCAAAATATGCAGCCCAATCAGCGCGCAGAACGTATAGGCTAGCCAAAAATGCAGGCTTCTGCCTAAGTCTACCAGGGATGAGTTTTGTGGAAAAAAGTCAGGCAGAATCAGGCCAAACAAGCGGACATTCTGACTTTTAAAAGAATTAGACAGAAAAACGCCTGTCACTGGCACCCCCCACATGAAGCCATACAGAAGGGTGTGTAAGGCAAACTTCTGGATCCATGCCGATGAAAAGCGAGGGAGTTGCCGCGTGTACTTGCGCCGCCAAACCTGCAATAAGACTAATATTCGCCAAGTTAAGAGGGCGATCGTCAAGGTGCCGATCGATTTGTGGAAATCATAGAGCGGATTACGAATCGGGAACTCTCGCGGCAACTGAGCCATAAAAGTCCCGGTTGTAAACAAAACCAAATAACAAGCCGCCATCAGCCAATGCACAGACATCAGCCGCTTGAAAGCCGAGTTGACTCTCGGTTTTTGTCGGGGCAAGGTTTGAAGTGAACTCATTTTGACCAGCCTTCTGCTCTCTACCTCTCTTCCTAGTCCCTTCGGAGCGGCTTGTCTAGGAACTAAGCAAATGACGCTCTGCCTGCCGATCAGGTTGCCTCTAATTTGCCTTAGGGTTGATAGTAAACTGCTGCGCCTAGGGACAAAAATGACGCCCAAACGCAGCAGACAAGGTGAGGTGTGAATTAGGGGACTCAATTAATCCTTACCGCTCAGTATTATCAAGCTAGATAAATTGTCAATAAAACTTATATGAAAGAATTTTTATAATTTGATTCCAGCAAAACAGTTTCAACCAGAAAAGGAAAAGGTGAAGGATGCTAACACTAAAAGAAAGAATGGCTCAACTCTCGCCAGAAAGAAGAGCAAAAATCGAGGCAAGAACAAATAAGCTTCGTCGTGGATATTTACTTCTTCGCTCTCTCCGTGAAAAACTCAATCTCACTCAAAGAGAGACGGTACAAAAGAAAGGATGCGTATTCAAGAGGAACAACTGAGGAAATCATTAAGAAAAAATAAAAATTTTTTCACGCAACCTTTACTCTTGATTTACCTGCTGCCGAAATACTAAGGGGGTGAAGCGCTAGCAGACGCAGGATATTCGATGGCAACTACTAACAATCAAGCTTCGACCACAGAGCAGCAACCTTTTGATCAAGAAAATTCACCTTTAGCGGCTTCGACTCGGAAGCCCTGGCCGTGGATACTGCTCGTGGCGCTCATCGTCAGCGGGGGAATCGTTTTCTGGCGATTTTCCGCTTCGACTGGTGGGACTGCCCCCGCTAAGGCAGCCGCCCAAGCCCCTCGCCCCGTTGTCACCACGCCACTCACCGTCGGCAGCGGAGTTCGGCAGGTGGAGCTGATTGGTCAAGCCGAATCGACTCAGCAAGCAACTGTCCGGGCCCAAACGGATGGGGTAATTCGGCAAGTTTTAGTCCAACCGGGCGATCGCCTGCGTCCTGGCAGCCCGATCGCCATCTTGGATGATGCCGATCAGCAGCTCGCAGTTGCCCAAGCCCTGGCTGAGCTAGCCCAAGAGCGCAGCAACCTGGCCCGCTTAGAGGTCGGCACCCGCAAAGAAGTGCTAGCCCAACGACAGGCAGAACTGCGTTCAACTCAAGCCAGAGAGCAAGAAGCCCTCGATAACTTGAGGCGGACAACCGACTTGGTGCGGCAAGGCGCTTTGTCTGAGCGGCTGCTGGTGGAGGCGAAAGCAGCCGTCGATGATGCGAAGGGGGCCCGCTTAGCGGCCGAAGCCACCTTAGCAGAAGCGGTGGCCGGCCCAATCCGCGAAGAAATTGAGGCTCAGCGGGCGAGAGTGGCGGCTGCCCAGGCAGCGGTTAACCAGGCTCGGTTAGCCCTCCAGCGCACCCAAATTACCGCCGTCAATCAGGGCGTGGTGCAAACCCGTCAGATTAGCCCTGGTGACTACGTCGAAAGCGCTGACCCAGTACTGACAATGGTGGCTGGCAGTCAGCTTGATATTTTCCTGGAATTACCGGAAAATCTCAGCGGTCAGATCCAACCGGGGATGCCCATTGGTTTAACCGCTAGGGCCTTGCCCAACTGGCAAGCCCAAGCAACAGTGACGGGCGTTGTCCCCTCTGCTGATGCGGCTTCTCGTCGGCAGCGGGTTCGGCTCCGGTTGGAGAATCCGCCCTCCGGTTTACTGCCAGGAATGGCGATCGCGGGTCGGTTGACCCTGCCCAGCAATCGGCCCAGCTTCCTGATTTCCCGTGATGCCCTGACCCGCCGCCAAGACCAGTGGTTAGTGTTTACGATTGTGGATAACAAAGCTCAGCAGCAGCCAGTGGAACTCGCGGCAGACATGGGCGAACAAGTGGCGATCGCCAGCGATCAACTGCGGGCAGGTCAGCCGATTGTGCTCCAAGGCGGCGATGGCTTGCAAAATGGGGCAGCGGTCAAACTGGTTCAACCCGAAGCGCAACCCTCCGTCAACCCTTAAACCAGTATGAGCTATGAACTTGATTGAAACCGCTGTTCGCTGGCGACATGGCACGCTAGCTTTGTTTTGCCTGCTGGCGCTGCTGGGGGTACTGGCGCTGTTAGGTTTACCGCTTGAATTGCAGCCAGGGGGCGATCGCCCAGAAATCACGATCACAACCCCTTACCCAGGGGCCGGGCCAGCCGAGGTTGAAGATCTAATCACTCGCCCGATTGAAGAGCGGATGGAAGAAGTCTTGGGGGTAAGGGAAATTAGCAGTGGGTCGCGGGCCGGCACCAGCAGTATTACGCTCGAATTCGCTCAGGATAGCGATTTGAACGAGCGGATGGTGGATGTCTTAAACAAATTACAGCAGGTAGAAGAACTGCCCAATGAAGCCGGAGAGTCTGATGTAGAGATGGTCGGGGGCAACAGTTCCCCGATGATGTGGGTGGTGCTGACCCCAAAGCCCGGCTTTCAGAGTAACCCCGATCGCTATCGCGACTTGGCCGAAGAGGTAATTGTCCCCCGGTTACGCCAGGTTGAGGGGGTCGGGCAGTTCATCATTCCGGGTGGGCGAGAGCGCGAAGTCGAGGTAAGAGTTGACCCGAAAGCTCTTTCCGATCGCAATCTGACAATTGGCGATGTTGTGCGGGTGCTGCAAGAAAACAACCGAGATATTCGCGGTGGCCCCCTGACTTTAGGGCGGCGAGAATATCGGGTGCGGACGATCAGCCGATCGCAAAACCTGGAAGAAATTGCCGAATTTGTGCTTCGCCGCGATCAATCTGGCACCGTTTACCTTCGGGACGTGGCTGAAGTGCAGATGGGGCGGCAACCCCAAACCAGTGCCCTGCTGTTTAATGGCAACCCAACAGTAGCGATCGGGATTATCCGGCGGGCCGGAGCTAACGTCCCCGTTGTCACCGAGGGGATTCGCACCACCCTGAAAGAGTTAGAAGCTGATTTCGATCGCCAAGGCGAGGGGATTAAGTTTGTCTACAACTATGACGAAAGTGAGTACATTAACCAGTCAGTCTGGCTGGTGGTAGAAAACCTGATCGGCGGGTCAGTCCTGGCCGTGCTGGTGCTGCTGCTATTTCTCGGTTCAATGCGAACGGTGGCGGTGGTCGCACTGACGATTCCAACCACAATGATCACGGTGTTCATCGCGATGTCGCTGTTTGGGCGCACCCTGAATATTATTAGTTTGGCAGCGTTAGGGTTTGCCTCTGGCATGGTGGTCGATAACGCGATTGTGGTGGTCGAAAATACCTTTACCCACATGCAGCAAGGTAAGCCGCCGCTGCGAGCGGCGATCGACGGCACCAAGGAGGTGGCGGGCGGCATCTTAGGCGCAACTCTAACCAATATCGCTGTTTTCAGCCCTTTGGCGCTGGTGAAGGGCGAAATTGCCGAATTATTCACTGACATGGCAATCACAATCACTGCTGCGGCCATCTTTTCGATGGTGGCAGCCCTGACTCTGGTGCCGATGCTTTCCGGCTTGTTTCTGCATCAGTCTGAAGCAGTCCAGGTGCTAATGGGCGGTAATTACCAGACCAGAAACTGGCTAGAGCGGGCTGTGGGCAAAACCTCAACCGGATTCCGGCTATGGCAAGCTAAGTTAGAGGCACTAGTGGCAGGCACAATCCGCTGGTCGTTGGGCCCGAGGCGGATCGGGCGCAGGCTGTTCGTGCTCTCGATTCCGGTCGCGCTAATGGTGGTCAGCATCTTCATGCTGCCCCCAGCCGACTATCTGCCAGAAGGGAACCGCAACTTAGTGTCATGGCTAGCCGAACCCCTGCCAGGCACCAGCATTCCTGAGTCAATTCGGCTCTCAGAACCGGCCCGAGATTGGTTGCGATCTCAGCCCGAAATTGACCGGGTCATGTTCATTGAGCGGCCAGGGCGACGGGTGATCTCAGCGATCCTGAAGCCAGAATTTGCAACCAGCCAGGGACTTAGTGAAATCATTGAGCGAATGCGCGCTCAAAGCAGCAATTTTCCGGGCTATCGCTTTATGGTTCCGAACCGACTGTCCATCTTCCGAGATCCGGGCAAGGAGTTTGAGATTGATATTGTTGGCCCAGACCTTGACGAGTTAGGCAAAATCGAGCGAGAGGTCACGACAAAACTGCGACAGTTACCCGGCATTCGCACCGTGCGGACAAACTTTGCGGCCGGAGCGGCTGAGCTACAGGTGATTCCAAATCGAGAACGATTAGCCGAAGTGGGGCTGACCGAAGCTGAGGTCGGCACCATGGTAGAAGCAGCGCTGGGGGGCCGCTTTGCCTCGGAATTTATCGACGGCAAAGAAGAATTAGATGTCTCAGTCGAATTAAAAAATACCTTCGCCAAGACGCCAGAGCAGTTGCGCCAGCTCCCCCTGTATGCCCGGGGAAGGCAAGTGCAGCTTTTAGATGTGGCAGAAGTCCGCGAAGCCACCGGCCCCGACGTGATTAACCATATTGATCTAGAGCGCTCGATTACCCTAACGGCTTCTCTGGCGGCCGATGCCCCCTTGGGTGCTTTAGTTCAGCGAACTGAGACTGAAATCTTAGCTCCAGCCCAGGCCACCTTGCCCCCCGGCTACCGACTAGAATTAGCAGGCTCGGCTGACCGCTTGGCAGAAACAGTAGCGCAGCTGATCGCTGCCTTTGTGCTGTCGGTGTTGATTATTTACCTGCTGTTGATGGCGCTCTATCGCTCCTTTCTCTATCCCTTGGTGATTATGGCAACTGTGCCGATGGGGATTAGTGGTGCTTTGTTAAGCCTCGTGATTGCCAATTGGGTGTTTGGAATGACAGTGCCTTTGGATATGATCACTGCGCTCGGATTCATTATTTTGACCGGGGTTGTCGTCAATAACGCCATTCTGATTGTGGAGCGGGCTTTACAGCTCCAGGCAGAAGGCGAGGATTATGATGAATCGCTGTATCAGGGCACCCGCGATCGCCTGCGGGCCATCTTCATGTCGGCCGGCACCAGCGTTTTAGGGATGCTGCCATTGGCTGTGGTACCAGGGCAAGGCGCAGAACTCTATCAGGGGTTGGGGATTGTCCTGACCGGCGGCTTGACCTTCTCAACTTTTCTCACCCCAACCGTCGTGCCAGCCCTGATGGGTTTACTGCGAGACCTGTCCGGCCATCAACCCCCTCAACAGTCTAAGGAAGCCAAAACCTTCCCTCAAGAGGCGACCGCCAAATAAATCGAGCGTTCAAGCCAACGTTGTCACACCTGATCATTCTGTGTATCATCACGTTCGATATTATCGAGACCTGTATTCAATCTATCGACCAAGATAAGAGGCGGTAGATAACTTATGCTTCACCACTAGGATCTCTCCCCCGTCCGCTTCATCGACTTGGGTACGCCCAGCATGGGCGTGAACTCATGGTGTGTAATACCAATTTTCAAATGCAAAAATATCGAACCGGACATCCCTGAGCAAAATGGATTGTCACAAAGAATTGGTATAAGTCCCCTGTCAGAGAACCAGCGTCTAAATGCTCGAAAGATATAGGAGCCGAGCAACGATAACGACTAGCTTAAGGTAAGGGCGTTTCCGCGAGGAAAGATCTAAAGGAAGCCAGCTTAGACCGCGCCTCACCAGTAACTTTTAAACTACGATCGGCAGATCTGAGATCGCAGCCCATCCGCCGTGACATCATTGCTCCTCTCCACCTGCTAGCAATTCATAGAACTCATTCAGTTTCCTGCGCAACACTTCTTTCGGAATCAGTTTGATTTCGTACTCAGAGGGTGTTTGAAAAGTTTTGAGAAAAGCTCTTGACCCATTAATCTGTCTAAAAAGAAGACGACAGAGGATCAAGAGCCATGAGAAAAGCATACCCGACGGATCTGACGGACGAGCAATGGGAA
>JAESGG010000154.1_pt1 | contig 14270 bp, 13 predicted proteins | sample 9266231 | NCBI WGS metagenome assembly JAESGG01 (sample SAMN14515337, study PRJNA621664) | algae metagenome | isolation source: Aphanocapsa sp. GSE-SYN-MK-11-07L and co-occurring heterotrophs from wet... | place: USA: Grand Staircase Escalante National Monument, Utah | collected 2006-04-16 | reverse complement strand
TATTACCTGCCGAAGTTTCTCAAAAATGACCCGCCGAGGTTGCTGTCATTTGGGTGCCGAAGTTAGTGTCTTTAGGCCGCCGAAGTTAGTGTCTTTGGGCTGCCGAGGTTAGTGTCTTTAAGCAGCAATCTTCGCATTATTAGAGTTTTGAGCGGATAAAACTTTGGTAATTCTGCAGCAGAGTAGCACCTAAACTCACAGGTAGAAAAACTAATTTGAGTGATCGCCTGTCCATAATTTGAAGAAAGATTGTTACAGGTATTGAACTTTCAGACCAGATTTGAGGGCAGGCTGCGAGAATTGACATATAGCGATCCTAAGTGAGATATGAACATTTTCGCCCCCTAAATCCCCCAATTCTGGGGGACTTCAGCAACACTCAAAGCCCCCCAGAATTGGGGGGTTGGGGGGCGAAAAAACTTGCAATTCACTAATGACTCGTTTCACAAATGATTTAGGATTGCTATAGATTCAGGCTCTGTCTGTAGAGTGATTAAAATGAATAGAAAACTAATTGTTTTTTCTGGAGTCATTACAGCCGCAATTGGGGCAGTGATTGGCTTGAGTGCGTCTGAACTTGCTCGACCGAAATTTGAAAGTAGCATTTACCAAAATCTTGCCCCTAAATACGCAGCAGCAGGGGGTGTGATTGGCTTACTGGCAGGTGCCGGACAAGAAGCAATCCGCCAACTCAAGCAACAAAGAGAAAAGGAAGAAGACACAAACTAAGCCCCCGTTCGATTGATTGCTCAGTGAAGCAGCTCAACAGCAGTTAGTTCAGGCTAAGCAAATGCTAGAGGCGGAGTCAGCCTCTGAGGTTGACGCTTAAAAAGCGATCGAGGAGCCGATTGCGCCAGATAAACCGGAGGCTAATTGCCCAGCCTGCCACCAAGCTCGTGATAATTACATAATCTCTACCATCGAGTAAGGCGAGTTCAAAAAATTGCCGCAACGGTGGGCTGGCTAAAATGACAATATAGGCTAGCAGCATCAGCACGGCCAGTAGGGTTGGCCGCCAATCGCCACTAATTGGGCTACCGCCGACCCATCGTCGGGTGGGGGGTTCGGCAAAGGGAATCAGCACCAGTCCGCACAAAACAGCGGCCGTGGTTAAAGCACTTTGAGCGATCGCCAAACTGTCGCTAGCTACTAAATAGCTGACGTAAACCCCCATTGTGATCACAAACAGGCTGAGGGTAGCTGGTAAAACAAAATGCAATACCGACCGAATCAGACCTTGGGGAGATTTACCAGGGCGGGCGGAAGTGGCCATTAGCAGGGGCGGAATCCCGACTGTCAGCAGCAACAGCAGCGAATTGCTTTTGGGGGCGAGCGGAAAGCCAGCATCCACCACCCCGACTGAAATAATCAGCAGCGCCATGTAAAGAATCCGGGTCAAAAACAGCTTCAAAATCACCTGAATGCCTTTGACAATTCGCTGCCCTTCTTCAACTGCGGGCAACAGGGCGGCAAAAGAATCGTTCAGCAGCACCATATCCGCCACGCCCCGCGTGGCGGCGCTGCCGCTCTGCATGGCAATCCCCACCTGGGCCCGCTTCAGGGAGAGCAAATCGTTTACCCCATCGCCAATCATCGCCACGTAGGCACCGGAGCTTTTTAGCGCTTCCACAAGCTGGGCTTTTTGCTGCGGGGCCAGCCGTCCAAACACCGTTACTTGCTCAGCAGCTTGCTGAAACTGAGCCGGTTCCATCGCTGCTAGTTCACTGCCAGACACAACTTGGAAATCGGTGTCTAGACCAGCTTGACGCACCAGAGCAGCTACGGTTTGGGGATGATCCCCAGACATGATTTTGATCTGGATGCCTGCCCTGGCAAAGCCAAACAGCGTCGTTTGGACTTGCGGGCGGAGTTGGTCTCGAAAGCTAATTAACCCCAGCGGCTTTAGCAGGTTCGGCAAGCTGCCTGCTTGCAAACAGTCCGGGTCAGGATGATAGACCAACAGGACAACTCGTAACCCGGCCTGCGTCAGTTGAGTGAAGGTGTCTTGTAAGTTGTCACTGAGGGATGCCCTCAAGACTTCCGGTGCGCCCAAAATGTAGGTTCCGGCGGGTGGAGAAGTGGTTTGACTGCCAGATTTAAAGCTCAAACCACTCCATTTTCGTTCCGAGGAAAAAGGCACCTCTGTTTGGAGGGGATAGGCTTGACCGGGACAGCTTGTGGCGATCGCCTGACTGGTGCGATTTTGGGTGGATTGGCTAGCTGCGTAAGTGCCCAATAGCTCTTTCAGGTCATCGACGGGGCGATCAACGGGATAAACATTGTCAAGAGTAATTTGGTTGGCGGTTAGCGTGCCCGTTTTGTCCAGGCAGAGCACATTCACATGGCTGAGGGACTCGACCGCATTCATCTGCTGCACCAAAGCGCCGGTTTTGGCCATCCGGACTGCCCCCAGCGCGTAGGCGACCGTAATCATGAAGAAGAAGCCATTCGGCACCAAGCCGCCAATCACCGCCGCCATTTGGACGCTTTCGACGATCGGCACATTTTCCATCACGGTCAGCATGGCGACCAGACCCCAGAGGTAAATCACCAGCAGCAGCAAAATCCGCAACACTAGGTTGATTTCCTGCTGAAGCGGGGTTTTGACCTGGCGAAACTCGCGGGCGCTGGCCGTCAGTTGATTGGCCAGAGAATTGAGGCCGACTTTTTCGGCTTCATAAAAGCCACTCCCCCCAATGCAAAAGCTGCCGGAATAAACCTGCTCTCCCGAATGCTTACTGACTAAGTCAGCCTCGCCGGTCAGCAGAGACTCATCTAGCTCCATTTGCTCCCCGCCGACCATGCTGCCATCGGCCACAATTTGATCGCCTGGCGCAGCAAACAAAATATCTCCCTGGACAATTTGGCTGGGGTCGATCACCACTTTTTCACCCGATCGGACAGCGGTGACGGTTGGACGAGTCAGCAGGCTAATCTTGTCGAGCTGCCGCTTGCTGCGACTTTCCTGCACGACGCCGACGATCGCATTCATCAGCACCACGCCAACGCTGACCACCGCGTCGCCCGTCCGCCCCAGCACAATCAGCACCACGCCGATCGCAAACAGAATGATGTTCATGAACGTAAAAACGTTCTGGCGCAGAATCTCTAGGTAAGAGCGGCTGGTTTGAGACTGGAGTGTATTCCCTAATCCTTGGGCCCGGCGAGCCCGAACTTGTTCTTCAGTTAACCCCTGAAGCTGATTCATCGGTAAGCAAGCAAAAATCGCGGTAAAAGTAATAACCTAAGCCCAAATTGACGGGCAATCATCAAATGCTTGCTCACAATCCAGGATGCCCCTGATTGGGCTGGCCCATCTCGGACTGAGCCGGATTAAACCCATCTGGAAATCGGGTCGAATCATCGTAGTCAGCTTTGCCCAGGCGGGCAGTTTGTAAGTTAGTTCCCTTCAAATTCGCCCCCATTAAAATTGCTCCGCTCAGATTGGCTTGATCCAAATTGGCATCGGTCAGATTGGCAAAGCTTAAGTCGGCCCCCCGCAGGTCTGCTGCCGCCAAATTAGCTTCTGAAAGGTCAGCGTAGCTCAATTCTGCTCCGCGCAGGTTGACGCCTCGCAGGTCAGCCCCGACTAAGTCGATGCTCATAAATTCTCGTTCCCCGCGGGCATAGCGCTGAAGCAACTCAGCAGCATTCAACTCTGTCTGGCTGGAACAGCCAGAGACTGGAACATCTAGAGAAGATTGCCCGTAATGATGACCAGACATTTTAATCACCTCCTCAGGGTTAGCGTTTCAAAAATTAGGTAAGGCTCTTGCAGTGACTTTGAGTAGCGCTACTGACGCTACTCAAAGCCATTGCCTCAACACCATGATCAGTATCATCATCAGCTATTGTAGGGATTCTTAAGGCGGAGAGCCGCAGACAAGCACTATTTCTTAACGAGAATATAGGCTTTAACAAAGTCAGGCACGTAGCCAGTCTGCTGGGAAAACGTTTGCCGATTTGGGAATAACCCCGCCAGATAATCAAGCTGGTACAGATTCGGAATAAACGCCCCTCCAGTATCCGCCACTACGCCTAAAATCAGCCGCTTCTGCCCGGCAATACCCGTATCTAGCACAACGATTTTGCCCAACCCCAAATTAAAGACATCTCCGGCAAAGGTGACACTTGGTTCAATGTCAATTTTATTTTGAATTTTATTGCCGTAGCCTTTGATCGCTTTGACAGGACGAAAGTACCAATAGCGCTTTTGATCTCTCGGCTCTAGCCCTCTCACGTAGGCAATGCCGTTGTTGCGATCGACATTAAAGTAGGCTGATGAGCCGCCGCCAAATCTGACGAGTACCGTTCCTTGCATCAGCGCTTCTTCAAAGGCGGCTCTGGTCAGATAAGCTAGCGGCTGCACCTTGCCGGCAGCTTTGCCCCCCGGTTCGTAGATGCCTGTTAGCACGTCTTGCTTGGTGTACTGTTTGTAGAACAGATCCGTCGTGGCGCTTTCAGGTAAAGCGTAGAGGGCCGTGTTGAAGGTGGCGGTTTTTTGACGCGACCCCGCTTGGATAAAAACGGCGTACTTGGTCACGCGCAGTTTTTCGGTTTGTTGGCGATCGCGGGGATTGTAGGGCGACCAGCGAATTACTCGAAAATTCTGATTGATAAATTGAGGGTCGCGCAGGCGAGCCGGCCGCCCCGCCGCCATGTCCTCTTTCAGCACCTGCACCATGAAGTCTAGGGTTTCCAGCACTTTCGGGATGGTGACTCCCTGCGTTTCTAACACTCCGACCCGATTAATCACCGGGTCTTCAGCCGCAAATTTCCTGAAGTAAGCTCTTGTATTTACCAACACCTTCAGCAACTTTTGCTCAGAGAGGCTGATGCTAGCAGCCGGTAAGGACTGCTCTCGAAATAGGGCCTCACCTTCGAGGGCAAACTTAGGCTTGCTAAATTCATCAACAGCGGTGTAGCGGGCAATCAGTTTGGCGCTGCTATTGGCGATCGCGGCAATTTGCTTCGGCCAAAACAGCATCGCTCCAGATCCAGCCATCAGGGCTAAGGCAGCAAGTTTAAGAGGTTTCCTGACCACAATTGAAAGGTTACTAGATGAATAAAAATAGTCCACCAGCAGGCTCAAGGGATTATCCTATCAGCTCAGGAATCGGGTAGACCTAAACTTATATTGACTTTAAGTCGGTAAAATTCTAAAACTATCCGATCAAGCTACGACAACTGCGATCGCTGCCCTACTCTGGCTCTAACTGAGTATTGGCTGTGACTTGTGTAATTACCAGCTTGCCGTCGCGTTTTTTAACCACGCTCACTAGTTGGGAAATACCTCGGATGCTCAAACCACTGGCATAGGTAATCCTCTCAGTCACCGTGGCCTGGACGATCGCCTGCTGTCCAGAAATGTGGATCTTTGCGATCGCCTGTTGATAGCTGTGAGCTTTGTTGTTTTGGAGGCTGCTTTGGAGTGTTTGATAGTACTGCTGCCGATCAAGCCGCACAGACTGTCCAGTATTCGCGATCGTGATTTCAAAGTCACAGTCGGGGGCGTAAAACTCAATAATCTGGTCTGGATTGCGGTCTTTTTGGCTCCAGGCTTTGGCAAGCTGCTGGAAGAAGTTCTCCACCTCTGCTTTGGTTGGTGAAGTCACCTGACCTGGGGGAGAGCTAGACAACCCAAAGGTTGAGCTGATCGGAGTTACACCTAGTCCGCCACCCAAGCAGATCCAAAGCAGAGTTGCTAAATAGCGGCGCATTTAATCAGTCTAAATACCAGTTTTGAGGTCTAATCCCAATTGAAATTCTTTTGGAGTAAATATTTCTAAAAGCCTTACTGAGCAAGGCTTTTAGAAATATTATTAATATTCAAGAAAAGCGTACAACTACTTAGAGTTAGAGGGGCTAGTTGTTGGACTCGGCGTAGAAGTGCTGCTGGGAGCAGTTGGAGATAGCGCATCTAGGGGCACCATGTTGCAATCAATCAATTTAGTTACTAGGGATGGGCCAACTTTACTGACCACAATCGACTTTAGCTTTGGGTCTTTTTGAACTGAAAGCAGGACTTGTCCAATCATCGAATTTGGGTCAGGAGCCGTGCCGCCGCCGGTTGGCACCTTGGTCAAAATGTTAGAAAAATCTTGACATGAGCCAGAGCTAAGGGTGTTAGCTAGCATGTCGCTAATTTGGGTTACAAGATTAACTAAGGTGTCTGGCGGTAGAGAAGAAGGCTGAGTTTGAGCATAGGTTGGTTGAGCGAAGGCGATCGCCATCACGACTGCTGAACCGAAAAACGTGACTGACTTGAGCATGTTTCTCCTTGCGATAGATAGATCTTTCGTTAAGCAATTTGCTATTCAGCTAGTTTGCCCAAAAATCAGAAAGATTAACTATTTGATTAAAAATAAATTGCTGTTCCCAAGTTTTAGCGTAAATTAGCACCATCCCAGCCCTAACCTAAAGATCACGTTGGCTCTTGTCAAGACAAACGGGTTGCTGGTATCTGGATTGTCATCTTAGTCATCACAAATTAATCATTGCCTGTGTCTGATGCCGCTTGCGTTTTATTATTTATCAAAGTGCCGCAGCCTGGAAAGGTTAAAACCCGCCTGGCTAAGGATCTGGGTACTGCTCACGCCACTCGTCTTTATGAGTGTTTTGTCCTAGATACCTTGCAGAATCTGCGTCAGCTCAACGCCCAACTGATTGTCTGTTATGCCGGTTCAGAACCTGCGATCAAAACCTGGCTCACTCAGCCTGACCTGATCTTTCAGGCTCAGCAGGGAGAAGACTTAAGCGCTAAACTGCGTTTCGCCTTTGAGCAAGCGTTTGAGTTGGGCTACACCCAGGCGATCGCCCTTGGCAGCGACAGCCCAGACTTACCGATTAGCTATCTTCAGCAGGCAATCACGGCTTTAAGCGGAGAAACCGTCGTGATTGGCCCGGCGGCGGATGGCGGATATTACGCGATCGGGTTTAGCCAACAGGGATTTGTGCCGCAGGTGTTTGAGCAAATTGCTTGGAGTACATCGACGGTTTATGCTGAAACCCTGGCGCATCTGCAAACTCGCGCTGTTTACGCGCTGCCGCTCTGGTTTGATGTCGATACTTTGACAGATTTGCAGCACTTACATACTCGCCTGCAAGCCACAGCAGTCGATTGCTACACTTCGCGATATCTAAATCAACATTGGCAGTCTTTTGCCGAAGCCTGTGGACAATCCCAGTCGAACTTGCTTACACCCAAGCCGGATGATTGAGCAAAGCGCTCATTACCTGCACCCCTCGCAGTTGATTGGTCAGGGGCAGATGACCCTTGGGAGCAGTTAAGTCCCAGATAAATTCTTGCGGGTAGCGAGTCCATTTTTTACCCTCCCGCCAGCCAATTTTGGGCCAAAGGGCATCCCAGTTTTGCTGCCCGCCCAGCCAGAGTTGGCGCTGCACGGAATAGCCAAACTTTCCTTCTGAATGCAATATCCAGAGCTGATCAATCGTTTGTAAGTCTGGCACCGGCAAATCATCGACTTCAGTAAAGTAAAGCCATTTGCGCCGAACGGCGGCCGGGCCAGCCAGTTGGCAGAGCTTTTCCAGCGTTAGCCGATCGCTGGCTTCAAATTTTTGCTCGGCCAGCAACTGCTGCAAGGGGGCATAGTCAATTCCGGCTTGAGACTGCAAGGGTAGAATGCCGGATGGGAAATGAGTTTGCAGCCAAGTCACTTGCTCCGAATTCTCAGACTGGCGCAGAATACCGTAAATTTTGCTTTCGACTAGGGTGGGAGGGCTGGCTGGCAAGGTTGCCAATAAATAGGCTTGCAGCACCGCCAATCCAGGCTGCCCCTGCTGAGTTAGATCAGCGATCGCCTGGAGTTGGACTTTCTCGGTTCCAGAATCGAGCTTAGAGCGCAGGTCTAACAAATTAACGGTTGAAGTTGTCGCACTTTCATCTTCTATGGCGCTACCCCCACCGGGAGACAATGATTGATCCATGCTGAACTTGCGTTACCTGAATTCATGCTTTACCAGTGTGCCAAACTTTGGTCAACCCTTGCGCCGGGCGATCGCGCCTCTAGACACCGACTGAGGTCGGTTGGATCGGCCGCGGTTCAGTCGGCTGAGCCAGGGCCTGCTGTTGAATCACTCGAAACAGCCGATTCAGAGCGTTGATGTAGGCCTGGGCTGAAGCTACCACAATATCAGTGTTGGCCGCATGACCCGTGTAAATGCGATCGTCATGCCGGAGCCGAATCGTTACTTCACCGATCGCATCAATCCCAGCCGTGACCGACTGCACCGAAAACTCAATCAATTCATTTGGCACATTCACGACTCGGTTGATCGCCCGATAAATCGCATCAACTGGCCCAGTCCCAATTGCAGCATCGGTCAACTCTTGACCCTCTGGGGTATGGATTGTAACGGTAGCCGTTGGGCAGGCATGATCGCCGCAGGAAACCTGAACGCGCTCTAAGTGAAAGCCCGATGCATCCTGAAATTGGGTTTCATCTTTAACAATTGCTTCTAAGTCCCAGTCAGAAATGTCTTTTTTCTTGTCCGCTAGGTCTTTAAAACGAACGAAGGCTTTGTTCAAATCGGTTTCAGAGAGGTCATACCCCAACTCCTTCAGCCGATTCCGAAACGCATTCCGCCCGGAGTGTTTACCCAAGACAATTTGGTTCTCAACCAGACCGATCGACTCGGCATCCATAATTTCGTAGGTCAGCTTGTTCTTGAGGATGCCATCTTGGTGAATGCCCGATTCGTGGGCAAAAGCATTCGCACCCACGATCGCCTTGTTGGGCTGAATCAGCATCCCGGTCAAGCTAGACACCAAGCGGGAGGTTTTGTAAATTTCTCGCGTTTCAATCTTGGTCAGGGGAGCCTCAGAATCGGCTGGGCGACCCAAGAACGGATTGAAATACTGCCGCCGCACGTGCAGAGCCATCACGACTTCTTCTAAAGCTGTATTGCCAGCCCGTTCGCCAATTCCGTTGATCGCACACTCCATTTGCCGCGCCCCGTTCTTGACCGCTTCTAGAAAGTTAGCAACCGCTAAGCCAATGTCGTTGTGCCCGTGAACGGAAATAATCGCCTGGTCAATATTTGGCACGTTGTCTTTGATGCCCTTGATTAAGGCTCCAAACTCACTGGGCGTCGTGTATCCAACCGTGTCAGGAATGTTAATTGTCGTGGCACCAGCGGCGATCGCCCGCTCCAAAACTTGGTAGAGGTATGCTGGCTCAGTCCGGGTCGCATCCATAGTTGAGAACTCAACATCGTCCATGAAGGATTTGGCGTAGGCCACCATCTCTTCAGCGATCGCCAACACCTCTGCCCGCGATTTCTTGAGCTGATACTCCAGATGAATGTCGGAAGTTGAAATAAAAGTGTGAATGCGGGCCTGGGCGGCGGGCTGAAGCGCATCTGCTGCCGCCTTAATATCAGCTTTGATCGCCCTAGCTAAACTGCAAATCGTCGGGCCACCTTCTACCCCCACCGTTTGAGCAATTTTTTGCACCGCCTCAAAGTCGCCAGGGCTAGCGATCGCAAAGCCTGCTTCGATCACATCGACACCCAGACGAGCCAGTTGCTTGGCAATGACTAGTTTTTCATCCACGTTCATCGTTGCACCGGGGCACTGTTCGCCATCTCGGAGCGTGGTATCAAAAATAATCACTCGGTCAGCAGACTGGGGAGAAATGTCCATATTGTTTAGGAAGAAAAACTCACAGGCTTTTCCTATCTTATTTGATCTGTTGGCAACCGGCCCGCCAATCCTTGCTTAGTTCGGTTTAAGGTAATCCGACGATTCTCGGTTTGTCTCGGCTGAGCGATCGCTGCTGAAAACTCAAGCTTTGATCCAAAAATTTATGAATTGTTTAGGATGCCCAGATATCTGCCAAAATGACCGGATCAAATTCACAATGTTAATAAACTTTCAGTAGTAATAAATTAATGGTAGCCGAGAAAACTGACCCGCCTGTTGGCGGTCATTCAAAACCGCGATTGATGATGACTTAAAGTTAGGTAACATTTTGTAATTTATTTTGCTCTACTATATTGATTTATCAAGAAATCTATAAAAAAATCACTAGGCTTGCAGATAGCTGAAGTGAGTATTTTAAACTTGCGAGTGAGATAGGCCTACAGCAGATTGCTCTAGGCATTTCTCATTTTTGTTGTTTTTACTAATTCATTTGACATCATGACAACTACTCTGCAAAGACGCGAAAGCGCTAACCTGTGGGAGCGGTTTTGTAACTGGGTCACTTCAACTGATAACCGGATTTATATCGGTTGGTTTGGCGTGATTATGGTTCCAACTCTGCTAGCTGCCACCACCTGCTTTCTAATTGCTTTTGTTGCCGCTCCGCCGGTAGACATCGACGGCATCCGCGAACCTGTTGCCGGTTCCTTAATCTTTGGCAACAACATCATCACTGGGGCAGTGATTCCTTCTTCTAACGCGATCGGCTTGCATTTCTACCCAATTTGGGAAGCCGCTTCCTTAGATGAGTGGCTCTACAACGGTGGGCCTTACCAACTGATTATTTTCCACTTCCTGCTCGGTTGCGCCTGCTACATGGGCCGTCAGTGGGAACTCAGCTACCGCTTAGGCATGCGTCCTTGGATCTGCGTTGCCTACTCCGCTCCTTTGGCTTCTGCTACTGCCGTCTTCCTGATCTACCCAATTGGCCAAGGCAGCTTCTCCGATGGCATGCCCTTGGGCATCTCTGGCACCTTCAACTTCATGATCGTGTTCCAAGCCGAGCACAACATCTTGATGCATCCCTTCCACATGCTGGGCGTTGCTGGCGTGTTTGGGGGCAGCTTGTTCTCCGCCATGCACGGTTCACTCGTGACTTCCAGCTTGATTCGGGAAACTACCGAAGTTGAATCTGCTAACTACGGCTACAAATTCGGTCAAGAACAAGAAACGTACAACATCGTGGCCGCCCACGGTTACTTCGGTCGCTTGATCTTCCAATACGCCTCCTTCAACAACAGCCGCTCCTTGCACTTCTTGTTGGGTGCCTGGCCCGTGGTTGGGATCTGGTTTACTGCCCTCGGCATCAGCACGATGGCGTTCAACCTGAACGGCTTCAACTTCAACCACTCGGTCTTGGATGCTCAAGGCAACGTGATCAACACTTGGGCAGACCTGATCAACCGCGCCAACTTGGGGATGGAAGTGATGCACGAGCGCAATGCTCACAACTTTCCGCTCGACTTGGCCGCTGGTGAAGTTGCCCCTGTCGCCCTGACGGCTCCTGCCATCCACGGTTAATCGTCTGCTAATTAGTTACCTATAGATCTAGATCGTTAGATCTCAAAAATAAAGGTGCCCTCTTAGTGAGGACACCTTTATTTTTCGCAAACAATTGAGGAACGCTATGACTATTGCAAGCTAGTGGATGGAGCAGATTGGGTTGGAGACGAACTGGCAGGGTTAAGATTAATTTTGTCTAAGCTTTGCAATAGTTTGAAACTGTCTGAACCAATTTGGACTGTTACGTCAGAATTCAGGACACCCGTACTATCAATCCGAACTTCCCCAAACCCCAGCTTTTGGCGGATCGCTTCTGCTTGGCTAACATCCCCTTGCTGGGCAATAATTCGGGTCACTTGGAGGGGTTCGCTCCAAGGATCGTACAATTCAATTTCGCGATACCCAGAATGAAGCAGGGCTGTCGTTAGGTCCTTAACCACATCGGGTCGATTCGTGCTGTCTTGAATTGCAACTCTAATCTGATTCGGTGCCAAACCAGTAGGGTCGGTTCCCAGCAGGGCAGGTTGAGTCTGATTGAAGTACTGACTCATCAACGCCTGCACTCGATCGCGGTTGGGTAGCCAGTAACTGGGCGCATCTTTGCCATCGCCGTTGAAATAGCCTGGCAGCATTAACATTTGCACCTGCGATCGCTTGATTTGGGACAAAAACCCACACAATCCCATCAGCTCATCCACGCTTAAATTAGTATCAATATGAGCTTTAATCACCTCAATTACCTGGGGTAGACGGCGCAGCGTGCCAGGTTTAAAGCTTTGTTCAACCAGCGATCGCAGCAATGCCTGCTGTCGTTGTACTCGCCCAATATCCCCGAGTTCGTCGTAACGAAAGCGTAAAAATTGTAGGGCTTGATTCCCGTTTAAGTGCTGTCGACCTGCCTTGAGATTAATGTAGAGATGCTGACTGTCATCCTGGTATTTCATGTCCTTGGGAACGTAGACGGTTACGCCACCCAAGGCATTCACCAATTTTTCAATTCCCTGCACGTTGACCCGGACATAGCGATCAATTGGCACTCCGCCCAGCAGTTCGCTGACGGTTTTAGCGCTGAGAGCCGGCCCACCCAAGGCATTGGCCTCATTGATTTTGGCTTCACCGCGGCCATCAATTACCACTTGTGTGTCTCTAGGAATCGACAGCACTGCCATCCGATGGTCAATCGGGTTAAACCGCAGCAGCATTAAAGTATCGGCCAGCCCATCAAAGGAATTGACCAAGGCTTGATACTTTTGATTGGGTGGCGGTGGGCGATCCAAATCAGTGGTCAACACCTTTGTGCCTACAACCAAAATATTGATTGGGCGATCAAGCTGAGGCAGGCTAAATGCTGTCGCCGAGGCCAAACGGTCTTTGCCGCCAAACACCAACGCTTCTTCTGGGGTGAGCGGGCGCTGCAACAGCGGCGTACTGGTAGACATCAGCGCCAAGGCTGCCCCCACACTGGCTGAACAGACCCCCAAACCGGTTAAAGCCGAGAGCCGCCAGAAAAAGTGGGGTGATGACCCCGATCGCTTAAACCAGAAATGCCAACGCTTTAAATTAAACACAATGATTCTGGGTCATCCTGTCAAAGTAAATATTTCACAACTATGTTCGAGACTTGCTGTTGATGCATATCAAAAATTTGCTTTGCAAACTCTTACCTGTGCAGCAACAACAGGGGCAAGACAGCACTATACTTAAAGACTGCCCAAATTAGACAGACCCAGTAGCATGAGTTGCCAATAAGTTAGTGGTGACTATACCACTCCTTGCGACAACCGGCAAAAATTCAAAACCCTTGTGCCCGGATGATCCCAAACCGCCATGCGTCACCTAGCAGGAGTATTTCAGTCAGGATTTTGAGACAACTGTGATCCTAAACGTAGCGAGGACGCGGGTATCGCACCATCAGTTCTCTGACTTGTTCAGCCTGGTATGAGCTGCGGGTGAGTGGGGAAGAGACAACCTGTAAAAAGCCCATGCTAGCTCCTGCTTCTGCCCAAGCAGCAAATTGGTCAGGATGAACAAACTGATCAACGCCTAAGTGCTTTTGAGTCGGCTGGAGATATTGCCCAATCGTCAAAATATCGCAATCTACCGATCGCAAATCTTGCATCACATCCCGGACTTCGGCATCCGTTTCCCCCAGACCAACCATAATCCCCGATTTGGTGTAAACCGAGGGTGCCAGTTGACGGCTGCGGGCCAGCAGCTCTAGGCTGCGCTGATAGTCTCCCTGGGGACGCACGCGCCGATAGAGGCGAGGAATGGTTTCAGTGTTGTGATTGAGCACGGCTGGCTCTGCTGCCAAAATTAAGGCTAGGGCTGACCAGTTGCCGCACAAATCGGGAATTAGCACTTCAATCGTGGTTTGAGGCGAGCGCGATCGCACTTGCTCAATGCAGCGGACAAACTGGCTGGCTCCTCCATCGGTTAGGTCATCTCGGTTGACTGCCGTAATCACAACATGGTTAAGCTGCATCCGCCCGACTGCCTCAGCCAAGCGCACTGGTTCTGTCGGGTCTAAAGGCTGGGGCTGTTTGTCAAAATCAATATCGCAGTAAGGGCAAGCCCGCGTGCAGGCGGGGCCCATGATCAAAAATGTGGCGGTGCCGTGGCTAAAGCATTCCCCAATGTTGGGACATGAGGCCTCTTCGCAAACCGTATTCAGTCCTAAATCGCGCAGAACTTCTTTGACGTTCCCGACCCGCTGCCACTGAGGAGCCTTAACTCGCAACCAATCTGGCTTAACGACCACAAGTAACCCTAGTCCTGGAATGACAGTGATTCGATTCTAAGCGAATGCGATCGCAAATTGCAGAGCAAAAGTTTCAAACCCATCACGGCATTTAAGTTTTGCCCCCAGAAAGTGTGAAGCTCCTATCCTGATTAGCGCGTTCGAGACAGGGGCCGCACTAGTAGACTAGATAAGAAGTAATGCAACGTTAATTCAAGTATGCAACGGGTCGAAATCCATCTCAACGATGCAGAACGAGACGACTTGGAAACCATGAGTTCAACCGGAGTCTGTCAAGTTCGT
>JAESGG010000153.1_pt1 | contig 14276 bp, 7 predicted proteins | sample 9266231 | NCBI WGS metagenome assembly JAESGG01 (sample SAMN14515337, study PRJNA621664) | algae metagenome | isolation source: Aphanocapsa sp. GSE-SYN-MK-11-07L and co-occurring heterotrophs from wet... | place: USA: Grand Staircase Escalante National Monument, Utah | collected 2006-04-16 | reverse complement strand
TCGCTCTCCTGCAACCCTATCTGAAAGATTCGTCCCCGACATCCGTCATGGTGGTGGAAGACAACAGCGAAAATCGGGAGATGATCTGCCGCCAACTCACCAAGGCGGGGTGGCAGGTTCTGGAAGCCGAGAATGGGCTTAAGGCGCTGGAAGTAATGCAGACAGAGCAACCTGGCGTGATTTTGCTCGATCTGATGATGCCAGAAATGGATGGATTTGAGTTCATTCAGGAGCTGCGTCAGCATCCGCAATGGCGATCGCTACCTGTGATTGTGCTTACGGCCAAAGACTTGACAGCGGAAGAACGGCACTGGCTGGACGGTCGAACTCAACAGATTTATCAAAAAGGCGCGGGAAATCGACAACTCCTCGATCAGATTCAGAGTTTACTGAATGTCCCGACATCCCAGGCAGGCTAAAGATCTGACGTGTCGCAAAGATAGCGGACGATGCAACGAAACTATATAAACAGGAGTATTTCTAACATGCTACAGAATGGCGAAATTCAGCGATCGCTCCTAGCCTATTTACGCCACGAACTCTGCACACCGATCAATGGCATGATTGGCTACAGCGAATTACTCTTGGAAGAGTTGCAGGCTCAGCCAGAGTCAAGCTTGTATGAGGATTTACAAAAGATTCAGGGTTGTAGTCAGCAACTGTTGAGGCTGGTCAGCGTTATTTTAGACCCCGTGCAACTGGAAATGAGCCAGATTGAGGGCGATCTGAGTGGCTTTGGCTCCACGCTGCGGATGGAATTGCTGACTCCGTTGAGTACAATTATCGGCTACTGCGAGATGTCGTTGGAGGAAGCGCCGGCCAGGCTGATTCCAGACCTAGACAGGCTCAATGCCTCAGCCCAGCAGTTGCTGAGCCTGGTGAATGACATTATCAATCTGGCTCAACAGCAGTTGCAGACTTTAAAAGCCCAGGAATATGGCACTCCCCAATTCCTACTCGCTAGCTCAGCCGCAGGCAGCTTGGCGGAGAGTGCCACCTCTACCCTGGAGGCGCTGAGTCAGCCTTCGGTGGGGAAACAGGGGCAGGGCGGGATGATTTTAGTCGTTGATGATAACCCCACCAACTGTGATTTGTTATCTCGACAATTGAAAAAGCAAGGCTATGCGGTTACGCCTGCCACCAACGCCCAACAAGCCCTGCGTTTGCTGAAAGCGATTTCCTATGATCTGATTCTGCTGGATGTGATCATGCCCGGTATGAATGGGATTGAATTGCTCCAGCAGCTCAAGCGCCATGAGGATTGGCGGCATATTCCAGTGATCATGATCTCTGCCCTGGATGAAATTGATGGGGCCGTCAGGTGTATTGAATTGGGGGCAGAAGACTATTTGCATAAACCGTTTGATCCAACCTTGCTGAAGGCCAGGATTGGCGCTTATTTAGAGAAGAAGCGACTGCGAGATCAGGAAGTTCTTTACTTGCAACAGGTGAAACGCCTGACTACGGCCGCCGCAGCGGTGGAAACCAACACCTTCAACCCCGATAGTTTGAACGATCTGATCCAGCAGCCTGGCAAGCTAGGGCAATTGGCCAGAGTCTTCCAGCGGATGGCGCAAGAGGTGCATTCCCGTGAACAGCAGCTAGAGCAGCAGGTGCACCTCTTGCAGGTGTCAATTGATAACAGTCAGAAAAAGCGAGTCGTCGCCGAAATTGCCGCCACGGATCATTTTCGGCAGCTCCAGAAACGAACCAAGAGCAGCCGAGACATCGAAAATCTCTATCGCTCTTCTTTATATCCGCCTTTGTCTCGCTTCGCCTCCGAGAGTGTTGGTGAAGTCTCTCCAGGAGCGGAGATTGAATCCTCAACCGTGAAAACTCAAGCTCTGATTCAAATCGTCCAACGATCGCAGCAGTCAGCGATCGCTCCCAGCAGAATTGACAGCGATCGCCCTCCCAAAATTATCGCGGTTCACTCCTTTCGCGGCGGTACGGGCAAGTCAAATCTAACTAGCAATCTGGCGATCTCGGTGGCCAAACAGGGCAAGCGAGTTGGAATTATTGATACCGACCTGCAATCGCCGGGGATTCATGTCTTGTTTGGCTTGGATGAGGAGACGATCGATCGCACCTTGAACGATTATCTTTGGGGGGATTGTGCGCTGCGTGAAGCGGCCTACGATCTGAGTCATCTGCTGCCCAAGCCACCCGCTGGTCAGACTGGGGGGATTCATTTGATTCCAGCCAGTCCTAAAGCCAACGACATTACGCGGATTCTGCGGGAGGGATATCACCAAGAGTTGCTGCTAGACGGCTTCTCCGAGATTATTCGCGATCTGCAACTGGATTATTTATTTATTGATACCCACCCTGGAATTAATGAAGAAACGCTGCAAGCGATCGCGATTTGCAGTCTCCTGGTCGTGGTGCTACGTCCAGACTGCCAGGACTATCAGGGCACCTCTGTGATCGTCGAACTGGCCCGGATGTTGTCAGTGTCGGAAATGTTGTTGGTTGTCAACAAAGTCTTTCCCAGCTTTGATGTGGCAGCCTATCGCCAACAATTAGCAGCCGCCTACGAGATTCCAGTAGCGGAAATTCTGCCCTTCTCAGAGGAGATCATGCATTTGGCCAGCAGCGAAATCTTTTCAGTCCGCCATCCCGATCATCCCCTAACCAAAGCCGTCGAGGCAATTAGCCAGCAGATTGTTGAGCAAGGAGGCATCCCATGTCCCAGTTAATTTCTACCCTGGAACCCGTTCAACGACCGCAGCTCAAACTCCCAAACCAGCCCAAACTGCTGCCAAATCTATCGGCTGGACTGGCCGTGGGACTGGTTTCGCTCACCTATAGCGTGTCGTTTGCCGCTTTGATCTTTTCGGGCAGCCTGTCTGCTTACTTCCCGCAAGGGGTGGGCAGTGCTCTGATTAGCTCGGTGGTTGTGGGCACGATTGTAGCTTTACGTAGCTCCTTTCCATTTGCGATCGCGGAGCCTGACACCAATGCTACGGCCATCCTAGCCCTGATCGCCGCTGCGATCGCGACCGAGATTCAGCGATCGGGGCGAGCTGAGCAACTCTTTCCGACCGTCGGGATGGCGATCGCTCTCGACACTCTCCTGACTGGACTGTTATTGTATAGGGTCGGACATTTCCGGCTCGGACAGTGGGCCAGGTTTATTCCCTACCCCGTGATCGGCGGATTTTTAGCGGGAACGGGTTGGCTGATCATCAGTAGCGCCTTCACCGTGATGACAGGGCTGCCCTTAAGGTGGAGCCAACTCCCTGATCTGTTGCAAGTTCCGACCTTGATCCACTGGTTGCCAGGGCTGCTATTTGCCGGGGTGCTGATTGGGGTGACGCAACTCTGTTCCCATGCCCTCGTGTTACCTGGCATGATGTTGGGCGCGATCGTCGGCTTCAATCTGCTCTGGTCTGCGATCGCGAACTTCGTGCCGTTGACCCCGCAAGGATGGTTTCTCGAACCCTTCTCCAGCGATCGGCTTTGGCCAACCTGGAACGCGACCAGCCTCCCCCAAGTTGATTGGCAAGTCTTGGCCCATCAGAGTGGGACGTTGCTCGTGCTGGCGGTTGTCGTGGTGATTACCCTCTTACTGAATCTGACTGGCATCGAGCTGGCAACCCAGCAGGACAGCAGTCTCAACAGCGAACTCCGGAGCAATGGGCTGGCCAACTTAGTGGTCTGTCTCTGTGGCGGGATGGTTGGTCATTTGAGCTTGAATCGCACTTTATTTAATCGCAGTGCTGGAGCGAACAGCCGTCTGGCAGGTTTGACGGCGGCGGGATTTAGTGGAGTCGTGTTGCTGTTTGGCTCTCGGCTGATGGCGTATATTCCGATCTGGGTTTTGGGTGGCGTGCTGCTGATGATTGGGATTAAGCGCCTGATCGACTGGGGGATTAGCTCCTGGTTTAAGTTTCCCCACCTAGACTATGCGCTGATTTTAATCATCCTTGCGAGTATGGCGATCTGGGGCTTCATCAGCGGGGTGGCGATCGGCGTGGTGATTGCCTGCGGGTTATTTATTTTTAGCTATAGCCGCCATCAGGTGATTCGACAGACGTTTTCCGGTGCGACTCACCCCAGTAAGGTTTACCGTTCTTGGCCAGAGCAACGGCTGCTCCGGCAGCAGGGCGATCGAATCCAAATCTGGTTATTGCAAGGTTATCTCTTCTTTGGCACAGCGAATAGCTTGCTCGAACAAGTCCGTCAACGACTGCAAGATCCAATCCTGCCCCAGGTGCGGTTTGTGATTTTGGATTTTCGTTTGGTGAGCGGGCTGGACTCCTCAGCCGTCCTCAGCTTCATTAAGCTGCGGCAGTTTGTCCAAAAGCACGAGCTGCGATTAGTGTTGACTCACCTCGATCCCACCATCTTGCAACAACTTCAGCACGGCGGCTGTATCGTCGCCCAGAATAGTCCAATCCAAGTTTTTCCAGAATTAGATCGCGGCATTGAATGGTGCGAAGACCGGATTCTCGAAAGCCTGCCCCTGCGTCGCCGGCGTGCTTTGCCCCTTGCCCTCCAAATGAACGAGGTCTTTGCCAGTTCTGATCAGGTTTCCAGCTTCATTCGTTATTTGGAAAAGGTTCAAGTTCCGGTTGAGCAGCAATTGTTTCGTCAGGGTGATTGCGCTGATCAGCTTTACTTCATTGAGTCTGGGCAAGTGACTGTTGTTCTGCAACTTGGCGATGGACAATCTCGTCGCCTACAAACCTTGGGGGCAGGCATGATTCTGGGTGAAACTTCGTTTTATCTCGGCACTCCTCACAAGACCTCCGCGATCTCTGACCAGCCCAGCACGCTCTATGGCTTATCTAAAGACCAGTTGCAAACCCTGCGCCGGTCACATCCGATCGTTGCGGCTGCCTTTCAGGACTTCATGATTCGCCTGCTAGCCGATCGGCTGACCTATGCTTACGAGGAAATCGAGGAGCTACTTTAACAAACTGATTGGATGAAGTCACTAGAGGAACGAACCATGCCTAAGATTCTGTTAGTTGAAGATAACGAGATCAATCGAGATATGTTATCCCGCCGTTTAGAACGGAAAGGGTACGAAGTCATTATTGCCATCAACGGTGCGGAAGGGGTTGCGATCGCCCAATCCGACCAACCCGACCTCGTGCTGATGGATATGCACCTGCCAGTTTTAGATGGTTGGTCAGCAACGCGACAGCTCAAAGCCAATTCCCAAACGCGCGGGATTCCAGTGATTGCTTTGACCGCGGATGCGATCGCTGGCGAACGCGAAAAAGCCTTGGCGGCTGGGTGCGATGATTATGATACCAAACCCGTTGATTTGCCGCGATTACTGGAAAAAATCACCAAACTTTTAGAACCACCCGCCTCACAGCCACTGATCTCACCACCCCCAGCCATCCCAAATCTGCCCTCAGATCAACGCCGACAGCGACTCTTGCTCACCCATTTACGGCGCGACTTTGATCCGCTGATTCATAGCATCATCGGCTACAGCGACATGCTGTTGGAGACAGTTGTTGACCAGAAAAATCAAGCTCTCTATAGCGACCTCCAGAAGATTGATCGGTCTGGAATCGAACTGCTGCGGCTGGTTGAGGGGATGCTCAACCCAGTCCTAGTAGAGATTCAACAGCAGCAAATCAACCTGCTCGCTCCGGCCCTGCGCCTAGAACTCCTCACCCCACTCAGTACGATTATTGGCTACTGTGAAATGTTATTGGAGGAAGCCCCGGCTGATTTGGTTGCAGACTTGGAGCAGATCTATACTTCGGCTCAGGGTTTGTTGAGCAGGGTAAATAGTCTAGATGCCTTGATCAACCAACATCTCAAATCGATCGATGCTGCCGGTCAGCCAAGCGTAAAGGCTTGGGAACGACATCCAACTCTAGAGACTGCCAAATCAACGATTGCTAAGGAGAGTCGAATTCTGGTCGTAGACGACAACGACTCTAGCTGCCTGTTGCTGTCTCGACAGCTAGAGCGCCAAGGGTGTCAAGTGGCTACTACTACAAATCAGCAAGCTTTATCAGCGATCGCAGCTACGTCCTACGACTTGATTTTGCTGGATATAAGTTCGTCCAGCGACTTGCAGGTTTTAGAGCAGCTCAAAGGTAATGGAAAATGGCAACATATTCCAGTCCTAATCATGGCAGCCCCCGATCAAATGGAACTAGTTGCTCAGGGCATCGCGATCGGAGCCGCAGACTATCTGACTCGTCCATTCCAGTCGGTGTTGGTGCGGACAAAAGTGATTGCCTGCTTAGAGCAACGGCGATCGCAGATTCAGTCTGGCAATTTTGATCATCTTTTAGAATACGCTCCAGTCGGGGTCTACCAGGCTACTACCGCCGGTTACTTTAAGTCTGTAAACCCTTCCCTAGTCAGGCTACTGGGCTATCCTACTGCGGCAACTCTGATCGAAAAAGTTACGAACATTGCTGAACAGATTTATGTTGATGCCAACCGATATGCCGAGTTCAAAAGCTTATTAGATCAACACGATCAAGTGATCGGATTTGAGTACCAGGCGTATCGTCAAGATGGAGATCAGATCTGGGTGGCGGAACACGCGCGGGCAGTCCGAGATTTTGGTGGACAAGTCATCTCCTACGAAGGAATTGTGGAAGAAATTACCCATCGCAAGCTGGCTGAAGCAGCCCTCAACCAGCAACTGAGCACATTGGAATTGGAATTGGAGCAGATCAAGCATACTCAGCAGGTAGCAGAGATTGTCCAAACAGATTATTTCCAGCAGTTGCAGTCAAACGAAGAAGCAAAGGGAGAAACAACTTTACCCTTAAAAGTTCTTTTAATTGAAGACAATGAATTGAACTGCGATATGCTGTCTCGTCGCCTCCAACGCTCTGGCTATCAGGTTGTGATTGCGGGCGATGGTGCCGCTGGCGTGGACAAGGCGCTATCCGAACAGCCCCATGTCATTCTGATGGATATTAGTTTGCCCGTGATGGATGGTTGGGAAGCAACGCAACACCTGAAAGCCAACCCCCAAACCTGCCGGATTCCCATCATTGCCTTGACTGCCCACGCCATGTCCGGCGATCGCGAAAAAGCTTTGGCAGCCGGTTGCGATGACTATGACACTAAACCGATCGAATTACCTCGGTTACTCAGCAAAATCGAAAATTGTTTAAAAAGCTCAACCTCTGGCTAGATAATTATGTGTGGAAACTTTGGCTTTTTGGGAAAACGGCTCCTACAAGACGAGGCTGATCTACTGCCTGCAAGAGTCGTAGAGATTTTTAGAGTAATGGGTCGAGAAACTGAGACTCGCGGGGAGCAAGCCGGGGGCGGCGTTGTGTTTGCTCGTGACGAAGACCGGGTGGTATTTGTCGGCAAAAAAGTCGTGAATCAGAAACGGCAAAATCTGACTCAGTCTTTAGAAGCAGCGTTTGCGCCAGTTAGACACCAAGCTACCCTCTCTGGTGCCAAAGCCCTAGACACGGCCGTCATAGGAGTCTGGCACTATCGTTATGCCACCAGCAGTCCGCCGGCTGTTTTGGAAACCCACTGGCATGAATGGATGCCTGCTAGAACGGCCGAGGTTTGGCGGGTTGAGCAAGGGAAATGGATCTGCGATCGCAAAACGGTCAACCACCGCATCACCCACAATGGCGACTTCGATGCCTGGATCCTGTTTGGCGATTACGTTGACAATGCTCACCTCGGTCTCTGGCTGGAACGAGTGTTGCACACCCCCAATTCAACCCTCGGCGACTCGCCCAAAGTTGCCGGCATGATGGATTTATTGATCACTCAGGGGATGTGGAATGCCGCGTTGAGATTGTCCTACCAGCTTGCAGTTGCCGAATCAATTGAAGACGCATTTGGTGGCAAAAGCCCCTCGAAAACTGCACCCAATACGGCTCCTTCTGAATTGGAGCTGAAAGAGTGGGCAGCGATCGCTGAACAGGTTTTTCTGAAACATCAGGATGCGATCCTGCTCCCCTACGCCAACTCGATCTTGGAGTTATCTAAAAAGCACTTGCATGATTTTGAACAAGACCTTTCACAAGCCCTCGCTCAGAGTTCCTCGATCAGCCGATGGTCTGCCACCCAGCAAGCTACTTTTGTCAAAACCGCCGTCCATGTTTTCTTCCATAACAATTTGTACCAGGCGACAAAACTACTGATGTCGAGAGCCAAAGGCAGTTTTGGATTGGTGGCAGCTTCCACCCTGAATCAGGACAGTCTGGTGCTCAGTTCCTGGGGACAGCCGATCTCTACTGGATTCAACGTCCAAGACAATTACATGGTCTACGCCTCAGAACCGGCCGCTGTCGATGCGGTTTTGTCCCATATTCCCAGATCCTATCGCTTAGATTTAGATCAAAAAGGCGGTGAAATTGCCTGGGTGGGCGTGAATCAGATCACGGTCTATTCAATGCTGGAAGACCGCGAACTATTGGGTGCGGAATTAGAGCAGCGCTGGATTCCACTCCAAGGCAATCCTTACATTTCGCCTCCAGAAACCCAGGCTCTAGATCCAGTCCAACGTGATATTCAGGAAATTCCCCAAGTGCTGCAAGCGATCGAGGCAGCTTGGAGCGATCCAGAGTCTTTCAACCGTCAAAGCGCCGACTATTTTGCCGAACTGCTAATTGCCAAAGCCAAAACATGGGAGCAGCGGCAGCGGGCCACCATCAACATCAAATTGGATCAGGTGGTAGAACAGGACTCCCTGGATCTGCTGATTATGGGAGTTGAGAGCAGCCTCTGGTTGGGGGAGCGATTTGCTGAAGATTTAACCACCCTATTCCCAGCTTTAAGCGTCAAGACGATTTCTGCCAACCAGGTTTTACGAAAATTATCCTACGACCTGAAAGGGCTGCATTTAGGCAAAACCTCCATCGTGCTGGCGATTAGTCAATCTGGACAGACGTTTCCCACCCTGCAAGCTACCCATGCTTTCGAGCAGCTCCGCCAGCAAGGGATAATTGGTGAGCTGTTCATGATGACGGGAGAACTCTGTAGCCTGATGGGTACGGCGATCGCTCAATACTACTATCAAGAATCGAGTTTTACCCGCCGAATTTTCATCAATGAGAGTGGACGACGCACGGCTGAACCTACCACCGTAGCCGTTGCGGCCGCTCAAGCAACTTTGACAGAGCTATTGCTGTATCTAGCAAAACGACTCCGCCAACAGTTCCCGGCCCAGCAAGGCCCCTTGGGCATGACGCTAACCGCAGCTAGCCTTTTAACCCTAGAACGCATGAAAGATGATTTTCTCAAGCAAAGCGTTGTCTCTATCATTGGCAAGACAGCCAGTGGCGACATCCGCTCCTCAGAACATCAACAACTGATTCGTAGCGGTCAAAAGTGGGCATTGCATGTGACCGAAACGCCTCTGGCCTGGGGAATTCATGCGCTTTATATCCTGATTACCGTCGGGTTCAACGCGGCTTTGATGCAAACAATTTTTCGCTTCCTGTTTGTCTTTGCCGCTTTACCAACCCCTGTCTTGCTGCTAACACCCCTGTTCATCTTGGCAGACATTCTGATTTACATCTTTGGCCCCTGGTTTTGGACACTAGGATTACGGTATTTCCAAGGTAGACCCCTCTCGGCCCGAACGGGGAAACGTACGTTAGTAATTGGAGATCTGCCCTGGGTGCATCAATTGCTAAAAGTCTACGTCAGCAAGCTGTTCGCCCTCAGCTATGGCATTGCCTCCCTGGAAGTGCATGGGGCGAATCCGCAGGATCACATGCTGCATCAGTTTGGCCACCGCGTAGTGCGAGGAACATTAGTCTTCTTAGGAGTGCCGGATGGGCGTCGTCACCCAATGCAAAAAGAGAACGAAAGTGCAGTGATCATGACCGGGAAACAAGCCAGTGGCGTTCGCAATCTCAAGGCTGGGGCAGAAATTATTGCTTTGGGACACAATCCCGCGATCGCTGACCAAGGCTTTCAGGACACGATTATTTTGCCCACTGCCTCAACTGCTTTCGTTGCCACCAACGACGCTGCCTTCTACCAACAGATCGCCCTTGAGAAACTACAAGAATCTCGATTTGGCTCTTTTGAGCGTTTATTAGCGAGCTATGTCTTTTTCTGGGCGATGGCGAAACAGGTCGCATCCTTTCCCTTCCTGCGGTATCAACATTGGAAGTCCCAAAGCCGCACCCGCATCATGACCACCGCTGCTCCTGTTTCACGAGTAACAATTGATTCAAGGTAGTGCTTTAAAGGTCATAGCTCAACTTAGAGGGAACAAGGATTCCAGAGGATCAAGTCATCCAAGAACAGAAATAAGTTTTCCTGCAATTTTCGATAACGCATTCCCACTGGTGTTTCCCATTGACCCGCGCACTTGTCTCATCGCTACCAACCAGTCTGGCGCTTCTGAGCGCAACCAGAATTCCATCTAATATGTGAATTACATACATCGCTCTGTTGATGCTCTTGGTGATCAGTTTGTCTGATTTAGAGGCATGTTTAAGGACTTTCTACAACACCTCAATTTGCCATCATTTTTCTGACCGCTCAATTCTGCTCAGCTATCAGTAATGGCTATCCCAATTAAGACAATTTATCAGCGAACTATGGAAGGATAATCTAGAACATGATCAACTACCTCGATCTTTGGGTTCCCCTCGCGCTTCTCGGCTTGATTGGCTTAGCAGCTCTTTACTTTGCCCGTCTACCCTGAGTTAATTTATAAGTTCTGTAACAATCGCCACCAAAATTTGTCCCCTCAGACTGGCTTAATGGACATTAACCTCAGTGTTTGTCCATGAAAATTCTCAAAGTTCAAACCCTCCGCGGCCCCAATTACTGGAGCATCCGTCGTCATAAGCTAATTTTGATGCGGCTGGATTTAGAGGAACTTGACGAAAAGTTTTCTGACCAGATTCCTGGCTTTTACGAAGCCCTTGTCCAAACTCTGCCTAGCTTAGAAGAGCACTTTTGCTCACCGGGCTGTCGGGGCGGCTTTTTGCAGCGAGTGCGGGAAGGCACGCTGATGGGGCATATTGTCGAGCACGTGGCGATCGAGCTTCAGGCTTTAGCCGGAATGCCGGTTGACTTTGGGCGAACCAGAGAATCTTCGACGCCCGGTGTCTACCGAGTCGTGTTTGAATACCTGAACCCGATCGCTGGTCGCTATGCCGGACGGGCAGCGGTGCGGCTGTGTCAAAGCTTAGTCAATGGCAGCTATCCAGCCTCCGAGCTAGAGCAAGACTTAACGGAGCTTAAACAAATTTGGGCCGACGCTGCCCTTGGCCCAACCACAGAAGCGATCGTCAAAGAAGCCGAGGCGCGGGGCATTCCCTGGTTTGAGTGGCCGGTGCGCTCTTTGGTGCAGTTTGGCTCTGGGGTCTATCAGCGCCAGATTCAGACCGCCCAAACCGATCGCACAGGCGTGCTGGGGGTGGAACTGGCCGGAGACAAAGAAGCAACCAAAGTCATGCTGGCTCGAATTGGTATCCCCGTGCCCAAGGGCGAGGTAATTCGCCGGTTTGAAAATTTAGCCGAGGCGATCGCCGATGTGGGTGGCTTCCCGATTGTCCTCAAGCCCTTAGACGGCAACCACGGGCGGGGGATTACCCTCAACATTACCAGCATGGCTCAGGCAGAAGCCGCCTACGACTTTGCCAAGGCAGAATCAAAAGATGGCATGGTGATGGTCGAGCAATATTGCCAAGGGCGAGACTTTCGGGTGCTGGTGATCAACGGCAAAGTGGCAGCCGTAGCTGAGCGAGTGCCGGCCCATGTGATTGGGGATGGGCGATCGACGGTGGCTGATTTGGTTGAGCAAACCAATCAAGACCCGCAGCGGGGGCATGGGCACGACAATATTTTGACTCGGATCAAGCTGGATCAGACCAGTCAAGACCTGCTAGATGCTCAAGGTTGCAGTCTGAGCAGCGTTCCTGGTGAAGGGAAGGTTTGCTATCTCAAGGCAACTGCTAACTTGAGCACAGGCGGGGTTGCGATTGATCGAACTGATGAAATTCACCCCGAAAACATTTGGATTGCCGAGCGCACCGCTCGCTTAGTCAACCTTGATATTGCGGGGATTGATATTTCTTCGCCCGACCTAGCGCAGCCGATGCGCGAAAACGGCGGTGTGATTGTAGAAGTAAATGCCGCACCGGGCTTGAGAATGCACCTGCAACCCAGCCAAGGGCAACCCCGCAACGTGGCGGCTCCAATTGTCGATTGGCTGTTTCCGCCCGGAACGCCTTGCCAGGTTCCGATCATCAGTTTGACAGGGACAAATGGCAAAACCACGACGACTCGGCTGACGGCTCATCTGTTTCGGCAAACGGGCAAAGTGGTCGGCTATACCACCACCGATGGCACCTATGTTGGGGATTACATGGCAGAGGCTGGCGATAACACTGGCCCCCAGAGCGCTGAACTAATTCTGCAAGACCCAACGGTTGAAATTGCCGTCCTCGAAACGGCGAGGGGGGGCATGCTCCGCTCTGGTTTGGCTTTTGCCCACTGCGATGTCGGCGTTGTGCTAAATGTTTCAGCCGATCACTTGGGGCTGCACGATATTGACACCCTGGAAGACATGGCCAGAGTCAAAAGCATCCTGGCAGAAGCCACCCATCCGGAAGGCTATGTAGTCCTAAATGCTGAAGACCCGCTGGTGGCGGCGATGGCTGAGCGAGTACAGGCAAAAATTGCTTATTTTTCCTTAGACCCTGAGCATCCGCTGATTCAGTCCCACATCCAAACTGGCGGTCTAGTTGCCGTTTACCAAGATCAGCAGTTGGTGTTTCGAAAAGGCAACCAGCGGATTGAGATTGCCAAAGCAGTGGATGTGCCGCTCACCTTGGGCGGTAAAGCGCCGTTTATGATTGCCAATGCCCTGGCCGCCTGTCTGGTCGCCTATGTCCAAGGGGTCACGATCGAGCAAATTGTGGCTGGGCTTCAGACTTTCCAAGCATCGGTCGAGCAAACCCCCGGCCGAATGAACTTAATTGACTTGGGGCGAATTCACGCCCTGCTGGACTACGCTCACAATCCCGCCAGCTATGAAGCGGTGGGCGGATTCGTCCGCAACTGGTCAGCCGGTGAACGGATTGGCGTAATTGGGGCCCCTGGCGATCGCCGCGACCAAGACTTTATCCTGCTCGGCAAACTCTCAGCCCAATATTTTGACTGGATTATTGTCAAAGAAGACTACGACACGCGGGGGCGAGCCAAGGGTGAAGTGGCTCATTTAATCGCGGCGGGAATTCAGCAAGCAAATCCAGACTGCCGTCATGAAGTGATTTTGGATGAAGTTTTAGCCATTCAGACTGCCCTGACCAAAGCAAGTCATGGCAGCTTGGTGGTGATTTTGCCCGAAAGTGTCCACCGGGCCCTGGATCTGATTGAATTTACTCGCTCCGCTGAATCAGAAATTGCGCCTTCGTTTCTCTGTTAATTGCGTTTCGCACCTCAACCTAGTCATTGCTTGAACACCTCGCAGGGCAAAGCACTCAAGCAATGGTGCTCATTTACTTGTCTACTTTTACCCCTTTCCAAAAGGCAACATAGCCTTGAATATTTTTGGCGGCTTCTTTCGGGGTAGGGTAGTACCAGGCAGCATCTTGATTGACTTGCCCATCTACCTGCAAGCTGTAGTAGTTGGCTATGCCTTTCCAGGGGCAAGTGGTGTGAGTATTGCTGGGCTGAAAATACTCCATGTTCAAGGCATCAGGCGGAAAATATTGATTGCCTTCGACAACTTCACAGCGATCGCTCTCGGCCAGTACGGCTCCATTCCAAGTAGCTTTTGGCATAAATCAATGTCCTAAAGGGTAAAACTGGATCGACTAAATCCATTTTAGGCAAACTGCAAAATATAGACTGGATTCATATTTCCAGCTTCGTGACCCAACTTTTCTGCAACCCGGCGGCGGCAAACTGGACTGTCCTGGCCCCAAATTGACGGTTGAGCTGATCGATCGTCTGCATCAGCACCTTAGAGCGCTCCTGATCGGGATGCTCAAAGAGATTTCCTCGGACAAGTTTTTCTGGCTCAAAGGCGGTTTCACAGGAAGCGTAAAAATTATTGCATTTTTTTAAGCTGCTTAATACAAGCTGCCATCGTTGGAACTTCCAGGATAGCCATAAAAGCGACCTGTTCCTATAATTGCAATGATTAAACAGACATGACGATATTGGCATAGACCCATTAAATTCATATTAAGTCCAAGTAAATAAGCCAGGGTAAGCGCATCTCAAACCCTATTGACAGCTAGGTTCTAGATTTCGAGCCGATTGTGGAAGCACGGATGCCAGAACCTTGAGCATAGAGCTATCATCCATCGCCGCCCGCTTAGCCTGTTGTT
>JAESGG010000152.1_pt1 | contig 14526 bp, 5 predicted proteins | sample 9266231 | NCBI WGS metagenome assembly JAESGG01 (sample SAMN14515337, study PRJNA621664) | algae metagenome | isolation source: Aphanocapsa sp. GSE-SYN-MK-11-07L and co-occurring heterotrophs from wet... | place: USA: Grand Staircase Escalante National Monument, Utah | collected 2006-04-16 | reverse complement strand
TGTTGTTTCAGAGTGGTTTTTCATGGAGGGTTTTGCGCTACAACAAGACCTCTTTTCGTTAGAAGTCTTATGTATCATAGCTTCTATCCCATTTTTACTATCTCCCTTTCACTTTTAATTACACCCCAATCACTGAGCTTAATAAACTCACGCTTGAAAAGTAACATAACATTGCGGAGCACCCATATATAATTATTAGCCTATGTACATGAAGATATTGGGTAAGAAATCGGGAATATTTAGGGTGTAAACGGCACAAATACCGGAGCTGTCTCAATTAACCAAGCTCGACTTGAGCCTTTGCCTCATTGACGACGCTCAAACCAATCAAAAAGGCAAAGGGATATTTGAAGCACCAGATTCAGCACTTCTAATGATTTTCAAAATTGGGCCGAGGCAAGACCGGCGCTCCATACTGAGTTGATCGATTCCTTGATGGTTAAGTGGGGCACTCTTCAACCTTGATAACAGTGTCCTGAAAATGCCCACTTATCTGCTGTCGGTCTCAGATAATCTCACGTTTCTCCTTGAAATTGTGGGGTAGGCGGACGACAAATTTTGTCCCTTGATCCACTTGGCTCTCGAAAGTAATTTGTCCGCGATGCAAATCCACACACTTGTTAACGATCGCCAGTCCCAGCCCTGAGCCGTCAATTTTGCCAATGTTTGTACCCCGATAAAAGGGTTCAAACAGATAGGGTTGATCCTCCGGGCGAATGCCAATCCCTCGATCCTTGACCATAAATACGACCTCTGTGGCCAGTAGCGATACCTGGAAGTCAATGGCAGTAGTTGGCGCAGAATACTTGAGGGCATTAGTGAGCAGATTACTCAAGATCAGGCTGAGCAACTTTTCATCCAGGGAGACAGGGTCATTTTTCCCTTTATAGCGAAATACAATGGAATGCTCAGAAGCCATACTGGACTGAATTTCCTCCACTAACTGAGTACAGAAAACTCTAAGAGCTAAGGGCTGAGGGTTTAACTCTAATTTCTGGGCTTCAATGCGGGCAATGGTCAAAGTATCGGTAATTAACTGTCGCAGGCGCTGAGCGCACTTTTGAATCCGCTGCACATTTCGCAGGGATTTGGCACTCAGCCCTCGCGGTTCAGTGTTTTCCAGTAGCTGAGCGGCAATCAGAATCGTACTCAACGGGGTACGGAACTCGTGAGATGCTATAGAAAAAAAGCGCAGCTTGAGTTCATTCAGGGCTTTTTCCTGTTCCAGGTTTTGGTGAATCTCAGCTGAGCGCTTACGCTCCAGTTCTGCGCTGGCACGGGCAGAAAATATTTTCAACGTTTCTACCAACAAGCCGGTATCGGTCAACGGCCTGGAACTGACGATAGCTATCAGTCCGAAAGCGTCACCCGTTGAGCTAAACAGGGGAGCACCCAGATAGGACTCTGCTCCAATCTCTCTGAGGTAATCATCTTCAGGAAAGGAGTTCTGCACCTGAGGATATACCCGTATCTGCTGCCCGACGACATGTTGACAGGGAGTATTTACCAGGGGATACTCAAACGGCTCGATCGGCTGGCCCTTGGCGCAACCGGCAATGATTTTGACCCGCTCCATGCCCGGTGGGAGCAGCTCGCCCACAAAGGCATATTCCACTTCCAGGGCTTTGCAAAGGTAGACCGTCAAGGACTGGAAAAATGCATCGCCAACTTCAGCCGATACCCCCAAGGCAATGTTACGAATAATCTCTTCTCTTTGCTTGCGATCGCTAATATCCAGATCCAATCCGGTCATGCGAATGGGTTGATTATTGCAATCATAAAAGACTTGACCCTTAGCGGCCGCCCAGCGAATTCTACCATCGGGCAAGACAAAGCGAAACTCAATGTTGTAGCTCTCCCGCTGATGAACCGCTCGGTCAATGGCAGCCTGCACCAGCGACCGATCATCGGGGTGGATCAGCGAAATCAGGGTTTCCGGGGAACCATCGAAGCTGCCCAGCTCCATTTCCATGATGCGTTCCAAGGTGGGCGACCAGATAATCCGGTTGGTGAGAATATTCCAGTCCCAGAGACCCATTTGGGCCGCTTCCAAAGCTAGCCGCAGCCGCTCTTCACTTTCGCACAATGCCGCTTCGACCCGTTTGCGATCGGTGATGTCTCTGCCAATGGACTGAAACTCAAGGCATTCCCCCTGATCATCTAGAATCATGCGATTTATCCATTGAGTCCACCGGAGTTCACCGTTCACAACAACGCGATTTTCAACCGCGATAATAGGATTTTCAGGGCTGAGGGAATTGACCAGTTGATGGACTCTTTCCAGATCCGCTTCATAAATTAAGGGTTGATAGCTTTGCCCAATCAGGTCAGCCCGATTGACTTGAAAGTAGCGACAATAGGCTTCATTGACAAACAGGATAGTGGAATCAGGTTTGTAGCGACAGATTAACTCGGTCTGATCTTCGACAATTGCCCGATACTTCTGTTCAGAGGCTTGTAGGGCTACTTGTAGTCGTTTGCGATCGCTAATATCCAGCAAGATGCCATCGGTGTAGAGGCAGTCACCAGCTTGATTAAAGATCCCCTGAGAGCAATCCTTAACCCAGCGGTAATTGCCATCGCGATGCCGGAGGCGATATTCCAGGGTCACAGTTACCTGAGCGGCGATCGCTGCTGTTAATTGCTGGTGGGCCGGTGCCCAGTCGTCAGGGTGAACCAGGCTGGCAAAGGAACAGACCCGGTCGTTCATCAGGTCAGTAGGGGCATAGCCTGTGAGTTCCGTAATGCTTAAACTGACATACTCCATCGTCCAATTGGGATTAAAGGCACAGCGGTAGACCGCACCGGGAATGTTATTCACTAAGGAGTAGTAGCGTTCTTCGCTAGCTTTCAGGGCTGCCTCCGCTTGTTTACGATCGCTGATGTCAATATCAAAAACGACGACAATCCAGCAGTTGGCTACTGGATCATAACGAGAGGTGTAGGTACTCTCAATCCAGCGCAGTGAACCATCTTTGTGATAGAAGCGATATTCAACAATGCAAATTTCCTCCCGCAGGATCGCTGCATCAATCCGACTTAAGAGGGGTTCTAGGTCTGCTGGATGAACTCTGGACTCCCAGAGATGATCTTGTTGCATTTCTGCGGAAGTATAGCCATAAATCGCTTCAGAGCCTTTAGAATTAAACAGATAGTTGTACCTGCCGTCCGGGGTTTGACAGAAGCTTGAGATCGCTGCCGCTGCATTGTCAAGGATACTGCTCAGATTAGCTGCCAATGCCTGCAAGGCAATTTTGGTTTCTTTCAGTTTCGCTTCCGCCCGCTTGCGCTCATTGATGTCTCGATGGGTTCCAGCCATCCGTAGAGGAGCACCATCAGAATTACGCGTGACAACCCTACCAAAATTTGCAATCCATTTCCATTCTCCCGATTTCATCAGTACCCGATAATCAAATGTGTAGGAGACGCAGCTATCTTGCAAATGAGCCTGCAAAATACCCATGACCCAGGACTGATCGTCTGGATGGATCAGTCTTTTCCAGGTGTCAACATGCCCTGAAAGTTCACCAGTCCCATAGCCCAGCATCTCCAGCCATTGGGGGCTAAAATAAGCCTCTCCAGTTGTAAGATTCCAATCCCACAGTCCATCCCCCGAACCCTCCAGGGCTAGGTGCAATTGTTCTTGCTGACGTTGCAACAATAAGTTTGCCTGTTTACGCTCAGTAATATCGCGACCAATACAGTAGAGCACCTGCTCTTTTGCAAAACTTTTGGCATTCCAAGCCAACCATCGATATGAGCCGTCCCTACAGCGCAACCGATTTTCAAAATCTATAGTATCTCTTCCCTCTCCTAGCTTTTCCAGTTCAGCTACGGTAGCTGCTTGGTCTTCAGGATGGACAAATTCTAGATAAGGTGTAGATAAAAGTTCTTGCTCAGAATACCCCAGAGTTTTATACCAGGCAGGGTTCAGGCGCTTAAAGTAGCCATCCAGCCCGGCAATGCAAAGCAAGTCCAGCGAAAGCTTAAAAAACTGTTCAAACTCTCTGGTCGGGCTGCCATTTGCCTGTGGGCGATCGCCGTGCGGGAGTCCCCCAGACACTGGCAAAGAATTAATCTCAAGGAGCAGCGCAGTAGGAGGTTCATCCTGGATGCTCAAGCTTTCTGGCGTTTCCTTTGGTTTTTGCTTTTTCATAAGACTAAGGTTGACTTTGCCTAACTCTTCTTTAACATAAACTAAGGTTAAGCTAATGGTTTTGAACGAGAACTAGCGCCATGAGGTTTCTATTAGTAGAAGATGATATTCATCTCAGTGAGGTGGTTGCCGAAGTCCTAAGTGATTTTGGCTATATCGTTGATGTTGCTCTTGATGGGGAAATAGGTTGGCAGCAGGCGATTGAACAGGAGTACAACCTTATCCTTCTGGATGTGACATTACCCAAACTAGATGGAATTAAATTATGCCAGCGTTTACGAGCAAAGGGTTGTCTGGTACCGATTATGATGGTGACCGCCCGTGATTCCAGTACCGATAAGGTGATTGGCTTGGATGCTGGAGCCGATGACTATATTGTTAAACCTATCGATCTACCAGAGTTATTAGCCAGAATCCGAGCGTTGGTCCGTCGAGGCAATACCTCAATGCTGCCTAATCTAACTTGGGGGGACTTGAAGATGAATCCCAGCAATTACGAAGTGAGCTATAGCAATCAGGATGTCCACTTAACACCTAAGGAATTTTCTTTACTACAGCTTTTTCTATACAATGGTCGTCGAGTACTGAGTCCCCGCATGATTATCGATCACGTTTGGTTTCAGGAAAATCCCCCAGAAGAGGAATCAGTCAAGGCTCATATCAAGGCGCTGCGCCAGAAACTAAAAAGTGCAGGGGCACCATCGGATTTCATTGAAACCGTTCGAGGGATAGGTTATCGCTTCAAACAGGTTGACTAAAATCTCCTCAAAGTATTCCCAATTAATTTTCAATATCTTCACTTCAATCACTTATCCTAACCGTATTGTAAAACCTGAACTTCAGGATAGGATAAGGAACTCTTGTCTCAAACCTGTTTCAGATCAGTCTCCATGGTTGGACAAACCAAATCCCAAGCCACTAATTGATCAGGAGACAGTGGTTTGGCAAACAGATAGCCCTGACCATACTCACACCCCAAGGTGAGGAGAGCTTGTCTCTGGGTATCTGTCTCTATCCCTTCAGCAATCACTTCCAGCCCCAGAGTGTGGGCCAAATTAATGATGGTACGGATGATTTCCAGGTTCTCTGGAGATTGATCGATTTTTTGGACAAACGATTGGTCGATTTTGAGGGCATGGATGGGAAATTGTTGCAGTCGACTTAAGGAAGAATAGCCCGTACCAAAGTCATCAATATTCAACTGTATCCCCAAGGCTTTGAGGTCTCGGAGCTTTTCCACAGCTTCATTGGCATTGGTAGCCATGATTCCTTCAGTGATTTCCAGTTTCAGCGCTTGGGGCGATAAGCCAGTTTGGTGCAAAATCGCCGTTACCTCATCCACTAAATTCACATGGGCGAAGAGGGCACTGGAAATATTGACGCTCATGCATAAGGAGCAGTCCTGCCATTGCGGTGCCTGTTGGCATTGGACAAGCTGCTCACAGGCAGTTTGCAATACCCAGAGGTCAAGTTTGTCTAGTAGGCCAAGCTGCTCAGCTACGGGGAGAAACTCGCCAGGGGAAATAGAACCGCGCTCAGGATGATGCCAACGAATCAGGGCTTCAAACCCTAACAGAAAATGGGTACCTAGGGCGACGATGGGCTGATAAACCACTCGAAACTGCTGCTCAGGTAGGGCCAACCGAAGCTCCTGTTCAATTTGGAGGCGGAATTGGGCAGCAGCATGCATGGGTGGATCAAAGATCCGAAAGCCCTTCCCAGCAGAGGTTTTAGCCGCATACATGGCAATATCAGCATCACGGAGAATCTCTTCCGCGCAACTGTAGCGGGAGTCCACCAGGACAATGCCGATACTGACCTCAGTCGTAGCCAACGTATCCCCCAATTGCAGAGGAGTAGCCAGGGTTTTCTGCAAATGAGTAGCACAATGTGTGGCATCGACGAGGTCACGCAAGTTTTCCAGGAGAATCACAAATTCATCCCCACCCAAACGGGCGATCGTGTCTTCCGAACGCAGACTCTCCTTGAGTCGATGGGCAACTTCCAGGAGAACCTGATCCCCAACTGCATGGCCCAAACTATCATTGATCACCTTAAAGCGATCTAGATCGAGAAACAGGACGGCAGAAAGGGATCGCTGGTCACGTTGGTGGCGCTTGAGGGCTTGTTCCAGGCGATCGATGAATAAGCGGCGGTTGGGTAGACCGGTCAGGGCATCATGCAGCGAGGCATGCAGCAGTCTGGTTTCGGCCTGTTGACGCTCCAAGAATAGTGCCAGGGAAGCAGCAGCAGCTTTCAGGAGAGCCACTTCAGAAACTTCCCAGTGCCGGCATTCACTGCAATTGTCAAAGCCAATGAAGCCGTAGAATACCTCATTGACGATCAACGGTAAGATCAAAATTGAGAAGATGCCCTGAGGCACCAGGATCTGCCGCTCGTTAGCGGGGAAATCGGCGACATTGCTGGCAATAATTCCCCCCCCGGAGAGCATCTCGGCCCAGCGGGGGAAGCAGTCTTCGTAGGGAAGCTGCTGCAACAGGGGCTTGTCAATTTCTGGGGAAATGCCGGCAGCACACCATTCAGCCTTCTGATTCATCAGTAACCGCCCAAAGTCGTCGCGGCTGTTCTCGAACAGATAAACGCGGCTGGCAACTGCAACTTTCCCTAACAGGGCCAGCACAGGTGGATAGATCTGTTCCTTTGTCTGATCGACGCCTAAAAGCTGCTGCTGGACTTCGACCAGAGTGGATAGATACTGTTCCCGCCGGATCACCGCCTGCTCGGCCCGGTGACGGCTGGTGACGTCAAGCATGATCCCGTCCCAGATAATCCGGCCATCCGCTTGCAGTTCCAGTCGTGCGGACGATTGGATCCATTTGAGTTGCCCGCTGGGGGTAATCACTCGGAATTCCTCTGAGAAGGGTTGGAGGGTGGCGATCGTCTCGACAACGGAGTCCTTGATGCGGGGCAAGTCTTCTGGGTGGAACAGTTGCCAGATCGCCTGCGTATCAGCCATGACTGCTTCTGGATCGAGTTCAAAGATTTCCCAACAGCGGGGGCTGAAATAGGAAATCGTCTCTGATCCATCTGGGTAGGTCATATATTGGAAGATCAGCACCTTGACGTTGGCAGCAATCCGCTGGAAGCGGGCTTCGTTTTCCCGTAGGGCGATTTCTGTTTGCTTACGATCGCTGATATCCAGCAAGATGCCATCGGTGTAGAGGCAGTCTCCGGCTTCATTAAAGATCCCCTGAGAGCAATCCTTAACCCAGCGGTAATTGCCATCGCGATGCCGGAGGCGATATTCCAGGATCACAGGCACCTGGGCGGCGATCGCTGCTGTTAATTGCTGGTGGGCCGGTGCCCAGTCGTCAGGGTGAACCAGGCTGGCAAAGCAACAGACCTGGTCGTTCATCAGGTCAGTAGATGCATAGCCTGTGAGTTCCGTAATGCTTAAACTGACATACTCCATCGTCCAATTGGGATTAAAAGCACAGCGGTAGACCGCACCGGGAATATTGTTCACCAGGGAGCGGTAGCGTTCGCGGCTGGATTCCAAGGCTGCCTCCGTTTGTTTGCGATCACTGATATCCTGAATCTGGGAGACAAAATAGAGGGGCTGCTCCTGGAGATCGCGCACCAGTGAGACACTCAGTAAAGCCCAGATTATTTGTCCGTTCTTATGCAAGTAACGCTTTTCTATCTGGTAGCTGGAGCGATCGCCTGCCAGTGTTTGCCTCAGGAGAACAAGGTCGGCTACCAGATCCTCGTTATAGGTTATCTCCTGAAAGGATAAGGCTAGCAGTTCTGACTCTGTAAAGCCCAAGATGCAACAGAGGGCAGTATTGACAGACAGAAATTGCCCTTCCAGAGAAACCAAACCCATACCAATCGCCGCTGTTTCAAAGGAGGCTCTAAAGAGCGCTTCGCTTTGTTGTAAAGCGACTTCTGCTCTTTTGTGTTCAATGGCAATTCCGGCCAGATAGGACGCACTCCGCATAATATCGAGCTCCTCAGCGGTGGGGATATGGGATTGGGGATGATAAAGGGCAAATGTTCCTAAGACTTGATCCTGGCTTGACAAAATCGGTTGCGACCAGCAGGAGCATAGATTATAACTCAATGCCAGCTCATGGAAATCCACCCAAAGCGGATCAGCAGCAATATCAGTGACAATGACTCGTTCTCCCCGATAGGCTGCCGTTCCACAGGAGCCACCGTTAGGTCCAATCAGAAGGCTATCAATCTGCCGATTGTAATCGGCTGGCAGGCTAGGGGCTGCCCCAGTGTATAACCGAGTGCGTGTGCTATCGACTAGCAGGCAGGAACAGGACTCTGTCGTAACGACCAACTGGTTGAGAATATCTACTAACGGCCGATTGGCAGTGATCAGGGACAGAATTTTCTTTTCCTCAGATAATCGCTGTTCAGCTCGCTTGCGTCCACTGATATCAACTTCGATTACCGTGACGATCCAACCGTTGGCAGCAACATCCCATCGGGAGGTGTAGGTGCCAGCAATCCAGCGTAGTGAGCCATCCCTGTGATAAAAACGATATTCAACACTGATGGTTTCCTCCTCTAGGATTGCTGCATCAATCTGACTTAAGAGGGGCTTCAGGTCTGCCGGATGAACTCTGGACTCCCAAAGCTTAACATCCTGCATCTCTGTGGGCGGGTAGCCAAAGATCACTTCAGTACCGCTTGAATTGTAGAGGTAAGTGTAACTGCCGTCTAGGGATTGGCAAAAGCTGGAGATCGCCGCCACCGCACTGTCGAGGATATCACTCAGTTTTGCTTCCGAGGTTTGCAGGGCAGTTTGAGCTTGCCTGAGTTGCATTTCCGCCTGCCGCCGTTCCAGTTCGGAACTCACCCGAACAGCAAAAAACCTCAGCACCTCCAGTATGATTGCTGTCTCTTGCAGAGGCCGGTTGCTCAAAACTGACATCAGGCCAATTTGCTGCCCTGCGGAATCCCATAGAGAAATACCGATGTAGCTCTCGGCACCAATTTCAGCCAGCCATGGGTTTTCAGGAAAAAATTGCTGGACATTGCCGGAATAAATTGCTATCTGCGTACCCGCCACCTGTTCACAGGGGGTATCTGCCAGCACATACTCTACTCCATCAATGCACAGACCATTACTGATACCCGCAATGATTCGGACATGGCTGGGTAGCAAGAGTTCACCAATGAAGGCATGTTCGATCTCCAGAGTTTGCAGAAGATAGTTCACCAGGGATTTAAAGAATGCTTCCCCCATCGTTGCCGAAACCTCCTCGGAAGTATTCCTGATCAATTCTTGTTTACGCTTGCGATCGCTGAAATCTCTCAAAGACCCAACGATTGGTACAGGCTTTCCCTCTCCATTCTGGTGAGCTTTACCCTGGCACTCAAACCAGCGATAACTGCCATCGGCATGTTGCAACCCCAGGTCTAGCTTCCGGTTCAGTTGTTCTAACAATTGCTGTTGCTGATTTAAAGTCTCCTGCTGGTGCTTCTGCATTGTCAGGGATTCCTTCAGCCTGTTGGTCAACAGACTGATGCCAAGCATGACCACGATATTCAACCCCAGCCTTACCTCACCGCCCATTTCAGCAGCGAAGATTAAAAAAAACATTAAAGCCGATAGCCCAGAGCAGAGAAACGCCGCCCGCAGCCCCCCCCGCCAGGCACTCACCACGGCTGCAACAAAAAATAGGGCGGGGGGTGACTTTAAGACGGGCAGTAGACCACAGGTCACCAGTGTAGCCAGGGTCGTAGTAATGAGGGCTATCCCATAGGAGCAGTGCAACGCCGACCAGACATACCGCAAATCAAATCGGCTCAGCCAGGGGTGACTGAATGGACTATTCGATAACCGTTGATAGCGCATAGGTTACTGATCAAGAAAGAAATGGCTGGGGAATTAGAATGCACGATCCATGCTTCAGGTAAGCTGTTGCAGCAACTCCTGCTGTTTTAGGGTCAGTAATGATTGGAGATGGGGCATCTCCTCCAGTAACCTCAGTTCTTCGGCACAGGCGGTTTGCAAAAGGGGTAGATAGTGATCTCGTTGTCTCTTACGGGAGAGTTTTTTGAGCATGTTAGCGGCGATAGTCAGTTTTGGCAGCGCAGTTTGCACCCGTTGTTGCAACTGTTCACAAAGATGGGTTTTGCTGGCGATCACCTGCTGCAATTCGTGCAGTTGTAGTTTTAAGGCTTGCACCCGTTGATGTTCAGATTCATACTCCTGCATCACCGCAGCTTGTTTAGCCAATCGCGTCGCGATCGCTGCCAACAGTTCCTCGCAACTGAACGGCTTGGTCAAGTAATCATCGGCTCCCAGTTGCATCCCATGGCGGATATCTGCTTTATCTGCCATGGCCGTCAGAAAAATGAACGGAATGACAGCCGTTGAGGGGTTCAGTTGTAAAACTTCTAAGACTTCATGACCGTTGATTTCCGGCATCATCACATCACAAATAATCAGATCTGGTTGATGCTCCTGGGCAGCCAGGGCGCCGATCAAACCGTTCTCAGCCCCCATGATCTCAAAACCCTCAGCTTCCAGTAGGTCTAGGATATTTGCCCTGACAGGGGGTTCATCTTCAATCACCAAAATTTTTGTCATTGGTTTCTCCTTGTTGATGGTATGGTATTGTCACGGTGAAGGTCGTCCCTACCCCCACCTGGCTCTCTACAGAAATCGTGCCGCCGTGAAGGTCTACAGCCTTTTTCACAATCACCAATCCCAGTCCCGTTCCTGAGATGTTGCCCACATTGGTGGCCCGAGTGAAGGAATTAAACAGTTGCGCTAGATCCGCTTCAGGAATCCCAATTCCGAGGTCTTGGATGCGAAAGATTACCTGCCCCAGTTGATAAATCAGGTTAAAATTGACGATGCCACATTGGGGGGAATACTTAATCGCATTGGATAGCAAATTCTCCAGAATGTGCCGCAATAATTTCTCATCTATCCAAACCTTTAGATATTCACCATAAATACGAAACTCGATGGTGCAATCGGGGGTATTGAGTTGAATGGCGGTGATCATTTCCTGGCAGAACTGCACGAGATCCAGAAGGCGAGGCTGAAACTCTAACTTTCCAGCTTCTGCTTTGCCTAATAACAGGACATCATTCATCAGTTCCGCCATGTGCCTGACAGCAGCTTGAATCCGATGCAGATGACCCAACTGCTTTTCATCACCCCACTTATGGCCGTAATGCTCTAGGAGCTGAGCAGAAGAGAGAATGGTGGCTAAAGGGGTACGAAACTCGTGGGAGGCCATGGCGACAAACCGGGTTTTGAGTTCGCTCAACTCCTTTTCCTTTTCCAAAGCCTTGCGGATATCCGTTTCTACCCGTTTTCGTTCTGTAATATCCCGAATAATCGCCATCACTTCCCATTCAGCACTAACGGCAATGCGAGCTTCAAAATCAAGCGGTCTGCCCTGGAGAAGCAGCTGATATTCAAAAATCTGCACCTCGCCAGTCAAGAGAGCCTGAACAACACAGCCTATCATCGGTTCTGCCACGTCCGGGGGCAATACTTGATCCAGGGTTTTGCCCAAAAACTCATCAGTGGTGAGGGGTAGAAGATTCAGGTGAGATGCTTTGCAATTGACAATAGTTCCTGCTTCCGTGATTCGAAAGATCCAATCGGGGATGGCGTTGAGCAGGGCGCGATTGGTGGCAAAACTGCCTTGCAGAGCTGCCTCGGCCCGCTGCCGTTCCTCAATTTCATTTTGCAATTGCTGGTTCGCTGCACTAAGTTCGGCTGTGCGTTGTTCCACCCTCAGTTCAAGTTGATCATGGGCTTGCTGGAGGGCTGCCTCGGCTCGCTGGTGCTCGGCTTCACTCCGCTTGCGATCGCTGACATCTCGAATAACACTCAACACACCAATGACATTTCCATCCTCATCCTTGAGCACACTGTTAGAAGACTCAACATGGATCGTTTCTCTCGTCCGTTTTATATGAATATTCTCTCCCCGCCAAACCCCCTGAGTGGCGAGAGCATGTTCGAAGGTTTGCTGATCTTCTAGGTTGAGCCAACGTCTCTGATAAGCATGATCAAGATTTTTACCAAGAGCTTCTTCACTGGTGAGATCGTATAACCAGGCTGCTCGTTCATTCCAATAGGTGACGCAATTGACAACATCAACAGCTATGACAGCATCATTGACTTGAGCAAGCACATTTGCTTGAAACCGAATCGATCGTTCTGCCTGCTTACGGTTTGTAATATCCTCAATATGGATTCGAATTAACTCACTGGCAGCAATGTAGTGTATAGATTGTTCAAATACCTGCTCTGCAATTTTAACTTCTCTATCAAATCGATTTTCCCACCCACTTACAACTCCATCGATTAACCCTAGCAAAATTGGGTGCTGTAGCTTGAGAGTGCGAATATTGGGAAATTGGTTAATAGCTGCCGGATTCAGGTAAGTAATGTTACCAGCCAGATCAATTTCCACAATTGGATTGGCAAGTAGCTCTGGAAATGAAGCTAGGCGTACCAATGCTGCCTCATTATTTTCTTCCAGATTTCGCTCCACTGTTGAGAGAGTTTGAAAAGGATTGGTTAAATTAGAAAGGAATCCGCTTACATCCTCCGTTTCACCTGAGGTTAAGGGCATCACATCTGATAAACTTCTTGTGCCATAGTACCTAGATTTGACATCACCCATCACAATCACATCACCATGCTGTAGGTCATGGGAGAAAGTACACTGTCCATTTACAACTAATCCATTAGCACTGCGGGATCCCTGCAAATTGCCATCAATGATTCGAAATAGATGATTAGATGTACCGGGCAGAGTTACTCTTAAAAGCGTTGCGTGGTGACGCGAAATTAAGGGAGAATCCAGCACAATTGAATTACTTGAATCGCGGCCGATAGTACAAGTTGCGGATTCCAAAATAATAGTACGTCTACCTTGCCTATCTTCAACAATCAGTAGATGTTTAATTGATGGTTGTTCGTGTTTAGATGAAATCATAGCTTTGTCTTTTGAGCAGCTTAAATCAAGCCCTTTACCTATGACATTGACAGTCAATTGCCGGAATTTAAGAGGGGTAAGTTAATCCCACATCTGTAATTCCGTAAAATCAATAGAAATCCCCAAGCCTTGGGCAGAATCAACGGCATGAATCCAAGAGACTGAGAAAACCCAAAGGGACTCAAAGAACTAAAGATTGATTGATAGAAATTACACCAAAAAAATAATTTGAAGCATCTGAAGAGATAATTTCAAATTATTTATAAACTAATGGAAATGTTATTAATTTAACCTCAGTATAATCACGTATTTTAGTATTTAGAAAATGTAGATACTCATCAAAAAAGGTGGTATAAATTTATACCGCCTGTTCATATTTGCCCAGTAAAATTATCCCAAAAAAAATGACCATAAATTTACCTTTAATTAGGTAAATGTGAATGGACAAAGAAGAGTTATCAGAAGTTAAATCGAGAATACAAAAACTATATTTCGTCAATCGTGACTCATGTCTTTGATTCTTCAAGTAAGTAGGTGGGCTTAATTAAATTTAAGATGTTAATGCCTGAAAGCCTTGTCTGATATTGGTCCATCTGAAAAATAAACCCTCCCACCTACTTACAACAACCAGCACGGTAAAAATACCTAAAATTTTACTGAATTGCTATCTAATCATCTCTGCTAAGCTCATTAAGAACCAGCTTGCAACTACTGAAAAATCATTTTTCTATATCGCTGTAGTAAACTATCTCAATAAGTAGCGTTTAAATCATAGTTCTCAAAATTGACCAAATCATTTATATAAAGCTTGAATTAATTTTATATAGTCTGAGTGAAGAAAGTGAGGATGGGATTGGGAAGTTTTCGAGAATATTGTGAATTCCGGAAACTATGACCGCTCCGATTCCGGAAAGTCTGTCCGGTCAGTCAGGAAGGGTTTGTCTTCAAAATTAAAGATAACTCAACCGATGACCAGCCATGTAGGAGAATGGAAAAAAATGGGGGAGTCTAAGAACCTATCCCACTAATACAAGCTTATTAATCCAGAGGTGAGTGATCGCTAGAGAAAGGAAGGCGTCAAAACACACCTTCAATCGTTCCCAGCGCACGACCAATCTGCGGTACTTGCGCTGTAGCCAAGCAAAACAACGCTCTTGCTGAAACCGTGGCACAGAGAGTTGAATCGGTCGACCCACCGGAGTTTTGCCTCGCCACCGACGCTTGGCAATCTGCCCTCGGATGCCTCGTCTTCGCAAGGCTTGCCTCAGCCACTTAGGGCGGTTTTGACCAAAGAGAATACCAGTACTGCTACCATGCTCCTATGCAAGAAATAGGAGAGCAGCCTTGGAAGTGTTCACACCTGCGACCCCCCTCAGCCCTTCACAAATTGAGGATCTGCGACTGGCCTCCTCCAAA
>JAESGG010000151.1_pt1 | contig 14583 bp, 12 predicted proteins | sample 9266231 | NCBI WGS metagenome assembly JAESGG01 (sample SAMN14515337, study PRJNA621664) | algae metagenome | isolation source: Aphanocapsa sp. GSE-SYN-MK-11-07L and co-occurring heterotrophs from wet... | place: USA: Grand Staircase Escalante National Monument, Utah | collected 2006-04-16 | reverse complement strand
GAGCGTTTAAGTTCGCGCAATTTCGACAATCAAGCAGTGGAGTTATTCATCAAATGTGCAGCGCTTAATCGAATGATCCAGATCGCTAAGCCGGAGAGTCATCCAATCGCTCGCTAACAGCACTCTGGAAGAAGCCCAACCTGTTTTTGCACTAATCATGCAACAAAGCCGTGGCAATCATCTAACTTGTTTTCTGTCGCCCTTGGTTGAACCGAAACAGCAGAAACTGAGTTGGTTCCTTGGGGTTGAAATTGTCATCGCTGACCAGTAATAGGCTCTGCGAACCGTCTGGCAAGATTGGCCCCAAGGCCATGCCTTCTAAATTACCTAACGTCAGTCCTAGCTGGCTCAAATCAAACAATGACTGTTTGCAAACAGGCTGAATGCCAGCCAAGTCTCCTTTCAGAATGGCCAAAGTCGAAACATTGCTAGCAGAGCCAGTGTTGACCTGAAACAGCTTAGCTGTAATGCCCTGACCGGGGGTAAAGGTGCGCTCTAGGCTGAGAAAGTGTCCACCATTATCCAGCGCTAGCAGTTCAACCAAACCATGAAACGTTGCCCCAGCAGGGGTTGGCTCTAGGGCATACAGATGTTCAGAAACCAGGATCGGTTTGAGGTCGCCAACCAAATAGTGCAAAAGTCGGCTGCGGATTGGCCCAGTGTAATTGGGTTCAGCATCTTGCAGCAGGGCAGATTCGGTGGCGGCAAACAGCCGATCGCCGCTGGGGTTTAAGGTCAAAGATTCAAATCCTAAGTTACTGCCTACTCCTTGGGCGGGAGTCTGGGAGTCTGGGTTAGAAAAATAGTAATCAGGCAGATTCAATGCCTGCATCCAAGCGCCATTGAGGTCAAACTGATCGACAAAGGGCGGCGCTTGGTCTTTCACTCCTTCACTGGCAATAAAAACAGAGCGGCTAGGCGTGAGGGCAATCCCTTCTGGATCAAGGCGATTGGTTGGATAGGGCTGCCCTTGCTGGTTTTTGAGCAGCGTTACGCCAGTTACATCAACCCGTGCGAGTTGGGGCGAGTTGGCTTGGGTCGCCAGTTTTAGAGTGTAAAAGCGAGCCGGCGCATACTGACTGCGATCGTCGGAAATGGCGTAAAACTGATTTTGGGTGCGATCGTAGGTCAGCCCAGATAAGCCACCAATCCGCGTCTGCTCCAACTGACTTTCAGCGGGCAAACGATATTCCCCCAAAAAATCGAGGGATAAATTCAAAAAAATCCGGTCTTCCGCCCGCACCTGCGGCAGGTCGCAACCGCTCAGCCCAAAACTCAGGGCTGTGAGGGCGATCGCGAGCAGAGCCATGACGACTGTTTTGAGCATCGGGGATCTCATAAAACTAATGAACGACGATTTTGCAAAGCACAGGCTTTAGTTCAAGCTGATACCCCAAATTCACTATAAAGTTCTTATCTCCTAACGGGCAGCTAGGCGAGCGCCTGCTGATGCAAATGTCTGACTAATTCCAAGTCTATATATGTGGCTGAGCCAGCTTGTCCTTGCTTGAGCTGGAAGGGGGCATCAGGTTCACCCAAACTGTCTAACACAACCAGCGCATCGGTAAACGCTTGCTCACAAGTGTAGTCATTGATCGTGATGATGGTTTGCAGATTGGCTTGGCGGGCAGAGACTAGACCGTTGTAAGAATCTTCAAAGGCAATGCATTCGCTGGGGTCAAGACCCATTTTTTCTAGCGTATAAACATAAATATCTGGAGCCGGTTTTTTGGCAGGCACAATGTCACCAGCCGCAATCACTTCAAACCAGTCAGCGCTATTGGGGTCTAGGGCATGTTCGAGCAAGGCAGTCACATTGGCCGGTGTGGTGGTGGTGGCGATCGCCAATCTCAGCCCAGCCTGACGGGCTTCATCTAATAGGCGGCGTACCCCTGCCCGGAGGGGAATTAACCCTTCTGAGAGTAACTGGGTATAGTGGCGAGTTTTGGCGGCGTGTAAATCGGCAATTAATTGCTTTAGGTTGTCTGGACGTGGCCAGTCGGGGAGATCGCGGTCCAGGTAAAAGTGCATCCGCTCTTTGCCGCCCGTTACCGCCAGCAGTTGTCCGTACAGTTCGATAGACCAGTCCCAATCTAGGCCGGCTTCTGCAAAGGCTTGGTTAAAGGCAACCCGGTGCCCATCTCGTTCAGTGTCTGCCAGAGTTCCGTCAACATCAAAGATTAGCGCTTGCAGTTTAGGCATGGGGGAGTGACTTAGAGATTTTATTTTATTGATGGCAGCCATGACGATTATCTATCAATCCGCGTTTTTGTCCTAGCTTGAGTTTGGCTAGTCAGACGCTCCTAGCCTGAGTAGCTCTAGATTTGAGCTACTCAGTCAAGCTTAAATTTGCCTGGGTTTGCGCTCAGGGCTGGGGTGCAATGGCTAGGCCAGAATCAGGTTAGGATAGCTAATTGAGGCACCGCTGAATGACAAAGAGGACAAGAGATTGGCTGAAACACAAACATTACTCAAAGTTACCCAGGAGAAGCTACCCGATAGCCAGCTAGGTTTAGAAGTAGAAATTCCGCCGGAACTATCGCAGAAAATCTACGATCAAGTCGTCAACAAGTTTGTGCGCTCTGCCGACATTCCGGGTTTTCGCAAAGGCAAAGTGCCGCGCCAGGTTGTCATGCAGCGGTTGGGGCCAGTCCGGATCAAATCGGCAGCGGTAGAAGAACTGGTGCAGTCTAGCCTCGAAAAGGCGATCGCCCAAGAACAAATTGATACGCTGGGAAATTTTCAGCTCCGCTCTGACTTTGACCAACTGGTTGAACAGTATCAGCCCGGTGCTGCCCTCACCTTTAGCGCCAGCATTGATGTACCGCCCCAAGCCCAGCTTAATAAGTACAAAGGGCTAACCGTTAAAGCCAAGCAAGTCGAGTTTGACCCCCAAAAAGTCGAAGACGTGCTCAAAGAGCAGCAGACCGAACGAGCGACGCTAATTCCAGTTGAAGATCGTCCTGCCCAAGCTGGCGATGTCGCCTTGGTCGATTTTTCTGGGCGGCTACTGCCGGCTGAAGGCGCAGATGCAGCGGCGGAGCCAGAAGAAATTCCCGGCGGACAAGCCACAGATTTTCAAATTGAACTGACGGAAGGACGATTCATCGCCGGGTTTGTTGAGGGCGTGATCGGCATGAACATTGGCGAAACCAAGGAAGTTGAAGTCAGCTTCCCGGCCGACTATATGGAAGAAGAACTCTCTGGTCGCCCCGCTGTGTTCACAATTACCCTGAATGAGCTGAAAGAAAAAGAGTTGCCGGTACTGGACGATGAATTTAGCCAAGAAATCAGCGAATTTAAGACTCTAGCTGAACTGCGGGAATTTCTAGAAAAGCGCTACCGCGACGAAGCAGACCAGCAAACCAAAGCCCATGTTGAAGCAGCTCTGCTGGATGAGTTGATCAAAGAATTGCAGGTTGATTTGCCAGAGACAATGGTGCGGAATGAAGTTAGCTTTTTGTTAAACCAAACCGTCAGCCGCTTGCAGTCTCAGGGCTTGGATGTGGGCAAAGTGCTCAACCAAGAGCTAGTCTCGCAAATGCAAGAGCGCCTGCGCCCAGAAGCAACCGTCCGGCTCAAGCGCACCTTGATCTTGGCTGAAGTGGCAAAGCAAGAGTCTCTTGCGGTCACGACCGAGGCGATCGAAGAGCGCTATGCGGAACTGCTGCAACAGATGGACGATCGCAAAATTGACCGCAACAAACTGCGCCAGCTCGTCACCGACGATTTGCTAGAAGAAAAAGTAGTGGCATGGTTAATTGAACACTCGCAGCTTGAGTACACTTCCGGCGAAGAACTAGAGGTAGAAGTTTTAGAGTCTGCCCCGCCTGAAGAGTCTGCCCCAGTCGAAGCACCGGCTGAAGAGAAAGCTGCCAAACCAAAGGGTTCTAAACCGAAAGCTGCCAAACCAAAAGGCTCCGAAGAAATAACCTCCGAAGAAATAACCTCCGAAGAGCTAGCTCCTGAAGACTCTGAACCAATAATTGCAGAAGCCTCTGCTCCGGCCGAAGAATCGAAAAAGACCACCGCCAAACGAACCCGTAAGCCGAAAGAAGAAACCAAAGAAGAGTAGCTGGCGATCGCCGATCTTGAGTAATCAGCCCATCAAAGGTTGCAGTCTCTCACTTACTTTGTAGACTTAAGGCATAATGGTCGTAGACGATTCTAGTATTCGTAGCATCTGTTCCGAAGCGGCTCATGAGTGCCTTGCTAGCACGGCTTGGCTACATTTTGATCCTCACTGATTTTACTTTCGGCCTATGTTTGTATCCCAATTTCCCCATCTTTCTGCCACCTCGTTGATTAACGGCTCTAACTCAGACTTTGCTCCCCGCAATGTTGTGCCAATGGTGGTAGAGCAATCTGGTCGAGGTGAACGAGCCTTCGATATTTATTCTCGCCTGCTGCGAGAGCGAATTGTTTTTCTAGGCGGTAGTGGCTCTTCAGGGCGCGGCATTGATGATGCGATGGCTGATTCCATCGTGGCTCAACTGCTGTTTTTAGACGCTGAAGACCCAGAGCGCGATATTTACCTTTACATCAACTCTCCAGGTGGTTCCGTGACAGCCGGGATGGCGATCTACGACACCATTCAGCATGTTCGTCCTGACGTTTGCACCCTTTGTTTCGGGCTGGCTGCCAGCATGGGAGCCTTTCTCTTGGCCGCAGGCACGGCGGGTAAGCGGATGGCCCTGCCCCATTCGCGAATTATGATTCACCAGCCGCTAGGTGGAGCGCAAGGGCAAGCGGTGGATATTGAAATTCAAGCCAAAGAAATTCTCTACCACAAGCGCAAGCTGAATGAACTGTTGGCTCACCATACCAAGCAGCCGTTTGAGCAAATCGAAGCTGACACTGAACGGGACTTCTTTATGTCGGCGGAAGAAGCTCAAACCTACGGGTTGATTGATCAGGTGATTACGCGCCAAAACCTGCCCAGCAACGCTGAACCGATCGCAGCTACCGTTTAGTAAGAGGCCCGTCATGTCAAAGTACGACTCCCATCTCAAATGTTCCTTTTGCGGCAAGTCCCAAGAGCAGGTGCGAAAGCTAATTGCTGGGCCGGGAGTCTACATTTGCGATGAATGTGTAGAGTTGTGCAACGAGATTCTCGACGAAGAGCTGTACGCGGCTGGCGGCAATCTCCAACCCGCTAGTCGTCGAGAATCACCCCCAGAAAAACCCCGCCGGGCTCGCTCTAGCTCGCTTTCCCTCAGTCAAATTCCCAAACCACGGGAAATTAAAAACTATTTAGACCAGCATGTGATTGGGCAGCATGAGGCTAAAAAGATCCTCTCGGTGGCCGTTTACAATCACTACAAGCGGCTGAACTTGCTTCAGGAAAAAGACAAAGCTGACCCAGAAGACACGGTCGAGCTGCAAAAATCCAACATTCTTTTGATTGGCCCGACCGGCTGCGGTAAAACCCTGCTGGCCCAAACCCTGGCTCAAATGCTAGATGTGCCGTTTGCCGTCGCAGATGCGACAACCCTAACCGAAGCGGGTTACGTGGGCGAGGATGTCGAAAATATCTTGCTGCGGCTGATTCAAGTTGCTGAATTAGACGTTGAAGAAGCTCAGCGCGGCATTATCTATATTGACGAAATCGACAAAATCGCTCGCAAAAGCGAAAATCCTTCGATTACCCGCGATGTTTCCGGCGAAGGGGTTCAGCAAGCCTTGCTGAAAATGCTAGAGGGCACGATCGCCAATGTTCCTCCTCAAGGTGGCCGCAAACACCCCTACCAAGACTGCATTCAAATTGACACGACCAATATTCTATTTATTTGCGGCGGTGCCTTTGTCGGGCTCGAAAAAAATGTAGAGCAGCGAGTCGGTAGAAAGGCAATGGGGTTTGTCCGCGATGGCGAACCGCAAGCGAAGGAAAAACGAGCCGCTGATGTGCTGAAGCACTTGCAGCCAGAAGACCTGATCAAGTTTGGGATGATTCCTGAATTTATCGGGCGGATTCCCGTCTTGGCGATGATTGACCCGCTGGATGAAGAAGCCCTGAGTGAAATTTTGACCGAACCCCGCAATGCCCTCGTCAAGCAATACCAGAAACTGCTCGGCATGGACAGCGTTGCGCTTGCCTTTCAACCCGATGCAATTCGAGCGATCGCTCAGGAAGCCTATCGCCGTAAGACCGGGGCCCGCGCCTTGAGAGCAATCGTCGAGGAAATTATGCTTGATGTGATGTATGAACTGCCCTCGCGCAAAGACCTAACCCGCTGCATGATTACCAAAGAAATGGTCGAAAAACGCTCCACTGCCGAACTCCTGGTTCACCCCTCTTCGATCGCCCAACCTGAATCTGCTTAAAGTTTAACTAACGGTTAATTTTGCTGACTGAAACTTATGACGGCTGCTCAACCTGACCGACTGGCTATTCTGATCGACCAAGTGGGAAGACTAACTGAAGGGATTTCAGAATTACGAGTAGGAGTTTCGGAGCTACGCGAAGGGATTTCAGAGCTACGTTCGGTTGTCCAGGATGGGTTCACTGAACTCAAAACCGTTTCTGAACGCCAAGAACAGAACATTTCCCGGCTGGTGGGTATTGTTGAGAATCTGCTTCAGCGCGAAGAAAAATAGCGGATGGCAAAAATTCTCGGCGATCGCCATGAAAAGTTAAAACCTCACAAACAAAAAGACTCACTTCCTTCGGAGTGAGTCTTTTTGCTTTATTTAAGGTCACTATCAAAGTGGTCTTTTAAATCAAAACGAGGCCTGACTACCTTAGACCGCTCTGGTGGAGGATTGCGCCTCCCTTTGGTAGTCATTAAGCAGAGGAAGCGATAAAAACTCTGCATGGCTTGACTTAATCAACAGGGATGATCCTTAATTTGTGCTCTGTTGCATGCTGCCGTTTATCCATCTGACATCGCTCTCCTTCAATGGATAACAATGAGCCACAGCGGCAAAATCTCAGCCGGCATTGTTGCGCAGAGAATAAAAATCAAAATCTAAGCAGACGTTTGATTCCTATATTTTTAATATAGATAACCTTAATTAAACAACGGACTTCAACTACAAAAGTTAACTGATTGTTTATAACTCTCAATACCAACAACATAGGCCTAAATTTATTATCTCGAATGGCCGATGAACAAAATGTGAGTTTATGCGAAAATCAAACACTAGTTCATATCCAGGAAGAGTTTAATGAAAGTGCTATTACTCTATCCTCTTTTTCCTCAGTCTTTCTGGTCTTACGACCGATTCATGCAGATGGCAGGACTGAAAGCCGTTATTCCACCCTTAGGAATTATTACGATCGCATCAATGTTGCCGCCAGACTGGCAGGTGCGCTTTTGCGATCGCAATGTTTGCCCAGAAACCGATGCAGATTGGGAATGGTGCGATATTGTGATTCTTTCTGCCATGCTGGCTCAGAAACAAGATTTTCTGAGTTTAATTCGTCAAGCCGGTCAATTAGGCAAAAAAGTCGCCGTTGGCGGGCCCTATCCAACTTCAATCCCGGAAGATGCCCTAGCGGCAGGTGCCAATTACCTGATTTTAGATGAAGGGGAAATTACTATTCCGTTATTTTTAACGGCAATCTTGGCAGGAGCAGGCGAGGGGATTTTTCGAGCCGACCAGAAGCCGGATGTCAGCTTAAGTCCGATGCCCCGCTTCGATCTTCTGGCCCAAGATGCCTACTTGATGATGGCAGTCCAGTTTTCTCGCGGCTGTCCTTTTAACTGCGAGTTTTGCGACATTACTACTTTGTACGGGCGGAAATCTCGCACCAAGGAACCCGGTCAAACCCTCGCCGAACTGCAAGCATTGTATGACTTAGGCTGGCGCGGGCCGGTTTTTATTGTCGATGACAATTTTATTGGCAATCAGCGTAACGTCAAGCGCTTGTTGCGGGCGTTGATTCCCTGGATGGAGGAACATCGGCACCCCTTCACCTTTATTACTGAGGCTTCAGTTAATTTGGCAGAGGATGCCGAAATGCTGAAACTAATGGGGCAAGCCGGTTTCTATGCGGTCTTTCTCGGCATTGAAACCCCTGATCAAGACAGCCTCAAGCTGACCCATAAACTGCAAAATACCCACAGCCCGTTGGTGGCAGCCTGCCAAACAATTAATCAAGCTGGACTGCTGATCTACGCTGGTTTTATTATTGGGTTTGATCAAGAACGGGCTGGGGCTGGGCAGAGAATTCAGGCTTTTGTCGAAACAACTAGCATTCCCCAGCCGATGCTGGGCATTCTGCAAGCCCTGCCTAACACCGACCTCTGGCAGCGCTTAGAACGAGAGCAACGCTTACAGCAGCTGAGTGGGATTGGTAGCGTTGAGGTTGGAGACCAAAATACGCTGATGAATTTTATTCCGAGCCGACCGCTGACTGAAATCGCTAGGGAATACGTGGAGGCAATTTGGACGCTTTACGAACCCAAGCATTATCTGCGGCGATGCTTGAATCAGTGTCTAGCCATTACGCCTGTGACTGGCAGTCGGCAATACCGACACTTTCCAATCCAGAAAGGGCTGCTGCTGCTGGCGCGCCTAATTTGGTGTCAAGGGGTCTACCGATCGGAAATTCGAGTTCAATTTTGGCAACAGCTTTGGCTAATTATGCGGCAGCGGCCTCAGTTTGTCAGTATGTACCTCGGACTGTGCGCTGCCGGAGAGCATTTCTTTGATTATCGAGTCCTGGTGAAAGAGCGGATTAACCAGCAACTCAAGCAGTTTAGTCTAGCACCCGTCACGGCTGCCGAAACCGAGCTAACACCGGTGAGCAGTGCTCTCTAGGCTCAGTCTCAGTTCGTGTTGCTGCTGATTAAACTCAATTTGCTCTTGACTGAGGAGGGCAAACTGACTGGGCGATCGCATGTCCCACTGATACTCACCCAGCAGCAGCAGGCTAGCCCCCATCACAATGCCACTCAGCAGAAATTGCCAGTTGGGGAGATAAATAATTGCCCCACAGCCTAAAAAATGAGCGATCGCCATCAGATGCAAGCAGCGCGATCGCAGGCCGAATCCGGTCAGAATATATCCGGCTGCACATACACTCAGCCAGAATTGACAGAGGTGCGCCATGATCCAAGGTTGGTAGGTATAAATCCCCCAATCGGTCAGCAGAACGCCGCCCCCAATCAAACTTACCCAGAGCCAAATTAACCAGCGCAGCCGCTCTACGCCTGTCCAGTACCAACTCCAAATCACCATTGCGGCCATGACGGCGATCGTTAGCAAACTCCAGTAGATCGCTTGGGTTGCCCAGGCAATTGGCAGAAATTGAGCAACGGTGAATATTCCAGCCGAGAGCAAGCCCCAGAGCAGAAAGATTTGATCAATCCGAGTATAGTGAGCGGCAAAAAGCGTGAAATTTCCCCACCGCCAGTCGAAGTGGAGCAAACCCTCTAAATCCTGAACATCTAATGCAGTCTGCTTTTTACGCAACAGCGGCTCTTGAGAGTTGAAAAAGCTCATGAATGTGGAATGGGAAGTCGGTGAGTAGTTTCACTTATTCTATACAAAACTTTACAACATGACTGAGCAATTTTTGCCAGCCGATCGCGAAAACCATAGTTGATCTGGAGCAGAGCTGCTAAAACCCAACTGCGATTCAAGCTCCTTAGATCGGATAGCTACGTTAAGATAGCTAACGACTCTTTTTTTGCTGTGCTGCATGCCTAGTCGCCCCAAGTCTTCATCACCGGCGTTAACAGCGAAGTCTGAGCCGAACACCGATCAGCAGATCGCCAACACGATTCGGATTCGGGGTGCCCGCCAGCACAACCTGAAAAATATTGACCTCGAACTGCCCCGCGATCAGCTGATTGTATTTACAGGCGTGTCGGGTTCCGGTAAGTCTTCTTTGGCCTTTGACACGATTTTTGCTGAGGGGCAGCGGCGCTACGTTGAATCGTTGAGCGCCTACGCCCGCCAGTTTTTGGGGCAGCTTGACAAGCCAGATGTCGATGCAATCGAGGGCTTGAGTCCGGCGATTTCAATTGACCAAAAATCGACCTCCCATAACCCCCGTTCGACCGTCGGCACTGTCACAGAAATCTATGACTACCTGCGGCTGCTGTACGGGCGGGCCGGTGAACCCCATTGCCCCCACTGCGATCGCCCGATTGCACCCCAAACGATTGACCAAATGTGCGATCGGATTATGGCGCTGCCCGATCGCACCCGATTTCAGATTTTGGCTCCCGTCGTCCGGGGTAAAAAAGGCACCCACAAAAAACTGCTGTCGAGCCTAGCCTCAGAAGGGTTTGCCAGAGTCCGTGTGAATGGGGAAGTGCGGGAACTGGGGGACGCGATCGACCTCGATAAAAATCGCAGCCATCACATCGAAATTGTCATCGATCGCTTGGTCAAAAAAGCAGGTTTGGAAGAGCGCTTAGTCGATTCTTTAAGCACCTGCCTGCGTCACTCGGAAGGAATTGCAATTGTTGATATTCTCAGTGGCGAGCAGAGTGGGGAGGCTCGGCTGTCAGTGGTGCCTGATTCGCCCAGCTTGCCGATCGCCGCTGAAGCAGGGGTTAGTTATAATCTGGCAGAGCCACCGCCAGCCACCGAACTGGTCTTTTCCGAAAACTTTGCCTGCCCGATTCACGGGGCGGTGATGGAAGAACTGTCTCCCCGCTTGTTTTCATTCAATTCGCCCTATGGTGCTTGTTCCCATTGTCATGGCTTGGGGCATCTGCGCCGATTTGCGGCCGAGCTGGTGGTGCCTGACCCCAAACTGCCCGTCTATGCGGCGATCGCTCCTTGGTCAGATAAAGATAATACCTACTATTTTTCACTGCTCTACAGTCTGGGACAGACCTTTGGGTTTGACCTCCAAACCCCGTGGCAAAAGCTGACCCCAGAGCAGCAGGATACGATTCTAAACGGCACCGAAGAGAAGATTTTTATTGAAGTCGATTCGCGCTACCGCGAGGGCAAAGGCTACTTCAAGCGCTACGAAGGCGTGCTGGCGATTCTAGAGCGCCAATATCAAGAAGCCAGCTCCGAGCTGTACAAGCAGAAGCTAGAGCAATACTTGGTTGAGCAAGCCTGTGAAGTCTGTCAAGGCAAGCGCTTGAAGCCGGAAGCCCTCTCGGTGCGGTTGGGGCAGTACGGGTTGTACGACTTGAGCAGCGTTTCGATCCGAGACTGTCGCGAGCGGATTACTAACCTGCAATTAACTGATCGCCAGGCCCAAATTGCCGACTTGGTGCTGCGGGAAATTCGGGCCCGCCTCCAGTTTTTGCTGGATGTGGGTCTAGACTACCTGACCCTGGATCGGAGCGCCGCCACCCTCTCCGGTGGGGAAGCCCAACGGATTCGGCTGGCCACCCAAATTGGCTCTGGGCTGACTGGCGTGCTGTATGTCCTCGACGAACCGAGTATTGGCTTGCATCAGCGGGATAACGCTCGCCTGTTGGCTACCCTAACCAAACTGCGGGACTTGGGCAATACCTTAATTGTGGTCGAGCACGATGAAGAAACAATCCGAGCTGCTGATCATTTGGTCGATATTGGCCCTGGCGCTGGCGTACATGGGGGGCGAATTGTCGCGCAGGGGACGCTGCAAACCCTGCTGGAGGCACCGGACTCACTAACGGGGGCCTACCTGGCGGGGCGGGAACAAATTCTGACCCCAGCCGAGCGGCGGCAAGGGAATGGGCGATCGCTCAAACTCAAAAATGCTTACCGTAATAACCTGCGAAACATTGATGTTGAAATTCCTCTCGGCAAGCTGGTTTGTATTACGGGTGTGTCTGGCTCTGGCAAATCGACCCTGATGAATGAGTTGCTGTACCCTTCCTTGCAGCACCACTTTGGGCACAAAGTCCCCCAACCGAAAGACTTGGAAGAGATAGTGGGGCTGACGGCGATTGATAAGGCGATCGTAATTGACCAGTCGCCGATTGGCCGCACCCCCCGCTCTAACCCTGCCACCTACACAGGCGTGTTTGACGTGATTCGAGAGGTGTTTGCGACCACGATCGAAGCCAAAGCGAGGGGCTACAAGCCAGGGCAATTTTCCTTCAACGTCAAGGGCGGGCGCTGCGAAGCCTGCGGTGGGCAGGGAGTGAATGTAATCGAGATGAATTTCTTACCTGATGTTTATGTTCAGTGCGAAGTTTGTAAAGGGGCCCGCTATAACCGCGATACCTTGCAGGTCAAGTACAAAGGGCAATCGATCGCTGATGTCCTGAGCATGACGGTGGAAGCCGCCCTCGACTTTTGCCAAAATATTCCCAAAGCAGCGGTGCGGCTGCAAACTCTGGCGGATGTTGGTCTGGGCTATGTCCAACTGGGTCAAACTGCCCCCACGCTGTCGGGAGGGGAAGCCCAGCGGGTTAAACTAGCGACGGAACTTTCCCGCCGGGCCACGGGCAAAACCCTTTATTTAATTGACGAACCGACAACGGGACTGTCGTTTTACGATGCCCACAAGCTGTTAGACGTGCTGCAACGGCTGGTTGATAAGGGTAACTCTGTGTTGGTGATTGAACACAACTTGGATGTGATTCGCTGCGCCGATTGGGTGATTGATTTAGGCCCAGAAGGCGGCGATCGCGGCGGTGAACTGGTGGCCGTGGGCACTCCCGAACAAGTGGCTGAAAATCCACGCTCTTACACTGGGCAATATCTTCAGCAAGTCCTGAAAGCCCACCCGCCCCAAGCCTAAGAATTTGACAGTCCTAATTAACAACCAACCAGGAGCAACTATGGAAACATCATTCTCTGCAAATCAAGCTATGGCTGATCCCCTTCCTCCGCACCTGTTGATGCTGCAGATGATCACAGGCACTTGGGTTTCTCAGTGCATTTATGCAGCGGCTAAACTGGGCATTGCAGATTTTTTGACTGAAGGTGAGAAAAGCTGTGATGAATTGGCAACGCTCACAAAGTCTCATGCGCCATCCCTCTACCGTTTGCTTCGCGCTTTAGCAAGCTTAGGTGTGTTTGTCGAAACCGCACCTAGACAGTTTAGGCTCACACCGCTTGCCCAATGTTTGCGGAGTGATGTTTCCGAATCAGTTCGGGATGCCTCTATCTTGTTTGGCGGGCCTGATCACTACAACGCCTGGGGCAATATTTTGCACAGTATTCAGACAGGGGAAAGTGGCTTTGATAATCTCTATGGCATGAATATATTTGAGTATTATGCTCAAAACCCTGAACCCGCTACAGTATTTGACCGAGCAATGACGAGCTTCAGCAATACCGAAATTGCTGCGGTTATGGGCAGTTACGATTTCTCTTCGATTCATCGCTTAGTTGATGTGGCGGGCGGACAGGGCAGTGTACTCACCACGATTCTGAAGGCGAATCCCCAGATGGAAGGCGTTTTGTTCGATCTGCCCAGTGTGATTGAACGGGCACAGCCGCAGATCGCGCAGGAATCTGTTGCCGATCGCTGTCAATTAGTCGCAGGAAGTTTCTTTGAATCTCTCCCTGCTGGGGCGGATGCCTACTTACTCAAACACATCATTCATGACTGGGATGATCAGCGTTCGATCGCGATTTTGAAAAATTGCTACAGCGCAATGGCAGACAATGGCAAAATACTGGTCATCGAACAGGTGATTCCACCAGGCAATCAACCCTTCATGGGTAAGTTACTGGATGTGAATATGCTGGCGTTGGCTCCAGGTGGCAAAGAACGGACTGAGGTGGAGTACCGCGCATTATTTGAAGCCGCTGGCTTCCAGTTGACCCGGATTGTACCGACTCAGGACTTTGTTAGCGTAGTTGAAGGCGTAAAGATTAAATAGCTGCATTTTTCAACCCATCTTTTCATCCGTATAGTCACAGATGGAAAACATTGAAGATGCAATCGCCTTGATGAGTACCGCCAACCTCAAAAATCGTGACAGTTCATCTCTACTGGGAGGTTAATTGAATGGAAATTCAACTCAAACCCAAATTGCGTCTGGGAAGTTTACCAATGCTGATGAGGTGGTCGATGTAGCATTCCGTCTACTTGAGAAGTTGGAGAATGAATATAGCCAGTGGATTGAAGAAACTCGCGGAAAGGTTGATATTGCTAGGGCAGAACTCGATCTCGGAGAAGGTTTAGATGGCGAAACCGTGCTAAATCAGATTCTAGGGCGATTTCAGCAAGTGCGTGAGGCTCAGAAGTGAGCCGTTTCATTATTGCCCCCTCTGCTAGTCGAGATTTAGATCGCATTGCAGAGTACTTTGTTGCCCTCAATTTTAGGAATCTGTTCAATATCAATTATTTTGAAGGTTCCTTAGGCTCCAATGTTTACCCTGCTGTGCCGTTTACGGTGCAGGGGACAGTTTCGTGGAAGTTCTGATTTTGATTTGAGTCACGCATTCACCTCGGCTGATTGCCCCATACTAACCATCCAAATTTTATAGCGATGAGTGCGATCGTCTCTTGCCGTAGTTGGATTGACGACAGGAAACCCAACCCCCATAGGTATCGTAATAGCGCAATCGCGGTTAGAGAGGGGAGGGAAAGGAGCGTGCTGAAAGACAGAACTTCGGCACCTTGAGTCAGAACTTCGGCACCCTCTTAAAAGCAACCCCTGGCAGGGGAGAAAATCGACAGGAAATGGGGGGTTAAATCCAGGCGCTCTCGGATGAACT
>JAESGG010000150.1_pt1 | contig 14708 bp, 19 predicted proteins | sample 9266231 | NCBI WGS metagenome assembly JAESGG01 (sample SAMN14515337, study PRJNA621664) | algae metagenome | isolation source: Aphanocapsa sp. GSE-SYN-MK-11-07L and co-occurring heterotrophs from wet... | place: USA: Grand Staircase Escalante National Monument, Utah | collected 2006-04-16 | reverse complement strand
GTTTTAAGGAGGTGCTTGAGCGTCTCTAAGCTTTCAGCGATGGGAACGTTGAAATGATTTGCCATGGGAATCCACAGAGGTCGATAATTTTACTAATCTAGTGCATTTCTATAGAGAATTGGTATAAAGCGGTTGCTGTCATGCCAGTGTTTCCCACCAATTTCCTGCCAGGCTTTGTGTTTTTAGATTACACCGAAAATACAATTGGCACGAAGGTAGCTATAAGGGCGATCGGAATGACTTGGAAGTGCAAAGTAGACAGAGTAGGGACGTGATTGATCAGTGGGATGGGGCGCGATCGACGGGTTAGCTGCTTACCGTCCGTTTCTTTTGGAGGGTGTTTAAGGAGTCAAATTTGATCTGTCTAAAAATCATTGATTAGGACTTTTTGAAGGCGCAAACAGATGTCATCAGCATAACGGCGATTATTGCGACTCGATACTCATCCTAAATTGGGTACAAACACGGTTAGTCCGTTCGGAATACATTCAACTTCAATCGGTGTCGTGCCAATCACTTCCCCGTCCAACACAACAGTCGTGTCTGTAGCAATCAGACGATAGCGGGCCAGGCAAACCTTGTGCTGGATCACAAAGTCTACCATCTCATCTTTTTTAGCGTCGTGGGCAATCAAGGCGATCGTGTTGGACATAGACTTCAGATCTTGCAGGTAACGCCGAGCGGAACTCTAGACCCTTCAAACCTGATTGCTCGGAAATTGGAGCTAAAATCCCAAAACTGATTCATCCCGTCATTATCTAATGCCTAGTCATTGGTGGATAGTCCGATCGCAAATCCGTCATTAGCCAGAGGTAAGGAATAACCTGGCTGGTTAAAGTAAGCCTAAGAGAGGCGGACGCTGAGTTCGGGTGAAAAAGCCTGCAAAATCTTGAATTCTGATTGATTCACAATAAAACGGAGACACTTTTGGAGGCGCTCGTCCTTAACTGCACGTTGATGACTGCGCTAACCTTTGTTAACTCTTCCTGGAGCTAATGTTATGACGACGACTCAATCTTCAGCCAACGGTCAGCCTAAAATTCGCTACGCGGTTGTTGGTTTGGGCTGGTTTGCTCAAGCGGCTGCCCTGCCAGCTTTTGCCCACGCCGAGAATTCCGAAATTGTCGCTTTGGTTTCAGATGATTCAACTAAGTTAGAACAACTAAGTCAGAAGTACACGAGTGTCCAACGCACGTTTTCCTATGCTGAGTATGACAATTGTTTACACAGTGGTCTGGTTGACGCAGTATACATTGCTTTGCCCAACCACATGCACCGCGAATACACCGTCCGGGCAGCAGAGGCCAAGGTGCATGTGCTGTGTGAAAAACCGATGGCCGTCACCGAAGATGAATGTCAGCAGATGATTGCAGCCTGCGATCGCAACGGTGTCAAACTGATGATTGCCTATCGGCTGCACTTTGAAGCCGCCAATATGGAGGCGATCGAAGTTCTCAAGTCTGGGCAGATTGGTGAGCCACGAGTGTTTACCTCTATGTTTTCACAGCAAGTGGAAGCAAGTAATATTCGCGTTGAAAAAGCAGTCGGGGGTGGCACGCTGGATGACATTGGCATCTACTGCATCAACGCGGCCCGCTATCTATTTCAGGCTGAGCCAAGCGAAGTTTTTGCGACCAGCGCTAGCAACAATGAACCCCGCTTTCAGGAAGTGGCAGAGATGACCAGTGCAATTCTGCGCTTTCCTGGCGATGCCGCCAAGGACAGCAAAGCCGAACGACTGGCAACATTTACGGTCAGCTTTGGGGCCGCAAAAATCTCTACCTTCCAAGTCCTCGGAACCAAAGGCGATTTCCAGGTTAAGCCTGCCTATGCTAGCAGTGGTGAAATCAAGCATTATTTGACGATCGAAGGTGAAACTCAAGAGCGATCGTTTAGCGGGCGGGATCAGCTTGCGGCTGAGTTTGTCTATTTCTCAGATTGCATCTTGGAGAACAAACAGCCGGAACCCTCTGGTCAAGAGGGCTTAATTGATGTGCGGATTATCCGGGCGTTGGATCGGTCGATCGCAACGGGTCAGTTTGTCCAACTTGAACCGCTTCGACGCGATCAATATCCTGATGCGAATCAGGCGATCGAGCGGCCGCCCCTTGAGCAGGCACCTGAACTGATTCGGGTCGCTGATCCATCTGGCAAGTCCTAATCCCTCAGTTTGCAAAAGCTAATCATATAATTTGATGATCATTGTTCACCACTTAAATAATTCTCGATCGCAGCGGGTGCTATGGCTCCTGGAAGAACTGGGGCTGGAGTATGAGATTAAGTACTACGAGCGGGATCCCAAGACCCTGCTCGCACCAGACTCCCTGCGCCAAATCCATCCGCTTGGCAAGTCGCCCGTCATTACAGATGGGTCGCTGACCGTGGCAGAATCGGGAGCGATTATTGAGTACCTGGTTGAGCAGTATGGGAGCGGACGGCTTGTCCCGCCACCTGGAACGCCAGAGCGATCGCGCTATACCTATTGGCTGCACTACGCCGAAGGTTCAGCCATGCCGCCGCTGCTGTTGAAGCTGGTGTTTGATCGGATTGAGCAGCAGCCAATGCCGTTTTTCGTCAAACCGATCGCCCGCTCAATCACGAGTCAAGTCAAGGCTGGTTTTATTAAACCTCAGCTTGAACTGCACCTCGACTTCCTAGAAGCAGAACTGGAGAAAAGCCTCTGGTTTGTGGGCAATGAGTTTACAGCCGCTGATATCCAGGTTAGCTTTCCAGTTGAAGTCGCCGTTGCGCGGGCAGGTTTAAATCCGAGCCGCCCAAGCCTAATCAAATTCCTTGAGCGCATCCACGCCCGTCCGGCCTACCAGCGGGCGTTAGCACGGGGTGGTGCCTACGAGTTGGCAGATTAACCTAAAGCGCAGAATTAAACCCAGCCAAGGATTTTAACTGTGGCTTGAACGGGACTAGCGCGCTGGAAGCTTGATCCCCTTAAATCCACGCCACTTGCTTCAAGTCGGCACAGCCGCCCCCTCGCGGAGCGTGCCGCCAGGGATACGCAGTGGCTCCCCTTAAAAAGAGGGACTTCAGAGTTCAAAGTCCCCTTATTACCCGATTGGGCTACTAGCTTCAGAACTAGTGAAGTTTAAGCAAAAAGTCGATCTATGCTACAACCGCCTAAATAGGTTAAGGCAGCCGCAAGCAGAAATTTCCTTGCAGCCTTCTGCTGGTGTATATCTAAGATTTTGTGTTGCTTCAATAGACGTATTGCCCAAAAGGAAGCATGAAGTTCGCTCAAAAAAATTAACCCACGACAGATAAGCGCACAGAAAATTGATAGGGGTATAAGAATCATAATCACAATTGTAATGGCCAGACCAAGCGTTAAATAAAGCGTTAAATAAAATGGGCAAAGCAATAAAATGAGACCCCATTTTACCAACACAATTACCAAGTGGCTCAAGTGCCGTTGATGGTGAAGTTTAGAAAGCTTCAGATTTTGTTGAAATTGATGTATTTGACTGCGTTGGTCAGAGCCTTGGTCTTGTGGTTGCCTCTCGCTCAACGGAACTGATTTTAGCCATTCATGCATTTCCCTCACAACTTGAAACATTAGGATGCATAGTTCACCAAGCAATCCTAAATGCAGCAAGGGTGAATTTTTCAAAGACCTGCAAAGTTTTTCCTCAAACTTGGGTTGGATAGCATGACCAATCTCGTGTGCTGCGATTGCTGCAGCCATGACAGATCTAGAACCAGCAACATCTTCAGATAAGCCAATCCAATTTAACATGGGACTGTAGCAGTTTCGTTCATCTTGAAGAAGACAGACTTTGACATCCGTTCGTCCGCACGCCCGCAGAATTCTTTGGGCAACTTCGATGCCAGTCATCTTAGCCAAATTTTCCTCCAAAATAAGATGCTTCCAACCAGGATGCAATCTAGGCATTAGCTCATCAACTTTGGTTGCTAAAGACATTAGAAGTTATGCGACAACTGGTTTTAGAAGAATTTGATGGTTCTGGTTAATTTATGACCTTGAATACTTACTTTATAGCTTTTCAAAAACTGCCTTCACCAAAAATCAAAAAATAAAAGGCTGCTCAACGGCTACAAGCTCAGTGGTGCTCGATGGGATTTAACTCAGTTGAGAAAGTTAAACTGCCAGCCGTCATCCTGCCTAATGCTCAGTTCTGGTTCAGAGATTGCCACTGATGATGACGATGCTGTGCTACCAAATCTCCCCTAGGAGAGATTCAAAGTATCTACCATAAGATGCTCGAAGTTATCTCAAGTAGTCACTAAAGTTAGCCATATAGCTTGAAACTCTTGTAGAGATTTGTGCTCAAAAACTTATTCGTCGGAGCTTAAAGATGCCTGAAAATGCTTCTGAATTGGAAAGGTCAGCGTCTTCATCTTTTGAAGCTGAGCAAATTGTGGAGGATATTGCGGCTGGAGAGCAAGAAGCACCTAAAGTAAATGTCGCTCAGGATTATGAAGCCTCAAAGGATTTCAGTGATGCAGACCCAACAAGCAATGGTGCAGAAGCTGCTTTTGAATCAAAGCTTGACGATTCACCTGATGCGATCGGCAATCCGAAAGATTTTTTAGAGATGGCGAGGGAAGTTTCTCCTGAGTTGGAAGCTGATGACTTGGAAGCTGATGCCAGTGGCGATGCTTCTGTAACAGAAGGTGAAGATCCAGATTCAAAGGAGTTAGAGAGTTAAAAAGGCTCTGGTCGTTACGCTGACCACTGCTCAAAACTGCGTTGGACTTTGCTTAAATTCATTAAGGAGAATGTAACCATGGCGTACGTAAATAGACCGTCAGAATCAATCGATGACAGAACCGTTTATGCTACTACTGCTGATTATCATGATCGAGTCAGATGGGGGCCGATCTTTGCTGGTTTAGTGATTGCTCTAAGCACTCAACTCATTCTGAGCGCCCTCGGTGCTGCTCTGGGTTTGACGAACATCGCCACCTCCGGTGCGCCAAGATCCAATGCTGATGAGGTAGGGGCAGCGGTTGGAATTTGGGCGATTATTAGTTTATTTATTTCTCTGTTTGTTGGAGGTTGGTTTACAGCTCGCACCTGTGGGCCAATGAACAAAAGTACTGCTTTACTGAATGGGGCTATTTTGTGGGGAACCACGTTAGTCCTGAGTTCGTGGCTGTTAGCGAGTGGGGTTGCCGGTGCTTTTGGTGTGCTGGCTTCTAATGCTGGCGACATTGTCAACCAAGCTCAACAAGGGGCACTCCCCAGTGACATTCCAAATGCTACGGCTCAGCAAACCCGTGAAGTTGCTGGCAATACGGCCAAAGTAGGCTGGGCTTTTGGAATTGGCGCCCTGTTGAGTTTGGCTGCTTCATTGATTGGGGCTTCAGTTGGGTCGCGATCGCCCCGCACGAACGGCGTTCATCACGCGACTTCTGCCCGCTAAACCCTGCTTGCGATTGTTAGTCAAGGTGTTTGGCGCTTAAAGCCTGAAATTTGATCCTTCTAAATCCCCCTTTGTCTGGGGGATTTTTTTTGGAGCGCTTCGCTCAGCGAAAAAAACTAGACCTCTCACATGATTTTTGTCATAAAATAAATTAAAAATCAAATTTTTTATTGTGCCTGCAAGTCTTTTAATTGGGTTTAATTAAAATTTATATCGTAATCAATCAATTCAACCCATAAATCAAACTCCAACCGATCAAAGTCAGAGGTAAGTCAAATTATCTATCTAATGAAGGTTTGACAACGTGGGTGATGTACTAGCTTCTCCAGCCACATTCCTGAATCGACTTATTCTAAACAAAAGGTGGCAATCCAATTTACTTAAGCTAGATCAATCAATGAGCAGGAGACATGAATGTTTATGTTGCTCAAATGTTTTACTGCGGCATATCAATATAGAGCGGCTTTACTGGCGTTGTAATCATTGCTACCAGGCAATGCCAGTCATCGAAGACGCTGGCGATCGTCCTTAGTATGTAGTCAACAATTTGTCCGTAGCAATCCTAAGTCAAAAATCTACCCTGCATTCTCACTTTAGTCCGTTTATAAGCTTTGTCGAAGCAAAGGCGTTAACATTATGCTGGACATGAATGGACTGCTGCCTAATCTTGAAATACTCAAGGACGTGCAGATTCTTGTCGTTGATCACCATCGCGACAGTAGGGACTTAGATGCTTATTTACTGGAAAGCTATGGTGCCAATGTGGTAACGATTGGCTCAATCAAAGGCGCGCTAGACATTCTGGATCGCCTCACCCCCGACATTTTAATCTGCGAAATCGCATTCCCTGGCGAAAGAGTTAATACATTGATTGAGCGAGTAAAACACCTAGCGCTAATCGCTGAAAGAGTGATTCCAATCCTCGTCACCTCAACCTGTCCTGCAACAAGTTTCGCCCAACATTTAACAGCAAAGGTTGAAGCGTATTTACTGAAGCCGATTGACCTTGATGATTTAGTTGATCAGGTTCAGAACTTGCTAAGACTATGCTGTAAAAAAGATGCTGTTCTGGTTTGAACTAGCTAATGCATCGCTTATTTGCAGCTAAACTTCTGTCAAATCCATAACATCAAAAGGAGAATGAATATGCCGAAGATCATCGCTGAAGGCAAGACTTTTGAAGTTGCCGTAGAAACTAACCTACGAGAAGCTTTGCTCGATCAAGATATTGATCTCTACAGTGGAACAGCAAACGTCTTTAACTGTCATGGGCATGGCATTTGTGGCACCTGCCTAGTTCAAATTGAGGGTGCAGTTTCAGAACCCACCAAACTAGAAACGACCCGAATGGCTTTTCCGCCTCATTCTGCCCACAAAGACCGGCGGTTGTCTTGTCAGGCCAAAGTGCTGGGGGATGTGCGTGTCACAAAATTTGATGGCCACTTTGGAGAAGGTAATCATATCCGCTGGACACCCGAACAGGGATTAACAAGCGGGTCGGTTACGAATCAGTCTTAACCTCCGTTTTGACATCCTGATACTTTTCAGCGAAGTAGCTATTTAGGGCGGTATTAACGAAAGATAGAATGACTGGGGCAAGAATAAATGCAAGTATGCCTTGAACGCTAAAGCCCGGCACAAAGAGAGCCGCCAGCCAGAAACACAAGCCATTAATCACCAGCGAAAATGCTCCGAAGGTGAGGAAATTAATCGGTAATGTCAGGGTAGAAAGCACGGGCTTCAAGCTGGAATTAAGAGCGCCAATTGCAGCGGCTGCAATCATAGCCGCAGGGAAGTTGGCCAGGTCAACTCCAGGCACAACTAAGTCAACAATCAGCAGGCTTAAGGCCGTAGCAACCAGAATTAGTAGGGATGAAAACATGATTTTTCCTCAAACTGAATCACTATAGAATTGTTCTACCAGCACATATTTTCCGCTTTGCGATTCGGTTTTGATCTCGCTCAGAGGACAGATTTATCGTGCTGTACTACCACGAAGAAAGATATAGACACAAATCTCTCTGATGAGAGAGCTGTTTTGAGCAAAGAATTTGGCAACCTAGACTACATATAGAACTGATTCAGGCAACTTAAGGAAGAATTATGAAGCTAACGAGGTTGATCATTGGTCTGTTATTGCCACCCTTGGGAGTCTTTCTGACCTATGGAATTAGCACTACTCTTTTAATCAATGTTCTGCTGACAATTCTGGGCTGGGTTCCTGGGATCATTCATGCAGTTTGGGCGATCGCCAAGTTCTACGAAAACATTGATCGCGAAACTGACAAGAACGCTGAGAACGTTTATTAGTTTCCCCGGCAGCAATTAATTCAGCGAGTTTGTGATTTTTCATCGTTAAAGATGCTAGATATCCGATTGGAATATCTAGCATTTTTGGCTGTCATTGCTGCCTAGACTAATTCTTAGACTAAATCTGCGATCGCTCGCCACAAATCCTTAAGGGCGATCTTGACCCGCTTTTCTTTGCGCGCTAAGGCTGTACCCGCTTCACTCATTTTGCCCTCGAATTCAGCATGTTTTTGACTGATCTGCTCAGTCGCTGGCTCTGCCTTTTCGCGAGTGGTTTCATACCAGCCTTTGGCAGTTTCTAGATGTTTTTCTACTTCTTCGTGCCGCTGGCTGTAGCGAGCTTTTAGATTTGCTTGCAGAATTTCAAGCTGGGCTTGCAATTGCCCGTAGCGTTTACGCATTAAGGCAAACTCCTCACTTGTTTTGAAGCTTTCGAGCGCAGAACTTAGGGCAGATTCAAGTTTAGAAGAAGAATGATTTCCACTGCTCTCAATCTCAACCAGAGTAGTATCAATTTCAGCCTGCAAATCTGCCTCTTCTTGTTCGACTTTGGCTTGCAGTTGCTTTATTTCTGACTGTGTTTGAGCAATTGACTTTTGCTTGGATTGACTAATCCCTGCAATTACACCCTCAATCGCAGCAGTCACTTCTTCTTTCAGATCTTCGCCTTCCGCCTGCAAGTTTTCAATCACAGTAGAAAGAATACTCTTGCTGACAGTGCGAATTTCTCCAGTTCCTTGCTTCACTTCAGCCACAGCTTGGGAAACTGCTGATTTAACAATTTCTCGAATCCGTTCAGTCCGAAGCTTGCCTTCACTTTTAGCTTTTTGCAAATCTGTGATGATTTGCTCTTTCAAGAAATCTGCCATGATTACCTCTAGGATAATTTCTCTAAATTACTGATCAGAAAAGTCCAAGCTGGTCAAAAATTGGAGAGCAATTTTTGACCAGCCGATTTTTAACCGACTACTTTACACTCCGACGGTGACTTGCTTATTCATGCCAGGCTGATCTCCACTGGACTTGACTGCTGTTCCTTCTAGGAATGAGCGTAGCATCCAGGCCATCTGCTCATGCTGCTCCATCAGTCCTGTCAAAAAGTCGGCAGTCCCGACATCATGAAACTTCTCGCTGCACTGATCGATATGTTCTCGCAGGTTGCGAATAATTTGCTCATGGTCATGGACTAGCTGCGATACCATGCCGGTAGCCGAGGGGACATCGCCAGCATGTTCTTTGATTGATGCCAACTCCAAAAAGCCTTTCATGGAACCGACCGGATAGCCGCCCAGCGTCCGAACTCTTTCGGCGATCGCATCAATGCTTTCTGTCAGTGCCTGATAGTGTTCTTCCCAAAGCTGATGCAAGGTGCGGAACTGAGGCCCAATCACATCCCAGTGGTATTTTTTGGTTTTTACCAACAGTAAATAAGCATCAGCTACATCATGATTCAGCAGGTCAATGACCCCTTGTCGTTGACTATCTGTCAACCCAATGTTGATATTTCCCATAGCTACGCCTACTAAGTCAGAACTTCTAATTATTATTCAATTAAACAAAAATATTGAGTTGAGAGCATCAGTCAAAGGAGCGATTATTTGGCAGTTGCTATCTCTATCAATTTAAGGATTGCTGTTAATCAAATAGCAGATTTTTAAGTTCAAATTATCAAATCATGGCATTAATAATTCACTAACAGGATTGCAAATCCAATCAATTAACTTAATTTTGAATCTAATAGGGGTACATTCCCCGCTGCTTGCAGCGAAAGAATCGGATTGCAATCCAAATCTGCGGTTTGGGAGCAAAACGATTTGCATACCCCGTCCGCTTGCGGCGGGGTAGTTGATTTTCAACAGCGATCGCGCTTTCTGATCAAGCTGCACAAGTTATAATTAGTAATTGGGTCAAGTCCAGCAGGTTAAGTTCAGCCTCTGGGAAGCTATTTAGCTCACTTTTACTGCCTTAAATCCTCAGTTTTTTGAATTTATACAAGGTCTATCTATGCGGCTCAGTGCTGGATGCGAACTGTTATTTGAAGCGAGTGCGCCAGCTCCGCTGATCTTGATGCTCAGACCTCGCAGCGGCTTTGGCCAGTTTGTCATGCGGGAGGAATATCGGTTTGATCCGAGTGTTTCGGTGATTGAATATGTCGATAACTATGGCAACTTGTGTCAACGCTTGATCACGCCTACAGGTTTATTTCGGGTTGAAACAAGTGCTGTCGTGGAAACGGCTGACCAGATTGATGTTCAACCAGGCGCTCCATTTGTTCTGATTCAAAATTTGCCCGATTACGTGCTCCAGTTTCTCTTACCTAGTCGCTACTGCCAGTCAGATTTACTGGCTGGTTTAGCGAACAAAATTGTCGCCGGAATTCCGGCTGCCTACGATCAAGTTGAAGCGATTCGGAGCTGGATTCACGCCAACGTTGAGTATCGCTACGAAACCAGCGATGCCTCAACATCAGCCGTTGAGACAGCCAAGACAAAAGTTGGCGTATGTCGTGATTTAACCCATCTTGGCATTGCCCTCTGCCGCAGTTTGACGATTCCAACTCGGATGGTGGTCGGCTACCTTCATCAACTAGAGCCAATGGATCTGCATGCCTGGTTTGAAGCCTTTGTTGGCGATCGCTGGTATACCTTTGATGCAACCCAGCCCAAACCTCGCGGCAACCGGATTGCGATCGCCTATGGTCGAGATGCGGCTGATGTTGCCTTAGCCACCCAATATGGGACGTTAAATCTGACCGAAATGAAAGTCTGGGTGAATGCATCCAACTAACCTTATTAAGCTTAATCGCGATCGCGCCGCTTGTTAAGCCAGCTCAAGCAGTGACCAAGGCAACTCTACCCCCGCTAAAATCCGATGAAATCCTTTAGCCAAGGCTTTGACCCCGATCGCCGGCGACAAATCATCACCCTCGCCGCGATTTTAGGCAGTATTGCGATCAATACCCTCTCTAATTTCTTTCCCTTGAATGGCGTTAACATTGGCCAGCTTTCCAATACGCTTTTTGCTCCCGTTCAAATTATTCCTGCCAGCTATGCTTTTGCGATTTGGGGACTCATTTATTTAGGTTTGATCGGGTTTGGGATCTATCAACTCCAACCGACCCAGCGCCAAAACCCGCGCTTACAGCGAAGTGGCTATCTGCTCGTATTCGCTTCTGTTGCTCAATGCGCCTGGATTTATCTGTTTCTGGCTCGTCTGTTTCCGCTGTCTGTGATTGCCATGTTAGGGATTTTATTGTCGCTGATTGGCATGTACCAACGGCTTGGAATTGGAGAGCAGCGCGTCTCGCGCCAAGATCGGTGGCTGATCCAGACCCCAATTAGCATTTACCTGGGCTGGATTACAGTTGCTACAGTGGTAAACATTGCGATCGCCCTCTACAGCCTCAAGTGGAACGGTTGGGGAATTGCTCCTGCGGTTTGGACGGTAATCATGATGCTGGTGAGCGCGGCGAGCGCGGCTTATATTGCTCTGCAACGTCATGACACTGCCTACACTCTGGTTATTGTTTGGGCATTGGTAGCAATTATGATTCGTCATTGGACGACGCCGCTAATTGCGATCACAGGGGGGGGACTGGCGATCGGCTTGACTCTGTTGCTGCTCGTAATCAGGTTTAAATCCGTCAATACCAAAATGCTTCAGTCGAGATGAAGGGAAGATGCGATTTGATTCGGCTCTGTTGGGATGAGTTGAAATCGTTTCAATCTTCCATTTTTGACTGAAAATCATAAACGGGGATTTTTGTCAAACAAATAACCCTAGAAATGAAACATCAGTTGGTTAGAGTGAAAGCGTAGGCCGTTGGCTCCGATCAGGTTTGCATGATCAAGAAAAATGTAGCACCCCACAATTTCTCAAAATTGTCAAATTATATAAATAATTTGTTATACTGCTTTACATAACGCAACGAACTGTTTGTGCTGTTACTCCTAATCAATGGCAAATTTAAAGCCTACGCTCGAATCTTAGCCAGCTAGTCCACCTCAGAACGGAATTTCAAGGCAGTTGGTCTACATGTTTAGCCCACAGTTTTACCCAGGTTTGGGTATAGGAGGTAGCAATGGAACTCACTCTAGAACAAGAATTCAGTCTCAGGCAATTTTCAGAACAAGTACAGCAGATATCTCGTGAACAGGCACAAGAGCTTCTGGTAGAGCAGCAAAAGCTGATGATGCTTCGGAACACATTGTTTCAGGAGCTTCTGAAGAAAGAGTGGAAATTAGATTTGGATGCTGTTTCTCCTTAAGAGGCAGCAATCCTGGCTGCTTAACAATAAACACTCACCTCTGGATGAAATATGGCTAGTTTTTTCGGACTTGTTCTCATTCCTGAACCGATTCAGGACAGATCCCTCGTCAGTGCTTTAAAGAATCGACTGGATTGGGGCGAACCTGCCTTAACCATTGTCGATGTCAGAGATAGAGCTGCTTTCAACGCTAGCCGCATCATGGGAGCGATCGCGATGCCGATGAACGAACTTGTGGTTCGTGCCCAGGCCAGCCTTGAACTCGTTCGTGACATCTATGTCTACGGCGAAACAGACCAACAAACGGCTGAAGCAGCATCGAAGCTGCGTGATGCTGGATATCAGCATATTGCTGAACTAGTTGGGGGTTTGGCGGCCTGGAAAATGGCTAACTATTCAACTGAAGGGTTTCCATCTGCGATCGGCTAAGGGAATTTCTGGCAAAAAAGTTACCCGCTGGCTTCGACTACGCTCAGCCAGCCGTGCCCTGAGCGCAGTCGAAGCCAGCCGTGCCCTGAGCGCAGTCGAAGGGCACAACTCGAAGGGTAAAATCTTTCTAAGAAATCTCCTAAAGTCACCTGTTGTTTAAACGTTAGCAACTGACGCTAGCTCTGGACTGCCCTCCTTTCACTCAATCAAAGTGAATTGATGCCAGGCCTGAGCAAGATTTTAGCCTCAGAACTTTGAGTGAATCTGGTTTTTTAAGTCATCCAATCTGGAGTATCTATCATGGCAAATCCTACAAAGCAAATCGATTCTGTTGAAGACCGCAACGGTTGGCGTTGGGGATTCAGCCGTCAGGCTGAGAGTTGGAATGGTCGTCTGGCAATGATCGGGTTTGTGTCTATCCTGCTGATTGAAGTGTTTTCTGGTCAGGGCTTTCTTCACTTCTGGAATTTGATGCAAACAGTAGTAATAACTCCCTAGTCCAACTAGGCTAATTGCCAAAGACAATTAGCCGGTTGGCTATGTTGATGGCTCGAAACAGGCTCAAGATTGCTCACAGACGATTAATGTTAAAGGAATCAGTATGTCTCACTTCAATATCCTGCGCAGCAAACTGACTGATGTTGAGATTCTGAAATCCTCCCTCCGTCATATGGGCATGGTTGTTCAAACTAACGCGGAAGTGCGGGGTTCTGATGGTCAACGAGTTCGGGCTGATATCGTTGCTGTGCTTGAGGGTGACTACGACTTAGGTTGGTCTCGCAATGCAGACGGCTCGTTTGACCTTGTTGCTGACCTCTGGGGTGTGGCTAGAAAACACGATATGGCTGCATTGATCAACTCGATTAACCAGAACTATGCGATCGCGCAGACGCTAGCAGCAGTCAAACGTCCTGGCTTACAGAATGCCAGTGTCAAGCTGGTCGTCCAAGCATAGTCCTGATTGTTTTGCGATCGGGATTTGGCGATCTCGTCTCGTTATTTTACCGATCGTTAAATCTGCTGGCTGATCTAGCAGTCCTAAATCAGTTGTGAGATTAAGGGGCTTTGTGAGAAAGGTTTCACATTGAAGCCTTTCTCACAATTCACCGAGGATTGCTATGGCTTGCTGCATAGTACGTAGAGAGTTTTCCACAAAGCGTGATTAACCTCACGGTTTTGGCTGTGAGGGAATAGATACCAGTTCGTCTACAAAAGCTGCTTGCTCCATGACAAAACTTTGCATCAGTATTTGGAGCTTGGGAATCCTCTATTGGATATTTAGGATTGTCAGCCGCAGCTTTGAGTTTCTGGCAGACAGCCGTCTGTCGATCGCTGAAACACTGCATCTGTTTGTAGTTTTTCTGCTGTTCATTGGCTGGATTTATCTGAGGCCGGAAGCAAGTTTGGAGTTTGCAGGTTTGAGTGCTAAGCATATTAGTACCCTCAAGTATTACAAACTAGATTCAGTTGCGCCCCCACATGAAGCATACCTGCATCAAACTGAAGCAAGAATGCTTCAGTTAGACGAACATCACCTGATTAGTCAGGAGTATGTTTTACCCATTCCTTATCTCTGTCAGATCTATCACCTGTTGAACCTAAAACATCTGGAATCAGTTCACTGCTTTAGCCTAAATGGCTTGAAAGTTGCTGATGTGAGTCAGTTTGAAGCGACTGCGATCGGCGGAAGCATTAAATTTAAAACCATCCTGAACTCTTCACTCAATATATTAAGGATTTGGAGACAGCCGGTTGTTGAAGTTGAGTTGACCCTGCACACTCCTTACACAATTGAGCTAGACATTCCAATCTACAGCGACAAGAAAATTGTTGTCATGTTCAACATTCTCCCCCTTGGCGATGATGTACACAAGTTATTCATTGACATGTACAGTAACTTGGTGTTTCCAAAGCCAATCTTCCAAGTCTTCTTGCATTGTGCATCTTGCATAACTCTACTTGAAGACCTGCCCTATCTCCGCAAGCTAGCCAATGGGAATCTGCGCCAACTGGTTAACTGCGATAAAGTTTCAAATCACAAAACAATGCAGCTTTTCAAGCAATTTGTTGATTTGTATGGGTCTAGCCTGGAACAATCTCAGGCCATGGGAGCGGTTGAACTGAAACCCGTATCAGAGCTATCCTAGGAGATCTCTGGCAAAAAAGTTACCCGCTGGCTGCTTAAAGACACTAACCTCGGCAGCCCAAAGACACTAACTTCGGCGGCCTAAAGACACTAACTTCGGCACCCAAATGACAGCAACCTCGGCGGGTCATTTTTGAGAAACTTCGGCAGGTAATAT